>Ga0315900_10000223_pt1 | contig 100705 bp, 157 predicted proteins | sample LakEriMetagenome_FD_203521 | JGI IMG/M metagenome (GOLD analysis project Ga0315900, IMG submission 203521) | Freshwater fungal communities from buoy surface, Lake Erie, Ohio, United States - Buoy 12 MA114 | ecosystem: Environmental > Aquatic > Freshwater > Lake > Lake biofilm | place: USA... | reverse complement strand
CGCGGGCAGTTTCTTCTGTTGCAATACGTGACTGAAGTCCTGAGCTAGAGGTGTTTGCCATCTGAGCTTCAAGAGTTGTCGCTCTAGTTGCTAAGGCGCTGTCAGCCGAAGCGCGGGCAGTTTCTTCAGTAGTGATTCTTGCACCTACACTCGCGGCTGCTCCACGCGCTGCGCGAAGTTCTATCTCACTATCTGAAGCAGGACGAATTGAACATTTATGCCAAGTGATGTCCCTAGTTGTTGAGGAAATATCACCAAAACCGTTCCAGCCAGTCATAGCAAAGATTTGAGCTACATTAGCGGTATTGATAAGTTGCACTAGCTTAGCAAATCTATAGCGTCGTCCCGGAGTTCCTGCACCATGAACAGTACCATTCACATCAGGTTCTGACCAAAATCCATAAGATGTGCTGTCTGTTATGCCGGACACACCGTATTGTATGTAAACGCCTGAGCCATTCAAAGTCCCACTGTTCAGACGAATATCGGCTTCGAGTACATGCCAGCCTTGAGTAAGGACTCCGTTTATACTTTGGAGAATTCCCCAGTCTGCTCCAGTCGTTCCTTTTGCTTGCCGATAAGCAAAAGGGCTAGTGTCACCCGTTACTTTGGTGTTGGTAAGGCCGTTAGCCCAGTCTGACCAATCCTCGGGAATCGTACCGCTTGTCCCTGACCACGTTGAGAACGTTGGATTTTTATTCAACGCCTCTGGTAAAGGATAACGAACAACTGCTTCGATTGTCGTAGCTCTTCCTGCTAGAACTGAGTCGGCATTGATCCGAGCAGTCTCTTCGGCTGAGATTCGAGCTGCTACTGTTCCATAAGTTCCTCGAGCTGCAACAACTTCACTTTTCGTGTTTGTAATATCCGTTTGTGCAGTAGTGTCTAGGTCATTGAGATTTAGAGGACGACTAGTCACGCTAGTCCAAGATGCAGTCAGGGCCGCATTGGAAACACTTCCTAGGAGATCCGAGAATGTCCTACGTGCACCAATTACTTCAGTAATCGTAGTATTAACCTCTATGGGCATTTCGGTTGTCGTAGTGACACGAGTAGATAAAGTTAATTCAGCACTAGCTGCCCAAGCGTTATTTGCACGAGTAAAAGAGTCCGCATAAGCTACACGGGCCTTAAGAGTTGTTCCTTGCGTAACAGGTACTCTAATATCTGCTTCTGTTGTAACAAACGTAGGTGCTTGTGTTTGGTCAAAAGTAGAAGTATAGACCCAAATTAAAATGCGGGTGAAGTCTGGGACATTCGTTGGAATTGGTACACGAATATTAGCTTCTGACAATCCTGGAGTAACTATTATTCCTGTTGGTGCCGAAGGCACAGGATTGTCGAAAGTCTGACTAATTGCGCCGCTTAAATTTCCATCAGTGTCACGCAATCGCACACTGATATTCAACGAAGGCTCGGGAATACCTGTTCCACTGATCCGTGCGTTGAGTTGTTCAGTAAGGCGGAAGTTTCTCTGTGTCGTGTAGTAAGTCCCTAACAGGACCGCACCTTTACGAACTTCAATTACATAGTCTCGAAAGTACGGGTCTTCGTAAGAAGCGTCTACGATCCCACTTGGGGCAACGACATCCCATTCAACACGTAATTCTGACTCAGCAAAAGTAGTAACTCCTGGAGAGGCACCTGTCACACGGAGGTTAGCTAATGTAGCAATCGTACGAGCACGCCCAGTAAAAGTCTGGCTTGCGCTGACTCCAACTGAAGTCCTGTTGAGAAAATCGTTTGCAGTTACAATGACCTCATAAACGCCTTCACCTTGATACGGTATTTCAGCATTATCGGAAGGCGATACAGATTCTGTCCAAACACCGTTTTTGTAACGATATTGAATCTTATAATCTTTGACGAATACAGAGTCTGAAGCTGTGAACCTGACTTGAATTTTCTCAATATTACCAGCTCTTTCGGAAACTAAGACTCGCGTCATAGTAATTCCAGTGACAGGCGCTGGACGAATACTGGGATCGTAAAGAGAAGTTACTGGCTCTGGGACAGCAAGATTGGAGTCAATCACACTGAACTTGGCCGTGGTGTATTTCACACAAAGGAAACTCAGAACGCCATCTTCACCGTCTTCCTCGCTAATAGACTCCACGGACCATAGTGAAGGGGCAATCTGTGTAGAGGTAATACAGAAAACAGTGTTCAAGCTTCCCAGTGGAGTAGCAGGTAACGCGGTAGACCAGGAGACGTTTGCAGTATTTGTACTTCCCGTTCCATTCAAGGCTCTGCTTTGAAGAGTTCCATCGGGCATCGTGATATGTATAGTGTACGTTACACCCGATTGAAATTGAAAAGCTGAATCCATGGTCGCGGTTGTAGTGGTGCAGGATACCAGCCTACCTCCGTGCCGATACCCAATTTCGTTGACATCGGAAACCATGATCACATTTCCTGGCAGGATATCTGCTAGGTCGTAGTAACCTTTAAACGACACCATTTCATCGTTGTATTGTTCACTGAAGACTACCCAACGGCCAAACTCTAAAGCCTGTCTAGCGCTAGTTGAACCTTCGGCAATGACGTTTCTAGGGCGTCTTCCCTTACTCGCAAGTGATGTTGCGTTTTCTGCGACAACGAGTGTCTCTTTCCAGCCGTCATTAGGCTCAATATACGAACAGTAAGCAACGTTACGGATATCCTCTTCGGCAACTTGCGAATAAGAAAAAGTTCCATCAATCACGTTAGCATTAGTGACAATGCGAACAGGGTTTTTAACAGTATCCTGCGATAGCATGATACCGCCTTTACCCCAAATTAGTTTACCTCTAAAGGAAGAGGCAACTGCTTGAAGAAAAGGCATCGTGGATTGACGTTCGCGAAGCCATTTAGAGTACGTGTATCTTGGCTCTGTTCCGCCTTTGCCATCGGTTACACTTTGATCACAAACTACAGCCGGTCCGTAAAACGAGTAACGATCAATGATCGTACGGGGAATTTGATTTCCTAATCCCCAAGTCTTGTTGGTTAAAAGACCCCATAAAATCCAAACAGGATTGTTTGTCCAAGCCATCTTGAACGTACCATTCCAGACGCCTGTGTAGATGCGAGTTTCTGGATCATAGTTTGTGGGGACTTCAGTGATAACACCTTTCAATAAATAACCACGCTCAGGTATAGAATCTCCAAATAGCCTAGCGTAAGCTTTCAAGCCAACAACTGCTCGCATCGGATAAGTTAATTTGGCATCGATTATCTCTGAATACGAGCTGAAGAACATGTCGTTTTGAACAGCGACACTTACAGGATCAGGACTCGTACGTTCTACTCGAACTTGGTAGGGATGACCTCCGACAGGTAACGCAATTGAGTAACTCTTTTCAGTGGGGGAGGTGAATTTTTGAGCAAACGTAGTATCCACAACTGTCTGTGCAGAACCTCCATTTGGGATAATGTAAATCTTATAGGAAACACTAGAACCGTTCAAATCCCCGTTTTCGGGATTTTGTTCAGTCATAGAATTCCAACGTAGGGTTACTATTACTCTATCAAGCGGAGCCGAGGGATTATTTGCCAGTGTTCTTGTGACAGTATTGTTTGTTCCAAACGAGACTTTTACGTTAACTGAAACAGGATTTGAAACTTCGTCAAAACCGCTAAGGTGGTCCTGTTCAGCAAGACCCCAACGATTCTGCATCTCAACACCACGCATGTTGAAACTAAGGTCTGGGTTTTGAACAGGGGTTCTGTCAAGATACACGTTGCGGAAAGGGTCGCTAGGGTAAACAAACCCTTCAATCTCACCCGAAGAAATGATTTCGACTAGCTTAGCTACGGCTTCTGTTTGATAGGTAGTAGGCGCTTCACGTGCTGCACGCGCAGTAGAGCCTCCTCCTTTACCGGACTTCAGGCCACCAATCGCATTGTCAAACTGAGGATATCCGTAGTTGGGAAAAGTAGGGTCAATGCTGTTATTAACATCAGCATTCATCAACTCGATAACTTCTATCCCAGAAGAGGCCACATGCGATCCACATAAGATAGGTCCGCCTAACGCCAATGGTTCTGCATAGCCGTCTTGATCTACGTTAGAAGTAGAGTTAAACAGGTAAGAGTCTGCATTCTCAATCCGCTGGTCGGCACTTCCCAATTGAGGGCTAGGGGAAAGAAGAGCAGTTACACCGCCTAAGAATAGGACAGCACCTGCTCCCTGTAAAGCAAGTGCGAGCCCAGCTACCGCTCCCACGCCTGGAATAAACGACAAGGCAACTAACGCGATAGCCGCGATAATTTTGACACCACCTTTACCTTTATTAGAGCCGTCCGGAACGGGAACTAGAATAATCTCCTCTACTTTCGTAGCAGGTAGGTGAAGTTCATCTTCTCCGATAAGAACTTCTATTTCACCGGTTCTAAAAATTACATGGTAATCGCCTTTGATACAACTCAGGAACCCATTATGGCGTCGAGCCATCATTAACAAAGCACTGCGAGTATCTTCAAATACACCCTCGTGTCGCTCCCCGTAGATTTCTCCAAGGTAGCCTTCTAGTACAAGAGTTTTAATGTTTTCCATCTAGCGACTTATGCCTCACCAGGACAGGATTGTGGTTTAGCCACCTGTGTCCGTATTCGATTACTGGGAGTTTGCTGGGGGAGAAGGCACCTTCAAGTGTGCCTATGTGATGGTAAATCATACCATCTCCGATGTAAACTCCTCCGTGGTTGAACACTTTGGACCTAATCCGAACTAAGAAACAATCGAATGGTTGAGGTTCTGTTCCTTCAGGTAATTTTCTAAAACCATAAGGTTCTAGACCTTCTTCATACAAGTCTAAACCTTCGAGCCACCAGCCCCAACTTCTGGGAATCTGAGGTAACTCAATCTCTGCTTTTGTTTTTAAATAGTGACGAATTGCATCATAGCAGTCCGTGACACCTGACCTAAAAGGTCTATTCATAAGATCAGGCATAGGCAGTTGATCACCGAAGGCAAACGGCTCTTGACAGTTGATACCATTAGTCGCAACAATGATCCAAGGCAGGGCTGTCTCTATTTGGGAAGACATGTCATGAGCAGAAGGTGCAGAATAAGCATCAGGGTGAGAATGGACAATAGCGGTTATTCTTTTCTGAGCTGCAAAATCTGCATAAATTGCTCGCTCGATTTTGAATCCTGAGCGTTTGTCCTCAAACGTGTTTTCTAAGGGAATGTAGGTTCCATCTATCTCATCAGTTATTTCCCCGTCTACTACGATACCACAACTTTCGTTTGGATAACACTCAATAGCATGGCGTTTAATCGCAGCAGCAAGGCAAGGTGAGCAGTTCATGGTTGTCCGCCTAGTGTTCCTCTAAAGGGTAATGGTCCATTTCCATAGCGTGCTCTGCAGCCTAGCAAACTTTTTGAGCAAGCATCTTCGGAATTAACTGTGGTAGAAGTGTTATCAAGTTTGAACTTGTTTGTACCGCTGTAGGGACAAGTTTTCATCTCAAAAGCTGAGCCATTCCATCTGCGGTAAATAAAATCGCAATAAGTCTTAGTCAAAGTGATAGTGGGGAAATCCTGGATAACTCCATCTAGAAACGATCTGAGCTCCCAGCTCACTTCTGGAAAAGTTCGTTGAGCTTTGCTCACTATATATTGTTCTTTTCCAAAGATTTGGCTGGAATCAGCTTCTGGTTGTCCATCGAGATGTTTGAAATAAGTGCGTTGACGAGTTACAGTTGCTCCCCTGCCCCAGTCAATGGATCTGAGAAAAGCGTAAACAGTTGTTTCTACTGCGTTTACTTTTATCGTAGGTCTAGGAAGCTCGTCGTCTGCACGACTTTCAAAACCACTTGTCTCAAAGTCAACAGGTGTTAAATCAATGCCATTCCAACGCAGAAGTGGGGTATTTTGGTTACGAAGTTTTGTGATGTAGATCGCACTGCCATCTTTCTCGATAAACAACATATCGATAATAGCATCTTGCTCGAGTAGTTGGCGTTCAGAAGCTTGATTCATGGCACTTGGTTCAAAGTTGCACGGACAGTCCAATTGGTTTGAGTTCTAAGTTCAGACCACTCAGTGACTTTCCAATTATAGGTTATATTCTCAGGTTGCAAGGCCATCGTAAACTTATCAACGCCTTTAGTGCTTTTGAAAAAGTTTACAATAGTATCTTTTTGAGTAGCAGTTAACTGCGACCAAGTAAACACTACGTCTTTGTACAGCATCGTATTTATGCCGTCGGGCGCTTCAGCTATATACCCATCACCAAAGGACGCCGTCTTTTTCCGTGGCTGTATCCTTGTTTCGAGAGGAGCATCTGGATTGACTGTAAAAGGAAAAGCTGCCATTATTTTCTACCTCCTCGTTGGCTTAACGAGCGTTCTCTGCTCGCTAATTTCTTAGCGATTGCAGCTTCAACAGAGTCGGAAATTACTTTCCCTATTCGAGCTTGCTCCTCAGGAGATACACTTCCTGAACTATCCCCTGTCATCGTAAACGAGTTATAGTTAACCACGTTGACATTTCCCGTACTACTTGAAGAGGAGGAAGGGGAATAAACAGGTTGTGCGACGTAGCTTGGCTGATAATTATCTCTGTGGCGGGGATGATCAGGAGTAAGGACCTCTTCACCCTTTTGTCCAATCAGAAGTTGTTCATTACCACGCGGAGCTCTACGTCTCATATCGCCATCTTTACCAATGATTCCACCTGAGTGGAAAAACGGAATAGCATTCGCTACGGCTGCTGCTGTCAAAGATAGTGCTGCTGTCGTTAGCGCGGCTGCTGATGCTAGTAATGCAGCACCGGCTGTCACATTTGTCGCAGCGGCTGCTGCTGTTGCTCCAGCGGCTGTCGCAGTAGTACCAGCGGCTATCTGCCCAAACACGGCTGAGAGGATTTGCTGGGCAATCGAGCCATTAAATCCAGGGATGACCGAACCAATCAAACTCAAAGCACCTTGTTGAAAAGTGTCAGCGCCAAGGCTCAGCACAGAGCTACCTTGAGTCAGTGTTTTAGCTGCATTTTGTAATGGAGCAGCAATCGCATTAACCGCGCCACCTGCTCCCGTGCTTTGGGGTACTGCAACGCCACTTGTAGGCCCAATAGGACTTGCGGGCGACGCTACCTGAGTGGCTTGTGTGCCAACTTGGGGCAATGCTGCCCCGCTGTTAACCGCCCCTGCGTGGGGCATTGCAGCCACGGCGGCTTGAAACATCGTCGCAGCATTGGACATCGTTGTAGCAGTTAGCTCATCACGGCTAGTAATCGCTTCAAGTCGTAAAGTCACAGCTTCTGTGCGTGCTATGATTTGAGCTTCAGCAACAGTAGCATTGTTCAATGCTTGATTAAACGCGATTTGAACACCTGTAGCATCCGCAGCCTTTTGGATATCTGCAGTTGGGTCTTTTCCGCCGGAAAAGGCCGAGCGAACTTTTGTAAGCATCGGATCGATAAACGTCGTACGAGCAAAACTTGCTACCGTGTCACGAAGCAGAGCCTCTAAATCTAGCGTTCCTGTTTTGATGAAGTTTTCAAAAGCATCACCTGCACGATCAATACCGTCAGAAAGAACTTTTCCAACATTCGTGGCCTCTAACTGTGCTCGTGCTATCGCATCTTGCGTGCGTTGAATACTCTCCCTCAGGATAGTTTGCTGCTGAGCTGCTAATGTGGCGCCTGCTCCGGCTTGTAAAATCTTAAGAGAGTTCAACAACGGAGCTTGGTCAGCACCTGGAATAAGTGTCAATCTTAGTTGAAAATCTTGTGTTTTTCTATCTAAATCCTGACGCAACTTCTCAGCGTCAATTGCAGCATTGACGTAAATTTGACCTTCTTTAGACAAAGCATCGCCAGCTTTTCTAGCGCCTTGAACAACGATTTTCTCGATATCACTTTCCGAAGGTCCAAGGGCTCCACCTGCTCCGATTTTTGTGTTTCTCATCGCAGATTGTCCTGCGGCAAACTCTCGTGCAGCGTTTGTCTGGGCCTGAAGCATCTTTACTTGATTAGAAAAATTACTTCCCCCAAAAGCTGCGTCTAATGTGGAACCTAGATTGCTCGCGTTGTTGATTGCTTCTTCGTAAGTCTTAGATAGAAATTTTCCAGCGGTTGTGGCTTCCATGGCGCTACGAGCAGACTGGGTATAGGCTAACGCAAGGTCATAGATGTTCTGGGTTAAATTAACCGTGTCTGAATCTACCGCAGCGTTAGTAGCAGAAAGAGTAGCAAGATTTTTTTGATAATCAAGGAGTGATTTTGCGATAGCGCCGTATGCTCCAGCGGCTTCACCCCCGTTTGCGAGCATCTCGAGTTTTGCACGAGCACGTAAAGTCTTTTCAAGTTTGTCTTCTAGAAATCCCCGATCTTTCAGTGTCTTTAAATAAAGCTCCATCGAAGCTGTTGCTTCTTCAACAGCCGCTGTCGCTTGCTGCCCGAAGTCCAAGGCGGACTGCGCATCAAACACTTTATCAATAGAACGACGGATAGCCTCCGTGCGATTTATCACACTATTGGGAAACAGTTTGTTGAAATCTTGATCACTGATTTTAAGCAGATCGCGTGTAGCTTCTTCTACGTCAATAAGTCTACTGTACGTGTCAGAAAGACCTCTCATTTGAGAAGCTACGTTGTTCAGCGAAGCGAGTTTATCTTTAGCTTCAGCAGCCGCTATAGCTGTCGCTTTTAGTCCTTCAGCAGTTTTGTTTCCGCTAGAGATTGCTTTCTCAAAAGTTGATCTATTTCCTTCGGCAAGAGTTTGGCTATATTCTTGCCAAGCGGTTTTCGCCATTTGAGTTGCGTCAGCTTCGATTTCAATCCTACGGATAACTTCGGTAGAACCGAAAACACCTTGTTTTCCGTAGGCTTCTAGGGTAGCTCTGACTTTAACAATTTCAGCCGTTTTATTGATAAGGTCCTCTAAGGTGCTTTCTAGCTTTGGGAGAACTCTACTTTTCCCTTTACCACCGTCAGCACCACCTGCTCCACCTGAGCCTGCTCCTGCTCCCGTGGTGTCCCCGAACAGGACCATCCTAGCATCTTTACCTGCTTTAGAATTAGGAGCTACAGCCGCTGTGAATTTCTGACTAGACAACCGTGCTTTATCGAGCTCGTTCAAACCGGCCTTGAGAGCGTTACTAGTCGCTGTTGCTGCCTCGACAACTTGCTTAGATGACCTATTATCTTTTGCAAGTGCATCAACTTGAACAACTAGATTCTTGATATCGCGTTCAGTCTGAGCCCCGGATATCTGAACTCCAAGGGATTTAAGAGTTTTAGCTTGATCGCTTCCACCTCTGCCTCGTAATCTGTCGAGCAATGGGAGCTCAGTGTTCTGTTTAGCTAGCGCAAAGTTCTGCCCTGCCTTGCGAGTACTGCCTTGGATATCTGCCAGAGTGGAAGCTCTTAAAGCATCTCGAGCAGCTTGACTCATATTTTGGTAGTCAGTAGTTAATTTACGAACTTCGTCTTGAACACCTACTAAACTATTCTGAAGATCAGCGCCTGAACTTTGTAGAGCTTTCTGAGCTTTAGTAGCTCCGTTTGTTTCTTTCACAAACAAAGCTATAGCAGTTCCTAATGCGATGACTCCACCTGCTATGAACAGGAATGGATTAGCCATCATCGCAGCAGTTAGCATATTCATAGCTACCCGTGCTGCGACTAACACTCCGGTTAAAAGGCCAGTGGACGCAGCAGCTCCCGCAGTTGCGACAGCCGTTGTCCCAGCGGCTGCACTAGATACTGCTAAAGAAGCAGCAAAAGCTTGAACAGCAATGATTGCAGCAGTCACTTTAGTAGTGTAAGCAGATATCATCGTCACCTGTGCGTAAATAGCAGAAGCTGCCATAGCTGTTGCGACAGTAGCTAACGAAATAGCAAGTATGTCCGCGTTACGTGTTAAAAAAGCGAATCCACCTGCTAACGCTCTTGCAATTGTGTTCAAAGCGCCGCCTTCTTTCAGTAGAACGACAACTCCATTGAAGATATCATTAAGTGCTGAAGTGAGACCTGCTTGACCTACGGCCTGTGAAAATTCAAAGAAGGCATTTTGAACACGCGCAATCCCAGCTGAGATAGTTTCCAAGGAGCTTGCCAAGCCACGATCAGTCATAGCCGCGATAGATGCAGCAAAACCTACAACGAACTCATCCAGTTTCTTACCCGTGATCTCTTTGTTCTTAACCATTTCGAACAAAGCTTCAGTTGTGACTCCCATAGCGTCGGCAGCCGCACGCATGGCGATTGGAAGACGATCGCCTAATTGACCGCGAAGTTCTTCCATTTGGAGTTGGCCTTTAGCCATGATTTGTGTCAAGGCTCGATACACACCTGCTGTATCATCCGCACTGAGCCCGAATACCCGTGCGCCTTGAGTGATATCGCGGAACGCCTTTTGTGTCTGCTCAACAGTTAACGTAGTTTCGGCAGAAGCTGCTCTAAACTGAGCATACCCGTTAGTCAAATCCCCAATGTAAACCGATAGGTCATCTGCGACTTGCTGAAGATATGAGAACTCCGTGGCGGCAATCGTAGCGGAACCTGTTACACCTTGAAGAGCAGCGTTACTCTTTTGGAAAGAGTCGATTTGCTTTGCAATTCCGGAGATGCCTGCGACAGCACCCAAAGCCGGAAGAACTTCGGCAGTACGCAAAAGCACACTAGAAAGTGAAAGAGCCTCAGTACGGAATCTGCTGAATTTTGCTCCAGCTTGATTCGCACCTGCGCCTGCACGACTGAAACCAGAATTAGCGGAATTAGATGCAGCATTAACCTTGTTCAAAGCGTTTGACAAAGTATTAGCGTTGCTCGCCATAGTCGCGAGATTTTTACCAGTCGGAATATTCGATAACACTGTAAACAACTTCTCAGCATTACTAACGGCTCGGCCATTAGGTCCGCGGAAATTATTCATAGCATTCATCAAAGAGACAAGATTGCTAAAATTACGTGACTTGTAAGAGTTAATCGCAGCGAATAAAGCTTTGATACTCGTAGTCATATTCTTGCTAGGAGCGCGTGACTTAGAGATCGCACTTAGTAGGTCAGTAACACTTTGGGATACAGAAGGGTTGACGCCTCTAAGTCTACTAAGCCCGTCGATTGCTTTTCCAAGCTGTGCAATCTGTTTAATCTTTTCTTGAGAGGCAACTGCCACTTTAGAAAGTTTACTGATGCGCTGAAAAAGCTCTTCGATCTTTTGCCCGGAGTCACCGGACATTCTATTCGCAGTACGCTGAATATCGCGTAAGGCTTTTACGACTTCGTCAGCACCTTTAGAAGCACCGCGAGCGTTAATACCAATTGGGATTTCTTTAGTCACTGGAACCCCTGCCTCTGCTCTTGTTTTTGCGTGCTCGCTTACGTTCCTCCTCGCGAATACGCTCAAACTCTTTAGACATATAGTGACTATCGAGTTGTTGGAAATGCGCTAAAAAGTCACTGACTTTTTCTTCGTTGGAGTCTGATAACGGGATAAGCTCAAGGTAGCACTTTATTTCCATGATGGAAATAGCTCTAGGTCCGTGCTCTGTAATTTTTCTTTGCAGATTAAGCGACTGAAAGGCACTCCAAATCTCAATTTCGAATTCGTCTAAGAACTCGGTTTCTTTTTCAGGTTTGAGATCATTTGGAATTGGGAGGCCTCGTTCTTCCAAGGCCTCCCTAACTTTCGCAGCACTAGCAGTGTTCCCTTTAGGAACTTCCAGACGCTTTAGGAGTTTTTTGCTCTTTCCACGTCTTGCTGAATTTTGAAGTTATCCAAGATGCCGGACTGGGTCACGATATCTGATTGGAAATCAGGTGCTTCTCTAAGAATTTGAACAACATCTGCTTCAGCATAAGTACCCAACTCCGGAATGTCCCAATCAACAAGCAACGCTTCTTGAATGAAACGCAAGTTGACCTCTTCTTGCTGAGAAGGGGTCAACTCTTTACCGCGTGCTCGGGCAGCTTCATAGGGCTTCATGAGACTGGTTAGAATTTTTTGCGCGTGCTTAGAGGAAGACCGTCTGATCTTAATCCAAACATCGGGTGCAAGTTCTACCCAATTACCTTCTTCGGCCAATGTGTTGTTCTGGCCATACTTATCCTTGAAGCTCATTGTAGTTCCTTAAAGTTACTCGAGATAAGAGTATCTCGACAGTTGGAAAGTGTATCCCAGCGTAGGGTGCTTGAGGCCTTGGAAGCCTAAAGATGGGATGATGTCGCTATCCACACCGGATACTTCATCACCACCCTCAGTGAACTTAACACGTGGAATATCAAGATGGTAGCCCGATGCTTTATCATTTGCAAGCATCGGTGCCGAGATCGATAGAGGGGTGTTGTTCTGAATTGCGTTAACCAAAGAAGCGTCACCGAAGTAGGCTTCCAGAGTTCCAGTCAGTTCGAAACGGCCTTGACCAAGCGAAGCATAACCAGTATTGGCAATCGCCTCACGACCTCGCATGTTGTTAGTCATCTCGATACTTAACGAGGTGATAGCAGTCAAGAAGTCAGCGTTGTTGATACGAATCTGGCCGATGTTTGAAGAGGCATTGTAAATTTCGCCTTCAACAGCAGCCAAAGTCGTAGCACCCGTAGTCCGAGTTGTGCTGTAGTTAGCAGCATTCAAACCCATTGCTTCAAAGGCAACTTGAACGTTGGAGCGAGCAGCCAAGTCAAAGGACAAGTCAAACTCAACGCCTCGGAATACGCGATAGGTAGAGACTTCATCAGCGCGAACAACTTCGCGTTCAACAGAGAATGAGCGACGAACAATACCGTTACGGACATAGTCGCCAGTAAGGATACGGATAGTTCTACCTGTGCCTGCATCTGCAGTCCAGCCAGTAGGCGTTGAGTCCAAGGTAAGAGTAGTTGCTGAGACAGAGGCAATACGGACCCAAGTGTTATTTGCGAGGGTAGCGAAGCCGTTTGCACCTTCTGCAATTTTGATCCACTGGCCTGCAACGAAACCAAGGTTGACGAAGTTCAAGGCAATAGTGGTCAGGCGCGGTGGAGAAGCCAAGGCTGCGATATCTGCAGAAGCACCTTCAATACCAACAACACGAACTTGGCCAGAGACAGCGGACTCTACCGTTAGGGAAGTAGTAGTGATCGCTGTAGCAGTAGAAGAAACTACTCTGCGAACAGCACCATTGTTCAACGGACTACCAGTTAAGCGGATAAGGTGTCCGGCTAAGAAAGCCGCACCACCCGAAGCAACAGTGATTGCAGTCGCACTAGTCGCAGTGTACGTGAGCCGTGGAGTGTTCGCCCAAGTGCCACCAAGCGAGGCTTGGAAAAAATCGTCCAAGGCGCTGAAACGCAGACGAGCGCTTACGTCGCCACTGACTTCAAAGCCTAGAACAGGAACGTCAAGAACCTGACGATCTGGTACAATAGTGTCGTCTGCTTCGGTGTCAACGTTCAACGTCATGGACGAGGAAGTAAAACCGATAGCTTGAAAAGCTGGGTTGGCAGGAGTCACACCATTGGTGACCTCCTGAATGTATCGAAGGGAAGTTCTATTGGCGTCGGCCATCGTTGTCTCCTGTCTTGATAGGGCTTTGCGACACCGTCGCCAAATACTGTCTATAATGGATTAGGCTCTTATAAGCAAGCCTTCTTTGCTATTCATCAACGTAGAATTTGACTATTGCAGACTCTCGATAGCGGCCTTCTTTGAAGCCTAAAGTTTGCACGTTCGCTACATCGAAAACAACGTGGCGACCGTTTGGCAACTCAAGACGAGCTTCATTAAAATACGTGTTGAAAACATCTAAAGTAAATGTGATATTTTTCGTGCCGCTACCTGCGGGAACTTCTCCATGCAAGAACAAATAACCTCTCCGACGAATGAAGGTGGGGCTACCAATAGACTCGCGCTGACGTCCTGTAGGTGGGTAAGTAATCTGAACTCGAAAAACTGGTTCGCCGCTTTCTGTATTAACAGAGTCAATATTCGGGAACACAAGTTTTCCAAGGGCGCTAGTCCAGAAGGACTCTAGTTTCACAGCGACAGCTTGCCTAATCCATTCAGCGTACACGATCTAACACTCCCAGCACGGCACTCTCAATTTCTTCGGTAATCATATAGCTGTAGCCCGTTAACGATCCGCTATCCAGATCGTCAAAGTTTTGATTATCCTCATATTCAACATTGTTTACCAAATATAGAGTACGATAAGGATTAGAAAAGACATCGCGCCTAATTGAAAGAGCTTCAAACCTAGCTTCTGCATCAAACTCTCCAGGTGCTACAGGATATTCAGGATCCCACCATTTTGCATCAAATTGAACACTATTGGAAGAAGGCGTTCCCATGCTCCAAAAGAAGTTCGAAAGTGTCTCACCAGTCCACACTGGGGTATTCGCGATATAGGCCTCTGTTCCAGCTTTCACACAAGCCATCAAAGTATTAGCTACGGTGAAGCGAATCGAGCGTTGAGTTTCCTCAACCAGCTCATTTATGATATCATCTACGTCTACTGTGAAGACTTGATTACCCATTTGGACCTGCCTTGTGGAAATCCACCAAGTAAATCGCCTGAGTTGGGATATACTCCACGGAGTCTACTTTGAATTTATAATCGTCCCATTCGAAACTATCACGATTGCTAGGTACCTCACCTTGGAGAAGAGTGTACGGCAAAAGCAACGTACCTGTCTCCAACTTAGCTGGAGGATCAACGTAGATACCTGTCGACGAGAAGTTAGCTACATTATCCTTGTCTTGACGTGGGTAAATCACGACTTTTTGCTCTAGGGATAAAGAGCCTCTCTGGCTGACTGTGTCAGTAAGAATATCGTAACGCTCGTTAGCTACTGATTGAAAATTCCACAGAACCGTAGTCGTGGCATCTTCCAACAGAGCCATCGCTTTGTCAACGGCTTTACGAACGATCTTGTTTAAGGGAAGCTTCATGCACTTGCGAGCCTCCGTGATACAATGCGTCCTCTAGAGCTCACACCTACGGTGGAGTAAGGTGAGAGCATCGCCACTACGTGAGGAGCAATCGGCAGTTTGCTTGGATTGGTTGTCTCGTCTGATTTTAGACTGACTTCCAGAGGCCCCACTTTAACTGAGTTCACACCCTGCTCCGTTGAAGAAGCAATCGTGTTTTCGTTCTGATATTCAGCTTGTAGGAGCGTAGCAATCTTAATGATATTGGGGACGCCCGTGAGCAATCTACCTTCAGTATCATAAAACAAACTACGTGGGAATTTCAAAGCTTGAGTGGTACTGTATAGCGTACCATTGAAACTCAGGTAGATATCTAGAATGCTCGTAGCGGCTTTAAGAAGCTCCTGCTTGCGAGCAGTCAACAAAGTAGTGAAAGTTGAAGATGGGTCACCATACGTCGCAGCAAGAGCATCAGCTTCGACCACGGAGATATAGCTGTCACTGTTAGTGAGACCAGTCCCATCTTCAACAATCATAACTTACGCCTTATCTTTGGCGGCGGTTGCCTTGGCCTCTGTGGCCTTAGCCTCGGCTGCCTTTGTCTCGGTATCCTGAGCTGGGGCAGTAGTTACAGGAGCAGTCACAGGCTCTTCCTGTGTGGTTGGCTCGGTAGCTGCCTCTGTGGCCTCTACGGCGTCGCCCGCTTCTCCCTGTGGTTGGTACTCGCGTACAAACACGTAGCCCATTTGCAGATAGCCCTCGTAGGAAGCCGAACCTTCTTCAAGAATAGCTTCTTGGCCATCTTTTCCCATTACAACAAGTCTCATGATTTTTCCCTCAAGTTAGTCCAAATGAAAAGACTAGCCCCCGTTTATACGAGGGCTAGTCAATTACAAGTTAGACGGCTGGGCTACAAACGCCACGGAACAGCAACTCAGGCTGAATAACCGCAGCACCGACCATCGTATCGAAGGACACAATGTTCTTCTTCAACGACATGTCGTAACCGAACACCAAGCGGATACCCAAACCACGATAGTTTACGGTAGCCGATGGGAACGCACCGCCCAATGGGGGTTCTGGAGCGACGCAGGCATAGGCCAAACCGCGACGATCACCAAGGATCGACACAGGATGATCACCGACGAAGGTTACAACAGTCGTGGAGGGCACGTTCACTGGGAGCGCTGGCGAGAACGCAACAGTGATCGAGTTAGCAGCAGCCGTCGCAGCAGCAGTTACGCGGAAGCCCAAAGGCACGCCACGGCTGTTGACAACGCCAGCAATCGTGAACAAGTCACCAACTCGAACCGTACCCGTAAGGGTCGCGGAGTTCAGGGCCATCGAGACAGCGCCAGCAGTTTGGTTCGAGGTCACTGCACCAGCTTTGATGGTGCCGTTGCTGATTGTACCAGCGGTGTGGATCGGCAGAGCTTCCGATTCCAACCAATCGATACCAGCCTTGCGGCCGAGGTAGGCATCCATCATTGCACGACCGCCGTCGCCCAAGGAGTCAGCACGCACCAAGTCACCGGTGGAGCGGAGGTCCGAAGCGAGGAACGGGTCGACCATACCCATGCGATTTGCCAAAGGAATCTTGGCCATCGCCATATGAGCGCTGATCTTAGCAATGTTTGCCAACGAGTCGAACTTCGTTGTAGTGGTGCCGAAGAACTGGTTGATGCCAGTGTACTTCGAAATCACATAATCTTCGACCTTGTTAGCGATGGACTTCATGGCTGGAGCAGCAACTTGCTCAGTGAAATCGCGAACGTCCAACGACAGTTCCTTCGAGTCCAGCTCAACCGTGGTGTCGAAGAACTTTTCGATGACCAAGTTGACCGAGCTTTCTTGGATCGTCTGGCGGGTAACAGCAGTTACGCCATCAAATTCGTTGGTTACGAAAGTGGGCGGGCGGCGAATACGGATAGTGTCGCCAAGGTTGATACCGCTGGTGAATTCAGGCTCGTAGTCGCGATAAAAAGCACCAACAGCGGCGAGGCTGTCTTCCAGGATCACCAGCGACTCTTGCGCGATCCCAACGGCATTAGCATAAACTCCAGGCATTTGGAGGAATCCTTCTGTAAGGGTGTTTAGAGAAAGCTACCTCCGGCAGCAGGAACTGTCTATAAACTGTTGAGTTAAATTGCGCAAGTAATCACAGAGTGTAAAAAGAAATTTCTTTAGGCAAAAAGAAAGGCCCTCACAGAGAGGGCCTTTAGTCGGGGGGCAAAGATCAGAAAAGTTTATCGACGATTGCTGCTTTGAGCCTGCATCTCGCGCTTACGCTTGTCGTAGTAGGTTTTCATGTCCACGGCACCCGCTGCTGCGATAGTCTGATTACCTTCACCGCCACCGCCGGATCCGATACCAATGCTGTCTTTCGACAGATAGGGTGACTCAGAAACGACGGTATCAATCCATTGCACAGGGGTCATTGGAGTAATAGCATCAGGACCATAGACCACGTTGCCATCTTTTTTAACTACAACGGAGCCAGTGTTCATGTCAACTTCAAATGCACGACGCGCACGGGAAAGAATATCTGGAAGTGCGCTTGGGTTAGCTTTACTTCTAGGGTCGGTGACCGCTTGAGTAACTGCGCTTTCCAGGATGAAATCCTGCATGCGTGCTTGAGCCTTCGTGAGTTCAGCAGCCAGTTTCTGTTTTTCAGAACTTTCTGCCTCGAGTTTCCGGCCCATTTCCTCTTTTAGGGACGAAGTACGACGTTGAAGAAGTTCTTCCACACCGCTATCATCAACCAGTTGTTTGTTTTGAACACGTTGTTGGATTTCTCGCATAGCCGTTACTTGGCTCTCGACTTCATCCAAATTGAGCTGTCCATCCTGAATATTGTGGATAGCTTTGAAGCGATCAACTACCGTAGTGAGGGTTTGCTGATCCTTCATGAGCGAGATATTCTTCTCACGGAACTCAGTCAATTTCTCCGTGGGAACCACGTTTACTGCGTACTTGCCCTCAGCCGTGGTCTGAGCGATAGGACGCAATTCCTCTGGGACTTGCTCCAAGGAATCCAATTCGATAATAGGCAATGTAGTCTCCTTCCTGCACCGCAGGTTGTTGTTTTGTCAAAATGACGGTCTTACATAACCCGACAAAACACTCACGACAAGGAGTCAGCCTGTTGGAGATTCGTCCTCGGGTTCCCCGTATAGGGCATTTTCCAGAGGAGTCATCGTAGCACATTTAGCACAGCAGAGAAATTTAGAGCCCCTAGGACTGCAGATTACCACGAAACCGCTGAAATCACACGTAGGGCAGGCCATTTCTTCGTAGTCAGAAGGGAAAACTGCTGTACTTTTAGCCAAGCCTCGGTCTAGCTTACACTCAGGGCATGGGAACGGCTCCCAAACTTCCATGGGAGCGATTGTCACCCATTCGTGATTACAAGCTGTGCAGATAACAGAAGCTGATCGATGAGGACGATTCGACAAATCACGCAACTCGGACTCTTTAGCGAAATCTACAGCTTCTACTGAAGATTCAACTGGAGGCAGTTTACTTGGATCTTTCTTCTTTGGGGTGAATTTAAGCACATTCTCTTCGTTAGGTTCTTCTGACACCTTGATTCTCCTAGCTATTTTTGGAGTAATTCTTCCTGCTCGTTCGGGTCTTCAGGGTCCGATGAGGGATCGCTTGAATCGTCTTCTAATTCTTGAGGAGCCTCTTTCATCTTTTTCAGCTCCTCCCTAGCTTTGCGATTTTCGATCTTCGCTGCCTGCAAGTCTGCTTTGTCTTGCTCTGCACGAGGCTTGATAACCTGCTCTTCGATCATCGCGATGTACTCGGCTTCGGTAGTTTCTTCCGTGACCCAGCCAGCATCCCGCATCAAAATGTACATATCTTTAGCGGATAGGGACTTTCCAAGCATTGTATCCAAGGAACGCAACTCGCGAGCACCGATGCTCGGCACGGAGAAGTGCCTGTTGAGGTAGAACACCACGTTTTCAGGGTTCTCCCCGATCCACTCCGCAGCAGTCTTAAGAATATTCTGGAACGCTGATGTCACACATTCCACAACATCGCTGAGGGTTGCATCTCGTGCAGCTTGGGTGTCTTCGTCGTTGGCAGAGCTGCGAGCAGCGGCGTTCTTCCGCTGAGACAACAGGACAGCGCCGAGGGTGCGAAGTTGCTCTTCTTTTTCCTCTTGCCCGTTTTCGAGGGAGGACAGACCAGTGCCTTTAAACTCCAAGATTTCGGCCTTGTCGTTTGGCCCTAGGTCCCAGACGCGGGACGGCGAGATCAAAAGGACCTCATCTTCGGCTGGTTCCGACTCAGAAGTAATAACGTAAACAGGACTTCCAACGTAGTGGCGCGTCGTTTCAAGGTTTGCACTGCCTCGATAGTGCGCCATGTTAACGTTCACAATATCTAGCATCAGAGGCTTTTCGATATTCGGAGTATTTTCCAATGCTCCGATAAACCAGAACGGAATATAATTTAACCGCTTTCCAAAGATCAACGGATACTTCGTGTCTGCTTGCTTTAGTACCTCTTCAATGTCAATAGCACCCGTGAGCATAGCTTCAGCAGGACGACAGGCACAATACTCGTTATTCTTGTCTAAAGCGAGCAGAAGATAAGAGTTCTCGCGTATGCGGGAGAAGACGTTTTTCGTGTAACGTTTCGTTTTTTCGCGCAAAAGAATCCATTTTGGCTGAGGATTATCATCATCCCACGATAAAATATTCTCCGCTGTGAAGCGGCTAAGGTATGGACGAGCTAATTGACCTGGAACAGATGTTTTCTCCATGTCTAGAAGAATGCCGCTGCGTGACAAAAGACAGCTTTCTTGGGTACTCCAGCGAGCCAATTGTCTCAGCGTTAGGCCATCAGGCGTTGCAGCATCTCGCAGATACTCCATCTTAGCCGGACATTTGTACATCTCTTTACGACGAAAAATCGAGGAAGTTAAGGCATCGATCGTTCGGGAGACGAAATTAACGAACTGAGCACGATCTTTATACATGCGATATTCGTCATCTTCCATCTTGTCACGACGTTGAAGATACTTTTCTCCACGTGCTTTGACGGCATCCTCACCTTCAAAGGCATCACGAATTTTCTCCCACTGACCGGCCCTGCGCACGTACTCGGGATGAAGGAGCGTAGTTGATGGAAGAGTCGCTGCCTGCAGAGAGCTATCGGGAGTGTATCCACGAGGCGCAATCGTCTGAATATTAGCAGGGTTGCCGTAAAGATCGCTAACCATAACGCTTCCTTGATATTGGGAATTGCTTTTGACCAACTTCCTAGCTAGCCATAAACCTAGTTAGCACAGGAGTAATCAAATGATAAAGCCCTCTACAGTAGAATCTCCGCAACCGACAAAAGTTAAGAAGCCTCGTGCGCCTAGGAAGAAGGCTGTCGCCAGAACAGAATCAGATGCTCCTGAGCCTGCTACACATACTCCCGAGTCTGGAGGGTTGTTTCTTAAGAAAGTCGATGAAGATCACTCGATGCTTACGATCCTTGGCAAAGATGGTGAAAGTGCAAAAGTTGCTATTTATCATTTCAAAGGTGTTCCTACTACTCCGGGTCAAATGCTTCAAGTTGAGATGAAAGAGGACTTTGTGTTCCCAGAGGGTTTGGAACTATCCGAAAGGCAACAGAAAGCCTTAGTTGAGCAAGTGCAAACTCAAATTGAGCGAGGCTTGTATAGTCAAGTCTCCGAGTCCCAGCCTATTATGAACATCTCGAATAGTGCAGTAGCTGACGAAATGAGCGATGTTTTGAAAGCACGGACAGACAAGCTCGTAGTTCAAGGGCTTCTGGGTGATCCTCACTTCGGTTGTCCTCCGGTGCTTACACTCCACTCCGGGACAAGGTTCAGCCCACCGGTATTCACAAATCTTGGGGATTATGTGCTCGAAAAAGAGTCGCGTCCTGGACAAATTCTATACATTGGGGAAGCTGATCGGGTGCGTCGGGAGGAAGCTGAGACTCTGGCAGAAGCTCTAGCTGGGACGTTTGTTCCTGTTCAAGAGCCCTCTAGAGTGCATCGCTTCCAAGTTCTCCCAAGTGAGCGTAAGAAGATTATTATTGCACTCGGGGTAGGTGTCCTATGCTTGCTGGGACTAGTAGCTTTGGCTACGCTGGTGTTCTTCGGGGAGGCTGGCTAGTCGTCTAGTAGATAGTCAGAAGGGCGTAAAATGAGTATAGACTTTAGCAAAAGCGACTGGCGTAGATCAGTCGAGAAAGGTAACGAGATGACCGACGAGAATACGGGGACTGTATCAGTAGGGGACGAGGCGTATTTAGAGGGACTGGGTAAGTTTCTCATTACATCTGGGGGTATTCCCCCATCGTACAATGATCTTCGCAATGCGATGCAGGACGCTGAGGGCATTGAGCGCTCGTCTTATGTGGCTCTAGATTTGAGTGTATCCAGTAAGCTGGCGTTCTTGGTCATGAGCGACTCCACGTTGTACGCTAAACGGCCCTCCATGATGATTGCCGAAGCTTTTGAGCTCTCTGCGCATTTGATTCGTAATGTGTCGCTTATTCTCCATGAGGCCAACAATCTCAACTTAGATCAAGACGAAGAGGGCATCAGCAAAGTAGTCATCATTCAATGCTCGGAATTCTCGCGTGAGTTCTTCGCCAAGGTTTACTATCTGCTGTATCAGCTCGAGTACCACTACCAAGTTCGTGTTCGCAATGAGGACTTTGATCCTACAGTTGCTCTTGAGATCAACGGCCCATGCGAGCCGTTTGTCGTCGAGCGCTCTCCGGAGCGTGTTAAGTTTTCCGAGATGCTGTTGACAGACTTCGCCGAAGTTATCCATGACCTGATGTTCAGCGATGGCTTGCTTACGTCTTCGCTCGTCGATAACACAGACTCCTGTAGAAATGCTCGACGTATCATGGGGCATCTAGCTTCTTCGCTACATATTGATTTAGCTAAAGAAGTAGGGCTGTTCTGTGATTGGGCGATCGATAATCGTATGCGGCAGAATGCTGAGATGGAGGCGGCTGCTGCTCGAGAAGAGGCAATTATCGATGGGATGGTTGCTAATGATGTTGGTTCTTCCATGGGAGATTCGCTCGTTCACGATGATTTAGGAGACGGGACGGAGTTTCCAGAGGATGGGGACGACTTTCCAGAGTCGTTTAAGAATGAGTATGCGAACTTCCCGAAGGATGGGTCGGAGTTAGACTTGGACTCGGATGATCGCTCATGATTTCTCAGCGGCAAATGGATAAAGGGACTGAGGAGAGGCTTCTAGCTGTCGCGGAGTTAGTTGCTGAAGGGCAAGTGGCGTTCGGGCGGAAAGTGGGGACGACTTTCAGGGTTTCTATGTGGGATATTTCCATGGATGAGCTCGTGAATCTCCAAAAGGGCTACCCTTTGGTATTGATCATCAGTAAGGATGAAGTGATGATCACTACTGAATCTGAGTTAGGTATCGAAGTTGATTTTTCTAAAAGAAAGGTGAATTAAAATGGTTGAGACTGTTGTAACAATCCATAAGTGGGCAACAGAGACGTTCGGTTCTCCGAAACGGACTGCTGTTTTGGGCAAGACACTAGAGGAGCTTTTGGAGTTCCAAAGAGCTCTGGTTGCTTGGTTTGAGATCGAAGATGAAATGCGGAACTTACGCATGGATCGAGTGGGTAAGTACGATCCTCCAGAGGAGCACGCGAAAGCTCTAGAAGAGTATGAAAAGGCCGAGATCACCTATAAGAAAAGGCTTTACGATCTTCGTAAGGAGCTCGGTGATTGTTTCGTTATGCTATCGAACTGTTTTGAGGGTAGCGGGGCGATGCAGTTTCCTTCGCTGGCTGGTGAGGCTGTTCGGGGTCCGTTAAGTGAGGGTCGTCGCTCTCTTTGGGTTCAGGGGTTGGGTAGGATCAATTTGGGGTTGTCGGAGCTGCTCGTGGGTATCCAGAGGTGGGATGACATTGAGTATTGGTTACAGGCTACTTGGTCTCATCTGTCTTGGATTGCTGTTGGGCTTCGGGTTGATGTTCAGGAGGTTGTGGACGAGGTAATGGTGATTAATAGGGATCGTCAATGGCGTGTTGATGGTGATGGGACTGGGAAACACATCGGCTGATCTTTAGGCTAAAGTTTTCAAAAATTTTTTCTGTTCTGATTTTCAGGGGATTCTGGGTTCACAGCCTAGGGTCCCCTGACTGATTATAGATCATATTTCTTCAAATGTCTGGCGGGGGCTAATGGCCCAACGCACCTTATACGGGCACGCGGGGCCACCACTACTTAAAGGCGTGCGCGGGGTTGGCGGCTGGCGCGCATGGCGTGCGCGTGCGCGGCATAGGCTGGCGGGTTAGTGCCTAGCCATTGCCAAGCCAAATTGCGCACGGCAAGCGGCAAGGCGCTAACGGCAAGGGCGCGGGCATAGGGCCGCACGCGGCTAGCAAGGGTTGCAGGGGCGTTTTGGTTTTGCATGGGGTAAAAGCCTTAAAAGGGTTGCAAGGGTAACCAGCGCCCATTTATAGGGCGCTGGCGTGGGTTGGCGTGTTAGGCTTGGCTTACAAGCGCCCAAGGCAAGGCGGCTTGCCGCGCCTGCGCCTTGTAGCAGCCGCGCACACTGGCGCGCTTGTTGCTGCCTAGCGTGTTGCTGCCTAGGGCATGCCCCGCGTTGGCGGCTGGCCAACCTAGGGCCGCGCCTAGGGTTGGCAAGGCGCTAGCAAAGCCTTGCCATTGCGCCTTAGTGTAAAGCACACCAGCCGCAGGCATTGGCAAGCCTAGGGCCGCGCAATGTGCAGCAAGGCAGGCCGCAGTATTAGTACCCATTTTACCCGCTGGCGCAATGCCTGTTACTACTACATGGGTGTAGTTAGCTTGGCTAGCGGCTTGCCATGTTTGGCTAGCGGCTGGCGTTTGGGCTACGCTAACGGCTGGCATAGCGTTTGGGGTTTGGGTTGCGGTTGCGCGGGTTGCGTTAGTTTTAGCCATTGTATTTACACCTTGTAAGTTAGGCCCGTTAAGCTAGCGGGCGGGTTGTTGCCTTGTTGGCAAGGGTAGTTTTACGGCAAGGCAGGCAGGCTTGCAACAGGGTTGCGCAGTGTTTTATTGCATGGGTGGCATGCGCAAACGCATAGGCGCTTGGCTGGCTGGCTGGCTGGCTGGCTGGCTGGCTGGCTGGCTGGCCTAGGGCATAGCATGGCAACGCCTAGGCAGGCGCGCACGTAGGCAGGCGCACAGGCGCACGTAGGCAGGCGCACAGGCGCACGTAGGCAGGCGCACACCCGCACACCCGCACACCCGCGCATGTCAATCCCGCCCGTCCCTTCTGTCGGTCCTTCCCGTCCCTCCTGTCCTCTCGGTCGCGGACGATCGTCTTGGATTCTTTGATGGATCTTCCTTGATTCCTGGAGCGATAAGAGGGATTCTTTTGATGGAGAAGACTCGTCCTCCGTCCCTTCATCTTGATAGATTCCACGACGATCTTCAGTCCCTCTCGGAGGGATTCTTTTGATGGAGCGGGTTCGGTCTCTGTCCTTCTCATCCAGGGCGTCCGTCAGTCCCTCGCGAGAAGACTCGGAGTCCCTCCCTCACAGAGGCTCGCCATCCTCATTGAATCCTTCGCGGACATACTTCGTGTGAGTTTCCTCGCGATACGTATTCCGCTCCATGAACTGTTGGAACGAGCGAGGCTGGAGACCACGGAACTGGCGCTCCTCTTCGTCCTGCTCGTAAGCTTCGAACAGAACATCTTCATCTTCTAGGATTTCTTCTAAACGGTCATCCATGACTGCTGTCCTTTCAAGTTTTTCGGTTGCCCTACGCAACTAAGGGCAACCTACCGGCTCCCAGCGGGATTACAAGCGGTTTGCTATCAACGATAGACGACGTGAGGGTGACCATCCTCGTACGCTTCGAGCGCGAGGTCGCGGGACTGTGAGAAGTCTTCATCTTCCTCGTTTGGTTCGGAGAACACGATATTTCCATAGCCCTCCAAACCGCTGTAGAAGTTCTCCACAACGAGCCACATTTCCATGACGGATTTGTAGGTAGGGATCGTACTCTGCGTAGTGCGCTGAGCCATGTCGCAGTCTACGGATTGTGTCCAAACCCGAATGCGGCCAGAACGCCCTTCTTGTTGAAGTGTGCGTTTAAGATTTACGCGATGGTTGATGCGAGCATGGACCCACGAGACGTGTTTATAGTGAAAGCTCTCCGATTGTCGCTGCCATGCGCGACGCAGGTATGTGAAACCTTCTGTGCCGAACAATTTGCGGACTTCTTTGAGGGTACGGGACATGGAAAAACCTCCAAGGCACTTTGGGCCACCTAGGCCCGTTTTGGGAAACGCGGGCGCTGCCACCTGCGGCAATCTGCCCGTTGCGGGAGGCGTGGGGCAAGCGGCCTAAACCGCCTGCCCACGGCCAAAGACTAGCGGCGAGCTACTGGAGGCCCACCGAACGTGCCTTGGCAACGTTCTTTCCACTCCTGCCCGCTGATACGTGGGCTTTTACGGAACGCTACTTGAGTAACCTGCCCACCACGGGCTTGGAAAGCTGCCACTGCCGCGCTAAGCTCTTGACGCGTTTGTTGCTTGCACATGATAAAACTCCCTTAGAAACGTGGCTTGCCCTACGCCGCCACAAAACCACCCTAGGGCTTCCTACTGGGATTGCAAACGTTTTGTTGTCACTCGGTCTCGGCGACCTCTGGATTATAGAGAACGATTTCGAATCCATGGACCCGCGCGATGCACTCGGCCTCAGCAACGAGCTCTTCCCAATTGTCGCCATATACATCATACTGAGCACCATTGGAAACTGTGAGTAGCGCCCAAGTTGCGGAACCGCGATCTAGGGTTGCTGTGATTTTTTCCATCCCTAGCTCCTGTGGGTGATAGCTACGGCGATGAGGAGCACGCCGTAGCTGAAAATGTTGACGAACAGAACGGCTGCGAAGCCTAGCTGAAGCTCAGACATCGTGTATTGACCGGAAGCAGCACTGGTCTGGATTGTACACTTGACTTACGAGTAAATCGCCCCATTCTGCGTTGGGGCAGGTAGCGACCAAGCCAAGCATCGTGTAGTGACCTTTCAGGCCAGAGGGGTGATACTCGTCAGCGCGAACTAGCCAATTGCTGACGTCTACGCCCTCGATATGGCAGATGCCAAGCGGGCTGGAGTAGAAATGATAGCCGCCATGCTGCAACGCGATGAGCGCTGCGAGACGCGCCGGAGGCATGCGACCATTGAACACAGCCTGAACAAGCTGGGTGATTTGCTCTTCGTCACCCTGAGAGTAGGCTGCGTCGAGCATATTCTCAGCAAGAGTGTCCCAAAGCGTTGGCGCGTTGGTTGGGTTCATTTCTTCTGCGGTCATGGTTTTATCTCCGATGCGTGGCCTGCCCTACGCCGCCACAACCAGCACCCTAAAGCCTCGGGTGCTGATTGCAAGCGGTTTGTTTTCTTACGGCTTCCACATCGTGAGGTAGTAGATTTCTACTCGGTCTACGGGCTGAAACGAGAACATGTGAATTGACCAGCTCTTAGCACTCATGGGGACAGGGTTGAGGATATGAGGCTCTAGAGCTAATGGGTCTTCCTGAAGGTCAGGGAACTCCTTGTCAAAAGTCGCACAGAACGAGACCTCCATCTCTGTGGGAATTTCAGCTAGGAACCTCCTCAAGTACTCAAATTCGGGATTGTTGAGTAACTCTCGATCCATGTCGGCTGACGGCTGTCCTCTGACGAAGTGAACGGGATAACGTCTTAAAAATGCTGTGAGGTGTCTTAGTGACATGTGATTAACCCTCCATGTGCGATGGTTTGAGCAAAGAGTTTGCTAGCTGTGATATGCGATAAACGATTGGAACAGCACCACCGTTCACGATTTGCGTGACTTGGAGGCACTTGACTTTTAGAGGTTCCTCGCCCTTCTCGGAGGGAACGTTGATGGTGAGGCCCATGTACTGAACTTCCCAGTTGATGAAGTCAAGCTTCGCCAAGAGGACTCGCTCTTCGACGTGAGTATCGAGAACTCCGTCCTTCCATGTGTAGAGCTCTTCATCACCGATGACGAACTGACCATCGATCCCGTAGGCTTTAAGGACGTGAGCTTCTGTTTGAAGCAGCGTGTTTTGCATCAAGTCCCACAAGTCGGTCGTGTTTTCCAAGTGAGTGTTTAGACGCTTTTCTAAGTCCTGTTGTTGATTATCCATTGAAACTGCCTCCGTGGCCCTACGCCACTGCAAACAACCTAGCTTATCCTAAGGTGATTGCAAGCGGTTTGTTTTCACAAAGAGCAATTAAAACAAGGCACTACCCACCCGCCACGCCCTAAAGCGTAAGGCTTCCCAGCCATCGTTGCAAGTTCTATTTTATCCCCGTGAAAACAAAAATAAAGAGGCTCGACAGCGCCGAACCTCTTTATTGATTGTCCTACAACAATCCTATTTTCGCAAGGGGACTCTCTACAGAGCTCTCGCTTTCTCAAGCATCTCCCTAGAGGACTTCCGCAGAGCGGAGTCTCCAAGTGGCTTCCGTGTCAAAGTGGGAAGGACTTCAATCGTCCCTCCTTGGGCTAGAAACTTTTCTCTGGCACGCTGGGTAAACGCGGCTAACTCTTTCTTATCCATGACCTGCGTCCTTTCTTTGTCAAAAAGGGAAGTAGCTTCGCTAGACAAGCCTGGGAGGGTACAAGTCTAGCGAAGCTCAACACTGCGAGAGGGGGCTGGGTTCTCGCAATCTAGGCGGCTTGCTTGGCCTCAATGAGCCCGTATTTAGGCTTCACAGCGGTGAGCAAGTGCTCGAAGGAGCGCGCAATAGTGACGACCAAACGCTGAGATTTGACGACGCCGTTGCGATATTGTGGGAAGATTTTGTGACCAACGACGGGCACTTTCTTCTTATGCAGGAGCTCAATGAAGTCATTCGCTGGCACTGAGTCAGTGAAATTGAACTCGCGCTTGACGGTTTCCAAAGTTGTTTCAGTCATATTTACACCTTTCTAAAGCTGTGCGCCTCGTGGTTAGCGGCCACTAAAAACACCTTAAACGCTCCCAAAAGGAATGCAAACACTTTGTTATCAGCCAAGCATCTGAAGAACGCGCTTGAGAATATTGATCTTTTTGAGGCGGAGATTAGCATCAGCCGTATCTCCGTCTGAGAGCGCCAAGCCAACCATCTGCTGCTCTTGGTCGATCTTTCGGCGGATTTTCTCCTCGCTCAAGTCGTGAGCTTCTTCGAGATACTCCTCAAGTTCACGCTCTTCTTCGGTTAATTCTACCTGAGATTCCATGTCAATCGTCCTTCCTACGCTTTGTATTTCTTCATAACTGGCTTAGCAGGCACAGGAGGATTCTCAACTCGGATACGTATCGCTTTCAAGAGCTCTTTAACGTGAGCGCTTGCTCCGTCTGCATGGGACTGTTTGATTCCAGGCTCGATGTGCACAACAATCTTCGTGAAATCTTCTGGATCAGTCACAAGGACGACTGTGCGAAGGTTGAGAACATCTCGTTCTATTGAGATGATTTTACCGTCAGCAGCCTTCCTAGTTTTCATATCATCGCTCATTTCGACTTGCATTACGATTCCGTGCTTTCTCCATTATGTGCCTCACGCTCAAACAGCAAGGGCTAACTACAACGTAAGCCTTCCAGCTTCACGTGCAAGTTTTAAGTTATCCACTGTTATCAGTAGCTTAGGCGATGGCAACCGTGGGCGGTGGGGCTTGGGGTGGTGCTCAACAGGCCCGTAGAGCCAAGGGGCGCGCCGTGTGATTGGGTTGTGGGCGCGTGGGCTAGGGTGGTGGCCTAGGTTGCCCTAAGCCAGCCAGCGCCTATTTTTGGGCCTCTGTTAAATTGCGAACCTTGTAGAACTCAGGCTCGTAGTTCGGCATAACATTGATTTCTTGACAGATCAAGTTTTTGGTGAATTCGTTCTCAACGGGTGCTCCATTGGAGACAGTTGTAGTGTTCTTGATAATGGTTGCCCGAGCTTCGTAACAAGCGGCCATCGTCGGAACTTCCATAGCCATCAAGTTGCGATGACCAGAGATATCAATGCTGTAGAGAAACAGAAGAACTATGGTTTTCATATTGAACATCCTTTGCTAGATTGTGCATTGCGTAGAGGTTGAAAAACAGACCAAGGACTATGAAAAACCACATAGCGAACTTGGTCGCGGGAGTGCATTCCTTTTCGTCCATGCCTGCGAAATCCGCCCACCAATCTGGTCGCCGCAGAACAAACGCGAAAAACAGGGCGAAGGAGAAACAGACGAGGGCATTGAAAAAGAATAAAAGGGCCATGCTATTTATCCTCAGTCTCAACAGCGTGACACACGAAGTGTCTTTTCTGCTGTTGTACGAGGCCTTCAAGGGCCGTGTCCATGAGGAATTGATTCCAGCCCACGTTGACAGCATGACCGTGAGCCATCTTGTATGCTTCGATATTCAAAGCTTTCTGACACTCAGTCATCGTGTTCCAAGTGGTGATTGGTCTTCCTATCTTGCTGCCATCGGGTTGCAAGACAAGGAACATCAGAACGAATACGGTTTTCATTTCTACCTCCATAAGGGCGCACAGCTCTTACATTCTGTTGAGCAGGTGTCACTCGAGGAATATAAGCTTTGTTGATTCAAAGCAACATCATCTAGGTTTGAAACGCGCTTATCTGTCTCTAGCCTAGACTGCGAGCTGTGGCATTCAGGGACGTAGGGTTCCCTGAATTTGGGAAACTTGCGGGGAAGCAAATGACCCAAGCGTGGATGCGAATCACACTTGGGTCATCGACGGAGTAGGAGGGGTGCGGTGTCCCCTCCCCTCGATTACGCCTTAGCTGCTTCAGGCTTAGGAGCGCGGCTGATGATGGTCAGTTGGCGACGGGCGACCATGCCACGGCGAGTGTCTTCGCCGCGAGCGGTGCGAATGTAACCAGCGTTGAAGCTGCCCTTGTAGACGCGGCCAGCGCCGAGCGTCATGTAGGCGCAGATTTCAGCGACTGTGGCGCGCTTGTCAGTGCGGCTCTCGACGAAGTCGTAGATGGCCGAGCGGATGCTAGACTTGGTCACAGGTTGACCGTTGGTTGCGTCAGTCTGCACGCCGAGTGCGAGCAAGGTGGTGTCTGCCACGTCGACAGCACGCATCTTGTCTTTGGCGCGTTCGATCAACTCAGGGCCGGTCAGGGCGCGGAGTTCGGTCTGCAAGGCAACGTCGATGACAAAAGCAGGAGCCTTGTCTTTCTTCGGCTTGGCAACCTTGGCTTCTTCACCTTCGGGTGTCGCGGTCGAGTGAGTGTTGCTCACCTTCATGGCTTCCATGCGCTTTTGACGAGCTGCTTCAGCAGTGGACATTGCGGGAGTCGCAGTGGTTGCTGGCTTGGCTTCGGTGGAAGCTGCGGTGACGGTTGCGGTCTTACTAACTGTTGGTTTCACGTTTGACATAATGTACTCCATTCGCTGTTCAGCAGGTTGTTCCTGCCCGCTGCAATTCGGCGTCACTGTGCTAGGCGTTGTGCCTAGTCAGCCCCTATTGCTTATGTAGCCACCCTAACTGTTCCTGTGGGGAACGCAACAACTTTGTTATCAATTCCTGCAATTGCTTTTCAGTACTTACAGGGCTTCGGAGATAGTAGTCGACCTTCCTTGATTGCATCGCGTTGGTACTCGTTGAGAACGACACAACTCGGTGCGCGAGGTGTACCGAACAAGTTGATAATAATCACGGCGATGAACAAGAGCCAAATCATAGTGAATATGGCTCGCATCTATTCGTCCCCGTGGATTGGGCTATAGCCTACTCGCACGAGGTTCATAAAAGCGGGGCCATATATAGTGTGTGCTACCGCTGATTGAGGGGTTAGGACGGATGCTCGGGGGACGACTAGCGTAGGGAACGACTCGTTTTGGGAGATGAGGTTAAGAATGGAATCCCAGAGGTCCTCGTCAAGGAGATCGATGTGGTTGATATGCCAGTCGATGGAACTAAGCTCAGTAGAAGGATTCTGTATTGTTGTCACACGGACAACTGCTGCATCGGCGCGGTTCAAAGCTCGGCTGACATGTGGGTTGGAGAACGAGGTTGCTAGGGGTTGGTCCACTGGTAGAGCTCCGTTTATTGTTGGCTAGTTTCGCAGGCAGGGCGCTTGCAATTGTAACATGGCAGGTCAGGTAGGCTGAGCAAGCAGTTTTTGTTCGGGTATAGTCTAAAACTATCGATGAACGATTTTCTATAGGTTTTAGAAGTATAGGTAAAAACTATGGTAAAAAGTTTTTGTATAGGCTGTGACTATGAGAGAGTCATCGTCGTTTTTCTCGCTCAAAATCGCAGATCTTTTTCCGTGCTGACGACCGATATTTTATCCATAAATAAGGGCGAAGGCCCTGAAATTTCACAAGATTTTTAGATACTACAGTTGTTGTAGAGTTATAGAGTTATAAATTTCTTAATACATATATAATACAGAATAATACAAAGTAACTTGTCTATAACGCACTTATTCACAAAACCCAACTGCCCCAACCTTATTGCTTGGTAACATTCGATTATACGTCGTTTATAAAAGAAAACACGCTGCCAATACAAATACTGTAATATGGAATTCCAGGCCCTGTTTTTAGACTGTGTATATCCCAAGTTGCTCAAAATATTTCCATGGACACCCTTATTACTGTATTTGTATTTTCCATGTATAAAACGATATAAACCACCCTGTAACCTAATACTACCTAAGGGCTAAGGTGTCGTGCTAAACTTTTGTGAACAAAAACGATATAAACGTGTTAACGACTATAACGACGTGTTTTCCATTTATTATCATCTATAATCCATATTACTCTGCATAAATCGTATTAGCCCTAAAAACGTCGTCCATGGAGGAATTCCCACCTAATTTCCACGACCTCCAACCCCCAATTTCCACCCCTAATTCCGACTATATTCCAATACCACCCTAACACGCCTATAACCGAATAACACGACATAATACGCCATATATTCCAGAAATACGACCTTGATACTTTACCGCTTTACTAACCCAAAATCCTCCCCTAACCTGCCTACATCTACCCACCTAAGACGACCAACAGACACAAACCACAGGAGAACCCACGCATGTTCCGCGAAAATAATGCCTACGTACGAAAAATGATATTCGGCGGCGAGGAAGTAGTTATCTTCTATCACAAGATATCTGCCCATGCAGCAGAGAAGAGCCTCACCATTTTGGATAGCTCGCTGAGACCAATCGGTGGTTCTGCATCTTTCGAGAGCCAATACACCGAGGAGGAGCTTTTCTCCCTGAAGGCTATTCCAAACGAGCAAACCTGTTTCCGCCTCAAATTCAACGAGACGTTCGATCCGAAGACAGGCGACCTCATCGGAAGATACATCGCCATCCCATATGGGAAATTCACTTCCCAATTCCACACAGTAGCTCCAATCGACACTTCCCTTCAAAAACTAGCCGAACGGTTCAACGAGAACGAGTATGGGGAAGGCGGTTTCCCTATCGCTGAGCTTTCTTACGACGAGGCAAAAGTCGTCACCCGAATCATAGAACTCTTCCTTATCAAAGAAGAATACAGCCGCGTAATCCGATGGAACCGACTCAAGCCCCTCTTCTCTAACCCATTAAAAACCAACCTAGGACCCGCCCTCGTTGGAATAGCGAAGAAGATCACTTTCCGCACAACCGAAGGAGCTTACAGTATCCGAGTGTGTCGTGAGTTCTACTGGAACACAATCATGAGCGAAACTCAAAAAGCTGTCTTCCGTCAAGTACACAACATGGGTGACCACGAGGACCCTACGCAGGACACTTTCCCATTAATCACTTATCGCGTAAGCCACTCCAAAAAGACCATAACCCTCGGACACAGCCACAAGATCGACAAACGCAGATCAGAGTTTTCCACCATCACTATCCCCTACAAACCTCCCAGTCATCACCCGTTAGGTGAGCGCATACTGCCATTCGTAATCCTCAAGGATATCGGCGCAGTCGTCCCCAATCTATCCCTCCGCACCTCTAATCACTCCAAAATGCTCCGTGAGTTCGAGATGACAGACGAAGACCAAATCCTCTTCGACGCTGCCAGCATGTCTTACAAAGGTCGTCGAACGGAAGTGACCGTAACAACTACCAAATTGTCATGGGACGATTACGCCTTCCAAAAACGCAACGAGCTAACAAACGAAGATGACTTCAGACCTTTGGAAACCCTCATCGCATGGACAACAGAGTTCTTCCCAACAGTACACGAGCTCCCCTTCAGCACTTGGGAGGAGTTCTTGAATGTAATCGAAAGTCCGCTACAACTGACGTTAGAACAGGCTCGGGCGAAGCATCACCATTATTACACATACTTCCTCAGTATCAAAAAGGAGGCCTATGGACGCAAGAAGAATTCTGGATTAACCGAAGATGAGGCAATCACTGAGCTAGCCGAGGAAGCCAACTAACGACTACGGATAGCACTCAATAGACAACCACACGAAGCGACCCCCTTTACGCGAGCAACCCAAGCGTGTATGAGGCGAGCAACCTAAGACAAACGATAAGCAATCCACAGACAACCCAAGGAGTCATTGCCATGAAGACCCCAGTTCCTACCTCTTTGCCCACTGATGTCCCAAACATGGTGAATCTCAAAAAGAAGTCTATGGATCAAGCCATCGGTGAAGCGAATCAAATTCGCGCTGAACACCGGAAAGATCAAGCTGCCAGAACGGCAGGTATCAAAGCAACTACCCTTCAAGATGGTGCTGCCTACTTCAGTACGAAGTTGGTATAAGTCACTTTATCTGCTCATTGATGTACCCGAGGAAAGCTAATGACGACTGTTTGCAACCCGCAGACAGTCGTCTTAACATGAGGTCACACCATGCCAGCACCCAAACTAACACGAGCAGATGCAGAACTTTCAGTACATTATGTGAACATGGCCTTGCGAGGTGGAAACAGGCCCATCGGTGTCCATGGAATAGGACGCTCAGCTTTACAAGTCGCCGCTGAACAAGCAGTGATAGACGGCTTTATCAATTCCACACAAGCCCTGAACAATCGACTCACAGCAGCGAAAACCCACTACGGTATAGAACCTGACTGGAGTCTGTACGTTCCTTCTCGCTACTTGCAACCTGTCCCTAGACAAGTCATCACTCCAGCTTCAACGCCCGACCCTAGAGCTTACTACCCCGAAGGCACACGCGAGCGAGTCCTTTTCATTGGCGACCTCCATCAAGACCCGAGACATCCACACCGCACGGAAGTCCTCAAATGGGCTGCACGCCTAGGGTCCGAGCGTAAGCTATCACGAGTCGTACAGGTAGGTGACTGGGGAACATTTGATGGCGCGAGCTTCCACGATAAGAATGACACCGCGAGAGCACGGCTAAAGCCACCCATCCGAGCCGACCTGGATAATCAGAAAGAATCCCTGCTCGTCTTCCATGACAACAAAGCACCTGACTGGAAGCCTAAACTAGACATTACTTTAGGCAATCATGAGAACCGCCTCAACCGGTTTGAGAACGCCAATCCCGAAACTATGGGTGTGTTCACTGGAGAGCTGGAAACGAACTTTGCTCAATTCGGCTGGCGCACTCGTCCTTACGGAGAAGTGATGTTCGTTCAAGGCGTAGGTATATCCCACCACCCAACGAACGGGGCTGGTCGTGCTTTTGGAGGAAAGACAGGTCCTCAACGCGCCGCCAACGAGATGACGTCATCCTTCATCTCTGGACACACTCATGCTTTCCAGCATTTCACAACAGGGAAAATTGGAGCTGTCTCAGCTGTCGACGTTATGGAAGTCGGCTGCGCCCTACCGCATGGGGAGGTTGAGGACTACGCTACCCATTCAATCATCAACTGGTGGTACGGTCTGGTCATCGCCGATCTATGGGGCGGGCGAATCATGTCCTCTGAGAAGATCGACATGATCCGTATCCGCGAAACATACTCAGACGATGGCGCTGATATCTGCCGCTAATAGTTAGTCGGTACGAATGGATTATTACCTAAGCCTCCCTCAAACTTAGAAATATCTACACCGCCTAACACCGATGGCTCCGGAGGAATTAAAACTTCCTCCTCTCTGTAAGGCAAAGGTTCCGAGTTTAGATGTTTCCTACGAAGAGCTTTGCCCATAGCTAGTCGATCCTCCATGGTAATTGGTTGAGGCGCTTGCATACCAGAGAGCTCCTCAAGTCTAGCAAGTCTTTCTAAGTCCGACTCATGCTCCTCCCGGATTCTACGGTTTTCCGTGAGAGCTTTTTCAAGACGATGCTCCAACTCGGTTACGTTCGGGTTTGGATGATTAAGAGCGTCAACAGTTCTATACAGACTAGTAATCCTATCGGATAACTCTTGGTTCATGTTGCGTAATTCAGCATTCTCAGCTAGAAACTTTTCTGTTCGCTCTGTCAGCTTAACCGTTTCTGAGGAAGGGTGACTAAGGTCATCCACGTAACGCTGAAGTTCAAAAACTTTCTTAGCCAGCATGTCATTCTGGATGGCCCAAGCCATGTTCGCATTGACTAACGTTTGGTTCTCCGAACGGAGACGGTTAACTTCATCCTCGAGCGTTTCTTCACGACTAACGACAGAATCAATACACTCGTAAGGAACGTTAAAATCCGTAGGCTCGCCCCACTGGTTAAGGATCGTGCTATTATCAGCATCACGCAACCGAACGACAGCATAACTGTCTTCTTTCTGAAGAACTGTCCCAACAACTTTCGCTGAAACAACATCGTATTGTCTAATTTCACTTGGGTCCATGATCAAACCTCCGTAGCCGCGCCAGCAGAATCCATTGCTGACTGCACCGAAGAGACTGCCTCGTCGAGAGCGTCAGCAGCTTGCTCCATAAGCTGCCCTCGTTCGGCTTGTTGAAGACCATCCGACAGATTTTCAAAACCCTCACGCTCATCCGCAGCACAGGATTCCAGGATATCTTTAGCTTTATCAAGTAACTCAATGGCCGTCTCGATTTCTTTGCGCCTGTTCTTATTCATGCCTGTTCTCCATTCTGTGGCAGTTTATTTACCATTTCGGCGATATAGTCCAACTTCTGGCGGATATCTGTTTTAGACCCACCGCTCATTTGGCCTTTTAAACCAGCTCGTATGAGCTTATGCTCAATACTATGAAGCTGACTAAATATAGTAGTCAGCACATCTTCTATCTCATCTTTAGACACTGGCTTCTCCATTGGCCTATTTAAACGTTCAGTCTTTGACTCGGTTACATAGAATTTCCCGTCAATACAACGCAACTGCGGCTGTAGAGTGACTACAAGTTGTCGGACCCTCAATGGAGTAGGATTCGGTAACGCAGGAGTAACACTCGAGACAACGTATAGATCGCCTTCCCATCCACCAGAAGCCTCACGAATAGACTCTTCTGTAAGAGGACAGTCGACACGAAACTCTGTTCCATCGGGCTTACGCAAGATGTAATACGAGATTTCAGATTCATTAACACGCTTGAGTCCGATGTCAATTCCTTTGTCCTCTCGAGGGACAACATCGTTCTCTTTGTCTAGTAAATGACTGCGTAAAACTTCGACAACTCCAGCACTGTCCGCTGTTCTTTTAGGTGAAAGCCAAAACAAGCAAAGCGACTCAAGATTCCGCAAGCGCGTGTTTTCTTCTACTAACCCGCTTTTCTCAATCGCTGCGGTGATGGCGGCGCGCATAGGAATGAATGGATGCCCCATCCTAGTTGGCGCGTTTTGATGTGCCCACACTGCGGCGCTGACTATTGCATCAGTGACTTCAAACTTGCTCATGCTTCTAACCCCGATTGAAGCACGCGAACGCGCTCTTGGCAGCAGCTTCTTGAAATTTTGCCATAACCGCTTTCCCCAACTCGGGCTCTAAGACGATATGCTGACCCACAGCATTCAAAGCACGAACCTGATGCTGATGCAGAGCGGGTCTGCGGTGATAGCGAGATTGAAGAGTGCGATGTGCTACTTGAAGAATAGCGAGCTGACGCATAGCTTCATCAAGTCGTCGAACGAGCTCTGATTCTGAGCAGCACTTCAAACACCCATTAAGACAGAGCGCTTCACACCCCTGCATCAGTAATCCCAACCCTTCTGGATTAAGTCTTCACGGTCCACGCCTAGCCGAGTCAAATGGGCTTCTAGATACTTAATCTTCCGCTGGGCAGAACGAAGCAACTCCCAAGAATTTTTCTCTTTCCAAAACAAAGACCAAACTATGATAAATGCTGAAGCAAGAACACACAGCAGAAAGTCTGTTGTTATGATGCGATCAATAGGCAGCTTTGGGAGAAGGTCCCAAGCACTAAAAATCATACCTATAGGCCACACGAACAAATGGCTCCATAGGAAAAAGACACAAAAAGAAGCAGTAAATCTCAAGATCGCAGACATCTACTTCTCCACCTTAGGATAACTGCGAAACGTGTATGTCTGCCCAGATACAGGACAGTCAATCGTATAACCTAGAAGCTTCAATTTCCCATCTAAAGCATTCTGAAGAGTAACTGCACTACGGATGATCTCAGCTTTCCCAAGCTCAACATCATACTCGAACTGACCACATGGTTTACGATTGCCAACCTTTCGAGTATTGGGACGATCGAGCAATGCAGCCTCAGCCTTCTCTAGCGAAGCGAAACTCTTGGCCCAATCAAACTTGTCCCAACTACGGGGATTACTCGCCAAGACAAACCCTGTGCGAGCCTGCCAAATAGGAACTATACAATACTCACTTTGAACTAACTCTGCTAGCTCAAACTTATCGATATCTAACTTATCCACGTAGCACCCCTTAATCTATGTTTGGTCGATTGCACTCACGAAGTTCTGCAAGGAGAATTTCTCGAGTCGTTTGAAGTAAGTAATTTTGAGCCACGAGCTGGATATTCTCAGCTACGAGTTTCTCGTTCTCAGTACGGAGACGCTCATTTTCTTGCCTGAGCTCATCATAGTATTTCTGCACAACATTCTCCTAAACTGCAAGCCACGCGCCAAACTACCACGCCCACCCTACCTCTACCAACTACAAACGCTTCCTAGACTACGGGCGATACAAAGCCCTAGGCTACCCACGCGCCAAGCTACCCAAGCGCCACAACGCACCCTAGGCCCTCATTTAGCACCGCCCTTTAGTCTAGCGTGAGCATTAAATAGAACTGCCGAGCTGCTGAAGTGCCACAGATAAAGATACCATCCCAAGCCTCAGGGCGCGGAACTCCTGGCATATTATCATCTTCTAAACACCTGATGTAAACGTCAGGGTTCCACATGTGGAAGATATGAAGGCCGCTACTTGCGCCATTGACAGTGAAAGCCACACCACTATCTAACAGAGCGTCGTAAACGATACGAGCCGCTTCAGTTTCAGGACGAGCGGTTGCTTGCGCTACGCTTCTAGCCAGCGCATGCTCTTCTCGATCTAGCGAGGCCAAGGCTTCATCAACATGCCTTGCTTTCTGTACAAGCTCAGAAGCTAAGTCTGCTAGTTTGTTCTTAGCATGGTTGAGCAGAAATTGACGAACTGCGTGAATTGATGCAGCTTTGTCAAGAAGACAGCCGTCAACCCAAGCGGCATAGGTCCGGTTGTCAATTTTCTCTACACCATAGGTGCTGGTGAGAATAGTGTACTGTTCAATAACTTTGAACATGATTGCGGGCTCCTACTTGCCTTAAACACAAGCCCACCTTACGCCATCATGGCGTCATTACAACAATTAAGTTTTCCCTAGGAAGTTATGCTATGCGTGTGATTCTATGGAAATCCGTATCTATTGATTTGCCTACTTTCAGTTTCAGTACGTAATCGTCCCAGAACCAACGATTATCCATAGTTGATCCTTTGATAGTGTTGTTTGATGTCAGCCAATCTGGAGCAGTTGTTTCGTCGAATTCCTCCGGCTCAGCTCTTTTAAAGACTAGATGCTTCATTACGAACTTCTTGACCATGACCTATCCTTTAGCGAAAGTATCAATAGTTAATGATATCTTCTAAATTATCGATAGCTAACGAATATCCTGGTGAGCACAGTCCACCCATCGGCTGCTCCCTCATCCATGCTGCAACGACTTTCAGCAGCTCCATGGAGAATATCTCACGAGCACGCTTGTCTGACAGATTAGGATTGAGTAGCATTTGTCTGTTAAGAATCCTACCAGCTTCCTCACTAGCTACTTCAAGCAGCTCATCGATAGGAAGTGTCGCTAAGTCAACTTGCTCGCTCATCTGGTCCTCGTGCTGTTATACAAGTTAGCGTAGTTCGCCTCTAGTTTTTCGTTCCTAGATTTAAGCTCGGCTATTTCATCGACTTGCTCGTTGATCGTTTTCTTAAGTTCATCAATGATTTCTTTATCCGTAACAGGACGATCAACTAAAGCAACGATATCCTCCAAGGGAAGACGAATAGTAGTAGCCTGCTTGATATACGAAGCTGTGTGACTCGAATAGTCGAGAGCTACGATTTCAAGCGCACACAGACCCTCTTTAGTGCCTGTGAAAGAACGCACTTTTGCTTTGATAGTAACGGTGTCGTCCTTACGAGGTAACTCATGGCTCTCCTGGAACTCTTTTCCTCGATCATCCCTCATAACGGCCCCACCATCAAGTTGATTGCACGAAGCAGGAGCAAGCGCGCTTCAGAAGGATACTTTGGATAAGCCTCATCTGGAAACTCGCTGTCGTCCTCGTTCTCCAGAAGACCGGCCATCACGAACGGAATACCCAGATAAGCTTCCCAACCGCTATTGCCGAATGGACGCTTGCCATTGAAAGTCTCACCTTCTTTAATGAGGCTGAACAAAACTTGTTTGAACCAATATCGAAGTGTGATAGGCTCGTCGAAATCATAGCACTCAAACTTCAGCACACAAGCTGCTAAGATTTCTTCGTCGGTTATTACTCGTTCTTCAGACATACTCACTCCTCTGCGAATTTTAAAAGCTTGATTGCGTTGAAGTTTTTCACGTAGCCATCAACTCGCTTGGTAGCTATAAACTCTCGATTTGCTTTGTCTTCTTCGTAGCGTGTAGGACTATCTTTAATCAGATAACCCGCAACGAAATCACCAAACATGGCCGAGAAGCGGGCTTCCTTCATCAAAGGCATATCTTCGCTCTCGTAAACAGGAAACCCGTAAAGCATCTCAGGATCGCCTACAGTCATTGCTGGTCGCCATATCATCTGACCACTGCTATCTTTGATACGCTTGAGAAAATCCATTACATCAGTGCTCACCACGAATGATGCATATCGACGATAGCGTGCGTCCAGAGTGTGGATGAGGGTGATAAATATATCAGCGTTGTCATTCATGGAGAAGTGACCAGCAACACCTGTCGTTATGTATCCCAGAGTATAGGGGCGCTCGTCGTGAACACGCATAGCGTTTGGAAGAGCTTCTTCAGCCAGGACACCTTTCGGATTAGCCACACCATTCCCACGGATAAACTTACGTCGCTCTATAGCTTCAAACATCATCTCAGAGTATTTGCGTAAATCATTCCCAAGCGGAATAACAGCACACATTTCATCTGTGCCAACTACCTCAGCAGACGTAACTAAAGCCAATTGTCGGAGCGAGAAGCTACTCATAGCCCAGCTTCTTTCTACTTATGTCAATTGCTCTTTGGATTGTATTCTGTAACTCAGGTGGAGCCTCTTCCATGGCGTCAGCCATGCCATATTTGAACAAAGCTAACCGAAGGCGAGCAACTTCTTCCTGAAGTGCAGCTACGTCCTCAGACTTGTCGTCCAGAGGCCCATAGCGCTCAGCCATAGAACATACCATACTATCAGCCGTCTCGGCTGAAGCACGTTCAGTCCACCCCGCAGTAATCCCCGCAGCAGCGAACATCGCCCAATAATCTTTTTCGCTATTCATAGCACACTCTCCTTAAGAGCTTCACGAGCACGTTTGCCACGGTCAACCTGCATCTTCGATGCTTGGTTCTCATATTCCACAGTAAACCAACCTTGCTTCGTCTTAACAGGTGGTTGATTCCAAGCGTTTGGATCAGCATAAAACTCTAAGGCTTCACGCAGGTTAAGAACTTCCTGAACTAAACCACTATCATATATAGCTGAATCTAGAGCGGCAGACATAGGAGCTCGTTTGACACCATGCGGTGAATCATTAATCAACTCATAAGCTACGATAGCTCGATCAAGAATTCTATCTGTGATCTCGAAATCACTTCTCATCTTTCAGAGCCTTCCGTATTGTGTGCCAGACACCTTGGCCTGTTTCTTCTGCTTTAGTAGCTATTTTTTCATAGCCATGCGCTCGTCGCAGTTCAGCACCAATCTCCCAGAATTCCATAGCACGAGGATGATTTATGGCAACGTGAAGATACAGAAAGATAGCAGTCTGATAATCACAAATCTCTGGTAACTCACGCAAACATTTATAGAAACCTTGAATACGGGCAAGCTCATCATACTGATACTCAACCTTAGCTTCAAGCCTCTGGTTCTCTTTGGTCAAATTGTCAATAGTCTGCTGAGCCTCTAAAAGAGTCCGTGCGAGGCGTGGAGCATTAACCTTAGCTTCAGCGAAATCAAACACTCGAATGGCCCAACCTTCTGGAGACATGGACTGCTCGTCTCCAGGCTGAGTGCAGTCTGCCCACCGCTGAAGGTTTTCCTTTGTGAATTCAACTCGCTGTAACATCTCAATTCCCCGCAAGGTTAGAATAAGAATTATTCTGCAGTCCGCCAAGCTCGTCTTCAAGCATAGCGATGTCTTCTTCTAAACTTAGTTTGTCGTTGCGTAAAATCTCGATAATCTCAAGAGCACTGCCAAGACTACTAGCGAACTCAACATTAGTATGTGCAAGATTTCTATTGTCGGATTTGAGCAAACGCATCTCAGCAGACATAGCTGTTATCCTACTCTGAAGCGAGTAAATCTGCTCTCGTAAACGAACTATTTCTAAATCATCTTCGGTCATACCTAGCGCCCTTAACAGAGTTGACAGCTTTCCAGAGTTCTAGAAACTCAGCTGGAATCTCGTGGTTCTCTTCGTCACGACAATTCATGTCAGCATAAGCTACAACTTTGTCAGCAGCAACTAATAGATCGTCAATTAGCTTTTTATCGTCACTCATCTGTTTTATCCTTAACTGCACTCGAGACACCAAAAAGACGTTTGTGTTCTGCAAGCTCGTATTTCAAGCGAATGTTTTCTAGACCGAGGTCATTTACTTGCTTGCTCAACCTCTCAACGGCTAGTGATTTAGAGACATGAAGACCCCACTGCTCGCGAATCCAGGTAAATATACCTACCAGTGCGAAAAGTGATCCGACACCTACTGTCATCGCACCAACGAAAGCTAAGCCAGAAATGATTTCTTGATCACTCATTTCTTAATTCCTTCTAGGAGTTTTTTAGCGTTACGAACTTCTCTTGCGAAGTCGTCTATATGCCAGTCGTGAACATAGTAACGTTTCGCTTGTTTACCGCGAATAGTTAGACTAAGACGCGAAAGCAGACCAAGAAGTGCTTCTTTCAACTTTTCGTTCTGACGCTTGAGCTTGATCAGCTCCTCATGCTGACGCTCCCTAAGAAAAGCATCTGGCTCATGGCCGGTTAGGCGATTAAGTCTATCACGCTCTCGAATGAAAATCTCTTCGTCGTTCATGTCCAAGACTCCGAGCCACAGTGCTCACACCGCCAAACAATGAAACCTGCGTTGCCCAGAACAACAGGCTGCTGACAACACTGAGGCTCACGTGGCGTAGGGCAGAATTCCTGTGGTTCTTTAACAGGTTGCTCAGTCATCTTTAGTATGATCCTTTAACATATCGTTAACTTGATCTTCCAACATTTGGATGAGCTCTTGGCTTGTGCGCCAAGAAATCCGGATCGAAACGATAGCAACTAAAACACTAACGATAGAGGCAAAAACTGCAAAAGTTTCCATCATGGCTTTTTCATCTGCGCTCTGAACGCAAACGCTCCTAAGGCTTTGGATTGACGAATACAGGCACGTATCAAAGTTTGTTTATTCTTGATACTAGCGCATTCAGCATCAGCTGCTTGAACAGCGGACGCTATATCTGAGGCGAATCTAGCTTGCACTCTAAGTATCAACGTACCGAAACTGATACCTTTATGAAAGGTGAATTTATATCCAGCTTCGGTAAGGTGGTGTTTGAATATGGAAAGCTTCCAGTCGTCAATAACAATGCCGATAGTTTTCATCGATACACCTCTTGATTCAACGGTTCGCGTGTGCGAGTCCAATAGCGCCTAGTCACGAAGACTTGAACTTCACCATTAGGAAGATACTGACTAATTTCTATAGAGCAAACGTTAGTGAACTCTGGGCCTTTATCCATAAGAGTTTTCTCTGCCGCTAGCTTATCCATCGACCAGTTCTCCCATAAATACTCTTTCTGATAATCGAGCATTTCCCTACACCAAAGAAGCTTGAAAGAAGCCACTATCCATGGCGTCTTTGTGAACTTGCACAACGAAGTCACCAGAGAAGTCTTTGCCTAATGTGACAGGAGCGCACACATGACTAGGGCCGCCGAGTTCACTAGGCGCTACTCGCAGAATTGTTCCTTTCGGAATAACAACATCTTGCGTCAGCATATAGTGAGTGTATAGCCTACGTTTTGTCATCAGGCTTCCCCAAGTCAAAATTATAGTCTTGCTTGTATTCGATAAGATCGGCCAGCGGAACTAACTCAGTGTTGTGATACATATTGCGAATCACATCTTCAGCACGCGCTAGTCGTTGTTTGAGATACTGAATGTCTATCTGCATCTGCTCGATAGCCGCCCAATCGTGATCTGGCTCAGGGATTCGAGTATCAGGCTCATCATGGGAATAGCGCCACGCTGGAGTACCTTTAGAAGAAACCCAATGGTAGACTTCAAAAAATCTTTTACTGCTGCCTCGATGGCGAGCAAAGATAAATTTCTTAAAGGTCGGAGGGTCATTCTTAGACACAGTGCGACCATCCATGGAGCCGCCTATGACTTTGCCGCTATACTTATAGTCCTCTGCCATGCTTAGCCTCGTTTCTTAGAATCCAGTTAGCTACGAACTCATCGACAAGTTTATCGTCCGCTTCGAAGTTATCGGCTTGGTGAAACTCAGGGGCTAACTTTTCTAGCACAGCTTCAAGAGCGGCTTTCATGCGAATGTCGTCCACGTTTTCGTGACCACCGCCTGAAGCTTGGTCGTACGCTTCACAAGCTGTTTTTAGTAACTCTTCGGAAGTAGTCCCACACCACCTGTAGTTTTGAAGAGGAACAGGCGGCGAGTCTGGAAGCATAAAAGGTGTCTTATAAGTAACAAACACTTTAAGCTCGTTTTCACCATGGAAGTCACAGATTTGAATATCTGTGTAGGTAGGATGCCTACCTAACTGAACGAGCTCAAGTTGCTCATTGTATTCCTGACTAGAGCAAATAAGATAATCGCCAGCTTCTAAATTAAGGTTCATCGCTTGCTCCTAACGATATACTAAAACGTAGATTGAGAACTCACCACCTTCGCTACCGTAGTAGAACTGAAGCAGCATAGCCTTGGTGACATCGTGTGAAGCTGGATGAGGCCCAAACTCATTAGCCTTGGCGAAAAGATAGCCGATTGCATTGTAGCCATATAGCTCAAGGTCTTTGTCATCACTCTGGCAAAACTGCACTTTGAACTTATCTTCCAAGCCCAGCAAAATGTTCCGAGGAAAAGGATTATCTGCTAAGAAAGCTACGACATTGTGAGTGTCAGTATTCTTTTCAAAATAATCAATGAACGCGCTGTGATGTCGTATGCTCATCGGCCTGTGCCTCGTGGAAAATTCAAAGCTGAGTTGAGGATGTTGGCGATCTCAGTAGAAATACTACCATCCTCATCATTGGGTACAAAAAGAATGTAGTGCCCTCCATTTGGAGGATTGCTACACTCTACTCCGTACATATTTTTCTCGTGAGAAAAGTCCATCCAAAACGGACCGCACGCCCTCAACTCTGCCCTAGTCATTTAAGCAACTGCGAAGCACGCTTCGCCATCTTACGCTCGCGCTTTTCTTGTGCCGCGTTGAGATAAAACTGATCGACATGCTTTGAAGTTTTGGGAAGGTTCTGAAACTCCGGACCCTGCGGTTTACGGCCCGATGGAGTCAAACCATTTACACCAATCATTGCTAGAGCCATTCCCGCTGCCATATTTACTGAACTTTGTCGCATAGTTAACTCCTTAGTCGTAGTCAGGTATTTCAAAAAGATCGTCGAACAACTTGTCGGCTTGGTCAGCTGGATAGCTTTGAGTTTTTAGCCAAGCTATTTTTTCGTCTTCGTCACCATCGACAAAATCGATAAGCTCATCCTCCGTGAGGGTTTGGAGCCATTGATCGATGTGATTGAGAAGCTCGGGATCAGCTCGAACTATGACTTCATCAACTTCCAAACACGCATTTTCTGGCGTGCGAGCACCCCATAACCCACCGTTACAGCTCTGTAGAACAAGGTACGCATCGCGTAGAGCTGGGTATTTGTCAATTAGTGCGGTCATGTTGCGCCTCTGTGTTGTTGCTTTACAAAACTACCCTAAGCCATCGGCAGCAAGATACAAGCACTTTGTTATCGGTAGTTAGCGCCCCGAAAAACGTTTGAGGTACTCTTCGACAACTTGGTCTGCAGAGCTAGCAGGATTAGAGGCTACGCCAAACACGGGTGAGTTCAGCGCGGCACATACAGCTCCTCGCCAAAGAGTGTCTACATTTGCCAAAAGGTTAGGGCTCAGTTTACTATAATCAGGAATCTTTGACACTTGCTTACTCCGGTTTAAAAGCGAATCGTTCGACACCTAAAGCAACTACGTCAGTGTCCACGTAAAAGAAGCCTACGCTATCTAACCATATTTTCTGTTCACGTGTTAATTTTTTGCAGGCGTAGGCCATAGAGTAGGATTTCAGAAAGAAAGTGCCAGTTCCCGGAATAGCTGGACCCTGAGCTAGTTTAACCCAACCTTCTAGCTCTAACTCGCGCTGTGTTTTTCCTACACGAAGCTCGATACCGATATGTCCATACTGTGGACATGTGATAGCGCAGCCGTTAGGGAGCAGATATCCATAGAAAGGCTTGTATTCAGGAGCACAAAGGAAATGATAACGATCTTCATCAGGACGAGCTTCCCAATTTGATAGGCATTCTTCCCACTCTTCTATTGTCATGTCAAAGCCCACTTCTTTTCCAGGCTCCAGTGAACTCCGTGCAGCTCCGCCAATCAGCTGGACGCTGCTCTTCTGATAAATCAGTTAACGCACTGCATGAGGGACAACGAATGACTGCTGCTTCAGGCTGATAGAAAAAAGTTCCGTCCACAGAGGGGTTACCTGACTTGCCTGCGTAGTAGCGAATATCTTCTTTTTCAACTTCTAAAAGCGATCCACAGCCGCTCGTGTTGTTACCATGACCCGTGCAAGTGACTTGGACAGACCAGACTTTTTGCTCTAACACTCTCATCTACAGACTCCATCTGTCTAGAATTTTATACCATCCACGACGAACTCGATACGCAAGTTTATCCGTGAAATTAGTGATTTTGTACCAAACTAAGCTGAGACCTTCAAGAGGCCACTCAATAGCTGAGTAACTTCCTGCGTAGTACACTTCGATGATTCGCACTTTGAAACGCTTACCTGAGAAAGCTTCAGAAGTTACAAAGGAATCCCCTACTTGATAATCTGTGCCAGGAATCGTAAAGTAGCAGTAAGATTTTTTGTTAAACATTAGTGAGCCACCTTTGAGTTGTTCATGACAGTGCGCACGACATCGCCTACTGTTCGCCAGCCATGGACATCAGCCGTGCGAATGCAGCAATCAAACTCTTCTTGCAGGCGGAGTATGAGGTCAACGAAGTCTAAGTCGTCCATACCCACGTCGTCATGAAGAAACGTATCAGCTTCAACTTGCTGTTTTTCCATACTGACAAGACTAACTACGATCTCTTGCACCTTCAGGAAAACTTCCTGCACATCACAAGCGATACCTTTAACGAGGATGCGCGTTTTGATATTGAGCAAATCCCCAAGAGGATTTTCGATTGTAGCAAGTAACTCATTTACAGCAGCAGAAGCCTCTGAAGTGGGCTCCGGTACAATGCCAAAAGCAATTGCATCTTCGTCATACAATTCCATGAGACGGTCGAGCTCATCGATCTGACGCTCGTTATCTTCGATCTCTAGCCTGTTAGTAACCAACGCCTTGCGACTCTCGCTGATAGTTGACAACAACATAGAAGGCGAAAGCATAGAAGGCTTGTCAAAGATAGTTGAATTTTGAAAATAAACATAGTGAAAACCGTCACTGTTCACACCCGCAGCTAGCGATGTTTGGTATTTTTCTAAGTTACTTGCTATCTCAGCACTATGCTGACGCAGTGCCATATTCTTATCGTTCAAATGCTGCATTTCTTCCCTACAGGAAAAAGAAGCTTGACATAGTAATTTCAAGCTCTCACTGCTAAGTTTTCTTTCCATGTGTTTACCCCTACGGTCAAATAACTGCCTAAGCCATAACCCTAAAGCGTCTAGGCTTCAACACAAGGTTAATTGTTTCCACGGGATGCAAAATACACGAGCGCCACAAATTGCTCGCCAGCGGGCGGTTTAACCTAGGGCATAACCCTAGCACCCTACCCGCAAGAGTGCCTCCCTTGGCTTGCCCCGTGGCTCCTAAAACGTCCAAATTGTGCGCTTGGGTGCCAAAACGCCTAAGCACCCGCTCAGAACATTAAATACGAGTTACTTCGCCTTTTTCAAGACACTCGTTGAGCCAATACAACGCATCCTCTTTCGTGATGCAGCTTATGCCTTTTCCTGCCCAGGAGCCAACGTAAAATTCAGGAAGCTGATTTAAAGTGATACCTAACCAATCGGCCATTTCCTGATCACCAGTGCGGATTAACTTTTCACGTTTTTTAAGCAGCTCTTCCTCATCTTGAGATTCTGTGCTAGGTATCATAAGTGTAGCAACATGTCCAAGAAGACAGGCAGCGGTTCCGCACGGGTGGAGAAAATCTATCATGTTAAAATCTTGATTGTCTGCTACGTCGTCATAAAGTTGCTGCCAATTTTCTTTCTTCATAGCATTTCCTCCGGAACGAAAACTACTTGGCCTAAGAACACATGCTCAGATTCGATGCACATATCCAAGAATGCTACAGCCTCAGCTTGAGTAATTTGATCCATACTTGGGTAAATAGAGAAATTTCCCATATAAATATGATCGTACTCAGCAAAACTGATATCTAGCCACTTAGAACGAATATAGTATGAACAAACGCGCAAGCGACCATTTACATCATGGAAAGTAAACTCGCTAATACGAGGATTCTCTGTCTGTGACAGAATAATCGCTTCAGCACTACCCATGATACAGGCTGCAGAACCACACCGATGCGTTATCGAATTCATACTGAATTTGCTATTTGCCGCAACATGATCGCGAAGCAATTTGAAGTTCTCGATATTCATACTAATCTCCCCACAAAACACGAGGCCATTCGAACTCGTCAAAAACGATTTCGCCACGCTCGATACATAAATCAAGGTAAGCAAGAACTTCTGCCTTGCGAATATTGCTAAGATAGTTCCTGGAGAAATTACCAAGAAAAATTTGATCAAACTCAACAGAGTCCACACCTAGCCACTCACGCATGAAGATTTGATCGACGTATCTCCCACAAGGATATAAAGGCGATTTTCCTTCTGAGAGCGCTCCAGACTCATACAGGCTGCGAATAATCGCTTCAGCACTTCCCATAACACAAGCAGGAGTTCCACACTCTGTGCGCATGTTTTCCATGTGAAATTCTTCGTTAAGTGCGACGTGCTCACGAACTAACTTGAAGTTCTCAACGTTCATAACTTGCTCCTACGCATAGTCAGCGCTACCAGCGCCATAGCTACACCCTAGGCAATCCTAGCTTCCTTGCAAGGGCTTATTACTCGTTAGCTCCTAAGCGAAACAGCTATCTTGTACGCAACTTCGTAAGAAGCTGTGAGAATGCTGTAGGCAAGAAAAAGAAGTAGGAAAGTGATTGCAGCTTTTGCTACGAAAGCCCGTAAATTCACTAAAGGAGTTTCTTTCTTAGATATCTTATACCATATCCAATTTGTGAGCCGTGAAAGACCTTCAGCTACTAACATGATCCCCACAGCTACCAGCAGAAGAACTATGATCGTAGCGATAATCACTACAGGGATTAACATATATGTTAAGGTCTGTATGTCAAGATGAATCATTTTCTTCCTCCATGGGGACGATTGAGATAGCAACTCGTTGTTTCAAAGCCCATGCTATCGTAACAAGATCAGTTAAATTAGGAACTTCTCCACTAATCATCATGATCTTCTTTAGCTTACCGATTGGAATGTTAGTCCTAGCGGACAGTTGTTCCATAGTGCAAGCTTGATCGTGGTAAGCCTTTACTAATCCATGTCGAGCATCGCTAATCGCATCTAAGAGAAAAACACGCGATTCGTGAATCGTAAGGGCTAAAGACATGCTAGTCTCTGAAGAATTCTATGATAGCATTGTTGTGAATGCCATACTTGTAAATCAAGTCTTGGAAGTGCGTAAGAGTGTACGCTGGAGCTTGACCTAGGCTTTGCCAGTAAGCATTATCAGCTACCATACCCATAGCTTCAATTTGAGCACAAGCGATTTGTCCATTCACATAGGCAATTTTCTGTTCATCGTTCATTTAGTTCTCCCAGCATCTGCTCTACAATTTCCCTGCCTCCTCCGTAAGAGCGAGCAAGGGTAACTTTCTTAGCTACTTCGCGAGAAACTCCAAAACGTTGGGCTACTCTCTGGTAGAAATCAGTACCTGGAATAACTGCATTGCTGCGACAGAGAATCTCTTCTTCCCAACGAACGGTATGGAAAGAGGTTTTGCCTTCTGGACAACGAACCATTATCTCTATGTCTTCGCCTTCTTCTACGAAGGCTCGTTGACCACGATAGAGAAAATAATCCTCGGAGGCTAGCCTAGCTGCGTCGTAGTGATTTATAGGATTTGCATGTCTTAGAGCAAAAAGTTCTTCTTCGCCACTGATTTTGTAAATCCAATACTTGGATTGTTCGTCGCTCATTGTGGTGTTCCTTCAAATTCAAACAACGATATAGTGTTTTCATGAAAAGTAGATAACTCCTCATAGATGTACTCATCTATAATAGCTACTCCCTCAATCCCATGCTCTCCGGCTTTGGACATCAACCGGCGAAGACTCTCGGCACCAGCCATGAAACAAAGACGCATCTCCTGTTGCTGTTGAAGAGCAGCTTCTGGGTAGACAAGTCTACAAAACTCCTCAAAGGAATTCTGAAGTAACTTTGGATTATTCGACATCTTTAAGTCCTTCTTCACAGATTTCTTGAATAGTAGAAACTATTCCATAACCGTCATGAGCAAACCAGGAGCACTCTTTCTTGATTTCTTCTAAGGCTTGCTTGAGTCTGTTTCGCTCAGCAGCAAGAGCTCGTGCCATTTCTTCGTAAGGCTCGTAATACATACGCGGAGTAACAATCAGATACTTGCCATCGGGACAATGTATGCGAACAGTCGAACCCTGACCTAGAGTTGCGAGCGTATAACCAGCACCCATGTTGATCAACTCTCGCTCTTTGAAAGGTACTTGCTTCACGTACTACGCTCCTACTAGCTGTGCTTTAAATTACACCCTACGGTGTCAGGGGTTCTTTGCAACATTTAAGTTGTCAGCTACTTTGTCAAAGATTTCAATAGCGTGTTTGCGAGCGATGTACTCTTTAAGACGTTTCTGTGTCTTACGATCAGGATAATCCCTGTGCCCAGACTCGTGTCCATAGTTGTCAGGGTAGTCACCAACAAAAATTATGACAGGACCTAGAGCAACCCAATCCTGTGCAGGTCGTCGTTCAACAGGGACATCACTATCCATTAGTTCGTTGAGTGTCTCACTCCAGATTGGACAAACTCTAGTTGCATGATAGATCTCCCCACGGACGTAGCCAATAAAAAGCATAGCGCCTAGGGTAAGAGCTGTTACGACTACGACAAGTCCAGCACATACTGCAAGTGGGATAAGAACTTCAGATACCGCACTCATGACCCTGTTCCTTCGATAGCTTGTTTAAGAACCATACTTCCGTATTTGTAAGCGAAATACTCTTTCAGCCGCTTTTGAGTTGCTCTATCTGGGTTGTCGTTCCTTAGGAGTGCTCTACCATACTCAGAGTCATTGCCTCCTGTATAGATTTGAACATTCCCTAAAGTAGTCCAACTGGGACTAAAGGAGACTTCTACGTCTGCATCCATGAGTGCGTTCAATGTTCTGCTCCAAATCGGGCAGACTTTCATCTGAAATAGGATTTCTCGACTTGCCCAGATAACGAATAACACTAAAGATATCAGACAAAGACAGAAAAGGAGATATTGGATTGCCCAATTCATTAGTCACCCTTTATAACATTAGCGATGTTGAGCGCATGCTCAACATTTCGCTTGGCTTTTTCCAAATCAGGTTTGGCAGCGTGCATCTCGGCATATTCGATAAACACGTTTTGAGCAGCTTTCAAAGCAGCGACGAGCTCCTTATTGCGCTCTTCTAACTCTTTGTTTTTCTGCGCCATACTACAATAGGAGTTACCGTGGTCGTCACTAGTCAAACCAGTAACACCATCAAGATAAACACACTGCCAAGCTGCGAGCGCAAAGTTCTCGTTGTACAAAAAGAGGTTCTCTTTGGCTAGCAATTTAGATCGAGCGAACAAGGCTCCCAACGCCGCAGCTTGTCGCTGCGTCAATTTATGATCAATAGCGATAGTTGCTAGCTTTCGCTTATCTAAGCCTGAGTGCATCCTACTTGGGCGAGTATCGTTGCTCAGTTCCCAGATTTCTACTGCTGTTGGGCTGGGGGAAGAAACAAACACTACATGGTACTCTCCAGACGGAATAGCACCTAACAGCTCTTCGAGCAGTTCTTTATTCATTTAGCGGCCCTTCCAAGAGCAAAGGAGTAGAAACAATTCTGATTGGCGAAATAGCGTTGATACGATTCATCAACGACAAAAAGTCAGAGACAGTTTGGTACTTCAAAATGTTGTCACCATCTTCTTGCCTCATCAATTCACCATTAGGCTGAATTACTGCAATCTCCGCTGTTAAAGTAGGCGGAGCTGGTCCAGCGAAATCCGCGAGCTCAGCAGAAATTAACGAGGACAACGAGTAGTGATTATCACAATAGTAGCCTCTACCAATTTGAACACTGATCGTGTACCCATTAGCTAATGTTATGTGAAATCCGTGTTGTCCGGTTATTTGAAACATGAACTACTCCGCTGTGATCATTACTGCTGGGTGAGGACCTTTAACGAACAGCAAAACTTTTCCGCCGTTGTTGAGCGATTCCAATTCCTTAGGAGTTGGCTCCCAAGCACTGACTAAGAAACTGTCAACCCGTAGCGCCCAAAGCGCATGAACGTCTTCTGCATCAGAAGTCAGTTTGACATCAGCACCGTATATTCGAACCGGAATCATAAAATTACCTCCAGCGGTTTGCTAGCTAAGCCCTAGCTTTACAATTAGATGCTTTCTAGAGCCACGGGCAAAGCCCTACACGGCAATCAATAGGTTTGGCTAGGCAACCCTAGCCAAACCTAAACACGCCAGCGGTGAGCCGTTTATAGGGCTCAAAAAGGTATGTGGTCGTCGTCAACGTGTTCAACAAAAACGCTTACGCCACGATACGCAGGTGATGGACCAACTTCCGTTGGAGGTTGCACGATGAAGGCTTCCAAAGTCGCCTTAGCACGCAGTTTTTCTTGTTCTAGCTCAGGCGTAACAAGCGAAGTGACAAGTTGTTGTTTCCAAGCTTCGCGACGCTTACGTTTGATGTGTGCAACCATGTCGTCTTCAGCTTTCTGAAGAACGTCCAGCAAACCAGTGTCAATTTTGCTGACAACATAGGCGTAATTGATACCATCATCTGGATCGATGTTGAGCGTGTCGTGTACATCTACTACGAACACAACTGTAAACAGCGCGCCTTCGCCTTCAGAAGTCTTTTTCTCGACAACAATTAAGTCGTTCTTTTTCAATGTTTCTGCCATTGACCGGAGACACTTGTAAGTGTAAGTCTTACGAGTTTTGTTTTGATAATTGGCAAACGAGCCAGTTACACTAACCAGATTGTCATCGAGCATAATCGCTGCGATAGTGCTGAGATTTTGCGTCACTTTATTCTCCTTATCTTTATTTACTGTTGCTTTACCTATGCTAAGCGTTCGGTGTTTCACCGCAACAACTTTTATTTCGCCGTTGATTAATTTGAGCGAATCGGAATAGTGCGAGTTATTGTACCCACGAGGCATGATAACTCCTAATTGATAGTATCTGAAGAAGGAGAACCCAGAAAATGTGTTTTTGCTTCTAGCAAAATTCTCACCATAGCGTCTACATCTTCGGGATTGAGTAAGCACACCGAGGCTAGAGTCTGCCCCATGTCACTAAGAACAATACCGATAAAATGAGTTCCTTCAAAAACAATGCAATTGATTGAGATACCCTTCATAACTATAGCTGGACTTTCCACGTCTTCAGCTGTTCTAATCATAATAAGAGCAGGGGAGTTGTTATCTTCGATGACCATGTTGCACCTTTAATAATTATGGCGAATGGACTGTGATTTATGCCACTCGACAGATTTTTCCAGATAGGCGATGCGCTCTTCAAGTGCCTTTACTTGCATGCCTACAATTTCCTCAGGAATATGCTGAGCTATAGCTTTGAGCAGCTCAGGTCGTCGAGCGAGAAGTGACTCTGCTCCAACGTAAGTTTTAAGCGTCCACTCATCCCCAGTTAGCAGACCATTAATCACTTGTCGAACACCATCCCAAAAACGCCCATGAAGATTGTGCTCTAAATCAAGCCACAAACTATCTTCGACACGTTTGTTCAGTTGTTCGGTAAACTCCTCCACGGCCTTAGCCACAACACCTTTGAAATCGTTATCTCCAAACGAGTTAACTACTTCATCTGTAATACGACGAGCTGCACCCCACATGGGACCAAGCGTGGGGTAATTTTTCATATCCTCAATGTCTTTGGCAGTGACTATTAAAGCATCAACCAACGGAACTGGAACTACTCGAGAGTCTTTAGTCAAACAGACCCAATTAGTCCTAGGTGTAAGTTCATCTTCAATGTCACCTTCAGCAGTAAAAAGATATTCGTTTTTCGTACACACTGGGAACCACACTTCCGGTGGACTCATTTGCGGACCATCCATACTAAATTCCCAGCCGTCTTGGTTAAGGCTATCAGTTGGGAAATCTTTTAGCTGCTGTTGAACTTCAAACGGGGTCAAGGGTGGAACGCCTGGACAATCTGGTAAGTCAAAGTAAACTTGGGAAGGAGCACTTATTGGACGCCACTCAAGAGATACTTGTCGCCTAGCAACTACATGATAATCAGGCAGCACGACGTGAGGCGGAGTTTCGCCGACTTCCGAGGGAAGTCCTAAGATCGCCCAAAAGCCCTCATCATTTGGATTGCTGTTAAGAACATATTTAGCAGCATCAACTATCATTGGACATATCCTTAATGAGAAGCAACGCGCCCAAATCGTGAGCGATGCGCGCTGGCAGGTTAGGCTCAGGAGCACCGTAGTCACCATCTACGGTATCTGAACGTTGAGCGAAGTAGTCGTGCAAACTTTCTAGCGTCGAACGCTGAAGCATAGCATCTTCGTCAGGAGCTGTGCTTTCCCACAAGGTGTCAAGCAACAGCTGGAACTCAATCTCTTGGTCAGAGAATACGATTCCTGCGTCGTCTAGTTTAGACAAATAAAACCCAATCATATTGAGTAGCTCTTCGTCTACTGGTATGCGATTTTGCATGTGTTTTTCCTTACTGCCTACAAGCACCATAGTAAGCTGTCCTTAAAGGAAAACAAGCACTATTTAATCAGCTTACTGATCTGTTCAAGTTCTTCAACTGTTAAAGGAACAGCTTTTCTAAGAGATATACTTTGGCGTCCAGAGTGAAGCATAGCGATATTCATCGTAGCTCCTTCATAATCGTTAAAAGTATAAGGCGATCCAAAAAGAAGATCGCTAGGTCCGCGTATTCCACGGAACACATCGATAATCGTATAAAGATAATTATTGCGTTTGAGCTTGAACACTTTCGTAGCAATAATATATCGCTGACTGAAAGCTTGCACAGTGTAGCGAGTGCGCTCGTCTCCAAACTTGATTTTCTGACTTACCTCGACGGATGTTTGTCTCATCGCTGTATCAATCTTTTAACTTGCGAAGGGCTGACTAGTGAACGTAGATAATCAAAACCTTTTTCGGTCAACGGGGATTTATAACACATCGTGCGAGGCTTACGAATAAGTCCGTGTGAGATGAGGATAGCTGTTCGTGTGGAGCCACCGCCGTATCCAAAGGCGTGGTCAATGACACCTTCATCGATTACGAATCGAGCAGTATCAGGTCCAAAATTTCCAAAGTGCTTTTTCTTAACTTCGTCGTTAGAAATGATATTATTGGAGGCGGATAGAAGTTTGCCTCCTAATCTTTCGTAAAGACTAGTCGTCATGAATACCATACCCCAGTCCGCACCTCTGGAGAATTCGTTCTGTGTAGGCATCGGATCGTCTAGTCCTTTGACTAGATGCTCTACTATCAAACGCACCAAAGTCAAGTCTACATCACGATATTCAAGGCTTTTCTTTGTCAGCCGCTGATAGTCTAATAGAGCGTCTTCTACAGCACTTTTGAGAGTGACTTCGACTTCAGATGACTCCAACACTAAAAATTCAGTTGGCATGAAAATCTCCTCGGATTAACCGCAAGCTAATGCTAATGATGATCGTAGCAAACAAAGCTATCGCTAGCCAGTAGTAGATTTTATCTACTTTCTTTGTTGCATAAGCAGAAAACCCATAGAAAACTCCTAGCATTCCGCAAGCAACTAAAAGTTGGAATTCAGAAAACAACATTTTTTATTTCCTTGCAAGCTCGTTGAAGAATCTTAGCTTCAACGGCTTGGACTAACTTGTGAACTTCAGTAAACCCCTCAACAGCTAGTTTGCTCTCGATGTTGTTGATAGCTAGGATCACGCTAGTGTGGTCGCGATTAAATCGCGCGCCGATAGCTTTCAAAGAATTAGGTGTATGTTTTCGACACATATAGATCGCTACATGCCTACCGAGAGTAGCTTTGCGAGTACGTATTGGATGAATAAAAGAGGCCACCACACAGCCAGATTCGCTGGCAACTATTTCCATGATGTCGATCATCTTAATCGGACTCATCTTCATCCCTCGTAATGTCTTCAGTTTTGATACCCCATGTTTTGTCAAACTTCAAAGCATTGCGAAGATAATAGACCATCCACGATTCGATGTTAGCTTCTGGAAAACCACGGACTCCATCGAAGTCTACACCTATGCGAGCAGTGAAAAACTCTAGGAGTTGCTCAACAAACGCGGTAGTCGTCAAGAACCAATCGCCATTACGCTCAAAAGCTACGATTAAATTGAAAAGCTCTTGCTCCAAAGGATCAACGATGAATCTCCCGAGGAAATACTTCTCCAGTTCATTGAACAAGTCTACGTCTATTCCCATGTCATTCTTCATCGTTAGCAGGCTCCGGCGGAATAAACTCAGAAGATTTTATAGTAGTGAACATATAGGGAAGGATTACTACGTTCTTGGCAGTTTGCCAATCGTCGATAGCTTTGCGAACAGCTTCCTCTAAACCTTCAAAATCTACATCGATCAATAACCCATCACCTTCAGGATCACCTAATTCAGATAACGCATTTGAATCTACATCAAAAATCCAATCGTCAAGGACGAAATGTTCGCTTAAACGAATAGGGTCTTGAGCAGCATGTGTCAAGTGAAATCCTGTGTCGAAGAAGTCAAACTTTCCATGGGCTAAGGCTTCTTCACGAGTATCAAAACAATAAGGATAGTTTTCACCATGTTGACCAACGTACCATTTAAGATTAGACATGCTCGTTCTCCACCGCGCACATGAGGCAATTATCTTCCCAAAAGAGTGTGCAACCTTCAGGAGCCATTTTGTTAAGAATATGAAGAACTTCTTCGGAAAGCTCGTGCATACAAGTTTCCAGCATGTCTTCAGTGAGGCCATATTCCTCCATCCAGCCTGGAGTATCGGTAATCACAGTTTGTGCTTCAGCGATACAATCTGGAGTAGCCAACAATTGACCAGTATCGTAGATGTGTAACATCTCACGAAGAATACGGCGTCGGCTATACAAACCAGCCGAGTTGTCAATCAAGCAGCAACTACCAGTTAGCGGAAGGCGGCGCAACACCATGTTCGTACCGATAATCATCACACACTCTCCAGGAGAGCTGTGAGGTCGTCGATAGCTACACGACAGCTTTCTTTAGTCGCAGTGTACTTTTTGCCTGTGAAGTCGCTAGCACGCGCTAAGAGCTTGCCCATAGTCATGCCGCGCACTTTCATACCAACAGCTACGATGCGCAAATAAAATCGCACACTAGCCATCACAAAATGGTCAGACTGAGCTTGCTCACCGGTTATAGTGGTCATAGTTATCTCCCTACTTAACTATTACCTAGCATAAAGCCTCTACAGGCAAATGCCAGCTTTAAATGCTCGCCAAGACAACGGGGCGACGCCGTGCACAGCAATCTTTAAGCTAGGCAAGGCAACGCCTACCTAGCTTAAAGCGCCTTCACAGGCTAGTCCATGCGGGTGATGAAAGTAGGCGTATCAGGCTTTATAATAGCCACGATCGCATACGGAAAAAGCATAACTTTTTCGTCGCGGAAATACAGAACACTCAGCGGGTCCAATGGTGGATCTTCGGCATAAGCTGACTCGTATCTACCGGAGTTGGAATTGATTTTTCCACCCATTTCGTAGAGTTTACCGAATCCATAACCAGCAGCAAATTGCTCAACTACCGATGCAGGGTCTTCTTCATCTAAGAATCCAAGTAAGAGTCCCCAGTCTTCGATAGACGCGTGCTTGGATAAAGGCTCAATGTGCATAGTACTCTCCCTACTTAGTTAGTAAAACCACTTTAAAAGGTCCACAGTTCTAAGCAACAAGTTTTACTTCCTAAGCTAGCTCTTTACGCGAATCTGAGTACTCACGGAATTTTTCCCAAGCTGAACTCAGCTCAGGCCCACTTTGACCACTACGCAACAGAGTATCAATTCTCTTTTTAAGTTCGCGAAGAAGTAAATCTTCTTGAACTTCGTGGCGCATGTGGCAACCACGTTGGACTGTCTCGTTCATACTGTTCTCCCTTAGTTGCTAATGTAACAGTAATATTTCGTATTTTCAATACAAGTTATTTTTATTCTTTCGCAAGTTGTCCAATATATTCGGCGTATTCTTCTAGCTTTTGAAAAAGCTCTCGAGTTAACACAACATCAACAGGAGCCAGATGACTACCAACACTTAAAGTAATTACACTAGGGATATGATGAGCATAAACACCGTCCCCAAGATACGTAGGGTCACTAAGCTCATTAGAGTTTGTACCAAATCCTGATCGTTTAGCATACGAAGAAAGAGCAAAAAAGACGCTTGGTTCTAACGCCACAATCTTTTGAAAAGTGTCTGGGCTATGCAGTATTTTTTCTAACCAGATGTGATAGCCATCACAACTAGCGTAAAGGTCTTCACCAAGATGACGTCGTTCTATGTTTTCCATTACTTCCTCCGGGTTCTTTTCTTGTCTGAATGTTGAATTTCTTCCCGTATAGCTACCAAGTACATCGGAGAAATTTTATCTAAAAACAGCGGGTACTGTTGAAGTAGATAACGTTTGACTTGAATGGCACGGGTGTTCGTAGCTCCCGCTGGAAATAATTCGATGAGTATCTCGATTAGTTCTTTAAGACTACTCGAGATTACGTCAAAATCTTTTTGCAGTTGAACGTGCTCTTGCTCAAGATTGGCGTGTTTCTCTTCCATTAAACTCAGATAGTGCTGTAGGTCCTCAGGCATCGGGTACTCCATAGGGGTGAATTTTTCTCCACTCCGTGTAATAGACACGCATAGTCTCACGGAATTCAGTTAAACTTTCTAAATCTGAAGAGTCATCGATAAATGGCACAGCTCTAGAAAGAAGCTCTTCGATCACCTGTTTGGAAATGTGCAGAGATTTCTCAGTTTGCTGCAAACTATCTGCTATTTTTCCAGCGACATCGATCACCCTGTAACTGTGATCAGATATCTTTTTGATATGCTTGTCTCTACTTGCTATTAAAGATTGTTGGTAGCGATTCTCTGTCTCAAGAAACACTATGATTAACGTAGCTAACAGCAAGCAAAAAGAGGCCCAGTCATTTATCATCAAAGAAACCTTCCGAGATTTTATGTTTAGAAACGGCGATAGAGAAGAAGAATAAGAATACTACTAGTAGAACTAGATAAACTCCTATTCCGATTGCGATATTTTTCCAGAGGTTGAGGTTCTCTAGCATGGCTGCTCTACCCCTAGGATGTTTAGAATGGTATTCCAAATTTCTGCAGAGCGAACTTCGGCTTCTTTGAAACAACTAACTTGGAGATCAACTTCGATGTATTGATCAAAAGAATGCTGCACCTGGATACAGCCTGGAACTGTCGCTAAACGATCCACGAACGCATCATTATCTGCGTTCGGTTCTTCGTCAGATTTAGGCCACACTGAGGAAAGATCGTATAACACTACTACAGTCATGATGCGCATGGGAATCTCCTTTGTAGGAATAGTGCCTTAGAACTTTTCTCCTGTAAACGTGTCGTCCCTCAGCGGTCGTTAAGGAACTCCGTGTTCACTGGCTCTTCGCCTTCATCTGGTTCTGGTGCAAAGCATGCTCCAAAGTCAGACACTAAATTGTCAGCTACAAGCAACACTTCTCGATGAGGAATGTACAACTCAGCAGTTAGATTCTTAAGAATCATACAAGTTCTAGGGTTCTCCAAGGATTTGTGAAATTGAGCAGGTACGTCTGTAGTCACCTCGTTAATACCTAAGCTAGTGCAGAAGCTGAAAAAATATCCCAACGCCCTAGAAATTGGTTGAAGAGCCTCTGGAGTTGGGCGTTTGAATCCATGAGTCAGATAAGCTTGCATATCAATTATCTTGCCAAGACTAAAATCTTTCAAGATGTAGGTAACTGGATAATGCTGGTACATCACAGTATCTAGAAACTCTAAAATGTTTGCGCAACCGCCATGCTGGTATTGAACGAATTGTGTCCCACCGAGGGGACTAGCGGTCACTGCTCGGTATAACCGATTGTGAAATTGCTCGAACTGCTGGTGCATGTGTATCTCCTTACGTTTACAATTACACCCTAAGCTGTCCTAGCAAGAATACAACTGTTAAAGTTTCTGCAAGAGTTTATTTAGCACCGCTGGAATAGGAGCATCTGCTGAGTTTGCCCAATGTTCTAGGCAATCACGCATGAGTTTTTTAAGACCTTCCTGACCTAGTCTTCCAAGCATTGGCTCTATAGCGACTTGTTGTTTTCGAGAAGCTTCATGACGCGACAAAAGCAGCAGCGCGATCTGTCGATCTTTCTCTGTAGATAGCTCCCCACATTCGTTAAGCAAGGCAGATAACGTAGAATTCTTTGTCTTTCCTCTACTCAGTTTGCGATAAACTGAGTAGAGGAGCAACAGGGAGTCAGGGCTACTTTTCACAAGGTAAGCTGAGTCACGCTTACGGAAGTTGCTCCTAGGCATTATTTACTATATTTCTTAGAAATGATGCTCTGGGACTCAGCCATAGTAGCTCTGTTCCTGCGGAGAAAATCAAGTCGCTCCATGTACAAACCTTCGAGTTCCATGAATGTCTTTTCTAGTTCCTCAGGAGTATATTTTCCTGCTAAATCAGAAATTACTTCTTCTCGTAAAGCAATCTTACGCGAGATGGTGGAAAGCTCACCAATAAGAGCAATGGTTTTGATAATTGTTGCATCAGACATTTAGAAACTCCTTCATCGTTGTTCGTGTGTGCTGTGAAAGGAAAAGATTTCCTTTCACTAATTCGTTAGTAAGTCGCTTTTGAAGTCTTGCATAAAACCCTACAGGAACTCTTTTACGCAAAAACTCAATAAGAAGTCCTAAGTCTTCTGGAGCAACAGTTTCTAATCCTTTCTTCAAGGAGTTTTTAGAAACGCCTTGGCTATTGGATATAATCTGTAGCGCCTGTTCAAAAGTAACCATAAACCCACCTTAAACGTTCGTAAGTTCTTGTAAAGCCTTTACTTTTCCCAAAGAAAAAGTCCCCCGCAAACTACGGGGGACTAAGTTGACTCGGGAGCGAAATGTCGGAGTACATTCCACTGCAACACTAGCACACCTGCAAACTAGATAAAAGCTCTAGCTGCTATTAGTTTGGCGACTCAAGCAGGATTCGAACCTGCGACCGTCCGCTTAGAAGGCGGATGCTCTATCCACTGAGCTATTGAGCCTAAAATGGGATATCGTCGTCCAGCGTATTGTACGGATAGCCTTTCTTTGAAGGAGTAGCAGGAGGAGCCGAAGGAAAATGATCTCGGTCCCCGCTGCTCGACGAAGATTGTTCTTTAGCTGTGATGACATTAAGGACCCCACCAAACTTTGGAATCACTACTTCAGTAACATAGTTCGTTTTTCCATCTTTCTCGTAGCTGCGAGTTTCTAACGTTCCATGAACCATCAGATAAGTTCCTTTGGTCACTTTCTTCATCGCAGTTTCCATCAAATGGTCATTACGAACAACGATGTTCGCCCATTGAGTTTTCTCTTTCCACTCCCCAGAAGCTTTGTCTAGCCATCGCTCAGAAGTAGCCAAGCTGAACTTCACGTACGAGAAGTTATCGCTAATTGAAATACGTTCTGCATCTTTACCAGCCCTGCCCATGAGCATGACCAAATTCATATCTGCCATTTCAGTCTCCTTGAAATGGCAGATTACTTTACATGCGTTCAGCCAGCAACCTTTTTAGTTTCAGGACGCAATGGAACTTTATCACCTTCTTGGTAGCCAGCCGCAAGTATGGATGAAGTCTTAACTATCTTCCTCTTAACAGTCTTGACCTCTAGTCCAAGATCTTCTTTAATCAAAAGAATTTGATTTTCTAGGATACTAGGCAGATTAGGGTGATCAGAAAGATTACTAGCAGAAGATATTCTTGAGCATACTTTCAAAGACATGCCCTTACAGAATTCTCGTTTCTGCTGTAATCCGTATCCGTGTCTCTTTACGAAATTTGCACCTTCTTTTTCAATGTATTTGATAAGATAAAGCAGGATGTGTTCCACGGTCTGGACTGTTTCTTCGCGACCACAGATAACAAGGTAGTCGTCTTTCTCTTTTTGAAGAGTGTGGTAATACACGTAGACACCTGTATTTATTCCAAGGACGGTGCCAATGTTTCCTCGCCAGCCACGCGGGTATTTCATAGCCGACTGCATCTTAAACACTTTATAGCTGAGTTTGTCAGGCTCATCTATACTGTACATATCTAGGTTGTACTGGTCAATAAGAGATTGCGCTTTCGCCATAGCAGAAAGAACTTCTGCTTCGGTACAATTGTTTTCTTCAGTCTTGGCAAGCAAGGCTCGCACACGACGGTAGACAGAGCTAAGGTCGTTCATAGTTTCCTCCCAGTAGAGTTAAGTTAAGCCATGAATTGCTTACGGATTACATCAAACAACGGCTGTGAAATTTTGATAAGGTGGTGATTGGTATCACCAAACACAATCTTACCAGTGATCGGATATAACTCGCGCAGCTTTTCAAGGTTTTCGCGTTCTTCAGCTTCAACAGTGCCTACACGAATGATAATAGAGTGGCCTTTGATTCGAATGCTGCGGCCTGAATCTGCGCTAACCACAGCAATCTTATTCTCTGTTTCTGAGATTAAGATTTTTGCTTGCTTAGCTGGACTGATGACTGTGTCATCACTTGGTACACGAAGGTTCAAAATGGTCTTCCCACGTTCTTGGGTAAACGACAATGAATACTCTTCATTACCACCGGAATGCCTGCTCGCTGGCAGTTCGACAAAACCTTCAATCACGTAAAAACTCCTCTACTTCTGGGTTATACTCAACTACACAGTCAATGAGAGCTTCAATGTCGAGCACACCTGTTTCTTCAAATGTGTCTTCGAACAAGTCTCGCCATTGGCAGTCTGCAAGGTCGTCTGCTGACAAGCCAATCTTGCCTATTAGGTAGGCATTAACAGCTTGCTTGAATTGCTTGTATGTGTACAATGTAGCCTCCATTGCTGCGTAGTTAGCTATTTAACTAGCATGGGTTGCACTATAAAGCGTCCTAACTGCATAGCAAGCACTAAATGCTCAAGGAAAACAATATGGCCCCACCGTTTAGATCAACTCGCCCTAAAGGTCCAGTTCGTTCACGATTTGATCCACGCAAAGATTCAATAGACAGCATTGCGTTTGCTCTTTCGGATACTGCGCTTTTCTGGCTCGGCGTCTTAGAGAAAGCTGGAACTTCCCAGCGGATCGATGGCTACGTCGCGAGACACCTTGTCGAGAAGAAATTGGTTTTGAGAATTCCAGATGGTAAAAGAAGCAAATACAAAATCACTTTTCACGGTGAAGCTGTTCTTGAAACTGCACGCCTGACTAGGAAAATAAAGGCTCCTAATTTATGACAGAAGAACGCCAGAAAGATAAAGTCACAAATCAAATGGATGCTGTCAAAGCTCCTCCGTTTGAGCTCCTACAGAAAGTAGCAGAGTATGTGAACACTCTTCCTAAAATGCGTTCTAAATCCATGGATACAGCCTATAAAGGAAAATATCGTAACCGTATATTCTCGGATATTGACATGCGAGTTGCTCGGCTGCTTGTCGCCGTTCAGAATATGGAACGCAAATATCCTCAGGGAGAAAACGATCCTTTCTTCTGTGGTTATCGATCGCAGTTCTACTCCTCTATGCCGAACAAAGTCTACTATCTGATGTTCTCGGCGAAGCCTTGTTTATTCACTAAAGTTCAAAGAAACCACCCATTAAAAATACAGACCCCAGAATTCTTCGAGGGTCGTCTAGCGATGCTTAACGATATTATTGAGGCTTTTGATTCTCGAGTTAAAAGATTTGAGCTTGTGTTGCCTGAGCCTCAGGATTAGGAACTTCTCTTACAAAATAAGCTTCCGCGCCTTCAAGCGGCGGACTTTGGGCGCACCCTAATTTATCCAAGAGGTTGCGAACTGCGTCAACAGTGACGTCAGCCATACGCACGCCCTTCTGGGAAGTACACCACTCTACAATATCAAACAGTGTTACTTGATTCATACTGAAGATACTACGCTTGGCTTCAATCGCTAGTTTCATAACAGCTTCAATCGGTGACTCGTTGGCTTTGATCATCTCGAGTTTGGAAGGTGTCATCAAAGCTACCTTGTTTGGACTGAAGTGCGAGATGTCTCTATTCTCCAGGTATCTGCGGATATATGAACCACCTTTGTCTTCCAAGTCCGAGAATAGATCAGAGTAGTAAGATGCAGGCTGTGCTTCCATCTGGGAACGATATATGAAAAACCGCCGATCATCGGGGTCGATAATCAGCGGTACACGCTCGTTGCTGAAAAGTAGGAAGTTTGCTCTGTTCTCAATTTCTCGGAGGTTCTTATTTTTAGCATTGACTTGGACTGTAGGTGATGAGATCAGTGTCTTCATCTTGTTTGTAATTTCGCGTTTACCGGCTCCGAAGATTTCTTCCACAACGATCAACTGAGAATTGGTCATCCATTTGTTGAAGTCTGAGGATAAATCTTGCGTGGTAATTTCCTTGACGTTTGTCTGCCCTAGCACGGCACTCATAACTCGAAGAAGATAGGACTTGCCGATACCCTGCGGCCCAATGATCAACGGGCAGAAGGTTGTCTTTTTAGCAGGGTTCTGTGTGATAAAGGCTAGATAATCCAGCAGCTCGTCCCGTATATACGCCTCTGGAATAAGAGATTCCAAATGTTTGAGGAATACTTCTGGCTCGCCATTGATTGCCTCAACGCCTGTGTCTCGCCACATATTGTAGTATTCCCCAGACGTCCCGTTTTCTGGGTCTATCTCGGTCACAATAACTGGCTGTCCCGGAAAATAAGTGACATCCTGAACTTGCTGTGTCTGGCCGTCGTTGAGCATCTCCTCGTCTGCAATCATCCCAAGTCGCATGTGCGCTCTGCGGAATGCCGAAACAGTCAGCTCGAAGTTTTGTTTGATATTGATAAACCGCTCGGGGACCACGGCATATACCCAGTCGTCACGAAGCTGGCCACTCCCGGCTGATCCGCCTATGGGCGCGTCAAGAAGTAGCTGTCGAACCCAGTCAATCTTGTCTGCGTCAACGTCAGCTAAATCGTCGCCTGTCTTGAGCGTTTCCTCTGTCCATACCTGAGCAACGCGCAAATCCTTGATAAACTTGGATAATGTTGAAGAGGCTTTCCTTCCAGGCTCGTCTTTGTCAGGCCAGCAGAAAACTTTCCGTGAGCCTACGAACTTCCACATCGCTTTTCTAGCGGAGCCTGCAGAACCTGAACCCCATGTAATACAATCGTACTCTTCGCCAAGAAGCTTCCTAGCTGCGTCTGTAGCTTTCTCGCCTTCACAGATCAATACTGGTTTGTCTCGGGAAGTGAATCCTGGCTCAATGTACAGTGGATCGCCCCCAACCCATGTGCCATCTATTCGCCATCCTTCTTGACGCTCTACGATTTTACCGTTAGCGTTCTTCACCATCCTCGTGCGGTTGGAAAGAAGGCGAAACTCTTTCGCGCCTTTTTTGTCCTCAAAACGTAAACGACTTCCTAGGTAAAAGCCATCGTCGTCAACATAATCCCATCTACCGGCGAGAAGCCTGTCAATCTTAATTGCTAGTCGCGAGCAGAAATCCAGCGGAGGAGGTTTGCCATCCATGATAACAAAGTCAAAAGGTATGTTAACTCTGCGGGTAAAATTCTGGATACCTGACCAGCCTTCGATCTCGTAGATGAAAGACAACAAACCGTTACGAACGATCTCCTCAGAGAAGTCAGTCCACTTGCCGTTCTCCAGGATAAATGACATTCTTCGGCCGGAGTCGCCACTAGACGATACTCTGAAACAGCCTGACTCAACTATTCCCTCTGGAAACATTCTGCGAAGTAATGGCTCGTAGCCATCCTTGCGCCAGACATCTTCTTGATCCCGTACCTCTTTTCTCGAAAAAGAGGTGGGTAGCACTTCGGTCCGGTAGAGCACCTGTTTTCTCCAATTAGCCGTACACTATGCCAGTTTATGCACTTCAGGAGCAAGCTCTGCAAACGGGTTAACTATTTCTTTTCTAACGAGGTTTTTAACCTTGCTTGAAAGCCCGTGAAGGCCAATAATACAATACTTACATAAAGGAGCGTACATGAGTTTCCAACCTTTACTAGCTGCTACTTTGAAGAAAGAAACCGACTGGGACCTTATCAACTGGAATCAAGCGGTAGGTTCTCCAAAGTTGGATGGTATCCGTGCTTACATTAAACAAGGGCAAGTACTCAGCCGCAAACTGAAAACTTTGCCTAATCAACATGTCCAAGAGGTGCTTTCTTCATCTCCTGCGCTGGAGCATCTGGACGGGGAAATTGTAGTCCTCAACGCTTACGGAAGCTATGCGTATCCAGATGTCTACAATAGCACTTCCTCGGGAATTATGTCAGCAGGTGGCACGCCTAAGTTCAAGTATCTTGTGTTTGACAAGTATGATGAAGGTCGTGGCCTGCCTTGGCAAAAACGCGAGCTAGAAGCACGAGAAGCCATTGACAAAAGTAACTTAAAAGAATACGTAGAGTTCTTGCCACATATTGACATCTTTTCCCGCCAACACGCCACAGAAGTCTTTGTAGATTACATGGCTGCGGGCTTCGAAGGACTCATGCTTCGTAGCAGTATGGGCCTCTACAAGACTGGTCGTTCCACAATGCGGGAAGGCTATCTAATCAAGCTTAAAGAGTTTGATGACTTAGACTGTACGATCATTGGTTTCAAAGAACGCTACAGCAACCAAAACGAAGCTACTATCGATGAGCGCGGCTACACGAAACGTTCTTCCCACAAAGAAAACAAAGTGCCTATGAATACACTAGGCGCTCTGATTTGTAGAGCTGATGATTACGAGCTTGAGTTTGATGTTGGTACAGGTTTTGATGATGCACTGCGCAAGCTCGTTTGGGAAAACCAAGCTGACTGGTTAGGTGCTACGATCGAGATCAAACACCAGCCTTCTGGTGCTAAAGATCGTCCAAGGTTCCCTGTCTTCCTGCGTCGCAAGGACGCCTAGCTTCTTGACTGCATCCCTGTTAGCGTAACAGGGATGCAACTCAGGGATTTGCAAATGATTGAGAATTTAGGTTTTCGAAGAACTCAAAAATCAGGAGATGCCAACGACTGGACACCTGATGAACTTCTTCGTCACGCACAAGACATGCTCGGCGAAACTGAAGTTAAGGCAGCAGTCGTCCTTCTTCAATATGAAGATGAGCGTGTGCATATTCTAGTTTCCAAGATGGATAGATTTAAAGTTCTTGAAGTTCTCCAAATTGGCGCACAAGAGTTCTTCCCTCCCGAGTTGGTAGCGGACAATAAATAACTTGTAATCAGTGCAGGAAGCCGCATAGTGGTGCTACCTAGTAAGGGAGACACCAAATGCAAATGACCGTTGACGAGTTTATTGAAATCGTAGGGCACAAATTCTTCACCGTTTGTTTTGAGAAACGTAGCGATCAAAGCTTGCGCGTGCTCAATGGACGATTGCGCGTTAAGAAACATTTAAAAGGTGGCGAGAAAGCTTACACGTTCAAAGACAAAGACCTTGTGTCCGTGTACGACGTTCGAGCTAGAGGTTATCGTGCCATCCCAATGGAAGGTGTTAAGTGGATTCGCGCAGGTGGATCAGAGTATAAAATTGCGGCCTAATAAAGCGCTCACTAGCCTGTTTTTAGGTTGGGCTAGGCTACCCTAAGCAAGCAACCCTGAACCCACTCATACGGCCACGCCCGCGTGTCCTAGGCACATAAAAGGCCCTAGCAATGCTAGGGCCTTTTTCTTTTGCTTAGTGGCAGTTAGCTTAGTTTGGAATTTCGCAAGTGCCTGATACACAAGCCAGCTCACGCGTCCGCTCGACGTTGTCCACACCATTCTCGATTTCAGCCAAGCGATACCAATCCAAGTCACTTGGACTGTTGGCAACGCCTTCTTCCCAAACTGCGCGAGACACAGGTTCAATAGGAAGCTGCTGATAAGTTGAGGAGCCGAAGTAGGGCAAGAACGAGGTTCCTAGGATTGAGTCGAAGTTCTTGTAGACCCATGCACCCACTTCCAGCCATTCGTTATCGCGAACAATAACTGTAGAGGATGGATTATGGTCACACCATTCCTCAGCGAACATCTTGATAATGTTGCAATGATGAACAGCCGTCAGATCATCCAGAGTGTAGTCGCTGGACTCGATGTAGAACGAGAACACTGCGACTTCTTCTGGCTTGTTGACGCATGGCTCCCAAGGCACACCCTGCTCGATGAGGAACTGTGTCATTGGGTCCTTCATGTCATTACGGATACGGCGAATGATTTGGTTGCCATATCCTGGATGAATTCCTGGAGAACAGTTGGTCAGCAGCGAAACCGTGCCAGAAGGCTTGACGCAAGTTATCGCCTTGCTTGGCTCAATACCAAGAAGATCGGCAAACTCTTTGTTAACCTCGTGAGCCACTTTGCGCAGGTCGCGAAGGATTTGGCGTGCGTCTTTTTCAGAGAAGCCATTCTGCAGACGGAATACTTCCAAGTCCAAGATACCTGTCAAGGACACGCCTAACAGTCTTTCTTCGATAGCATTCTTTTCCCAAGTTGAGTCAACGAATTTGAACTTGGTAAGAGTTGATTGTAGTGTGCCGAGGATGGTGGCGTAACGGACTTTCTCCACCATCTGTTCGTAGGTGTCTGTTGGGCGAAGAATCACTTCAGTCAAGTTACAAAGGCCCATGTCACGAAGAATAATCTCACCACATGGATTAGTACCGAACTCGTGGTTGTGATCTCGGCCGGTTGGTAGATTCTTCACACGACGCTGAGCTACTTCACGATTGAAAATACCGCGCTCCCCCGAGCCAGAGTTCATGAGGGCCAGCCACTCTTTTGTGAACACGAAGCAATCAGGCTTTTCTGTGTAAGCCGCTGAGTTGTTTGCCATGGAACGCCACGGATGGGTGATGTACCAGTTGCCCGATTTAGCATCGCGCATACGGTCATCAGACAAGTTAGACAACGAGATAAGCGCAGAACGGCGAACACCGCCTACCACTACGATTTCACCGACTTTGCAGGCCAAGTCGTGAAGTTCCGTGGAGTGCAGTCTGCGACCGCGAGCATTCATGAAAGTCTGAATGGTGAACTGGAAAAGATCCTTCAGTGGTCCGGGGCCAGAAGCTCTCCCTCCCATCGTCATAAGACGCTCCCCTGCGGGGCGAACTAAACTATAGTCAAATGTGGGAATGATATTTTCTTCCCAGAGGTTTGTCAGTAGATGTTCGTAGGCTTCTGCCCATCCCTCCTTGGAATCTTCTACAACGTAAGGAGTCTTGTCAATTGCTGGAAGACCCTCGGCGACTTCTGGTAGTTTCTTGATAAGCTGGCGCTCAACAGAAAACCCAACACCTGTGCCGCACATTAGAATGTAAAGCATCTCAGCAAGTGAACGCACACGCGAGATTGAAAGATAAGAGCAATTGAAACCACAAAGGTTTTCTTTTTCCAAAGCAGGACCGGCTGACATCATTGCGCGCATGGATGGCATCACCTTCATACCACCGATAGCCGAGCGAAGTTCTGCCCATAGGCTCCGCGGAAGTTTCGATCCTTCCCGTTTCTCAAAGAAAGAAACATAACGATCAACAGTTTCTTCCCAGTTTTCTCGGCGACCTAAATCGTCTCTAAATCTGGCATAGCGCGACATGTGAATGTATCGTTGATAAGGTAGCATGTGGGATTCTTGTGAGTTAGACATAACGCGCTCCAAAGCTTTAGGGAACCCCCAAACTACCATATCTAGTAGTGTGCGAGCAAACTGGCACAATTTTCAACTAAATGTAGTGTAAAGGCGGTTTACCTTGCTAGTGCGTTGCCCATGCCCGCTATAGGATTGCCTCCACAGGCAGCGCCCGCGCTTCCTAGTTTACCCGTGGGCAGTGCGCCTGCCCGTTGAACGCCGTTTCTTTGGCTTATTCTGAATATAGTTGATATATTGCGAGGTTGAGTCGACTCGATCATCGTTACGGGAAGCTGGGAAAGTCGTTAATTCGTCTAAGTAAGCATCAACCCAAGGCAAGTCTTTATCAGGTAGCAGGAACGCCCCAGATTCGATGTAAGGTGTAGCTTTGTCAAAGCGGAACTCTTTATCACCGATTTCGTTAGGGTTGATTTTAATGACCGGAACGTTAACACCGTTCTTCAAGTCAGAGATGATAGCTAAGCCGCCACCTTTACCTTCTACGAGGATAGCAGTAGGCTTCTTATACTTCAGAGTCATTTCTCGAATGAGGCTCTTTATATCTTTGCTGAGTTCGTTGAACTCTTTTCGTTCTCGATACTCTTTCAGCAGATAAGATCGTCCTTCGTGCTCCAGGATAACTAAGGCAACTGTCGGGTCATTTCTAGCATCTTTAGTGTCGGCGGTATCTATACTGATATACAGACGCGACCTAGGATGTGAAAGTGCTACACGTAGCTCCTCGTCTGTGTAGGTGAGGAACCATTTACGTAGAACTATCGAACCTTCCTTGGACTTAGGCTCCTGTTGATACAAGCAATCGAATACCCGAGTGCTCATACCAGACTTATCGCGGATGCGCAGGATTTCTTCCAAAGGTTGCCATCCAGGCCAGAGAACCTCCCCGACTTGGCGTTTCATTGGGTCGTTTTCAGGATCGGTGCAAAGTGCTTGAAGTTTAAGAATCTTCCAAGGCTCGCCGACGCCGTTTTCCATCTGCTCGATTAGATATCCTGGAAGGTCTTCTTCATGCCAGCGTGTGTTAACGATGACAATAGATGCTCCAGGCTTTAATCGTGTATATACGTCAGTGAGGTACCAATCAATAACTGTGCGACGATCAGCCTTGGAGTTAGCTGCCTTCTCGCCTTTGATTAAGTCGTCCAGAATCAAAAGGTCTACACGCTTACCAGTGATCGTCCCGCCTACACCTTTACCGAAGAACTCTTTATTATCGAGTGTTGACCATTCCTGAACAGCAGCGTGATCTTTGCTAACCCCCGAGTTAGGGAACACATTCAAGTGTCTGCGTGATCGACAGGTGTTACGAACTTTACGACTCCATGATTTCGAGAAGCCATCAGTGTGCGTACCCACTGCGATGTTATAACCCGCAGGAAGTCTTCCCATTGCATAGGAAGCAAATCCATGTGACGTATAAGTTGATTTAGCACTTCCAGGAGGAGCTAAGATCATCAAGCGCATGGCGCTGCGACCTTTTAACATCTCCTCGATAACACTGTTCAGCTCATTAAGCATCAATATGTGATGCTCAGCAGGTTCGACTTCTAGCACGTAGCGACAATAGTCAGCTGGATTTTCGCTAGCGGCCTTTCGCAAAGCCGCTTCACGAAGTGCCGCTATCATACTTACTTGACGAACAGCGTTCATATTAACCTGCGATTAACGAAGCGATATTCTTGCGCTCGTTCTCGGGTAGATCGCGAAGCTTGGAAAGCATTTCCGTAATGAAGTCTTCGGACATCGTCTCGCCTTCGCGCTGAGCATCTAGTAGACCGCCTTCAGCTTTGACAGTGTAAAGGCCAAGAGCTTTCCCGCGTTGAACTTCAGCAGCCACGGCAGAGGCCCACTTCTTATCCGCAGCGGCTCCATCGCGTAGTACCGCGAGAATAGCCGTGTGCTCAGCTAGAAGGCCAGCAGTGTTTTCTTCTACACGGGAACGAGCAACCGAAAGCAGATCACGGATGAACTGATCGCCACGGATAAGCTGGTTAGCTTTGTCACGCGCTTCCTTCGATCCAGCTGTTGCGTCGAAGACGATCTTGTAAGCTGTTCCCCAGTCACCCGACTCGAAGAATTGAAGAACGAAATTGTGCTTCTGCCGAAGTGATGCGTGCATGACCGGCAGGCCGTCATGATCAACTTCCATTCCGTACTCAACTAACTCCCGAAGTGAGGGCGGCTTGTCCATGTACGGATTAAAAGGCTCATGCTCATTTTCAATGCCTTCATCCTCGTCTGAGAAATCTAGATCGTCATCAAACCTTGACATCGAATAATCCTTTCTGGTGCAGGACTTTTAGAATTTCAAAACACGCCCTAACGTCTGCGAGAGCGTCGTGTGCGTTAGAGAACCCTTCAGGATCAACTAGCAATTTGTAAGCCTCAATGAGTTTGGGCCATTTGAAAGACCCGCTGCGATGAGGGCTTGGTATAGCACAGATATCTACACTGGACAACATCGTGCAATATCGCGGAGGAAAATCAGGAGGAGCAATACCTTCTAGAATGTAAGCCTGCGCCATGATGTTCAAATCGAACTCAATGTTATGTGCAATAAGAACATCAGTCTTCTTTAAAAGATTATTGAAGATAGCTACTGCTACGCGCCTTGGAACACCGAACTGCTCTAGCAGCTCAGGTGTTTTTCCATGAGTTTCTAAAGCTTTTTCTTCTGAAGGTTTGGCGTCTGAAACCAGAACGTTTAGCCACGAGATTGGCTTGAACGTTGTGAGGTCTACAAGCATCGCTGCTAGCTGAACTGCATCTGGCTGATTTGGATTTCCTCGAGCAGCTCGGTTATTCCAAAGTCCTGTTGTCTCGGTATCGAAAATTAAAGCGCGCATGTATCACTCCTGATTGGAGTTTATTACACATGCTGTTCTCAATAGCTATCGATCAGCACTCAAGAGGAAGTTACTAACGTGCATGTCTCTGAAGCACGAGTGACTGCGGTGTATAGCCACTTCTCGTGATCTGCACCTTTCCATGAGTCGATTACTGCAACACGTGGATATTCGCTGCCTTGAGACTTATGAACGGTCAGGCAGTATCCATAAGTGAACGACACGGTATGGTGAGGAGCGCCACTGGAAAGAGCTTCGTCTTTGAACACTGGGAGATAGGCGTCAATCCTGCGGAATCTATTTCCAAAGGCGTCAACAAGATCAAAGTTAGCTACCCGCTTGCCCGAACGGTTGATGCTAGTGATTGTGAATACTTCGCCGTTAGATATGCCCGTGGCTTTATCGTTAGCGAGAGCAACGATTTTGTCGCCGACTACGGGCTCCTCGGGATATCCAGCGTATCTGCGTAACAGTTTGTTCATTCGCTTGCGCAGATCATTAGTGCCTGTTAAGACGATATCAAAATTCTCGGCGTAGTCTTTCACAGTGAGCAGGCCCTTTGGAGCAACTTGGAACTCATCGCCGTATGCGCGAATAGTACGTCCCTCCCGAATGTCAGCCGCTGCCTTAGCTACACCAGAGCCTTCGGCTTGTCGCATGATCTGCGTTAGAAAGACATCAGGCTCCATACCTTCCATGCCCCATTTCTGTTTGACCGGTGGCAACTGGAATGGATCAAAGATGAATATCTTAGGTACTTGAATCTTAACTAAGTCTTTCCACACGTCAGCACCAATCATTGATGCCTCGTCGATAAGCATCACACCTTGACCTAGCAGAGCTTCTTTGAAGCGGAAAGTTGGACCGTCGCTGCTGTTGACTAGTTCTGAAATTTCGCTTTCCAAAGCTGAGATGGCTTCTTCGTTAGCATTAGGGTCTTTCATTTCTTCAGTGAGTGCTACACGAAGATCATCAACCTGAGTACGATTGGCGCTGTAAATAGCAGAGTGAATCGTACTGGTAGGTTGCTTAGTCTTGTGAGCAAGGACTCGGGCAGCTTTACCCGTAGGAGCCATGAAACTAATCTTTTCTAGAGGGATGTCACATTGCTCAGCACCCATACGAGCAGAGGTAGTCTTACCTGTTCCAGCGGCACCCGCAAACAGAAATGGCTTGCGTGCGCCGTCCTGCCACCATTTGCGAATCTTGGTAAGGGCTTTGTCTTGCTGGTCGTTAGGTATGAAGTCTAGGGCCATAGGTAATCCAACTTAGGTTCTTCTGCCCAACCGTACTTGGAGTAGAAGTCGTAATCTTTGAAAAGCAAAGCTGCACGATGAGCTGAGTGGAAATCTTTGTCGCCAAACCAGAAAGGTAACTGAACTTGGCTATTGTCAATTACGAAGATGGGCATGGTGTTACGATAGCCACGCTCGACCCAAAGTGCGATACTCAGATTGTGATAGTGCATAAGCGCGGGAACGTAACCATCCCACATGACAGTAGCTGGATGATTGCGCCAACCGGAACTAGCACCGGTCAGCGCGTTTATCATTTGCTTGGCTTCGAGACGTTGTTTGCCTAGGCGTCGATAGTCTAGGCAACGTAGAGAAGAGTAGAGACAGGGATAAGGAAGAAAGGTTTGCATTTGTTTATACTAACCTTTCTGCGTTTCGCTGCAAGCTACTTTAACTCCAAAGTTTATCCCAAATACGCTGCGAGATGAGTTTAGAAGCTTCAATATTATCTAGAGCGTTGTGTGCCATCTCAGCATTCTTAGTTCCGTTGACGCCCATGTAGTTGGGCTCCTTAGGAATACACTCTAGGTCGAGGCTCCAGAGTGCGTAGCTACGTGGATAACCGAGCGGGTCTTCTAACCAAGAAGTGATGGTTCGATACACCGGCTTCTCAGCAGCAATTTCATTGTGATAAAACTTACGAGCAGTGACTGTTCCAACACCTTTGATACCTGGAATATTGTCACCTGACTCACCAGTCAGAGCTTTGCAGAAACGCATTTCCTCAACGGAAGAGTAGCCCGTAGCCTCTTGGAAGTCTTCTTGGGTTTCGATAAGTTGCTTCTGGACACTGCGATAAATGCGAACAGGGTCACCATCTTCATCCCAAAGCTGGAGCCAGTCTTTATCTGACGATACCAAGGTGCGAGTCTGATTTGTGTAGATGTACAAGGCTGCGATATCATCAGCTTCTAGCCCGTATGTATCGCCTTTGAACTGGCAGTTAGCACGAACTTGATGAATACCCAAAGACGGCAGGAGTTCCTCTAGAATTTCTCGAGACCACTGATAATCAGTGTCAGGCTCGGATTTTCTGTTAGCCTTGTACTCAGAGTACAGACCTTTTCGCCAGCAATTTTTCCCATCCCAAGCGACGACAAACTCACATGGAAAATTAAAAGCTTTCCTAGCAGACAACAGCATACTAAGAAAAGTAACAGTCATTCCTGTTGGACGACCACGACTATCCCGCATGTTTTGACTGGTGTGAAAAGCTGCATGGGAAATGTTATTTCCATCAACTACGACTAGTTTACTCGGTTCACTATGCTGCATAAAGTAGCTCCTGGCTATCTCGTTCCACGTAAGAACGTTTCAGTGTATGAGTCTTAAACTCATACAACTCACACTCACCCCAGCTCTTACCAATTTCAACGTCGACCTTGGAAGGCACAGAAGTTATCATAGCATCCAGCATAATCTGCGCAACAACATAAGTGTCTTCAGGATTACTGAACTGCGTAAAGTTTAGCTCGTCGTGAACTTGTAAAGCACATGGGAATCCTGCCTGCGCACACATGACCATTGCTCGCTTAGTTTCGTCAGCACTCATACCTTGGATAAGGCCGTTCAGTGCTTTGTGAGACTTCCATACTTCGCCGTTGATTGTTGGGAAGTGGATAACTCGGCCCATCGGTGTGCGAATATAGCCACGCGACTGAGCAGCCTTCTTACACTCTTTGCCTAAGTCTTTGATGTACGGAGCACGGGCATGAAATTTATCCAGGAGTGCCTGCGCCTCTGGGCCAGCTTTCTCAATTTCTTTGCCACGGAAGTTAGACAAAGTAAACGGAAGTCGAAGTTTTCGAGCTAGCTTACCCCCGCCCATTCCGTAAGCAAGGCCAAGACCAATTTCCTTAACTGCCTTACGAGGAATACCTGTAAGGTCAGAATTCATCTGATGGAAGTCAGTTTTAGGATTAAGAATGAATTGCTCACGCAAGACTGCTGCTGAAGCATTACGCAACAGATAAGCCATGTGAACAGTATGTCGCGGCTCCTGTTGGGAATAATCTAACGAGGCGAATAAGCAATCCTCTTCAGCTAAGATGATCGACCTAACGAGTGGACCAATCTCAGGGTCTCGTGCAGGAATCTGCTGCATGTTGGGGCTGTCGGAAGATAACCTTCCACTGATGGTGCCTCCTTCGTCGCTTTTCAACAAGTTGAAGTTCGTATGAACACGACCCTTAATGCAGAACTCGTCAAAGAAGCCTTCAGTAAAAGTCGTGCGTGCTTTGTTGAACCTCCGGAAGTCGATAATAGCATCAATAACAGGATGCTCAGGTAGACCTTCCATGTAGTCTTTCTTAATAGAAGGTTTACCAGTTTTGGGAGTAGTAGGGTACGGAATACCCACATGATCCAATACCTTGGCTAGCTCTGCTGAAGCCCAAGGGCTTTCAACATGAATGCCGGTCTGGTCTTTGATAACCGAGCGAGCCGCTTGCTCCAAATCGAAGAATTGCTTGGAGACTACCTCACAACGATCCTGGTCAATACGAACGCCACGCATACGCATTGGGATCATGTGCGGTATAAGCGAAGTCTCTAGCTCGTAGATGCTCCAAAGGTTTTGGCGTTCCATTTCTGGAAGCTGCGCTTGAAAATTCTCCCATGTTGCAATGCAGTCGTCTACACAGTATTGCCCAACGATATCAGCAGGCATGAACCTCAACGATGCTTTCACATCTTTTGAAGCGATACCAACTTGTTGAGCATATTGAAGAAGTACCTCTTCGTTTTTCTGCGCGACTTTGTTACGTCGAGAAAGATTCTCGAGCGAGAAGCTAAACTCATGCTCATTTATCAATGGAGCTTGTACTTGAACATCCTCAATTTTGAAGCCGTTGTATTTTACCCCGTGATGATGAAACCACCCTAAGTCGTACTCGGCGTTGGCAAAGACCATTGTGCAATCAGGATCAAACAGAACCTGCTCGGCCCATCGCATTGCAGTGTCAATATCTACACATTCACTATTAGCATGATTGATAGGTATGTAGAATTTCTGGTTATTTTCAGGACAGAAAACACCTATCCCAATAATACCGGCTTCTGCAACGTCATAATAAGGCCAGCCTGGACCTCGACGTTTTAGATGTGGATCACATGTTTCTGTATCGACAACACGTATTTTCGGCAGGCTGGTTGGAAAATCAGATGTTAAAAGCATCAGCCGCCACAGGCTTTCTTTGTTCGTCCTCGACGTAGGACTTAAGAACTTTCACGCAATTTTCGACAGTACTCAAGGTAGGATGTCCGCTAAGAGCGATATACACACCAACGATGCGTGGGTCAGTTTCAACCGTTGGAAGCGTTTGAAGAATACGATCAAGTGGCGTAGGCTCTTGGGAGATACAGACAGCAAACGGCACTTGTGGATTAGCAGCTTTTTGCTTGACGTGGATAAGATACTTCTCAAGATAAGAGATAGACTTACGAACACCCACCAAAGGCTCTTTCATATCAAGGCGAGCAAGATACTTGGTAGCTGCGTAGATAAGGATGTTACCGTCAAAAGGTCGAATAAGAAGCCACAAATCCCAATGCTGGAAATTGCCTGCTCTAGAATAATGACTACCACCTACTTGGTCAATCATGGTGCTCTCCTTGTTTGTGTTTTAGTGTAACTTACCTAAACGTCAGACGCCACTTCAATTTTTGTTTAGAGATAGATTTGCCTCGTACACTAGCAACTCCATAGTGCGTGCTAACGCATAGATTTGCGTTCGTAGAACAGGGGCGCTAATAGCTATAGCTCTAAACTCGTCTAGGGTACGCAAGCATATACTAATACCCGAGAGCGCTATACGGCGTCCCCCGCGTGTCCTTTGGCTAAGGCAGTAAACGGTTAGCTCGTATCGATCACAGAAATCAACAAGTAGTTTTTCGTGCTTCTGAAGTTTTGTTCCACGGACATCCGTGGAGTCCATGAAGTTGTCTAACAGTTTGTCTGCTTCGGCTTCGACAACCGACATGTCTAATTTTGCTTTTGTAAAGTAAGGAATATCCCCTACGAAACGTTCATCCATGTCGTGGGCAAGGGCATACCGCATGCAGTCAGCAGAAGCCTCTGGATAAATGAAAAGGAGGGTCTGACAGACCCTCCAAGAGTGTTCGGCAATATTCTGAGGTTCTACGTCGGGGGCAGCGTGGTAGCGAGTTACACCACCCGTATCCAAACGATCCTCTAAGTGTGCTAGATTCTGTATCAAGAAAGAATCTCCCTGTTGCGACGTGTCAGGTAATTCTGACTGACGAAACGCCAGATAGTGCCACCGTCGTTCGGCAACCAAATAGGCTTCTGTTTGCGCTTGAAAGAAATCCAGGCTAAGCCCATGTGATAGAAATCTTGAAGCAAAGGGGAAGTCGTATCTCGGATTTGCCCAAGAGCTAGGCCCAAATCTTCCAGAGCATCACGATCGGGGGCAGTACTACGCAACTCATCGAATTTATTAAAAAATTCAGTGAGGTCAGACATGAACTGCACAGCGTCACCAATTGGTGCTTGGACCAATGAGCCGTAAGGATTATCACAATAGCCTGCCAAATCGTTGTCGACTTCGGGAGCAGAGAAGTCAGCACGATAGTTGCTTTGCATCTTTTGGAACACAGAGTTATCCGTGTAGATGTGCAAACAATTTGACATTTGGTAGTAATCGCCTTTCTCGATGTTCAGCGCAGAAGCGATATACTCATGCAAAATCGAGAAGTGAACAATGTTGCTTCCGTACATTCCATAGATCAAATCGTTTGAGCGGTTGACTACAGTCATGTCTAACTTGCCATTGCGAACAAGGAAGTACGTTTGAGTGTTGCAGGGAACGTCCTTGGAGTCAATGTTAAGGTCTTCGACAGACCACTGTGTTAGAACAGCACGACGCGACGCAGTATTCTGTAACTCATTGATAATACTAGCAATCTGATTTTTGCCAAAGAATTCACGCCAGCGATAACCATAGGCCGAACCGCGAACAAACTTGCCATCGTCAGAAAACTGGCCGAAGGTGGAGTTGAAGATAAGAAGAAAGTCCAAGTCCTGGCGACCAGCAAGCATCCAAAGGGACTCAGCCAAATGGAAGAACGGATTAGCATCTCGAACAGGCGAAGACGAAATATAGTAACGGCTGTTTTTGACGATCACAGGGCTTTCAAACTCAACTGTGAAACCAGCACGACTATCGCGCTTGATCCAACCTGAATTGTTCATTGCATCTCGTGCGATAAACAAAAGACCGTAATCGGGATGAGTAGATTCTAACATAGTCTTCATAACTTAGCCTCCTTGTAAGCTTTTTTCCAACCGATGTTGACTTCCTTACGGATGCCAGACATGCCTTTCCACACGGTAGCCTTTTCTACGATCTTAACGTAGTCGGGATGCAGTTGTTTTAGCAGCTCTGCACCCTCATTGATAACTTCAGCAGTGCGGTAGGTAGAAACTCCGCCTTTGGCGTTCGAGCCAGAAGCTTGGTCCACGGTGTAATCACAAATGATTGCGTTACGATAACCCGCTTCCAACACGCAAAGCGTCATGTGAAAATCAGACTTACAGATAACTCGTGCAGGATCGATACCCTCATCAACGAAAAACTCTGTGTCAATAGCGTGAGCTTGCATCTGGCGACCACAGTATTGAACCGTATCAGGATAGCGATTTTGGTTCATAGTACGGGCAGAAATACCAGCCATCTTCACGTCACCATCAAGAAGTGCTGCTAAGCGTGCGATAAGCTCAGGCATGTCCTGAGGGTCAGCCTTACGGAGTTCTGGACCTTTCTGGCTAATACGTCTGCTGAAACGAAGATCGTCATCTAGCAGCAAACAGTTCACACCAATCCCTGCGGATACTCGAATCAAGTGGCTAAGTGTCTGTGACAAGTTCGTGCAGGACTCTGGACGATCGAGAAGTTTTGTGTGACGAAATTCATCGGCATGATGATTGAGCATTATTTGGTATGCTTCCATCTCGTCTGGGCGAACTACTAGGTAATGAACGATACCTGCATCGTTAAGGATTCTTGAGGTGTATTGAAGCCGTGGGTCGGCTCTTCCCCGACTGGGAATATAAATTCTCATTTCTTTTGTCATTACTTCGCTCCGAGTTAGAAGTAGGGCTTGTAGATTGCTTTAGGTGCGCCGCCATCATATAGCGTTCGCGCATATTTGTCAAGCTCGCACATAGCAAATTGAATACCGTGAAGGTCAAGCTCTTTTCCAAACTGAGGCATCCAAGGCTCTAACTTCAAGTCCTTGGCAATCATACGGAGAAGAGGGACAGCTTTGTCACCTTTTGGAATATTGTGGCGACTGTTCGGAAACATCCAACCTAAGCCACGAAGGGCTCCAGGACCAACCGGACTCCACTCGTACTTGTCAGTGAAGTCTACTACACCTGACAGGAGGACATCGGAAAGAACTTCCTTTGTCATGAAACCTGTGCCACCAAATCCCTTGAGCTGATACATACGCTTTGCGTAGATTTCAAATTTGTTCTCGTAGTTCCCTAGAATCTCGGGAATATTAGTGTACAATGCCCTGATGTAATGGTTGACTACGACCTCTTCTTTTGGCAGACTGATACCACCGTTAGTGATTACGTAAGCCGACGTAAAAACTTTCTGGCCACGAGCGCGCATTTCCCGTGCTTTCCCAATGATAACTTCAGGCTGGAAGTCGCGTTGAATGCCTAACTCTTTGAAAAAGTCAGTCGTGCCAAAGTATCTAAAGATACCAGCGTTCAAAAGAATAATCTCTGCGCCTGCATCCTCAGCCATCAAAGGCTTGTAGATGTTCTCTACACCCCATTGAGTAGTACGATCGTGGGCGCGCAGGACATTGGTAAACCTATACTTTTTCAATATAGGGTCGCTTGAAGTGGGGTGACTATCCCCGAGTTTAGCTAAGCGAATTTTCTCCCTCTCATGAAGATAGTATTCCAGAAGAGACAGGGCTTCTTCGTAAGTCTTAGGTCTAGTAGACATTGGCTTCACAAGCATGGGAGGTCCTCCTCAAACAAAAAGCCCGATCCTGCACTAGGATCGGGCTTAAAAGATAATCAGAAATTACGCAGCTTCGACTGTGTAATCCGAGCCTTTTTGGGTAAGGAAAGCGACGTCCTTCGGGTCAGGCTCACCGACTTGGTCAAGCTCGATGTAACCGCCTTCTTCCAGCTTCTTCAGCGCCTTGTTAACTGTGGACTTCGTCTTTTCGGACGCCTTCACAATTTCTTGAGGCTCGACGCCCACGCCGACGTTGCTTTCACCATCAGCTGCGACAGTTGCCAATTGCTGCAACACCAACAGGACAACTGATGCGCTTTCTGGAACTTCCTTGGCTACCTTGCGAGTAGCTTGCTGACGCTTTTCGCTCGTGTAAACTGCTCCAGCAGTGGTCGCAAAGAAGCCCTTGCGGATACCCGTGGTGAAGTAGCCGCGCAAGAAGGATGCTGGCTTGTCGGTGAACGCCTTGGAATTATCAGCAACAAAGCCGCTGGTGATCGTGTGAGTGATCAACTCATCCATTGGTAAACCTTCAGCACCCGAAACTACTTTGCGCAGGCGATCATAAACAGTGCCTTCGCTCGCGGCGTTAGGGCCGACGAACACTGGAACTTCAGCCTTCTTTTCAGCAGCCTTGGCGGCTTTCGCAGCTTCACGCTCAGCAGCTTTTGCAGCTTTCTTTTCAGCAGCTTCAGCAGCCTTGGCAGCTTTCGCGGCTTCTTTTGCAGCGGCCTTCGCAGCTTTGTCTTCAACTTCTGCGGCTGCTACTTCTTCGACTTCACTCATTTTCATACTCCTCAAAACGGATAAGTTGGGTGCTTCTGCCCAGGAATAGGTATATACAATCCTGCGCAGAAGCCAAGTGGGTTTACTCTCGCAAAGCTGCTTTTAGCAGTTAGAACGGAATATCGCTAGCTACGTCAGCGTTGGAAAGGCTTTCTACGCTGCGCATGTTCTCATCAGCACGAATAGAACCATCGTGAATACCTTCGTAAAGGCGTTTTGCCTCTCCGTAGATGTACGGACCTTCTTCGAACTCGTTCAGATTCTTGTAGTGCTCAATTTTCCAACCGAACCAGCTACCGGAGTCGTTGCTTTCCAGGGCTGTACGTAATCTGTAAACACCGAACCACGAAGGTGGATTGATGAGCTTTCCAGATGGTGTCTTGACACGCAAGTTTGTCCGCAAGCTATTCCACATCTTCGCTTTCTTCAGTTGAGTACCTTTCATACTGACGATAGCTTGGCTCAACTCCAGTTGCTCAGGGGTGCCCAACATTTGGAGATAAGTTTCCAAGTGCTGAATCACAGAGCTCTCGCCATCTGCGTTGACGTAAGTTTGTGACTCAGCGTTGTAAACGTAGTCAGGCGAGTTCTGGAAGCTCAAGTCTTCGCCCCAGACACGACGCAAACCGCCACCTTTCTTGCGATCTTTCCACTCAATATGCTTCGTTGCGAAGTACACTGCGCTCACCAAGATTCCTGGCTCGTCATCAGCCGCGATAGCTGGATAGACTTGCTTTGTCAAGGTGTTAAAAATCATACCTTGCTGCGCGTCCTTGATATACTCGGCATTACCGCGAGTAACTTGAGGCGAGAGCGCTTGCAAAATAGTAAGGAACGGAATCTGAAGAACATCACTGGTCAGGTTTTCCATACCTGAGCCGGAGTCAGATTCCAGCATATCCTCCATGGACATCGGGGCTGCTGTTGTGAGTGCTGTTTCCTTGACTTCTACTTCTGCGACTTCGGTTGAAGCCTTTTTCTTTTCATCGGTCATAGTTATTAGTCCTTTGTTTTTCGTTAGTTATTTCTTGCTCTTACGTTCTCTTACGTTTTGTAGCTGACACAACATCTACGATGCGGCCAGTAAAAACGTCAAAGCCGTCTTCTGAAGTTGGAACCTCTTGGTCAGACTCCAGACGGCGTTTTAGAACTGCGTTAAGCGTCATATAATTGACGCTATCTTTCAGTTCTGGCTCCACGGCACCATTCGAAGCTAGTCGTATGGCGTCGAGAAGTCTTTGGGCAAGCTCTGTCGAGTCTTTGCCAAGTGTCACGGAAATCTCGCGTGCCACAATATCATCAAGATTGTTTCTTTCAAGCCACCCAATAGCTTTCTTTTTCCGTACCTCGTACGGCTCATCATGATCGTCATCATCTTTTTCTTTAGGCATGGTAGCCTTGATGATGGTCTTCATCTCCACCTTGGTAGCAGTGTCCAAGGAGGTGAAGTCTTTTGTTCTTGCCGCTTCCATCATAGCTGGCAGGACACGACGTTGAAGATCAGCCATCTCAGCATCAATCTCCTTCATGTACGTTTCGCCTTTAGCCTTACGTGCGCGAAGGATAGCTAGCTTTTCAACAGCTTCAGAAAGATTTTCATAATGTTTATCGGATACTGAACTAAGCTGGGAATCCTGCTCTAGCTCATCAAAGTCGATGTCGCTCATGTGCACTCCTTATAAGAAACTGTTTCTAACATCTAGCAGCTCAGTCGCAAAGTTCTTACGCATCTCTAATGTATCCCAAGCCTGTTGGTCTACGTATTTTCCGCCCGCTGTGCATCGGGTAATGTGCACAGACTCAGTTTGACCACCACGATGGATACGATCGTTAGCCTGTAGATACTGGTCGAGCATGTAAGTCGGTGAATACCAGAAAGCCCGTTTCCCTTCTACTATGTCTAGACCTCGATCCATGGACTTACTGCCAATGATGAAGCGCGTTCCTGGGTCAGTTTTAAACCTTTTAAGATTTGCTTGTTTCTGATCATCGTTCTGGAGTCCGGAGTAAACAACGAATCCTTCGTTGAAGCTCCTAGCAAGCGTCTCACTGATTATAGCAATTTCTTCGTGATATTTTGCCCAGATAATTGTTTTCTTCTCGTTCATGCGCAACCACTCGACCATTGTCGTAGCACGATTACTTTCAATCCGCTTAGGCTTATCTTCGGGGTTAGGTATGAAGCCTGACAAGATAGCTTGAAGAATCTGAATTCTGTTAGCAGCACGAACGACGTCTTGGATTTTACCCTCGCTCATATCGATAACAAACTGCTCTTTCAAAAGCGAGTAAGTATCTAACTGCTGCTGTGTCAATTCTGTAAATGTATAGTCAATGATTTTCTCAGGAAGGTCCATACAATCCTTCTTCAGAACACGACTTCCGTAACGGTCAATCTTATTTTGAACCTCATCAAGATTTTTGTACGCTTTGATTTTCTTATTCTTGTACCCACCCATTACAGCATACTGAGCACGATAAGCATAATAGTTATCACCGAAGACTGTTGGGCTTAAAAACTTGAAGGGGCTAAACACATCGAACAGATTTTTCGTAACAGGTGTGCCGTCCAAAATCGCACGACAAACTGTTCTTGAGGTAAGGCTTTGCATATACTCTGTGATGTTAGACTTTTCATTCTTAATCGCAGTAGACTCGTCGAATACTACTTTAACTTTCTTACGAGTACGAATGACTCGATTAATCAAATCTCGTACAGGTCCGTCTTCGAGTGAGACACTTTGATAATGAAAACAGAAAACAGCTAAACCCTCAAACGCTAAGACTTCCTCGAAGTTGTCAATACCTTTTCTGTATTCGCGAGCACTCGACACATGACACATTCTTTGAATGTCTGGCTGAAGATGTTTTGGTATCTGCTCTTCCGCCCATTGTCGATGAACACCTCCGGGAGCAATAACGATAAGTGTGTTGACATCACCCGCTAGATATTTGACTGCAGTCAGATCGATGACCAGTTTAGTTTTTCCAGCGCCCATCTCGTAGAATAAGGCGTAGAAATTAGCGTCACAGAATCTATAAAAATCTTTCTTCTGGTGATTGTACGGTTGGGTGTGAAAAACATAGTCTTTCGCAAAATCCGGAATGGCTTGAGATTCTTCATCGTCAAATGAGATAACATATTTTGATCTTAGATATCCATCCATTTGAATATTCGGATGTCTGTTGATAATGTAGTCCATATTCTGCTGTGTCTCATGAATATAGACTGTGCCGTTTAGCCGCTTACTCTTTCCAGGAAGTGTCGCAAGCGTATATTCTAGCTTGTCAGACATCTGACCTTCTATAACTATAGCACCTCGCTCTAGCTTTAGCTTGGGTTGGGTGGTTTGCTGCATAAATAGACCTTTTAGGAGGCTGGGGCGCTGCGCTGTGGCTTGTTTGTGCTATAGGGTAGGGCAAGGCTTAGGCAGGCTAAACCGCCCTTGTAAGGTAGGCAGCAAGGGCAGCGTGCAATTTCTCCTTTGGAACGACAAATCCACCTAAGTCGATCAAACTCTGCAGCTCCTGGGTTAGATGAGTGCCTGTATGCCACCCTAACGTATTCACCGCTGGAAGAATTAGCACACGCTCGTCCTGCAAATCAACAACAACTAGTGAAGTTAAAAAGTGTGTAGCCCATCTTAGGAAGATACGCTGGTCGGGTTTGAGTTGCATATCAATTTTGCCTAGTTTGTTAACTGGTCGGGACTTGAGCTCAATAGTTAAACCTTTCCCTGTCGGCACATGATAGCCAAGCAAATCCGCAGTTCCATCCTCTTCGGCAGTTTCGATACGACGTAGGTCAAAACTTTTATCTGTGGTCCTCACGAATTTTGAAAACTCAGTTTCTTTAGTCTGCATTGTAAATCTCCGTTCGTTGTACTATAAACAAAGACAATTGTCATTACAACAAACGAGCCCCCGTTGCAGGAGGCTCGTTCATTAAGGATTCAAAATTAACTAACCACGATTGGTACTAGGAAGTCGAGAAAGTACAATCTCTTCCAAGTCCTCCTGCTTGATACCGAGTTGTTTAATCGCTGAAGGAAACCGCTTGTTAAGATATTCTACAGCCAGCGCGACAAGCTGATTATCAATTTCAATTTTTGACATGCCACCAGTCTGAACTTTCTGCTTAGCGAAATCCAAAGCGAATTGGATTGCGCCTAGAATAGCTTTCTTTGCCTGTTCCTGTTTCACAAAATGACCAACAATAATGCTGATCAAAAGAGCAGCACCTTGAAACACCATGTTCACGATTTCGGTGATATCGACTTCCATTCTTACCTCCTGTCGAGGAAACCGCCTCGCTCGGCTCACGCTGTTTTCAAGTAAATCGTAATCTCTTGAGCAGCAGTAAATGGGATTGTGTATTCCTTGATCGAAGGGATACCAATAGTGAAAATTCCGTTGACTACAAAAATACCTTCAGTTACACTGGCCTCACCTGGATCGTAGGAGTAATTAAATCCAAAGTCGAAGCCTACGCGGCTGATAGATATAGCTACGCCACCCGCTGCGAAATCGTAAAGGTATCCTAAGTTTCCACCGGATATGACTGGGCTGCGAATAGCCGTGACGGTTCCAGTGGAAAGAGAATAGTTTACTGTCAGCGCTCTTGGTGGTGTAAGAGCGTCAATCGTAACTGAGCCAGTAGCCAAGAAGATTGGGAAGGCGAAGTTCGTGCCCGCAACCGAGATGTTTCTAACAGCCGACGCGATAGCTGGGGTCAAAGACCAACCTGCTACATAGCTGACACCGTCAACAGTTACGAATCTTACACCGCTAGCTGTTCCTGCGGAAATCGCATACCCAATAGAATAGTTGAACCCTGAGACGTTTGAATTAGACTGAGTGCTAACTGATCCGCTAACTAGGGAGAACCCAATAGAGAACACACCACCTGAGGGATTAGCCGAACCACCAGCGGAAGCTGTTCCGGCTGCGAAATTATATCCAAAGGATAGAGTTCCACCTGCGACTGAAATACTGCGGTTCGCAGTAACCGTTCCACTAACCAACGAAAGCGTGTACGAGAACGCAGCTCCCGAAGGAGTTGCCCCTAAGCTAACGGCTCCTGCTGAGAAATTATAAGTTGTTACAAAAGACCCACCTGCAACCGTAGGATTTCGAACAGTCGTGACTGTTCCGCCCACTAGCAGGTAGGTTACAATGAACGGCTGACCTAGTTGAGTTGTCCCAGTGGAGGCCATCCCCGCTGCGAAAACGTAAGTGAATCCTACTGCGCCTCCTGTGACAGTTGGGCTACGAACAGTAGTAATTGTTCCACCTGTTAGCGAGTAGCCAATTGAGAGTGCTCCGCCTGCAACCGTCGGGTTACGAACAGTGGTGACTACACCGTCTGTAAGGGTGAATACTACAGTGAATGATCCGCCACTGACATTCGTAGTTGTTCCAGTGGATACTGTTCCCGGAGTGAGGGAGTATCCAATGGAGAATACTCCGCCCGCTACTGTTGGACTACGAACAGTCGTTACTGCTCCACCTGCTAAGGCGTATCCAATGGTGAACGTTCCTCCAGTGGAGAAATCGTCAACACTAATGATTCCGGAAGTTAAGGAAAATCCAACGTTGAAAGTCCCACCGGACACCGTTGAATTCTGTATCGCTGTAGCAGTTCCCCCTGCGAAGGAGTACCCAACGCTGAACGATCCACCGTTTACGTTAGCTCCGGTTCCTGTAGATGCGGTGCCTGCGACATAGCTGTATGTGAAAGTGAAGTCGCCACCGGCAACTGTCGGACTGCGGATTGTAGTGACAATCCCTCCAACAAGAGAATAAGATACTACGAACGTTCCGCCAGTAACAGTTGGATTACTGATAGTGGTTGCAGTTCCAGTAGTTAAGGAGAACCCTACTGAAAAAGTTCCACCGTTTACAGTAACACTGGCTGAAGAAGAGGTAGCAGCACCGCTAGTTCCTGCACCGACTGCAACACGTCCAATCGCGGCTCGACCTACCGCTCCTGATCGAGCGGCAAGTATTGCTTGTTGACTAGAGAATAATAAGAGTAACATGACTCAGTTACTCCGGTTGAACGCCTTCAAGCTGTTCGATTGTAGTTTGCGTTTCGAGGATTTTGATCTCGATTTCCAAAACTCGAGCAACTTGACCGCTTGAGCTAGCAGTAGCTCGCTCTGCCTGCAACGCAGTCACAGAATTTTTAAGTAAGGTAAGAAGCTCGTTGGTATTCATTAGATCACCATCTGCCTTAACAGTATTGGAGAAGTGTTGAGTAGCATGTAGACGTAAAAGATCTCGGTTTCCCCATCTTGGTAGGCCACGTCAAAAGCCGTATCCCCTACCAAAGCCGCACCCTGCGGATAGAGCATGGTGCCAAACGCGCTCATATTGCTTCGGGCAGTATCGAACACAAACCAGCGTCCTGTCGCCTCTTTTTGAATGTAGAGGTTATCATGATGCAGGGCATACTTGGTGCCTGTCGTGAAGGTTTCGACAGCAGGAGCATAGGCAATCGTTGCCCATGTGTTGCCTGCAATATCATACCGATGCAGGTTGGCTGATGCAGCACCTTGGAAGCTGTAGATGTAGCGACCTGCCATGATGGCGCTTTCATTGTTGAAGTCAGCCTCAAGAGAAGTGTGGACCCAGTGGGCTGACATCCCAGCGCCGGGAGCTGCTGCACGAGCCGCAACAGGCGACAGGGTGGACCAAGTGTTAGCCGCAATGTCGTAGCGGTACATGGTGACCGCGTTGTTGCCGAGCAAATAGAGGAAGTTATCATTCCCCTCGATTGCATACGTCGAAGTGGTGTCGGGCGTGACTGTCCAAGCTGCGACAGTGAGAGTGGTGCCAGTATTTGCTGTGATCGTGCGGACTTGGCCCGCACCTGTGCCGCCAGTGATGCGAATTTGGCTGTTGACCCATTGATTGGTCGCCCAAGCTTTGACGCTGTTGACCGCCGTGGTGCTTGTCGCGCTTGTGATCGTGCCAGTCGCAAAAGCCTTAAAGTCGCCATCGACGATTGAAGGCGTGGCGACCAGCTTTGCGTCGGTTGCAATCGTCGCAGGCAGGACGGCCAGCGAAGTCCAAGTGTTCGTAGCAAAGCAGTATTTGCGGAACGAACCAGCAGCAATTGTGCCGCCCGCGCTGACATACCAAACAGGAGTAAGCAGACGGTAGACAGTCGCGTTCGAAAACGCATTCCCTTGCGTCGGTACAGTGATGACCGCGTTAGCGCCGACAGTGTTGCTCACAATGTCAAGAACCGCACCAGCATTAGGTCCGGCCATGATATGAACTTTGTAGCCGCGTAGGTCTCGCGCCAGAGGCTGGTTGGTAGTGAAGCTATTCAACGTACCCGCAGTTGCGGTCAAACTGGCCGCGCCGACCGTGTTGCCGATGCTTGCAGCACCAGAAGTTGCCGCTGCGCCTGCGATCAGGGAAGCAGCAGGTAAAGCGGGCGAGGGAATAGCAATCCAGCCATCCTCGTTCGGCTGATAGATGAAAGCCGTAGTGACACTGGGAATGAAAAGCTGTTGCTGTCGATAGTGGCGACTAGATGAGATCATAGACCCCGCCACAGTCGCGGCAGGAGCAGGAGCGCAGTATTCCCAACGCTTCAGGTCTAGGATTGGGCGATTACCGTTTGTCGTAGGCATATTAGGTCACCGTGATGTTATAGCGAAGGCCATCGGCCTGAAGGTGCATGTAAGCGGGAATCAAATCGTTAGCCGCATTGCCGCCGATTTGCTGCTGGTTAACCAGCGTGGTCAGTGTCGTCAAAGTGGCCAGAGTTTGTGTGGCTGCGAGCGAAGCAGTCACTTGCAGGTTGGCCGCTGTTGTTTGACGCGCTTCCATCATCGGAAAGCCTTGGGCGTTTGGAAGTGCAAAGCCAATAGACTTAGCAAGCGAATTGATTCCCATCCGCATCGCTTCAAGAACTTCGATCAGCTCACCATACGCAGCGATTGGTATCGGATTATCGGGCGAGATATCCGTAGCGACCTTGGCATCGTCAGCACCTTCAAGCGTAGCTAAGCCAACGACCTGCATCTGCATATTTTCGCCAGAGTACGGAACCTCTCGCGAAGCAATTTCAACACCAGCTCCGGGAGTTACAGGTACACCATCAGCCACTTTAGACTCTCCTTGTGCTCAATAGCACAGTGAATAAGCAAGAGTGAGTAACTTATCAGATTACTTAGAAATTGGCAACCTCTCGGCGCGGAAGGCCAGCTTGTTTTAGAGAGGGTCTGAAAAATCTTCAGTTTCCAGTTTAGTCATTTTACGCAAGATATATCCTTTATCCTGAATATGGTCAATGGTTATACCTTGGTTTTGAAGAAACATGCGTAAACTATGAATCTTGTTATAAATAGCCCTCTTGTTTTTAGCTCTGTACGACACAATAAGTTTTTCAATAGTAGAGTACTTACTATAACTGAGAAGGTTAAAAAGCTCCTGTAATTGGCTACTCATGGAGAATGAAACTTTTTCAGGACTTATCTTAATCAAACAGTAACCAAGACCTCTATAATTAGTGATTCCAATACCGTGCTTAATAAGTTTCTTACGAAGATGGCACAGATTCATTCTAACTGTTTCTCGATTGTCGGTACCGACATATCCACAGAGCGTATCCAGCTCTACAGCTTTATCGTATTTTAGTAAATTGAAAAGTTTAAGTAGTTTTCCCGAAAGCCTATAGTTAATCCTATTATCCTCTATAGGGTGATAAACTGGCAATTGGGATTCTAAGTCCAGAATACGATTTTCTAACTTGTCTATGATCTCAAGAAGTCTGCGAGGATCAGTTGGGTATTTCATTTATAAAGCCACCAAGCAAATTGAACAGCTAACAGAATTAAATGTCTTTTTAATCTAGGGCAATTATCTACTTTTAAAGCTTCTCGTAAAAGTTTATCATGGTCTTTTCGGTTGTTCTCCCATGCCCAATCGTGAACCCACCACGCTCTTTGATTGTGTGTTGGATTAATGACTACACGGCCCCACCACGGGATTGAACCACCGTCACTTTTGAAACCAGCGGGAACAGTGATTAATTCCCCATCCGAAGTTTCGAAATACAAATCTTCAGCTAAACAGTCTAAAGCTTTGCCGTTGACAGGTTCCTCCGACGGCCAAACTTGAAATGCTTTGTTAAGAAATCTAGCTGACATTATTCCCACGTGTTGTTGAACGAGTCATCTATTTGCCCTGCGAGATTGAAGATATTATCAACATCTTCAGAAGTCATATTAAGTTGGGAAGCGAAGAAATCCCAAAGTGCATCTGATCTTCTGAACTCGGTAGCTTTCCTCCAGAGTATCACGGCAGGAGCCCTTGGAGCTTGCTGACGTAATTGCTCTACGAATGACTCAACAGTTTCAAGTAATCCTAGTTGCTCTAAAGCGATCTCTAGAGCAGCGTTTGTCACTCTCTGGCGAACGGGTGGGGGAGGCAATGCAACGATTGACCACACGTAAGCCACCGCGCCACTTTCAAGTATTCCTAGCATCTTCTCACCAAGACGATGCGTTGCAGAATTAAATTCAGGCGTGACTTCACCGATCACGCGCCAGTCGCCTTCCGGCACGAGGCTAGGGCGCTTGAACCATTCAGTGCGTGCGATCTGGTCGTTTTCGATAAGTGCGTACTCTTGAAGCTGGTCCATGATATTCCTCGAATTCTTAGCTCACTACTGCTCGTGCAGCGTCAGTATTGCCATAAGGGACCGTCACAAATGTTGTCGCGTTGGCTGCAACGGCGCGTCGATTTCGTGCACTTGGTAAGGCAACAGACGACCAAGTTACACCATTGTCAACAGACAGGGCTGCTTCATTGCCATTGCTCTCCGCTACCGCTATCCAAGTTGTACCTATTGCGGCGACAGACCTCCAGTTTCGAGCAGAAGGCAAAGTGATTGCCGACCATGTAGCGCCATTATCAGTAGAGCGGGCGGCTTGGTTTGTATTTCCTGTGGCAACTGCTACCCAAGTTGTGCCGTTGACCGCCAGACCGCGCCAATCTCTGGAAGCGGGCAATGTGATTGCCGTCCAAGATGCTCCGTTATCAGTTGATCGTGCAGATTGGTCTGTTCCGTTACCTGCAAGAGCTACCCAAGTTGTACCGTTTGCTGTGACATTGAACCAAAAACGATTGGCAGGCAGGTTCACTGTTACCCAGTTTGCGCCATCGTCAGTGGATCGAATACATTGGCTAATGTTAGTTCCTACAGCTACCCAAGTTGTGCCGTTTGCTGCAACTGCGCGCCAAGCCGCAAACAATGGCAACGAAACATTAGACCAAGATGCGCCGTTATCAGTAGAACGGTTAGCATCAGCTTCGAAGGCTACAGCTACCCAAGTTGTGCCGTTTGCTGCTGTATCTTCCCAAATTCTGTTGGCTGTCATCGTGACGACCGACCACGTAACACCATTGTCGGTCGATCTCGCTGCTTGGTTTGTTGAGTCCGCGACCGCCACCCAAGTTGTACCGTTTGCTGCGACCGAAACATAATTGTTCACTCCGGCAAGTAAATTAACGCCAGACCAAGGCAAACTAGGGACACCGAAGTACGCAATTTGATTAGCTTCGAGCATTTGACGATTAGCGACAGACAAAACATTCCCGAATATGGTTATTTCCTGATATGTCACTCCCGGACCCGCCAAGCGCACACCGGAAAGAGTACCTCCACCTACCCAGCCATTCGCCGTGACTACACCGTTTTTAGCAAAATTGGTGTTATTACCGTCAAATGATGAGGTAAAGACAAGTCGTTCAGTCGTTGTGACAGGTAGTCTAGGACCGTTGGTATCAGTGAAAGGGCCGATAGTGCGAAAATTAGTCTCTATGTAGGTTACAGCATTTGTGTATGTTGAGTCATTTGAAGGACCGACCATAGCAGGAAAACCGGGATATGAGGTGGCTGTCCTGATAACACCGTTTTGAGTATAGGGTTGTGATAAGTCTCCCCAAGTCCCTATTTCTAGTCTGTCATCTGTTGCGTCGAATACAATCGCGGGAACACCACCAAGTGTTTCTAAGACGCCAGCGTTCACAATACGTGGTTGTGATGTTGTAGTGTCCTGGACCAAGTGCAATCCATTGCCGGACTGGTCGTACCATCTCGTAACAAATCCGCTGTTTGCACCGCAATGATCGAGCAAGGCAGCAGTGTCCAATTGTCCGCTAACAGTAAATCCGATATTTAATTCTACATTATCGTTTGATCTGCGTACTCGGATGCAGAAACCCGTGTAAGCATTGCGAACTTGTCTGGTACTGTAAGCAGCGGTAGCTGTCAGAGTGTCTAGTATAAAAACACCATAATCAAACGCAGAGGCTAGTGTACTAACTTCACCATTTGATAAGAGTGTGACATTTTTGTTTCCAAAAGTTCCCGCCGGAGTGACAGCCGTTATTGAAGTAGAACTCACTCTCACGGCATTTGTTGCGGGGACATTATCGATGGTAACAATAGGGTCAGCAGGAAAACCTAAACCTGTCAGTGTTATAGGTGTTCCACCTTCAATAGCTCCAATTGTTGGTGAGATCGATGTAAGGTCGAACGACTTCAGATTACGTCCTTGTCGGCGCGCTATAGATCGTATCATTTGTTCTTCTTCAGCCACTGATGGCTGCGTGAATCGAGCCACAAAGCCGTAGAAACGACCGTCAGTGTGCTCCCCAGTGGGTCGAGTAAAAAACCGCACTATGTCTACTATGTGATTACCGTAGCTGCTTGCTGTTGAGTTTGAGGGGAGCAAATCTCGTCTAAGTACCCTAGCAGAACTTGAACTTAGGAATGTAACGACGTGGTCTTGGGAGTACGGGAGAGGTTGCGAGTTACTGTTTGAAGATCCTCTGGTAATAAGTATTGATGGTGTGTTGTTTACGCGACCCCCTATTACATGCTCGCCCACAACCCAGTCTGCATCTGCGCTAGCTTCTGTTTTCCAAGAACCAAAACCTGTCCAAGCCCAAGACGTGGATTCATAGCGAATTCCATTTGCCCACCAAATAACGGGAGTTACTTGGGAGGTGAAGGAAAGTGACAATTCTGATTGTGTAGCGGTAGATATTTCTAGCCAAAACTGTCCACCGGAGTTTCTAAGTATAGGTCGCCGCCCTGTGCTCGTGGCTCTTGCTATACCGCCAAGCGTGCCTCGGTTTCTAATAGAGCCAACAGGACCGTCAACAACTACGGCTGTGCCAGACGTACCAGTGATCTCTTGCCACATAGTACCGATAATAGACGGATCAATGAATATTGGAGAAGCTAGGCAAGCATTGTCATTGATTATCGGACGCCCACCTACTCCTAAAAGAGTATTTAACCGCAGCATCAGGCGTCGTTCCCTGCGTTGGTCGTGTAGAATAGACGGATACCAAGTAGTCGAGCATCGGTGGCCAATGTGTCAGCCGCGTCAGCAGGCACTCGAGCAATTTGAAACATCAGATAGTCATTTTCAGCAGGCACATTTCCAATCGTAACCGCAGCACTCTCAGGGCCATCGTATAGCGCGTTCGTCGTACCGCCTGTGTCTGTGACCTGCACCGCCGTGCCAAACGCCGTGTCCAGCGCATTGGTGTCAGACAGGGCAACGCCTGCTAGAGACCACACCACCCCGAAGTTAGTTGTCGCGCTTGGATGATACCAAATGGGCTCAAAAGTCACAGTGCCTTCATCCCATGACTTAGGCATGGCAACTTGGAACTGTGCGAACTCTTGTGTAATAGAGTCAAAGTCAAGCGTTATGAGATTGATCCTATTATTCACAGTTTCAATAAATCCTGCTGATGGACCGTTCGTTACTCGTGACTTCATATACTCAGCAGGAATATACAATGTCTGCTTACCCGCTGAGCTCACGGCATTCAACGTGCTACCAGACATGGAAAGTCCGGAACCCAGCGTAATAGCAGTGAGATCACCTGTAGCGCCACGACCGAACAGTTGCGACGCAGCCAAGGCTATCGCACTGACATCGCCGTCTGTTGCTGCTGCGCGAGCTAGCACGCTATTCGCTGTCACGTTCTGCATCTTGGCATAAGTTACGGCGTCATTAGCGATCGTTCCAGCCGCTGTCACATTGGTTGAGCCGTTAAAGCTGACACTCCAACTTACGTCACCAGTCATCGCGATATCTCGCGGTGTAGTGAGGGTAGCTGCCGAGCCCGTAGTAGATTGATTTAGCGTTGGAATATCAGCCGCGACCAAGGCTCTAAATGACGGATTTCCATCTGAGCCGTTTGGTGCCGCGAAAACTCGGTTAGCCGTCTGAGAGCCAAAATTAGCTCCGACAACTGACAGAGTTCCCTCCAGTGTCAAGTTACCGCTTTCTGTAACTGAGCCAGTTAATGTTATTCCAGAAACTGAACCTGTACCTCCAACGGAAGTCACTGCACTAGACCAACTGGCATCTGCTCTTAAGAACAGGGATGTGCCTCCTCCGGAAAGGGGAACAAGACCTGCTAAAGTCGAACTAAAGATTGGAAAAGTAAAACCATTGCCCGTAGAGCTAGACAAAGCCCTAGTTGAAGGTACATAACTGATAGAAGTTGAGAAATCATCCGCGTTGGCTGCAATTATGATTTCTGAAGTGCCTGTCAAATTAAGCGCAGAACCCGTCGTACTATTACGAAAAACACGAGTTAACGTATTTAAGGTACTGTCATAGACTCCCGTACAAGTCTCAGCTTGGTTATTGTTGAGGATCGTGTACGAGAGTGTTGAGCCATTAGGTAGTTGACCAGCCGCGTTAGCTGCTGCAAGAGTCCGATGTCCAACGAGCGCTGGCCCTAAGTCCAACGGTCCGCCTGTTCCGGTGCTTGTAGTGCTAACGCCAGCAAGATCAACGAGTACAGTCATAGGTTAGTTCTGTGCAGTAATAGTGGAAGCACTCAGCGAAAAAGTACCGTTGTTACTGATTTGATCAGTTCCGAAGTCAATAACTGCAACTAGTTCGTCAGCCGTTGCAACGCCACCACGATCCTTGTAGATAACCGCTTTACGAGCGGTAATCGTTGAGGATGCCCAAGAGACTGCACCGAAAGTTGTGACGACACGATTGTTCGTAGTATCGACTGCGGCTACAGTCACAGTAGTGACGGCACCTTTTGTCGTATAACCTGTGCCTACGACTTCGTTAGTGATATCAGAGCGTTTTGTATGAGTATCCTGATTCTCGGTGTACGCCGAGGTAGTTAGCAGAATGCGAAAAGTGTCAGTGTCTAGGTCGATCGCACCTGTGGCGAGATCGCGAAGAAAACTGTTATAGACGAAACTTGGCATCGAGTTATTCCTTTCAGGTGTCTAGGTTTGAGCCTTCGGTTACTTGGACATCAGCTTGAGCAACAACCTCTTGAAAATTAGGAGCTGCACGAACTTCGATATCCATGATAATCTTCTTCCTGAGAGGAAAAAGCCTACTCTCCGAGTATGATACATCAATTGCCACCTTCCCTGCAACCCTGTCAAGGTAGGTGACTTCCTTGTAGAAAAATGGAGTCGCCTCACCCTTAACTTTAGCAGAAGCAAAGACTGAAAAGGAAGTGAGGTCCTTAGCGGGAGGTAGCGGTGGAGCAGGAGAAGGATAGTAGCTAGATAGCGGTGGAATATCCCCATCCACAATATTCAAAATCACACGGCGCTGTGAGCCATGCAAAATACTCATTGGGAAAGTAGGGATTTCTACATCACTCATTGACAACTAAGCCTTTCATTTTTGTGAGAGGCTCTATAAAATCAAGTTGACTAATGATCAGAACACAGAAACCGCCTCCTGCTAAAAATGCTAGACCTACGATCACGGCCATGGGAATTGGACCCATATACCAAGGCGGGTTCTTACCAGCTTCCACACTGGCTTTTACGATTCCTACTTCTGTTCTCACAGAAGAAATATCTTCGGCCATCTTTTGACGATTTTGATCAGCACTTTCGAACTTTGATCGGAGTTCATCAATCTTTGTGTCAGTATGGTCCATGCGGTCACCAAGCCGCTCGATGTGAAGAATTATTGTTTGAAGTAATTGAGAATGAGAAATCTCCTCATTTGTGAGGCGATTATTTTGAGTCTTTCGTAAGGAAGAAACACCTTCGGACATCGATGGAGCCTTTCAAGAGTAAACGTATAGTTGAAAGGACCAGTTCTGCACCGCTACTCTGGTCTGACTTGCTAAAGCATTAGCTGAATGTTTAGCAGTAAAAATAACCAGAGGCAAGTAAATCCGTCTAGCAACAAAGTCACTAGACGGTCTACATTAGATATCTTTCAAGTAGTTAGAATGTACCCAACCACTTTCATTTGAGTTTAGTTCAACTTTAAACCAAGAGTTCTTGCGGTCTAGGCAAACAACTTTCAATTTATCCGGGAGGACTCTAAGAACCTTGAAAGTAGTAGCTGGTCCCGTACGAAGATTTACTCCTCCTGGAGCGTCTACTTGCCAGTAATCAGCTTCGTCCGAGTCACGATTACTGTTTAGCTTGCTTTGCCAAACGCGCATGGGGGCCGCTGGTCCAGGGTCGGTCTTGCGACTCGGGGCGACGTCTTCATGACCAATTACCTCTACTAGCGTAGGGTAGCTAGCCTTTAGGGCAGTAATAAGGTCGCCCACGGCTCGCACTTGCTCAGGTGTGTAAGCTTCCCAAGCTCTGCGAACATTTTCGTTCTTATGCTCAGCAAGAACAACCCTGTTAGGATGAACTGCTGCCCCTGAACTTGAGTAGTACATTCCGTCCGCGCGACTAGAGAGGATTCCCCAATTGGCAATCTCAATGCCGATTGTAAAATTGTTAGCCCCAACTCGACCTTTCCACGAGGAGCGTCCTGCGTGAAAAGCTACACGAGTAAACGGTACGCACTGAATGATGGAGCCATCGCGATCTACGATTACGTGAGCAGAAGCTTTTGCTGCGGGGTTTTGAAACCACTCAGCAGAACTTTGAGCTGTAGCTCCACCAGTGAAATGGATTATGATTGCTGTCGGAGTTGGCAAAGCTCCTCCGTAGGAGGCCGATTCTTCAAACGGCACTCCTACTAGCTTACCTTGTCTGATGACTAAGGGCTGTCCCAACATTAGATCGAACCTACGGGAGCTGGTTGTCCCATCATCAGATGAGGCGGCACAGTTATTGGGTTAGGGCGATACAGGCGAATCGTGTTCGCTATACTTTGTAACTCGGGAGGAGGTGAGCCTAGCCAATACTTATCTACGGCTTCCTCCCCTTGAATCATCTCGATAACCTCATTCAGTTTCTCATCGATAACTTCTGTATAAGCTTTTCTAGAAGCTTTAAAGATTTCTCGAGCTTCATCGATTTTCTCTTCTTCAGTCATTAGTTTTCTCCTCAAGTTTAAGGCAGGATTGCCTTATTGCAACACGCTCGTCAAACAAGTCTCTAGCCCACACGGCGTATTCAGTGACTATGAATGTTCGGGCTTCTTTAAATACCAAAACGTCAGTTTCTGGTATAGGTTCATTTGCCGGTAACGTTTTCGCTAGCGGAGGGCAGGCGAACTTAGTTACTACTATTTGTCTTTCTCCCAGCGAGGAGGAGGTCTCGCAAGCTGTACACATCAGGATTATCAGTAAGGGGACAAGTTTGTTCATTGAGAATCCTCACCTCAGCGGGAACTTTAACATAAACTTTCCTAGGAGGAACAGCTAGCCCTGCTCGGACTTCAGATACACGATTCAGGCACCAAGATGCTTTCTTTTGAAGAGTGTCAACAGCGTCGTCGGACAATGTATCCAATGATTTAACTAACTGATCATTAGATTGTTGTGCAGTAAACAGGTCAGACTGAAGTTTTTGTTTTGCAACATTCGCCTTAGAAAGTTTATCAATTAGCTCAGTCTTATCTTTCTTCAAAGTCTTTATCTCAGAATCCTTCAAGAAGATAGCTGTAGAAAAGGCCCCTATGACAACCGTTAGAATGATTAGTTGAATTTTCATAAAGGCTCCTTATTATCAGCACTGAGGAATTGGACGGCCTTGATCGTCACGTTGTCCAAGTTCTTCGCAGGTAAGAGAGTCTATTTGCTCAACTGTGTTAGTAGCCAATGAAGACGCTGGCTCACCACTAGAGCAGGCAGTAAGTGTTGCGAACAAGAAGACAGTAAGAATACCGTACAGATACTTTGTGATATTTTTCATATAGCTCTCCAAGGCTTTTTGAAGTAGTGTTTGATTACACTAAAGGAGACTTTACTAGCTTTACCAGTCCGATGCAAGTTACTTTCTTTAATATCCGATCTCCCGAGTTACGTTGGCGCGAAAATATCAAATGTAAAGTTTCCTGGCAAAGATACGACACTCGACTGACTTGTTGTCGTGTAATTTACCCCAGCAAAAGCTGTGATTGCCCCGACTGTTGGGTGTAACCCGAATTCTTGGGACCCGTGTTGGCCGATTGCCGGAAGCACTGCTGTAGAAGTCGCTGCTTGACCTGTGACAGTTGCTGGTGGAGTAGTTCCATAGAAACTTTCAAATGCGACACCGACAGAATAGGCGACCACCCAACTAGACCCTGAATTGTAGTACACGTCAAACTCGCCGTAGTATTCTGCATACCAAGATGAGCCTCCAAAGAACTCTTGAGAAACTTTATCGAGAGTCGCTGTCCAGGAGTAAGTGTAGCTATTACCGTCTGCATCGGCTGTAGTAGGCTTATGAGCACGCCACTGTGGAGTACCTCCCACATTTGAACCAGCACCCGAGGACTGTGCTGTTGGGGTTCCTGCTGTGAATTTCTTAGCTCTAATCGTAAAGCCTGATGCGGACAAATTAGTAGCTGAAATGTCATAAGTCTCGTTAGCAGCAAGCGCAGGAGGTTGCAGAACAACAGGTCGGATCAGTGGAATACCACCATAGGCGGGAGAAAATGTAAATGAGGCTCCGTCTGCTCCTGACACTGAGTTAGGTCTTAACTGTACGCGATGTGAAGGACCACCTCCATCTGGAACGACATTAAGTGTTCTAACAAGTGCATCGTTAATCTGAGTTTGGCCCCCCACGACACGGAACGGAACAATGTTCGATCCACCAACCGATTGGTAAATCCGGAAATCATCAGCTGTAATTTGAAAATTCGTTAGGACACCATTGTTGTCCATAACGAAACCACCTTTTCGACCGTTTACTTCCGTCTGAGTTCCGGAGATAGCGTAAGCGCGTCCATAGGCATCTACACTCACCGAGGAGAATTGTGCAACTTGGGCAGAATTCGTGAAAGCAGTAGCGATCGGCCCACACTCTACCTTGATCATGTTGAACACTAAATCTTGGTAACTACCCGATGAAGGCCACTCGCGTATGAATACTACACGAAGTCTTCCATTAGTAAACGATCCAGGGAAAGTACCAACTGCAGACTGTCTAGTGCCTCCACTATTCAAAGTCATAGTTTGGCTTATATAGAGACTTGTTGAATTATCAGCAGACCTAAAATCGAGGAAGGCGTACAGTCTGTCCCCAACGGTGGCAGTTCCGCCGTAGCCGTAGCACGAAAAAGTAAACTGTTGCCCCGTACTAAACGTCATAGCTTCAGGCAAATCAAAACTATAACCTTCGTTCATTGCAGAACCACCGGAGGCTCGTGCTCTATAGTACACTAAACCACCAACTCCAGAGGAAAAAGTTGATGTTATAGGTGTTCCAGCCCAACCCAATTGCGAGGGTGTTCGATTGGCTATAGGCGTAGGGTATGGAAACAGGTTTGGATTACCGTTGACGCTTGCTGTTAGGACTGTAATTTGTGAAGCTAAGGTGCTGTCAGCCGAAGCGCGGGCAGTTTCTTCTGTTGCAATACGTGACTGAAGTCCTGAGCTAGAGGTGTTTGCCATCTGAGCTTCAAGAGTTGTCGCTCTAGTTGCTAAGGCGCTGTCAGCCGAAGCG
>Ga0315900_10000222_pt1 | contig 100740 bp, 92 predicted proteins | sample LakEriMetagenome_FD_203521 | JGI IMG/M metagenome (GOLD analysis project Ga0315900, IMG submission 203521) | Freshwater fungal communities from buoy surface, Lake Erie, Ohio, United States - Buoy 12 MA114 | ecosystem: Environmental > Aquatic > Freshwater > Lake > Lake biofilm | place: USA... | reverse complement strand
ACGGTCACAATGAAATCGTGCTGTGCATGGATCAGCCCTTGGGATAAAGCCCATGGTTTGCCCTTCCATCCATCTGGCAATGGCGCCGCACTTACAACTTTCATGTGGGGGTTATGAATAATCGCCTGCCGCAATAAATCGCCGGTTCCATCCGTTGAGTTGTCATCGATAAAGATGACCTCATAGCGCGGATGATCCAGTCTTTTAAAGGTTGCAATAAGTTCCGAGACGTTTTCGACTTCGTTGCGACAGGGCACGAGTATTGAAAAACTCAAATTCTGTGAGCCCTCTGCTCGAGGTCGAACAATTGTGATGGCATTAAAGATTGCCATGCTCAAAAGAAATGCGTTGATTACAACGGAGAGGCTAAGAAGTGCGGACATATCAGTTAGCTGCGATTAAGCCACTGAGTAAAGAAGTACGGAGCGAGAATTGCGCCGTAAATAAGAAATGCAACAAGTGCTAGACCTTGTCGACCAAAGAAGAAGAATTGCGCAATAAATCCGCCAACAAGACTCCAGGCAAGATAGATGTCGGCGACCATCGTGCCCGGAGCATCCTTGCGACGCTCTGTTGGAAGAATAAAGTTCAAGATTGCCATCAAGGTAAGCCCAGAGAGTAACCATCCAAATGGGTTCGACAATGGAATTTCTGGTGCATATGGAAATGATGCGCCAGTTACTTCCCATGTCCAACGACCTGCTGCAACCATCTGTGGATCTAAGAAGAGATCCCAACCCATCAAGATTGCTCCGCCATAGAGAAAGACCCAACCACGTGCGATGCGTCTCGCGGCAAGGAGAGCTGGATAGGCCATCATCGTCCAAGCAAAGAGAACAACTAGTGGGACATCAAAGATAAAGAGGCCAAGTGTTTCGCTGTATTCATATACGCCAAATGGCCAACCAGTGTTAACTCCAATAGTTTCTATGAGCCATGCAAATGTGGTTGTTATCCCTAAATAGGTGAGAGCAAATTTATTTCCAAAACTTAATCGGGCGTGTAACAACATCGCTGCCGCACCGAAGTACACGGTGAGGAGGGTGAATATCTCAAGAGCTCGTCCATCCAAGAGTGGATATGGGATCTGCAGTAATATCGCGATAGCGAGTACTACGCCCAGAAAGATTTTTGAGCGTTGAGACTGCCCGCGACGACGATTTGCTCGTGGCGTGAAATCTCGAATCGACATGGGCTCAGTCTGCCCTACTAGAGTTTTCCACGCACATTACGTACTGCAAAGCGTGAAAACAACTCCTCGGCATACCAGTTGTACTGCGCTGTTGCCTCTATAGCCCTCTGATGTGCCTCACCTTTATAAGCAAAGTCACGTAGGGCTTTTCCATTTTCCCAGAGGGAAAAAGTGCCCTGTAAACCAATCGGAGCTTCACCGATGCCGATCGCTGCAATCAACCCAGGGGATTGGTGCAGGTCTGCTGAAACCGGAGGCACTGCCTTCCAAAATCTAAAGTTCTGTAACCACTTAATACGCGCACGTGTAATTGCGACGATTTGAGAATCCGCGGATGGAGTAACACTCCAATCAAATGGATTAGAACCTGACCATAGACCGTGCACCGAAATCGGATCGAGGACCAATCGAACTTCATGTTGTGCGCGCTTATTCCATGATCGAAATACTGACAGAGAATCGATGGAATCCAGGGCGCTTTCATCAATGACAACGACTGCGCCCCATCGTGTGAGGTCGGCATCACTTGGTGTGAAATTCTCGCCAGTGCCGGTGCCCAACATCTTCGCAAAGTTCACGCCCTTAGATCTGCGTAGACGACCGCGATCTCGTGCCATTGAAAAGAGCGCAAAGGGGAGATCGCTTTTCTTGATAGTCCAAAAATATGCAACGACTACTTTATTCATTGTGCTCAATCAAATCCCACTTGTTGCCGTACTTATCTTTGAATACAACCACTTGGCCGTAGGCCTCTTGACGGGGAGATTCAATAAATTCGATACCTCGTGATATGTAGGCGCTATAAGTTTCGTTAAAGTTGGTTGTGTACATGAAGAAAGCGACACGACCACCGGTAGAGTTCCCAATTGCAGCCTTTTGTGTGTCATTAGCAGCTTTAGCCAAAAGAATTCTTGCACCATCGCTACTAGGAGCAACAACAACCCATCTTTTCTCTGAGGTCATTTCTTTATCCTCTAACAGTGCAAAGCCCAGGTCGTTCACGTAGTGGGAAATTGCCAGATCGTAGTCATCGATCACAATGGCGATCATTCCAAGGGTATTCACACTTAATCTCCAACAACCATTGGCGTAGCCCCTGTGCAATTAAGCAATTCATTGTATGACGTTGGGTAGACAGCGTGAGGGTGTCCAGCAGCAGCCCAAACAACGTCGTAATCGTTTAGCGCTTCATCAATCAGGATTAATTCTGGCTTAGAAATCCACCCTAATGGGCTCACGCCGCCTATCGAGTATCCGGATATTTCTTTTACAAAGTCTGCGTCAACGCGAGCAAGTTTTTCAATTGCCAGATTCTTGGCAACAAGATCTGTATCCACTCGATGACGACCACTTGTGATGATAAGGAGCGCGCCGCCTGATGGGAGTTTAAAGATGAGAGAAGAAGCAATTTGGCCAACCTCAACTCCGAGAGAATCGGCAGCTTCTTGAGCAGTGCGGGCACTTTCACTTAATGCATGAATGCGGCCGCTGACTTTGAGGTTATCCATCGCCTCTTGTGCACGTTTTACCGATGCGCGTTCGAGTATGTGCTCCACATATGGATAGTACGACATCTTCAACGAGGTCTGTCGATTGCCCTCTGATGGTTTAGCGTTAGCCGCTATGAGCCCACAGAGATTTCGAGCGACTGCCCCTGTCGCGATTGCCGATCAAGCTCGCAAGTCACTCCTGGCAATGTTTTTGCTTATGGGCATGGTCTCGATGGGCTGGGTTCCACGAATCCCTGAGATTAAAGATGCAATTGGGCTAAGCAATGGCCAATTTGGATTTATCTTGCTGGCAAGCACCTTTGGTTCTGTGAGCGGTGCGCAAATTGGTGGAAGAGCTATTCATACCTTTGGCTCTCGCAGAGTTACTCAAGTTGCGATTTCAATTATGCCTTTGGGTCTTGCAGGAATGGGTCTTGCTAATTCAGCGCCGATGCTTGTGCTCTCACTCTTTGTGATGGGCTTTGGATATTCACTGATGGATATCTGTCTTAACTCGCAAGGATTTATTGTCGAGAAGATCATCGAAAAGCGCTGCATGTCGCGACTTCACGCGATGTGGAGTGTGGGTGCATTTCTCACTACAGTTATTGGTGGATCAATTGCGCGCTTTGTCTCATACGAAGTTAACCTTGTAGCGATTGCGATCTTTGCAGGTATTGCATTTATCCCCGCAGCCTTCTTCTTACTTCCCGGCGAACTTGATGACCATGATGGTGGAGAAGAAGAGACGACTGCAAAGATTCCTCTCTTTGGAAAGAGCGTTCTTCCACTCTGGGGACTAGGTGTTGGATTACTTGGTTCTCTCATCGGAGAGGGTGCAGCAAGTGATTGGGCTGGAATCTTGCTTCGCGATGACATGGGCTATGACAAGGGAGTTAACGCATCTGGGTTTGCCTGCTTTGCCTTGGCGATGATTGTGAGCAGATTGCTGGGGGATAAGACTCTTGATCGACTAGGCCCTGCACTCACCGTAAAGCTTGGTGGATATATTGGCGGTGCTGTATGGGGCGCGGCAATTCTGATTGCAGTTCCGCTCTCTGATTCACATCCACTTCTTGCGCTAATCATTATCAATCTTGGATTCATTGCTGCGGGATTCGGCATCGGTCCGATGTTCCCGGCATTTATTTTGGCAGCCGGTGCTACACCTGGAGTTGCTCCTGCAGTAGCTATCGCTCGAGTGGGCGTGATTGGTATTGCAGGTTATTTCTTTGGTCCAACTCTGACCGGACTTATCTCTGAAGTAACAAGTCTTCCGATCGCACTCTTCTTCCCAATTGTGATGCTCTTTCTTTCAGGCTATCTATCGCGCACAATCCATACTCCCAAGGATCGGCACTAGGCGATAAAGAGTCGCTCTACCAAGCTAAATATCGCGACCGAAAATAGCAAGTAGGCAAAGATCTTTCGCAACAACGCATCTTGAATGGGCAGTTTGATGCGTGAAGCAATCTGTGCAACAACGACTGCACTTGCTCCCATCACAAGCGGAATATCCCAGGAAACTTCACTCCATAAAGCGTTGTGCCCAAGCAGAGCGGTTGCTGAGTTCATGGCAATAACTAAGAGGGCAGTTCCTGCAGCAATCACATGTGAGGTGCCAAATCCCAATACAAGTACAGGGATAACAAGGAAGCCGCCACCGATTCCAAAGAGGCCAGTGATCGAGCCGATCAAAAGAGAGATGCCAATAAGTACAGGCCAACTCATGCGCTTATGGATTGTTGTTAAGGGTGAGCCAAGCATGCTTAGCCCTGCAAAAATAATGACGAGTGAAAAACCAATGGCAATGAAATCTTCTGAGAGCCTGTGAACAAGTGAAGAAAATCCGATATTTGTTACTAGCCCAATAGCCCAGATGACCGTCGCATCTCTGTAGTAGATCTGCTTTGTTTTGATCTTGGCACTAGCGCCAGAGAGGGCGGCCGAGCCCACGACAGCTAACGCTGCAGTAGATGCAACTGATGGCTCAAAGCCAAATCCGTAGATCAAGATCGGCACTGCCAACATCGCACCGCCTGCACCCACAAACCCGAGGACGCTGCCGATAAATGTTCCTGCTATCAGCGCGCCAAGGATCTCCATGGCTTAATGCTCCCAGATTGCCGATGATAAAAGAAGAAAGCCCCCGGTTTCCCAGGGGCTTTCTTTCGAACTATGACTTTAATTGAAGAATGAGATGCTTCCGATGTTGAATAGCAAATCACTTGACTCGACTGCACCTGATGCAATGAGTGCGACGAGGATGAGAGCAGCACCTGCAAGGGAGATGTCCTTGTTAAATGCGATCTGCTCCTGCATCTTTGTATTTGCATCTGTCTCTTTCCAGAAGTTATGGAAGATCACTGCTGCGAGTACGAGTGTGATTGCGATGAGAAGCGCACCGAGGTCGACGTATGTGCCGATGACGATCAAGATTCCGCCAACAAGGAAGAAGAGTCCACTTGCCATAACTCCGAGCTTTGCTGCTGGGAGCTTCTTGTACTGTGCGTAGCCGGTCATTGCTTCAAGCTTTGCGAAGTGACCAACGCCTGATGTGATGAAGAGGGCTGCGAAGAGCACCTGGCCGATAAATAGGACGACGTTCATATTTCTCCTTGATTTTCCTTATGGGGGGCGAGTCCATCTGCGGACTCTCTTACTTGCTCAGGATAGGGCATGTAGTTGAAATTTCAACTATTTTCCCCTCCTTGTGCGGGGTGTGTTGCCTGCTCAGGCTTGCTCTTGTCAGGGGTCTGGGCTAGTTTTCGAACATCTGTTCGAATTATCCACACGGCAAGAAAGAAGGCGTTAAAGATGTCAGTCCCGGAGATACGTCCACCCCATGAAGTGCTTGCAGATGGCGTAGGTGCTTTAGCGACACCAATCGAGTTCACCTTTAAAGGTCGTCGCTTTCGTATCCACACCGTTCTCTCGCGCTGGTGTGAAGCAGGTGGATGGTGGAACCGGGTAAGTGATGGCATCTATCGCCCTGATGATGGAGCGCGTGCTTTATGGACGGTAGAAGCTGCACCGATTGGCGCAGTAACAACATTTGAAATCGAACGTGACGAAGCTACAGGGCAGTGGCTTATTAGGTCGGTCTAGATAGCTCATGAGTTTTATCCATCTCCGTGTTGCTAGCGCTTTCTCTATGAAATATGGAACAACGCAGCCAGGCGACCTTGTCGAGCAAGCGCGTGAATATGCGATGCCGGCACTTGCTCTGACAGATCGTGCGACTCTTTCAGGGGCTATTCGTTTTGCAAAGGCATGTGTTGCTAACGGTGTGGCACCGATTATCGGAATCAATCTGCCGATAGAGATCACAGGTAGCGATAAGAAAACTCCTGAACAACGCGTGACTGTTTTGGCGCACGGTGATGGGGGATGGGCTCACCTTGTACGTTTTCTGACAGGGCTACATATCAATAAAGATGGCGGCAATACTCGAATCACCTTAGAGCTACTCGAAAAGTTCAGCGCACATAGCACCCAGCTTCATCTTCTCCATGGCCCGCAATCACCGCTGAGTTATGAGTTAGCCGCTCACCATCCAGAGCGGGCCCTCGATCTCTTTAACGCTACTCGTGAATTCTTTGCAGATCACGCTATTGAATGCGTCTCTCATCTCGTTGCAGGCAATGGACCAGGATCTACCGCCCATGCTGCTAGATCCTTAGTCTTTGCGCGCGATCACGATATTGATGCGGTGATTACCAATGCAGTACGGATGCGCACTCGCAGTGATGGCCCTATTGCAGATCTTTTAGATTGCGCTCGCCAACTTGTTCCGCTGGATTATCGACACATTGAACGTCGTAACGCTGAAGCGTATTTAAAGAGCAGCCAAGAGATGACACTTGTTGCAACAGAGATTGCACGTGCAGCAGGTGAGGCGACCCCGCGGGCACTTTTAAAAACTACCCGCGAATGGGCAGAGCGCGCTCTGCTTTCTCCGGCACGCGATATTGGTCTTGGCGGAATTCATCTGCCTGAGCCACATATTGTTGGGGCCACATCGCAGAGCTCTATGCGCACACTTTTACGTTCGCGAGTCGAGGCGGGAATTCATTGGCGCTACAACGCAAACGCTGATGTGAAGGCTGCGCGTATTCGCTTGGATGATGAGTTAGCAACAGTTGCATCCCTTGGTTACGAGTCTTACTTTCTTACCGTTGCCGATATTGCACAGATGGCACGCGATAACGGAATACGGGTTGCAGCACGAGGCAGCGGTGCTGGTTCATTGATCTGCCACTTGCTCGGTATTTCAGGGGTAGATCCGATGCGCCACGGACTTCTCATGGAGCGCTTCTGTTCACCGTTACGAGCAGCCCTTCCTGATATTGATATTGATGTCGAATCAGATCGTCGTCTTGAGATTTATCAGATGGTCTTTGATCGCTATGGATCGCAATCGCTACAAGAGCCAGGTGCTATCTCACGCGCTGCAACTGTTGCGATGTTTGATACGTATCGTGCTCGTCATGCCATTCGCGATACTGGTGCAGCGCTGGGTCTGCCGGCTGCTGAGATTGATCTTCTCGCTAAGGCGATGCCACATGTACGTGCCCGCAATATCCAAGCGGTGCTGCAATCACTCCCTGAACTTAAAACTTTAAATACATCGGCGCCGCTGATGGCGATGACAGTTGCTCTTGCGCAAGAGCTCGATGGTCTACCGCGCCACCTTGCAATGCATCCCTGCGCAATCGTTCTCTCAGATGGCGGACTCTTAGATCGCATCCCACTACATATCAATGCCAGCGGATTTCCTATGGTCGAATTTGATAAAGATGATGTCGAAGATATTGGCCTGCTTAAACTCGACATCTTGGGTGTGCGGATGCAATCAACGATTTCTTACGCACTAGCTGAAATTGAGAAAACGCAGGAGAAGAAAATTGATATCGATGCCATCTCACTCGATGATGATCAGACCTACAAACTCATTCAATCCACACGAACTCTAGGAATCTTTCAGATTGAAAGTCCGGGACAACGCGAGTTGGTAGGCAAGTTAAAGCCTGGCTCATTTAATGATCTGATTATCGATATCTCACTCTTTCGCCCAGGACCGGTAAAGAGCGACATGATCGCGCCCTTTCTTAACTCACGTCATGGCTTTACTGCAGCTGATGTCATCCACCCTGATCTGGCACCGATTCTGCAAGAGACTGAAGGCGTTGTTGTCTTTCACGAACAAGTGATTTCGATTATCGCCACAATGACAGGCATTTCTCTGGCAGCAGCTGATGAGAAGCGACGATCGCTGGGGGATAAGGCGGGCCAACAAGAAGTCTGCGATTGGTTCTTTCCTGCTGCAACCCAGAAGGGATACGCACTTGTTGTGGTTACCAAGGTCTGGGAGATCTTGCGCGCCTTTGCATCCTTTGGATTCTGCAAGGCACATGCTGCAGCTTTCGCTCTGCCTACCTATCAATCGGCCTGGTTAAAGACTCACTACCCGGCAGAATTTATCGCCGGTGTTCTCACACATGATCCAGGGATGTATCCCAAGCGGCTAATCCTTGATGAAGCGCGACAGATGGGAATTGTTTTAGCACCTCTTGATGTCAATAAATCCGATTCAACATATCGCGTGGAAGAGCATGAAGGAGGGCAAGCAATTCGTATCGCTCTCTCATCTATCTCTGGCATTAGCGATCAAGAGGTAAAGTCAATTGTTAGCGGTCGCCCCTATGTAGATATTGCAGATTTCATTGCACGCAGCGGAGCATCTACTCCTGTTACCGAGTCACTGATTCTCACCGGTGGCTTTGACGAACTTCATTCGATTGGTACTGGTGAAATTAATCATCGCGATCTTCTTCTGCACTTAAACGATATTGAGAAATCACATTCGGCAAAGAGCGGCAAGAAAGGTATCGGTGGCGCACAGATGACATTTGGTTTTACACCACCTGCGCTGATCTCAAGTGGGCTCCCTGATATCACCACTAACGAACGAGTACGTCACGAGGTAGAACGATTAGGTATGGATATCACTCATCACATGCTTGAGTTCTACGCGCCATTTCTCAATGCAATGGGTGCCGTACGTTCGTGCGATCTTCTTGCTCAGCGATCAGGGGCCGAGGTTCTGGTGGCCGGAGTAAAGGTTGCGCTGCAGACTCCACCCATTCGCTCTGGTCGACGCGTGATCTTTCTGACTCTCGATGATGGGTATGGCTGCAGCGATTGCACCTTCTTTAGTGATGTGCAGGCAAGTAGTGCGGGGCTTCTCTATTCGACTTCGCTCGTCCTTGTACGCGGAGTTACTCGGCGTACAGGAGAACGCGGCATTTCTATCCGCGCCACAGGGGCGTGGGATCTACGTAACGCCTATGAGAAATGGCAGAACAGTAAGGTAGCTATATGAGTGGCGAGCACGAATCCACAATCCTGCATGTGGATATGGATGCATTCTTTGCATCAGTGACTGAACGCGATCACCCCGAACTCAAAGGTAAGGCCGTTGTAATTGGCGCAGGGGTGCGCGGTGTGGTGACATCTGCAAATTACGAAGCGCGCAAATTCGGAATCAAAGCTGCGATGCCTGTGGGGCATGCACAAAGGCTGGCACCACATGCAATCTTCATTCCTCCAGACCATAAGCGCTATAGCGAAGTCTCAGAGCACATCATGGAGATCTTTCACTCATTTACACCTCTTGTTGAGCCGATCTCACTCGATGAAGCATTCCTTGATGTGACAAAGGCGCGACGCCTACTTGGTGATGGTCGAGCGATCGCCACTGCAATTCGCGCAAAGGTAGAGGCGCAAGAAGGAATCACATGTTCAGTCGGTATTGCATCCTCTAAATTCATTGCAAAGCTGGCATCTCAGCGATGTAAACCAAATGGCATCTTAGAAATTCCAACAGATCGCGTACTCACATTTTTGCATCCGCTACCAGTTTCAGCACTGTGGGGGGTCGGACCAAAGACTAATGAAGCTCTCGAACGATTAGGACTTCATACTGTGGGAGATATTGCCCAGACGCCACAACAAACGTTAATTCGCGCGTTAGGTCAGGCAGCAGGTGAATCACTCTATGAACTTGCATGGGGCAGAGATGATCGTGATGTGATTCCAGAAGAGCCAGATAAAAGCATTAGCGCCGCCGAAACATTTGATCGCGACATCGATGATCCCGAAATTGTTGCAAAGGAAATTTTGCGAATGTGTGAGAGGGCTTCATCTCGAATGCGAGAACGTTCACTCTTTGCTAAGACGATCACTCTGAAAGTTCGCTTCGCAGATTTCACAACGGTGAATCGTTCGAAGACCCTGCCACTACCGATAGATACAACGCATGAGATCTATGAGGTAGCCAAGGCTCTCTATGAGGCGCTCTCCATTGAGCGCGCCAGGATCCGCCTGGTGGGTGTGAGTCTTGAAAACCTCCATACAGATACCCACGAGCAGTTGGTTTTGGGCGCGCGTGAGTCGAGTTGGCGTGAGCTACAGGGCGGGATTGACGCTGCGAAGGCGCGTTTTGGGCGGGATAGCGTGCGGCCAGGGCGTCTGATTGACGAGAGTGATGAATAAGTCCCAGAACGGACTGGTCCATAAGTAGCCCTAAAGTAGCCCTATCGCAAAAGTTGTTCTAGAGTATCTATATGCCACTTTCCGAGCACGAAAGACGCTTATTGGCGCAGATGGAAGAAGCCCTCGCCGTTGATGACCCACGTCTTGTCAGCGCGATGTCGGGCACATCTGGTGTTTCCCGCAATCGGCTTGGCCTTGGGGTAGCCCTACTAATTGCTGGCCTTGCGACTCTCTTTGGCGGACTCATTGCTCAGATTACCTTTGTTGGACTCGGCGGATTTCTGATCGCCCTCACTGGATCAATCCTGATGTACCGCGCCATCACATCCCCGGGCGCTCTCGTTTCAGCTGCGCCAAAGGGCTCAGAGAAGGCCCCACGCGCTCGCAAGAAGCTTGGCGATCGTCTGCAGGACCGTTGGGATCAACGAAACTTCGAATAAGCCTCTCCTAGATTGCGCTCAAGCCCGCCCACAAGGCGGGCTTTTTTCATGTCTGGATCGTGGGGAGAGATGGGGCGAAAAAGGGGGAATGGTGGGGAAGGGTGGTTGAAAAAGGAGGAAAGTGGAGTAAAGTGGGGGATTGAGCAGGGATACACGCTCACCGCATTCACACCTTGGGGAAGGGGTAAGAGATGTTTCTTGGCACTCACGAACCCCGCCTTGATGAAAAAGGTCGATTAATACTTCCCGCGAAATTCCGCGAAGAACTTTCTGCAGGTCTTGTTATTACAAAAGGACAAGAACGTTGTCTCTATGTATTTCCTTCAACTGAATTTGAAACTCTTACACAGACGCTAAGACAAGCGCCAGTTACTGCAAAAGCAGCTCGTGATTATCAGCGCGTGATGTTTGCCGGCGCACACGATGAAATTCCTGATCGTCAAGGGCGCGTCACGATTCCACAAGGACTTCGTACATATGCAGGACTTGAAAAAGAGTGCGTTGTTATCGGTGCAAATACTCGCGTTGAAATTTGGGATGCGCAGGCATGGAACAAATATTTGGCAGATCGTGAAGAAGGTTTTGCCGATGTTTCAGAAGAGGTATTTCCAGGACTCTTTTGAGAAGTACAACAACTTAATTAGAAATAAAACAACTACATAGCGTTCTCTCGATTGTGGCCACCGTCGACCCAATGCCTAGGTTTTAAGGCCGACAGCGGCGCCCCTTCCCCGGCGTCGCTTTCGTGAGATCCGTCGGCCGGCGGTGACCAGAGTTGAGAGAGCGAAATATAGAAAGCAGATAGAAGCAGATAAGGAATGGGGGAGAAGATGAAGCACATATCAGTAATGCGAGATCGCTGCATTGATCTCCTTGCACCATCCATTGAATCTTCTCGCACTCCAGTTGTTGTTGATGCAACACTCGGATTAGGTGGACATACAGAAGCACTGCTTGCTCGTTTTCCAGAATTGACTGTCATTGGAATTGATCGCGATCCAAGTGCGCTGTTACAAGCACGTCAACGTCTTTCAGTCTTCGGAGATAGATTAATCACCTCTCACGCAGTCTTTGACAGCATCACAGATGTCGTAACTTCGCACGGCTACTCACAGCTTTCAGGCATTCTCTTTGATCTTGGGGTTTCATCTATGCAACTCGATGAAGCCGATCGAGGTTTTTCTTACTCTCACGATGCGCCGCTAGATATGCGCATGGATACCACTCAAGTTATTACCGCTTACGAGATTGTTAATCACTACGAACCCGGCGCCTTAGTGAAGATTCTGCGCACTTTTGGGGAAGAGAAATTTGCTACTCGTATCGTCGAAAACATTGTTAAAGCGAGAGCGATTGCACCCCTTAACTCCACCATGGAATTGGCAACGCTTGTCAAAGAGAGCATTCCTGCGGCTACTCGTCGCACAGGAGGCAATCCTGCGAAGCGAACTTTCCAGGCGCTACGCATTGCCGTTAATGATGAACTGGGCGCAATCACCCGTGCGATTCCTCAAGCCTTAAATTTGATTGAAATTGGTGGCCGCGTCGTAGTCATGTCTTTCCAATCACTTGAAGACAAAATTGTGAAGGAATTCTTTGTCGAGGCTACGACCTCAAAGAGTCCGCGCAACCTTCCGGTAGAGCTTCCAGAATTTGCGGCAAAGTTTTCCCTCGTAATCAAAGCTAGCGAGAAAGCTAGCCAAGCTGAACAAGATGAAAACTCACGTTCGACATCAGTTCGCCTTCGTGCAATTGAGAGGGTGGCCGCCTAGTGTCAATCGCCGCACTCGCTCAACAGACTCGCGAACGCGTTGTTAATCAATCAGCACGCGCACTTCTCAAGATCGTCCCTCAGGCGACTGAAGGCGCGCAAGCCACACATAAATACTTTGCCAAGTTTTTATCCTTCGTTGCGGTGATTGGGTTCCTGGCACTGCTTGGGGTAAATACCCTCTTGGCTCAGGATGCATTTGTTCTCTCAGAGTTGAAATTAGAGTCAAAGATGATTGCTGACCAACGTGAAGCGATCTCTCGTAAAATGGAGTTGTACTCATCACCACAGGCGCTAGCTAACCAAGCAGCAGCGCTAGGTATGAGCCCTTCAGAGAACCCAACATTCCTTGACCTTACGCAAGAGATGCCCGTAGTAACGGATGAGAGCGGGATAACACGTGGGTAACTTTGAGCTCTCGATGAAGCGCATTCGCGCACTCTTCATTATTTTGCTCATTATATTTTCTCTCTTTGCTGCGCGACTTGTACAGATTCAGGGAATTCAATCGGCTGAATACACCCTCAAAGCTGCAAATGAGATGCAAAAAACTCGCGTGATTGCCGCTCCTCGAGGAGATATCACCGATATCAATGGAGTCGCATTTGCTCGAAGCGTCTCAGCAATCAACATAGTTGTGGATCAAAAGTTAATTAAAGATCATGCTCGAGTAGCAGCCTTTGCTGCACCTATTCTCGGCCTCACCGAAGAAGAAGTTGCTACGTCAATCACGGGAGACAAGCGCTATTCCATGGTCCTTGAGGGCGCTGAGCCGAGTACTTGGAATCGACTCTCTTTTGCTATTGATAAATACAATTCAACGCTGAGCACGAAGGAATACGACAAGAGAATTGCTGGCTTCTTCCCGGAACGCAATTATGTCCGTGAATATCCTTCAGGAAACCTCGTTTCTTCCCTCGTTGGTTTTGTGCGTAAAGATGGATTGGGAGCATCAGGTATTGAGTTGAGCATGAATTCTTCAATCACTGGAGTTCCTGGTGCGTATTCATATGCACGAGGACGTGGTGCAGAAATTCCTGGCTCGCAATCTGAAATTATTGCAGCTCAAGCTGGAACGACGGTACGACTAACAATCGATCGTGACATTCAGTGGGTTGCCTCTAAGGCAATTGCAGAAGCTGTCAAGAATGCCAGAGCAAGTAGCGGCACGGTAATTGTTATGGATCCAAAGACCGGAGCGGTGTTGGCTCATGCAACCGCTCCAACTTTTGATCCAAATAACACCAAGAAGGTATCTCTCAATTTGATGCGCAATCCTTCAGTCCAAGATGTCTATGAACCTGGCTCTACTGGAAAAGTAATGACTCTGGCTGCAGCGCTAGAAGAGGGCGCTATTTCTCCAGAAACTGTCTTTGATGTTCCTTACAAAATTCGACGTGGTGGCGAATACTTTAAGGATCACGATCCGCACCCACTTCAGAAATTAACTACAGCTGGAATTCTTGCAGTGTCCAGTAATACCGGAACCATCAAAATCGCCGAAACAATGAGCAATGACACTCTTCATTCGTACCTCACAAAATTTGGAATCGGATCAAAAACTGGTGCAGGGCTGCCAGGAGAGAACGTCGGACGTTTGCTGGCGGTTAAAGATTGGTCTGGAACTACAGCGCCAACAGTTGCTTTCGGGCAGGGATATTCTCTCAATGCGATGCAAGCAACAAGCATCTTCGCAACTCTTGCTAATGACGGAATCCGAGTTTCCCCAACAGTAATTGCGGGAACCAGTGATTCATCTGGCAACTTCACCGAATTTAAAAATCAAAAGGGCGTTCAAGTCGTGAGCGCATCAACTGCAGCAAAGATGCGCCTCATGATGGAGAGTGTGGTCTCGTCTCATGGAACAGCTCCGAGTGCGGCAATTCCTGGATATCGAGTGGCAGGTAAGACAGGTACCGCAACGCGATATGACGACAACTGTGGATGCTATAGCGGGTACACAGCTTCATTTATCGGATTCGCGCCAGCTGATGCTCCTGCCTTCGTCATCAACGTAACGATTCAGGATCCCAAGGGTGCGCACTATGGCGGTTCTCTCGGTGGCCCAGTCTTTAAAAAAGTGATGACTTTTGTACTGCAGAGCAGGCACATCTCACCAACAGGAACAAAGGTTTTGCCAATAGCCCTCACTAAAGCTGAGCTTGAAAAGAAGGCGCGCGCTGAGAAAAAAGCAGAGGCGATAAAGATTTCTCAAGCGAGTTCGAGGGGATAAGCCGTGCGCCCACTCCTTGATCACTCAATATCAGTTGTAGAAATTTCGCGGCTTATTGGCATAGAGATTGATCTTGAGCCTTCTCTCACATTTACTGGAGCAACCTCAACGGATTCTGATGTAGTTGAGGGAGATCTCTTCCTTGCCTATCCAGGAGAGAAAACTCATGGTGCTCACTTTGCCGCTCGTGCGATATCGCAAGGAGCTCGTGCAATTGTGACTGATGCACAAGGTGCAAAAATTGCCGAAGGACTACCAGTGATTGTAGTTCCGCACGCTCGAGTAGCTGGTGCATTGATTTGCGCGAACCTTTATGGAAAGCCTATGCAGGAGATGGTCAGCATTGGAATTACTGGAACAAACGGTAAGACAACAGTGAGCACCTTGCTTTATCAACTCTTTCAAGAGGCTGGGCGGGAATGTGGGCTCATGGGAACAGTGGGCACTCGAATTGGACGAGATACCGTGGCAAGTGAACGTACAACTCCAGAGGCTGATGCACTCCAAGCTGTTGCAGCGACAATGAGTGAACGACATCTACGACATCTCGTAATGGAGGTCTCAAGTCACGCCATGGTGATGCAGCGCATGGTCGGCTCGCACTTTGCGATGGTCGGATTTACAAATCTTTCACAGGATCACCTTGATTTTCATCATGACATGGAGAGCTATTTCAAGGCTAAGGCGGGGCTCTTCACCTTGGAGTATGCCGATCAAGCATTTGTAAATATCGATAATGACTTTGGTTTACGCCTCTTTAACGAGTGCGCTATTCCTGCCACCTCCTTGTCACGCCAGAATCCCAAAGCGAATTGGCATTTCACTTCAATCACACCAACTGCTACTGGTACATCCTTTACAGCTAGAGGTGTTGGCGGAATTTTGATTGAGAGTTCGACACCTCTTCGTGGAAATTTCAATCTAGAGAACATCTTGTTAGTTCTAGCAATAGCAATCGAGTGCGGCATCGATCCACTTGATTGTGCTGTGATTCTTCCTCGACTTAAAGGCGCTCCTGGACGGATGGAATCGGTAGATTGCGGTCAAGACTTCACGGCTTTAGTTGACTATGCACACACTCCAGATGCAGTGCGAAATGTTATTGCCAGCGCGAAAGAGTTCACGAGCGGAAAAGTCATCGCAGTTCTTGGATGCGGGGGAGACCGCGATTCCTCAAAGCGACCATTGATGGGAAGTGCTCTCAGCGAAGAATCTGGAATCGCTATCTTCACCAGCGATAACCCTCGCAGCGAGGATCCCACAAAGATTCTGGATCACATGACCCATCATCTACAGATTGCTGAACCTTCTCGGGTGATTGCTGATCGCCGTGAAGCAATTACTTACGCAGTTTCGCTCTGCCAATCCGGAGACACGCTCTTGCTCTTGGGCAAAGGCCATGAAAATGGGCAAGAGATAAATGGTCAAAGAATAGATTTTGATGATCGACTCGTACTTGCACAGATACTCGAGGGGTCGCGATGAAATCGATGATGGCTTCGCACATTGCTCAGATTATTGGTGGTTCTTTAGTCGGTGAGGATGTCCTCGTAACTTCTGCTCCATCTCTGAAGTCTTCTGAAATAGAGCCAGGTGGAATTTTCTTAGCAATGCAGGGAGAGCGAGTCGATGGACACGATTTTGTTGAGGATGCTTTCTCTCACGGGGCTCAGCTTGCAATTACATCTCGCACGGTAGCTCAGAGACACATTCTTGTTAAGGATGTACCTGCGGCGTTGACAGCTCTTGCACGTTTTGTCAGATCGGAATTGAAAGAGCTCAAGGTTATTGGAATTACGGGCTCGCAAGGCAAAACAACGACGAAGGATCTTCTGCGTCATATGCTTTCACAGCATGGTGAGACAGTTGCGCCATCTGGAAATTACAATAATGAGTTAGGTGTACCGCTGACTCTCTTGGCTTGTTCAGCAACGACAAAATACGCGGTCATCGAAATGGGAGCCCGGCACTCTGGCGACATTGCACATTTGGCAGCACTCGCTCAACCTGACATTGCAGTCGTACTTCGAGTTGGCATGGCACACGTTGGCGAATTTGGATCCATTGAAACAATTGCCAAGACAAAATCAGAGTTGATTTCATCGCTTGCAGATACCGGTATTGCAATTTTGGGTCAGTACGATCCTTACACCAAGGCAATGAAGACCCTCCATGCTGGTCGCACAATCACCTTTGGAAATGGTCACTCAGATGATGTTCGGGCTACAGAAATAGAAATGCGTGAAGGCCGCCCACACTTTGATCTGGTAACCCCTGAAGGTCGGGCAGCAGTGGGGTTGCGTATTGTGGGTGAACACCAAATCTCTAATGCACTTGCATGTGCAGCTGTCGGAACCGCACTGGGCTTTTCAATTGATTCCATAGCGACAGCACTTTCGACTGCACTTATTGAGAGTAAGTGGCGTATGGAGATTCATGAATTTTCTGAAGTGCTTCTTATTAATGATTCATACAATGCCAGCCCAGATGCAGTCGAGGCGGCTCTTCGCACTCTGATTCTCTTTGCACAAGAACGCGGAGGACGTGCGTGGGCATTTCTGGGAAAAATGGCAGAACTCGGCGAGTCTTCAGCCTCTGCCCATCAGCAAGTTGGCACCCTTGCCTATCAGATGGGAATTGATCACCTGGTCTGCGTAGATGCCCCCGAGTATCAACCAGCTGCCCAAGGTGCGGACCAGACAAACCTTCATCTCTGCGACCGAACTGGAGCTCGAGCAATTGCAGAGCAGATTGAGCCAGGAGATGTAGTGCTTGTGAAGGCATCACGTTCAGAAAGATTTGAACTTCTCGCAGAAGAGATTGAGCAAGTGATTAAGGCAAAGATCGCTGCAACTGGAGTAGAGGGAGAAGAAGAGTGAAGACAATTCTTGCTGCTGGTGGCTTTGCGCTGCTGCTCTCACTTTTCGGTACGCCACTTTTAATTCGCGTATTAGCAAAAAAGGGATATGGCCAGATCATCCGTGATGATGGTCCTTCATCTCACCACACCAAGCGCGGTACACCCACTATGGGCGGCATCATTATCATCATCGCTTCGATCGCGGCCTATCTCATCGCCCATCTCATCAGTACAACCCCGATCACTGCTTCTGCAGCGCTGGTCATCGCACTCGTTGTTGCTCTTGGATTTGTAGGATTTTTAGATGACTGGCTTAAGGTGTCACGAAAGCAGTCACAGGGGTTAACTTCTCGCCAAAAACTAAGCGGACAAATTGTTGTAGCTTCGATCTTTGCATACTTCGGAACAAAGTTTGCAGATGCAGATGGCTTGACGCCAATTTCATCTCAACTATCAACTGTCAGAGATACCTCAATCACTCTTGGCGCGGTGTTAGTCGTTGTCTGGGTTGCGCTCATGGTTACAGCAACAAGTAATGGAGTAAATCTCACGGATGGCCTTGATGGACTGGCCTCTGGTGCTTCAGTGCTTACATTTATCTCATTTATTTTAATTGGCGTTTGGGAATTTGGTCAGAGCTGTGCTGTTGCACCTGGACTCAATTGTTATGAGGTTCGAGACCCTCTGGATATCGCGGTCTTGTCTGCAGCTTTTGCTGGCGCATGTACTGGATTCCTTTGGTGGAATGCCTCGCCTGCCAAGATATTTATGGGTGATACGGGCTCACTTGCCCTCGGCGGTGCATTGGCCGGCATCGCGACAATGCTGCGTATTGAATTGCTCTTAATCCCACTGGGCGGCCTCTTTGTCATCATCACGATGTCAGTGATCATCCAGACCGTCTATTTCAAAATTTCTGGTGGAAAACGTGTATTTAAAATGGCGCCACTGCAACATCATTTTGAACTCATGGGTTGGGGAGAGGTAACAATTGTTATCCGCTTCTGGATTATTGCCGGCCTTTGTGTTGCAGCTGGTCTCGGTCTCTTCTACGCAGATTGGATCGCAGGCTAAAGGCTGCGGGCAATCACCTATGAGCATCTCCAACGATCTGCTGCACAAGAAAGTCCTTGTGCTCGGAGCAGGTGTTACCGGATGTGCATCCGCACGCGCTCTCATCGCCCGGCAAGCAGAGGTCACTCTTGTCGATGAATCTGTCACAACATCTGAAGAATTCTCAACTATTGAGCCATCTGCGGTAACAGTCGCTGACTACGACTTTATTCTTGTTTCGCCCGGCTGGAAAGAGAGCCATTCACTTATTGCACAGGCGCAAGCTGCTCACATCACATTGCTCAATGAAATTGATCTCGCATGGGCTATCAAGGAAGAGCGCGCTCCCGGACAGAAGTGGTTAGCGCTGACTGGAACAAACGGAAAGACGACTACTGTTGAAATGACGGCCGCGGCTTTACGCGCGGGAGGACTTCACGCAGTCGCATGCGGCAATGTGGGAAAGACAGTTATTGAATGTGTAGAAGAAAGCCAGGCGTATGACGTTCTCGTACTGGAACTTTCAAGTTTTCAACTTCATTGGCTAAAGCGCGCTGAGTTTGTAGCTTCAGCGATTCTTAACATTGCAGATGATCACACAGATTGGCACGGTAGTTTTGAAAACTACGCTCAGGCAAAGCTTTCAATTCTTGATCGCTCGATGACGGCGATACTCAATGGCGATGACAAAGAAGTTCTCACTCGCACAACACATTGGAACGGCAGAAAAGTCTTCTACTCTCTTGATACTCCTGGTCCAGGAGAAATCGGTGTCGTAGAAGAGCTTCTGGTTGACCGCGCTTTTGTCTCAGACCCCCAAGAGGCGTCGATGATTGCAGAAGTCATCGACATTAAACCAACGGTTCCGCATAACGTCTCCAATGCACTAGCCGCAGCTGGCTTAGCGCGTACCTTGGGCATCACCCATGAAGCAATTGGTAAAGCTTTATCAGAATTCACTTTAGGACGTCATCGCATTGAAGTAGTTGCAGAGAAGAATGGAATTACGTGGATTGATGATTCCAAAGCAACCAATCCGCATGCGGCTACGGCATCAATACTTTCCGCTCTTTCTGTTATCTGGATTGCCGGCGGTTTATCCAAGGGTGCAGATATCAACGCTGTCGTTGCGCGCGCTCATCCGCGCATCAAGGCTGCAATTCTCATCGGAACAGATCGAGATCTATTTACTGCCGCACTGGCAGAACATGCACCACATGTACAAATCGTGGCCATTGATCCACCACATGATTATCAACGAGGCGGCAGTTCTAATTCGTTTATGGAGGCTATCGTCACTGCGGCGCAGGCTTTGGCAGCTCAGGGAGATACAGTTCTTCTTGCGCCATCGTGCGCCTCGATGGATCAGTTTATTTCCTACGCCGATCGAGGCGATCGGTTTACTGATGCGGTACGGAAGGCTCTGCAATGAGTAAGGCACCTGTGAAAAGCAAGTTGCTCAATCCGGCTGCACCATTCTATGGGTTGGTGATCTCAACAGGATTACTGTCGATCATCGGCCTCATCATGGTCTTCTCTGCCTCATCGATTTATTCACTGGATACTAAAGGTTCGTCGATAGCAATTTTTATTCGTCAACTCATCTTTCTTGTCTTCTGCATTCCAATGGCAATCTTCCTCTCGCGCCTCTCTCTAGAACGCTGGAAGATACTCGCCAGATTCGGACTGATAATTTCAATAGTAATTCTTCTGATTGTGCGAATTCCCGGAATCGGAAAATCAGTTAATGGAAATCAAAACTGGATTTCTCTGAAGGTTGTTGATGTTCAACCAAGTGAATTAGCAAAATTCCTACTGATTTTGTGGGCTTCACAATTGCTTGCATCCAGACTTAATGCTGGATTTATGCGAGTCAATGTCTTAGCGCTCATCGCGCCGGGATTTATTGTGGCAAGCGCTCTTGTCATGTGGGGTCGAGATCTTGGAACAGCTTCCGTTCTGATGGCAATTCTTGGCGGACTGCTTTTCTTATCGGGAATCCCTTTACGTCTTGTCGGAACCCTCACCGCAACTGCGGCAGTTGCTATCGGCTTCTTTATTGCGACGACTCAGTATCGTGCCGCGCGTTGGAGCGTCTTCCTCAATCCATTTGACCCAGCTCAGTATAAAAATGAAGGATGGCAACCCGCGCATAGTCTTCTAGGGCTAGCAAGTGGTGGAATCTTTGGTGTGGGTCTGGGTGGAAGTAGACAAAAGTGGGGCAATCTTCCCGAAGCCCACACTGACTTTATCTTTGCCGTCATTGGCGAGGAGCTTGGCTTGCTCGGCACACTCTTTATTCTTCTGCTCCTTGGCACGCTAATTTATTGTTCTCTTCGAATCGCAATACGATCGGCTGATTCATTTACACGTTTTGCATGCGCAGGAATAGCGTCATGGATTGCGATTCAAACGGTTCTCAATATCGGATCAGCTGTCAGTCTTCTTCCAGTTGTCGGTGTCACTTTGCCGCTACTTTCCTATGGCGGCTCTGCGCTCATTGCAACCTATCTTGGAATTGCATTCATTGCATCGAGTGCACTGCGAGACCCTGAGACTCAGGCAGAGGTAAAAAGTTTTGTCGCGCAAAGGCTGCATCGATAAATGGAATCTCGGAAGATTGTCTTTGCAGGTGGCGGAACAGCTGGGCACATTCAACCGGCCCTTGCTGTCGCACGATTGTGGAAGCAGTCGCATCCAAACGACCACATAGTATTTCTGGGGACAGCATCTGGCCTCGAGGAGAGACTTGTTCCAGAGGCAGGTTTTGAACTTCAACTCATCACACGCGTCCGTGTTCCACGTTCGCTTTCCACTGATCTCATTAAAGTTCCGGGTTTACTTCGTCGTTCAATACGTGAGTCAAAGAGCATTCTTAAAGATGCTGATCTTCTTATTGGTTTCGGTGGTTATGTATGCGCTCCTGCTTACTTAGCGGCCGCCTCACTCAAAGTTCGGATAGTCATTCACGAAGCAAATGCCAAACCAGGCTGGGCAAATCGACTTGGCGCGCGCTATACAGAGGCACTCGCTGTTGGATCTCCTGTAGCCGATGGCCCCTTTGCCACCGCATTGATTACTGGCCTTCCTTTGCGCGATGACATCACCACAGTGCTGAGCACCTATCGCAGCGCTGATGAAGGTAAGTGGCACGAAGTAAGAATGAAGGCCAAGAGTGATCTTGGAATCTCTCATGAGAATAAAGTGATTTTTGTTTTTGGGGGATCGCAGGGTTCACAAGCGATCAATGAAGTTATCGAAAGTACTAGAGGATTATTCAAGGATAAATCCTTCACCATCGTGCACTCAGTGGGAGGATCTAATTCTCTACCAGCCAGTGACGAAAAATACCTTGCTTCCTCATACATTCAAGATATGGCTACTGCCTATCTCGCATCTGATTTAGTGATTGCACGTAGTGGAGCAATCACCTGCTCAGAAGTAAGAGCCCTTGCGAAATTTGCACTATTCATCCCGCTACCGATCGGCAATGGAGAGCAATCGGTTAATGCGGATCATCTCGTCGAGATGGGCCGGGCACGTGTTCTTGATCAGAAATCATTCACCCCCGCCTGGCTACTCGATAACATGGACTCTATGTTGAGGCAGAGTGAGCATGTCAGCGACCTTCCTGACTTTTCTGATCTAGAAGCTGCCGCAAAAATTTTATCTTTGGCAGAGCACACGCTCTCTGTTGGAGAAAGATAGAAAATGAATTCCACAACCCTCGATCAATGGATCGGAAAGAAGATTCATTTCATTGGAATCGCCGGTGCAGGTATGAGCGGCTTGGCTCGTATCGCTCTCTCGCATGGAATTTCAGTATCTGGCAGCGACTCTAAAGATTCATCTGTCGTCTTAGCGCTGCGTGCTCTCGGTGCGCAGGTCCACATCGGACATGACTCTGTACACATTGATGGCGTAGATATCGTGATCTATTCAAATGCAATTTCAGAAAGTAACCCGGAGATCAAACGCGCCCAAGAGCTGGGTCTGCCTCTTCTCACACGTGCCCAGGCACTTGCAATTCTCATGTCGACCAGCAAGAGCCTTGCTGTCGCAGGAACGCATGGCAAGACCACGACATCATCGATGCTTACTGTTGCACTTCAATCCTGTGGAACCGATCCGTCTTTCGCCATTGGTGGAACCCTCACCGCCTCCGGATCAAATGCCCATCGCGGTACTGGAGATTTCTTTGTAGCCGAGGCAGATGAATCTGATGGCTCCTTCTTGGAATACTGTCCATTCAGCGCGATCGTGACAAATGTAGAGCATGATCACGTCGATTTTTTCGCCACAGAAGAATCAGTGATGGATATCTTCACTGAGTTTGCACGTTCAGTTAACCCAGATGGTTTCTTCGTCTACTGCAAAGACGATTCTGGCGCCCAGAAAATTGCAGCCACAGATTTTGCAGCTACAAAGATCTCCTACGGTGAGGAGGAAAGTGCAGATCTGCTCATCGACAACATCAAGCTATTGCCAGGTGGTTCAACAGCGCGAGCCTTATGGAAGGGAAGAGCTGTTGGAACAATTGAATTGCAAGTTCCCGGCCATCACAATCTGCTTAATGCAGCTGCAGCGCTGGCAATGGGGCTCTGCCTTGGTCAACCAGCGGCGGCGCTGCTCGAAGGGCTCAAATCTTTCCAAGGTGCAGGACGACGATTTGAACTCAAAGCTAGTGTTGCGGGAGTTCGAGTCATCGATGACTATGGACACCATCCGACAGAAATTAACGTTACGTTGACTGCAGCACGCCGTTATGCAGGGGAGGGTCGCGTTCTTGTGATCTTCCAACCTCATCGCTACTCCAGAACTCAAGCTTTTCTCGATCAGTTTGCTGACACTCTGGATTTGGCAGACCACGCAATACTCTTGGAGATATACCCAGCAAGTGAAAAGCCAATAGCAGGTGTGAGCGCATCACTTATTGCGCAGAAGATGAAGCACGGAAAGTTCATTCCTAATTTCTTGGAAGCTTCAGAAGAGATTATCGCTATGGCAAAGCCTGGAGATGTGATCCTCACACTGGGAGCAGGCGATGTTAATTCTTTAGCTCCGATTATTGCTCAAGGACTTGAACGTCGATTCGAAACTCTATCCTCACACTAATGTCACTACGCAGTCGAAAAACCTTCTCGCTTCCTTTGGCTATTATTTCGTTGATTGTGATCCTATTGGCCTACCTTCTCGGTTGGTCTTCGATCTTTAAAGTCAAGAGCGTGGAGATTTCAGGGGCGCCCACTGCAGTGGTACAAGTGGCTATTGAGAAGAAAAGTGAAATTGTGGTGGGTCAACAGTTGGCGCGAGTAAATCCCCAGTCAGTTGCACGAAGAATCGAAAAGTTATCCTGGGTAAAGGAAGTGGGAATCTCCAGAGATTGGCTCAACGGTGTGGTGGCAATTCAAATCAGTCCGCGACAACCTTTAGCTTTCTTTAACTCTGATCAAATTCCAGGACAGACAATTGATGAAGAGGGTCGGCTCTTCTCACTGCCTGGATTTTCAAATCCAGATCTCGCTCTTATCTCAGCGAAGAGCCCTGAGGGAGCCTTGAAGGCAAATGAGCTTTTCACTGCACTTCCAGAGAACTTTCGCAGCCAGATCAACTCAATGACGGCGACCTCATCACAGACGTTCACTCTTAACGCCACAATTGATGGCCGTGAAATCCGCATTCGATGGGGAGATAGCCAAGATACGGCGCTCAAGATTTCGGTGATTAACAAACTGCTGAAAATGCCAGAAAATAAGGTGATTAAGTTGATTGATGTCGTTGCACCACATGCACCGATAGTTAAATAATTTCTGTAAATAACTCTCAAGTTGTAGATGAGGAATTAGTTCGAGTCGGTGTTTGATTGCAGCCTTTGATCACCCTAAGTTGACGGCCATTAGAGAGATGAATCGTAAGTCTCAAGGCGAGGTTTATAGTTCATAAGGAGGACTCACGTGGCTGCACCACAAAATTATCTAGCTGTCATCAAAGTTGTTGGAATTGGTGGCGGGGGAGTCAATGCGATTAATCGCATGATCGATGTCGGCCTTAAAGGCGTTGAGTTCATTGCAATCAATACAGATGCGCAACATCTACTCATGAGTGATGCTGATGTGAAGTTAGATATTGGTCGCGCATCAACAAAAGGATTAGGCGCAGGTGCTGCACCTGAAAAAGGACGTCAAGCGGCAATTGATCACACTGAGGAAATTGAAGAAATTCTTCGCGGTGCGGATATGGTTTTTGTAACAGCTGGCGAAGGTGGCGGAACCGGAACAGGTGGCGCACCAATCGTTGCCAAAATCGCACGCGATCTTGGAGCGCTCACCATTGGTGTTGTTACGCGTCCCTTCTCTTTTGAAGGAAAGATTCGCATGCGTCAAGCAGAAGAAGGAATTGAACTCCTTCGTAGCGAAGTAGATACACTGATTGTTATTCCAAATGATCGCCTCCTTGCAATCTCTGATCGCAATATCACTGCAGTTGATGCATTTAGAAGTGCGGATCAAGTTCTGTTATCTGGTGTCCAAGGAATTACTGAAATCATTACTCAACCAGGACTCATCAACCTTGACTTCGCAGATGTAAAAACTGTGATGACAGATGCTGGTTCAGCTCTTATGGGAATCGGATCTGCTCGCGGTGAAAATAGAGCAATCAGAGCCGCTGAACTCGCAATCTCAAGTCCACTTCTTGAAGCCTCTATTGATGGTGCTATGGGTGTCCTTCTTTCGGTAGCCGGCGGTTCAGATCTTGGTCTCTTTGAGATCAATGAAGCATGCGAACTCGTTCAAGCTGCGGCACATCCAGATGCGCGGATCATTTTTGGAACAACCATCGATGATGCACTTGGCGATGAAGTGCGCATTACGGTAATCGCGGCAGGTTTTGACGGCGGAGAGCCAAAGAAAGTGGCTGTTCCCGTTATTGATGCATCGATCTTGGGCGGAGTAGCCAATCCTCTACCTGATAACGACCCGCTTGTGGTTGCGTTGGATCATGATGAAAGCAAGCCAGCTAAGCGCGTCACATTCGAAGATCTCGTTGCTGAAGACGAGATCGACGTGCCAGACTTTATGAAGTAATAGTGAATTACAGTTTTACAGATCGCACCGGTGGTTTATCCACCGGTGCTTTTCTTTCTTACAATCTCGCCACCCATGTCGGAGATGACCACACCACCGTGTTTGCTCACCGCTCCCGTCTAGAGAGCGATCTTGGCCTTCCTATTCAATTTATGGAGCAAGTGCACGGTAACGCAGTAGCCATCATCGATAGGCAGATAGTTAGTCCACCGATAGCCGATGCTCTTGTCACCGGAAGTAAAGGGATCGGCTTGGCAGTGATGGTTGCAGATTGCATTCCACTTTTACTTTCCTCTACACATGCAGTTGCTGCAGTACATGTTGGTCGAAAAGGTCTTATGAACGAAGTTGCTCTCTCTGCAATTCGCGAGATGCACACTTATGGCTCATCAGAGATCACAGCAGTTGTGGGTCCATCGATTTGTGGCCAATGTTATGAAGTCTCTCGAGATATCTATGACGATGTATCAAAGAGTTTTCCACTCGCTTCATCCCAGACTCGAGCTGGCGGATTTGCTCTCAATCTCGCGCGCGCTCTTATAGATCAATTACAGAGCATCGGGGTTAGAGTCGTTGATGAAGGACGATGCACCGTAGAAGATGCGAACCTCTACTCTTATCGCAGAGATGGTGTGACAGGACGACAAGCAGGGGTTGTGTGGTTATGAGCGAAGGAGATCGCAAGGCCGAGCTTTCTCAATCTCTTGCAGATGTCCAAGGGCGCATTCTTGAGGCAACAGCACGAGCATCGCGTAGCGCTGATGAAGTCACTCTTGTTGCAGTCACCAAGACTTATCCCGTCAGCGATGTTGAGATTCTGCGCCAATTGGGAGTCACTCATTTTGGCGAAAACAGGAGCGCTGAAGGTCAAGAAAAAGCAGCCCATGTACCCGCACATTGGCATTTTCAAGGACAAATTCAGAGCAACAAGATCGCAGCTATCTCTTCTTGGGCCCAGTCAGTTCATTCATTAGATGACCTCTCTCATGTTGCCAAGTTCGATAGGGCTGTAGGAGAGATTCCTGGAAAGCGATTAAATGTTTTTATTCAGATTTCACTCGATGGAGATACCTCCAGGGCCGGAGTCAGGGGAGACGAATTAGTGGCCATAGGTCAGCTGATTTCCTCGGCAAAAAATCTAGACCTTGTTGGATTGATGGTTGTTCCTCCCGTCAATGCCGAGCCAGAGAAGGCATTTTCTGAAGTGGCTGAAATGGCCCAGCGCTTTCGCCATGAATTTCCGATGGCACAATCAATATCTGCAGGCATGAGCGGAGATTTCGAGATTGCTATTGCCCACGGTGCGACACACATTCGCGTAGGTAGCCAAATACTCGGTCCCCGCGCTACTCACGCGTAAAATTAGTTACATGTCTGCACTCAATAAAGTAATGGAGTACCTCGGCCTCGTTGACGGTCCAGAGGGTGCTACCGAAGAAGTAAAGCCAAAGCCAGTTGTTCGCGAAGAACGTGTCAGACCTGTAGCAACTACAACTTCGACACCTTCGACAAATGGCGTGACCGTTATTGGTGGACGTGCGATTGTCGAGGCTGAGCCAGTTCTCGATCTTGGATCTTCATACAACATTGTCACACTGCATCCGCGTTCATACTCAGATGCACGTCAAATGGCAGAGCATTATCGCGAGGGCAATCCCGTCATCATTAATCTCGATGACATGGATGAATCAGAAAAGAAGCGACTTGTGGATTTTGCAAGTGGTTTAGCTTTTGGACTTCGAGGCGGAATTGAGAAAATTACTAGCCGCGTATTTCTTCTCTCACCGGCAAATGTAACTGTACGCACTGAAGATAAAGCTGCCTATGCACAGGCAAGTTTTTACAATCAGAGCTAAGTAAGCATCCTTAACACTTATGTTTAAAGATCTCATTCTGAACTTACTCACCTTTTTCAAGTGGATACTTTTCGCTCGCTTGATCATTGATTACGTAAGAATGTTTGCGCGAAATTGGCGCCCAAAGAGTGGGCTCATCGCACTCTTTGAAGTGATCTATGCGATCACGGATCCACCAATGAAGTTTGTTGGTCGTTTTATTCCACCTCTGAGGTTGGGCGGAGTGGCTCTAGATCTTTCCTTCATCGTGCTCTTACTTGCACTTAATTTTGCATCAACAATTGTGAGAATAGTTCTCTAAGCTTTCTTGAGATTTAGCGTAATTCCTAATTCATTATCGCCTTCTTCAAGTGACTCATCGTGTGTAAGTGAAGTAGCTAGTACCTCATCACAGATGTACGAAATCTGTGATGAGATTGCTGCAACAGTCTGAGGCAGAGCACTAAAGGTCACAATGATGCGATCTGAAATATCCAACCCATCGCTCTTGCGGCGCTCCTGAATAAAGCGAATAACTTCACGGACTACACCCGCTTCAATGAGCTCTGGGGTAAGTGTTAAATCAAGTGCTACAGACTCTCCATCATGGCTTGCAACCATCCACCCACTCTTTGGAACTTCAGTGACGACAAGATCGCCTAGATCTATCTCAAAAGTTCCAAGTGTTGTGTTCTGCTTGCTTCGAAGAGTTTTAACTAGCTGGGTTGCATCTGCTGCTGCGATGAGTTTGGCAACAGCCTGAACATCTGCGCCATATTTTCCACCCAGAGATTTGAAATTCGCCTTAATAGAGATATCTACAAGATCGCCATCGGCATCTGCGATGTCAGCAAGGCTGATGACGTTGAGCTCATCTGCGATCTGATCTTTCATCTCATCAGGCAGCTTGTCCCATCCAGGAGCCGAGATGAGGGCACGTCCAAGTGGTTGGCGAATCTTTATGCCGGATTCGGCGCGCGCTGCTCGACCTTGTTCTACAACTCGACGAGTCATGGCAACTTGTGTGCTCAATGTGCGATTGATTAATTGTGAATCAGCAACGGGGAAATCTGTCAGGTGAACCGAAGCTGCGACCTGTGGTTGAGCAGGACGAATCAATTCTTGCCAGGCATGCTCGGCGATAAATGGAACCATCGGAGCTAGCAACTGAGTCAAAGTTTCTAAACATTCATGGAGTGTTGCAAGGGCTGCTACATCACCATCCCAAAAACGTCGGCGAGAGCGACGCACATACCAATTGGAGAGATCGTCAATAAATGCTGCGAGAACTCGACCCGCATGTTGTGAATCAAATTCGGTATATGCCTTATCGACTTCTTCGGTCAGGATATTGAGCTCAGATAAAATCCAGTGATCCATCAAAGATCGATCTTTCACTGCTGGAGATTGTGCAAGATCAAAGTTGGATGCATGGGCATAGAGTGAGTGGAAAGAAATTGTGTTCCAGTAAGTCAAGAGCGTCTTTCGCACAACGTCACTGATTGCATCATGGCCGACACGTCGGGCAGACCAAGGTGAACCAGCTGCAAGCATGTACCAACGGACAGCATCTGCTCCGTGTTGATCCATCAGAGCAATTGGCTCAAGGACATTTCCAAGGTGCTTACTCATCTTGCGTCCATCTTTATCAAGGATGTGTCCTAGGCAGAGAACGTCTTTATACGAGGATTGGTCAAAGACTAAGGTTCCAATTGTCATGAGCGTGTAGAACCAACCGCGGGTTTGGTCGATCGCCTCACAGATAAAGTCGGCAGGGTAGGCAGCTTCAAATTTTTCCTTGGAGCCTTCCTTATGCGGATATCCCCATTGAGCAAATGGCATTGCGCCAGAATCAAACCAGCAATCAATTACCTCTGGAACGCGCACCATCGTGCTCGCACATTCTGCACATGCAAATGTAATGTCATCAACAAAAGGACGGTGTGGATCTAGCTCGAGTAAATCTGCCCCGGCTAATTGACCAAGTTCTTTTAGCGAATCAACACAAATCTCATGCTTATTTTCACATCGCCAGATAGGAAGGGGAGTTCCCCAGAATCTGTTACGGGAAAGTGCCCAGTCAATATTGTTATTGAGCCAATCACCATAGCGCCCAGTCTTGATGGTCTCTGGATGCCAATTTGTCTTCTCATTTTCGCGGATGAGAGCATCCTTGATCGCTGTAGTGCGGATGTACCACGATGGTTGGGCGTAATAAATCAGCGCTGTATGACAGCGCCAGCAGTGAGGATATGAATGTTCATATTGCAGATGCTTGTATAGAACTCCACGAGATTTGAGCTCCTTCACAAGTGGCTTATCTGCATCCTTAAAGAAGAGGCCGCCCACCATTGGAACTTCGGGCAAGAAAGTTCCGTTTGGAGCAATTGGGTTAACGACAGGCAATCCGTAGCTGCGACAGACTTGTAGGTCATCTGCTCCAAATGCTGGTGCTTGATGCACAAGGCCAGTTCCATCTTCGGTGGTGACATAGTTAGCTAGGACCACAAAGTGCGCATCAGGGATTTCGACAAAATCCAGTGGGCGCGAATATGTCACACGCTCCAGTGAGGAACCCTTAAATGTTTTGAGAATCTCCACATCCCCGATCAAACTTCCGACCAGCGCTTCTGCGACAACGAGAACTTCTGATGCTTCTTCGTGAGTGACTCGCGCTGCTACATAATCAACGTCTGGGTGAACGGCAATTGCAGTGTTTGACACAAGCGTCCAAGGAGTCGTTGTCCAGACGAGCAAAGATGCTTTGAGATCGACTAAATCGCCAGAGGTAATTGGAAAACGGATGAAGACCGAAGGATCTGTAACGGTTTCATACCCTTGAGCTAACTCGTGATCGGAAAGTCCTGTGCCACATCGTGGGCAATATGGTGCGACGCGATGATCTTGAACAAGCAGACCTTTCTTCCAGATCTCTTTGAGTGACCACCACACGCTCTCGACGTATTCAGGTGACATAGTCCAATACGCTTGATCAAAATCAACCCAGAAGCCCATACGCTCTGTCATGGTTGTGAATGCATCTACATGTCGTGTGACGGACTCGCGACACTTGTCATTAAAAGGTGCGATGCCAAACTTTTCGATATCTCCCTTGCCAGAAAATCCCAACTCTTTCTCAACGGCAATTTCAACTGGCAGACCATGACAATCCCATCCAGCTTTTCGGGTAACGAACTTGCCTTTCATAGTATGAAAACGAGGGAAAACATCCTTGAAAACTCGCGCTTCGATGTGGTGCGTTCCAGGCATTCCATTGGCAGTTGGTGGGCCTTCATAGAAAGTCCACGGGGTTTGGCCTTCACGCGCCTTGAGTGATCTTTCAAAAATTGATTGGTCATCCCACATCGCAAGGATCGAACGCTCCATAGCAGGCAGGTCGATCTGGGCTGCGAGTGGGCGAAATTGTGAGCTCATAAGGCTGCCGAGTCTAATGCAGGGCACTTCACCTGCCGTAATCGGCGCTTGCATAATGAGCGCAACAATATTCTCAGCCTGTTTAACGAGTGGCATATTTGGTAGTAGACGAAAAAGCGCATAAGGTGCGCGGCGTGTCAGCAAAAAAGGTAGTCAAGAAGGCGGCGAAGAAGGCTCCCGCCAAAAAGGCCCCTGCCAAGAAAGCTGCAGCTAAGCCAGTTAAAAAGGTAGCCAAGAAAGCTCCAGCAAAGAAAATTGCAAAGAAAGCTCCAGCAAAGAAAATTGCAAAGAAAGCTCCAGCAAAGAAAGTAGTTGCTAAGAAAGTTGCGCCAAAGAAAGCTCCTGCTAAAGCGCCGGTAAAAAAGAGTGCGCCGGGACGACCATTTCCATCTAAAGCGGGAAAGCCAACACTGACCGTTGATGAGAAGTCACAGACAGTTTCAGTTGCCACAGTGATCGCACCTGTTGCAGCACCTGTAGTTGAAGAGCGACGACTGGTGATGCCACCTCCACCTCGACCAGTAAAGAGTGGAAAGAAAGTTGCGCCCCTTAAACCGATTAAATCTGCCCCTACACCTGTGACCGCCTCGGCTGGGGAAACCCCATGGAGCGCTGCAGAACTTAAGGCTATTCGCATCGAACTTTCCAAGGAATTGCTTCGACTCAAGCATGAGCTTGAATTGATTGAAACTGAAATGGAAGAGTTGATCGCTGACTCAGGCGAAGGCGCAGGAGATGATCAGGCAGACTCTGGCACAAAGACCTTCGAACGCGAACATGAGATGTCACTAGTAATAAATGCACGCGATATGGTTTTACAGACAGAGCGCGCACTTGATCGCATCGATAGCAAGAGTTACGGTAATTGTGAAGATTGCGCAAACCCGATTGGTAAAGAGCGCTTACAAGTATTTCCACGAGCAACCCTGTGCATGATCTGTAAGCAGAAAGAAGAGCGACGTTAAAGGTGCCTCTGGCAGGATTTACTTTTCACTGGCAACGCCTCTACTTTCTTGCAGCCTTCATATGGCTTATTGATTACTCAACAAAAGTGTGGGCGCTTAACAATATAAGCCAAGTGGAGCCAATAAAAATAATCGGCTCGATTCTTCAGCTTCGATTGGTATTTAACCCGGGCGCGGCATTTAGTTTTGGAACAAGTTTTACAGTTATCTTCACAATCCTTGCCCTTCTTGCTGTTGCTGTTATCGCCTACTACGCGGTCAAGATTGCAGATCGATGGTGGTCAGTTGTGCTGGGAGTTGCTCTAGGCGGAGTCCTAGGAAACCTCACGGATCGAATTTTCAGAGAGCCATCGATTTTTAATGGCCATGTCATCGATTGGATTGAATTACCGCGTTTTCCGGTCTTTAACGTTGCCGATATGGCAATAGTCGGTGCCGCGTTACTATCAGTACTGTTAATCGCTAAGGAGATTCCTCCTTTTGCCCCACCAGGCGCGCAGAAGTAATCGAGGAGAATCATGGCAAGAGAATTACGCACACTCAGCGTTCCTGAGGGCGTTGCCGGAGAGCGCATCGATAGCGCACTCGTTCGAGTCTTAGGGCTCTCTCGCTCAGCAATTGTGCGACTTATTGAAGATGGCGATATCACCTGTGAAGGTAGAGCCTTAGGTAAATCAGAACGTGTTACGGCTTCACAGGTAATTGATGTGTTGCTTCCTGAGACTATCGAGCGCGATCCGATTCCACTGACACCATTAGAAGGATTAGAAGTTGTATACAACGATGACCACATTCTGGTGATCAATAAGCCAGTGGGATGTGCAGCTCATCCAAGTCCAGGCTGGCATGGACCGACAGTTGTTGGCGCACTCGCAGCAGCGGGTTACACCATTTCAACATCAGGTGCGGCAGAGCGCACCGGAATTGTTCATCGTCTCGATGTGGGCACCAGTGGTTTGATGGTTGTTGCCAAGACTGATCGTGCATTTACAGTTCTCAAGGAAGCATTTCGTTCACGAAGTGTTGATAAGACTTATCACGCACTGATCCAAGGCCACATTGATCCACCGACCGGCACAATCGATGCCCCTATAGATCGGCATCCCAAAGTTGATCACCGATTTGCAGTTGTTGCAGAAGGTAAAGAGAGCATTACTCATTACGAATTGATCGAGTACTACCGAGCAGTGACTATGGTGAAGGTCGAACTTGAAACCGGACGTACACATCAAATTCGTGTCCACTTCAGCGCACTCAACCATCCTCTCGTTGGTGACACTACCTATGGGGCTGATCCAGTTCTTGCAAAATCACTACAAATGTCGCGACCATGGCTTCACGCTAAAGAGCTCCGTTTTGCCCACCCCATTACGGAGCAGCAGATGGAGTTTAAGGCTCCATATCCAGATGACCTTCAGGCTTGTCTGGCGTTGCTATCCGATGCAGTCATTCCGTAAGTGCTAATTTAGCCAGCCTATGAACGGCAATCCTTCAGATTCATTTGTGCATCTGCACGTCCACACCGAGTACTCGATGCTCGATGGCGCTGCTCGCATTGGCGATTTAGTAAACGAAGTTGCACGCCAAGAAATGCCTGCGATAGCGATGACAGATCACGGCAATGTTTTTGGGGCTTTTGATTTTTACAAGCAGGCTACAAAGGTAGGCGTAAAGCCAATCATCGGTATTGAAGCCTACGTTGCACCTGAATCAAGGCATGAGAAGAAACGCGTGCAGTGGGCTAGCGGCGGTGAAGATGATGTATCAGGTGGTGGCGCTTACACCCACATGACTATCTTGGCCGAAAACAACCAAGGATTAGCAAATCTCTTTCGCTTATCTTCCCTTGCCTCTCTCGAAGGTTATTACTACAAACCCCGAATGGATCGCGAGCTTCTCTCTCGCCATGCAGATGGATTAATCGCAACAACAGGCTGTCCAGGCGGTGAGATTCAAACCCGACTTCGTATGGGAAATTATCGAGAAGCGCTACGAGCAGCAAGTGATTATCGAGATATTTTTGGCGCAGCAAATTTCTATCTTGAAGTGATGGATCATGGGATAGATATCGAAAATCGCGTCAAAGCAGACCTGCTTAAATTAGGTAAAGAGCTCAAGCTTCCATTGCTTGCAACCAATGATCTTCACTATGTATTTCATGAGGATGCCCCAGCCCATGAAGCTCTTCTCTGTGTCCAGTCCGGTTCGACTCTTGCTGACCCTAAGCGATTCAAGTTCGATAACAGTGAGTTCTACGTGAAAACAGCGGCACAGATGCGCGAAATTTTTAAGGATATTCCAGAGTCGTGCGATAACACCTTGCTCATTGCAGAGCGTTGCAATGTCACTCTTCGCGAAGGTGAAAACCTGTTACCTCAGTTTGAAGTGCCTGCGGGACAAACCGAAGATTCATGGTTGCGGACTCTCTCTCATGAAGGGTTAAAGAATCGTCTTGGCGATCGCGTAACCGCTGAACATGTAACACGCCTTGATTACGAACTCGATGTCATGATCAAGATGGGATTCCCCGGATACTTCCTCGTGGTTGCAGATCTCTGCTCGCACGCACGAGAAGTTGGAATTCGCGTGGGACCTGGTCGTGGATCCGCAGCTGGCTCGCTAGTTGCCTACGCACTTGGAATTACCGGACTCGATCCCATCGAACACGGACTACTTTTTGAGCGGTTCCTAAACCCAGAGCGAATCTCGATGCCCGATATCGATCTTGACTTCGACGAACGTCGCAGATCAGAGATGATCCGCTATGCAACTCAGAAGTACGGTGATGACCGTGTCGCGCAGATCATCACGTACGGAACAATTAAATCGAAACAAGCTCTTAAAGATGCAACGCGTGTTCTTGGTTACCCATATGTTATTGGCGAAAAACTTACTAAGGCGCTGCCACCTTCAGTTATGGGTAAGGACATCACACTCAGTGGAGTATTTGATAAGGATGACCCGCGACATGGAGAAGCGGGAGAATTTCGAACCCTGTACGAGACCGATGTGGACTCAAAAAAAGTTGTAGATCTAGCACGTGGTCTAGAAGGACTTAAGCGACAGTGGGGTGTTCACGCAGCCGGTGTGATTCTTTCGCGCGAACCGTTACTTGATGTCATCCCAATTCATCGCCGTGAAGCAGATGGCGCAATTATTACTCAATTCGATATGGGTGCCTGTGAGGCCACTGGTCTTCTGAAAATGGACTTCTTAGGTCTTCGAAACCTCTCTGTCTTAGATGATGCGCTCGAAAACATAAAACTAAATCTCGGAATCGATGTCGTACTTGAAGATTTACCTCTTAGCGATGCCAAGACATTTGAGCTTCTTGGACGCGGAGATACATTAGGCGTCTTTCAGCTCGACGGTGGACCAATGCGCGCACTACTTCGCAGCATGTCACCAGATTCCTTTGCAGATATCTCAGCTGTGATTGCGCTCTATCGCCCTGGTCCCATGGGCGAGAACGCACATAACAACTATGCAGATCGTAAAAATGGTCGCAAACCAGTAGAGGCAATTCATCCTGAACTACGGGTTCCATTGGCAGATATTCTTGGTGATACCTACGGACTTATCGTTTATCAAGAGCAGGTTATGGCAATTGCTCAGAAGGTTGCTGGGTTCTCACTTGGTCGCGCTGACCTTTTGCGTAAGGCGATGGGCAAGAAGAATAAAGAGATTCTAGATACCGAGTACATTCCATTTGAAGCAGGCATGAAATCAAATGGATTTGGTGATGCTGCAATAAAGAGACTCTGGGAAGTTCTGATTCCGTTCTCGGATTACGCATTTAACCGCGCGCACTCAGCCGGTTACGGAGTCGTCTCGTTCTGGACCGCCTACCTCAAAGCAAATTATCCGACCGAGTACATGGCAGCCCTGCTTACCAGCGTTCGTGACGATAAAGATAAATCTGCTCTATATCTCTCAGAATGCCGACGGATGGGCATCAATGTTCTTCCTCCCGATGTCAATGAATCAAATTCTGAATACACTCCGCGCGGAAAAGATATTCGCTTTGGACTTGCCGCTATTCGTAATGTGGGTGAGGGTGTAGTCGCATCGATCAAGAGTGCACGTGAGGCGAAAGGAAACTTTGCATCTTTCGGTGATTTCCTAGCCAAAGTTGATTCACAGGTCTGCAATAAGAAAACTATTGAGTCATTGATTAAGGCCGGCGCCTTTGATGATCTCGGTCATCACCGAAAAGCTCTTGTGGCAATTCATCTCGAGGCAATCGATGCTGTCATCGAGAGTAAACGAGCAGAGGCCATCGGTCAGTTCGATCTCTTTGGTGAAATCGGTAGTTCAGCTATGAGTGGTCTGGAAATTGAAATCCCTCAAGGCGAATGGGATAAGGCGACACTTCTGGCATTTGAACGCGAAATGCTCGGACTTTATGTGTCGGATCATCCGCTACTGGGCGTAGAACACATCCTTCGCTCGAATACAGATATGTCCATCAGCGAACTTGTCGAAGTCGGGGGAATGCAGGATGGATTTGTCACCATCGGCGGATTGATTACAAGTATTTCACGAAAGGTTTCGCGCACTGGATCATCGTGGGCGATTGTGACTGTAGAAGATCTCGAGGGCTCACTTGAAGTTCTCTTCTTTGCAAATACATATAATCAATATGCGCTTACTCTTATTGAGGATCGTATTGTCACGATTCGAGGCCGAGTCGATCGCAGAGATGATGCAGTTCGATTCAGCGCTGTCGAGATGACTTCGCTAGATGTTTCTAGTGGCCCAGTTGGTCCATTGATGATCTCTCTCCCAATCTCACAATGCACGCCACCGATTGTTGAAAGAGTGAAAGAGATTCTCAGGTCTCATCCCGGCAAACGCGAAGTACATCTCCAGATTGAAGATTCAGGTAAGAGCACCACAATGAAAATTGATGCCCTCGTCACATCATCGCCAAGTTTGAGCGCTGACCTCAAGAGCATTCTCGGCCCAGATTGCCTCGTTCGTAGCTGATCCCACGAATTCACGCCTCTTCCGAGAGGCTCTACAAAGTAGACTGTCTCTGTGATTCGAAGAGTTGATCTACGCGGTGTTCGTTACTCCAAGGCAGAGGTCCAAGACCTCTTGCCTCGCGCAACCCTTGATGTCAATGAAGCGATGAAGCTCATCGCGCCTATTTTGACGCGTGTAAAAAATGGCGGAGTAGATGATCTTTACGCTCTTGGCGAGGAGTTCGACGGAGTACGGCCACCATCACTTCGCGTTCCACAATCGGCACTAGATGCGGCTTTGGCCGAACTTGATCCTGAGATTCGCCGTAGCTTGGATATTTCGATCGAGCGAATCAGAAAAGTTCACAATGACCAAGTACGCGCTCCACACACGACAAAAGTTGTAGATGGCGGAACCGTTACAGAACGCTGGATCCCGGTTGATCGCGTAGGTCTTTACGTGCCTGGCGGACGCGCTGTTTATCCATCAAGTGTGATGATGAATGTCATTCCGGCGCAAATCGCAGAAGTGCAGAGCATTGCCGTCGCATCACCGCCACAGAAAGTTCACGGGGGATTGCCACACCCGACAATTCTTGCCACCTGCGCACTACTTGGAGTCACAGAGGTTTACGCCATCGGTGGCGCACAAGCGGTAGCTCTTTTTGCTTATGGAATGAAAGACCTCTGCGAAAAGTGCGACATGGTTACTGGTCCTGGAAATATCTACGTTGCGGCTGCAAAGCGTGCACTGCGTGGCGTGATCGGTATCGATTCAGAGGCCGGTCCAACAGAGATTGCAATTTTGGCTGACGAAACGGCAGATGCTCGAAATGTTGCCGCCGATCTGATTAGTCAAGCAGAGCATGATGTTATTGCTGCTGCAGTTTTAGTAACCCCTTCAATTGCGCTGGCAGAAGCCGTTGAGCAAGAACTTGTGAGACAAATCAAACTCACAAAACACTCTGAACGCATTTCAACCGCTCTTTCTGGAGTTCAGAGTGCGATAGCAATCGTTGATGATATTGCCCAAGGAATAGATGTTGTAAATGCTTACGCCGCTGAACACCTTGAGATTCAAACCAAAGATGCAAAGGGGGATAGCGCGAAGATAAGAAATGCTGGCGCTGTGTTTATTGGTAATTTCACGCCAGTATCTCTTGGAGATTATTCGGCTGGCTCTAATCACGTATTGCCTACCGGTGGATGTGCCTGCCACAGCAGCGGACTCTCAGTAGCAACTTTTCTTCGTGGGCTTCACTTCATCGAATATAGCGAGAGCGCTTTTAGAGATATTGCGCCTACCGTCATCACACTTGCGCAGGCTGAAGATCTGCCCGCGCATGGTCAAGCTATGAGCGCACGTTTGGAAGATCGATGACAGATTCACGCTGGCCTACATGGCTTCCGCTGCGAGAATCTCTTGCTCCATTATCGGCCTATGGTGCGCCGCAGGTTGAGGCAGAGGCGAGCCTGAATACAAATGAAAATCCCTTTGCGCTTTCGCCCGAACTTGTTTCTGCAATCACTTTACGCGTTTCTGAGGTTGCTTCAACTCTTAATCGTTATCCCGATCGTGATGCACTGGCGCTGCGATCTGGATTAGCAAATTACATCAATGAACTTTCCGGTACTTCATTTTCAGCATCCCAGGTATGGGCCGCCAATGGAAGTAACGAAATCATTCAATCGTTGTTTTTAGCCTTCGGCGATCGCAGTGCCATCGGTTTCTTGCCTTCATACTCGATGCACCCGCTGATGGCTCGAGTTACCGCAACAGATTGGGTCGATGGCAGACGTCGCTCTGATTTCTCACTTGATATCGATAGTGCAATAGCCCAGATCACTCAGGTGTCACCGGCCTTGACCTTTATTACTACTCCCAATAATCCAACTGGCGAAGCAATTTCTGTAGGCGAGATTGAAAAGATTGCGCAGATAGTTCCTGGGTTACTTGTTGTTGATGAGGCATATGCTGAGTTTTCTGACGAAGTTTCTGCGGTAACTCTTATTAGTCAGTATCCGCAGATTGTTGTCATCCGCACCATGAGCAAAGCATTCTCTTTTGCTGGAGCTCGCGTTGGCTATCTGCTTGCCCATCCATCAGTCGTTGAAGCAATGATGTTAGTCAGATTGCCGTATCACTTGAGCACTCTTACTCAAGAGGCCGCCCTAATGGCTTTGGATTTTAAGGATGAGTTGCTATCAGGAGTTGCAGAACTGCGGGCAGAACGCGATCGCGTTGCAAAGTCTTTACGCAACATGGGGCTTACCGTCCTTTCCAGTCAGGCAAATTTTCTACTTTTCTCAGGGTTTAAATCTGAATCGGCTCAGTTGTGGCAGCAGATGCTTGATAGAGGAATTTTGATTCGAGATGTGGGATTATCAGGGTACTTACGCACCACAATCGGCACCGGCGCCGAAAATGAAAAGTTTCTACACGCGCTACGAGAGTGCTTAGCTAAGGAGAAATCATGAGAACTGCACGCGTTGAACGAACAACAAAAGAATCCAAGGTTCTAGTCGAGCTCAACCTCGACGGAAGCGGTCAGATCAACGTTGATACTGATGTGCCTTTCTTCGATCACATGCTCTCGCAACTTGGAAAGCATTCAGGATTTGATCTCACTGTAAAGACTGAGGGAGATGTCGACGTTGACTCACACCACACCGTCGAAGATACATCCCTTGCATTCGGTCAGGCCCTTCGCGAAGCTCTCGGTGACAAGGCAGGAATTCGTCGATTTGGCGATGCCATGGTTCCACTCGATGAAGTACTTGTTCAGGCAGCGGTGGATTTATCGGGTCGTCCTTACCTAGTACATCGCCAACCAGAAATAGTTGAACTCATTGGAACATTTGATACAACTCTAGGTAAGCACATTTGGGAGTCCATTGTTGCTGAAGCGCGCATTGCACTCCACATCCGTGTTCTTGAGGGACGCAATGCACACCATGTCTTTGAAGCGCAATTCAAGGCTGTAGCCCGTGCCCTTCGTGATGCAGTTGCACTTGATGGACGCGTCAGCGGTATTCCTTCAACAAAGGGTTCACTCTAATTTCAACTATTGCAATTCTGGATTATGGTTCAGGCAATCTTCGATCAGCGGTTCGAGCTTTTGAAACTTCGGGACACGATGTCATTCTGACTTCAGATCCTGATGTTGCTCGTGAAGCTACCGGATTAGTCGTTCCAGGCGTTGGTGCATTCTCTGCCTGTATGAACGGATTGCACAAAGTCAATGCCGCTGAAGTAATTCAAGCACGCTATAAACAATCGCGTCCCACCATTGGAATCTGTATCGGAATGCAAGTTCTTTTTGCAGATAGCGATGAAAATGGCCATTACTCAGGAATTAAAATTTGGCCAACTTCAGTGAGTAAGTTACATGCACCCGTCTTGCCGCATATGGGTTGGAATAGCGTTGAGCCAGATTCGAAGTCAGCGCTATTTGCAGGCGTTGAAGGCGAATCTTTCTACTTCGTTCATTCATACGCAGCTCGTGATTTGCCGGGCGCTGTGAACACCTATGCAACCCATGGAGAAAAATTTCTTGCCGCCACTGAAGATGGAACACTGACTGCCACACAATTTCATCCTGAGAAATCAGGGCGAGCTGGCCTTGCGTTAATTAAGAACTGGAGCAGATCACTATGAGTTTCCTCGAACTTTTGCCTGCGGTAGATGTGAAAGATGGTCGTGCTGTTCGTCTTGTTCAGGGCGAGCTCGCGCGTGAAAGTATTTACGGCTCTCCACTTGAAGTTGCTCTTGATTTTCAAAAATCAGGGGCCGAGTGGTTGCACCTGGTAGATCTAGATGCTGCCTTTGGTCGTGGCGAAAATAGCGCCCTACTGGCAGAAGTCGTAGGTCGGTTAGATATCGATGTCGAGCTCTCAGGTGGTATTCGTGATGATGAATCACTGACTCGCGCCCTGGCCACTGGATGTCGCAGAGTAAATCTTGGAACCGCTGCACTAGAAAATCCTGAGTGGACCTCCCGTGTAATTGCAGAGCATGGTGATCGAATCGCTGTAGGTCTAGATGTTCGCGGTCATGTTCTAGCAGCACGAGGTTGGACAAAAGAAGGTGGAGATCTCTTTGAAACGTTAGCTCGCCTTGAGTCAGATGGGTGCGCCCGTTATGTCGTCACCGATGTCACCAAGGACGGAACTCTGCAAGGTCCAAATTTGGAATTGCTCAAAGAGGTGTGTGCTGCAACAAAGAAACCAGTAGTAGCAAGCGGTGGGATTTCAAGCCTTGCAGATATCAAAGCGCTCTGTGCGCTCAATCAGATTGGCGTTGAGGGCGCAATAGTAGGTAAAGCGCTGTACGCCGGAGCATTTACTTTGGAGCACGCCTTAGAAGTGACGCGATCATGACTTTATCTTCACGGATCATTGCCTGTCTTGATGTAAATGAGGGGCGCGTAGTTAAGGGCGTGAACTTCACGGATCTCGTTGATGCAGGCGATCCAGTTGAAATGGCAAAACTCTACGATGCAGAAGGTATTGACGAGCTTACTTTTCTTGATATTTCAGCAAGCGTAGTTAATCGTGAAACTACATATGATGTTGTGAGTAGAACTGCTGAGCAGGTATTTATCCCCTTGACTGTTGGTGGGGGAGTGCGAACCGTTGACGATGTTGACCGGCTTTTACGATCTGGTGCCGATAAAGTCTCAGTTAATACAGCAGCAATTGCTCGCCCTGAATTAATTTCTGAGATTGCCGATCGGTTTGGCACACAAGTTCTCGTACTCTCAGTTGATGCTCGTAGAGCGCGAACTGTTTCAGGTTTTGAAGTGACAACTCATGGTGGACGCAGCAGCGCTGGCATTGATGCGCTGGAATGGATTGAGCAAGCGACCGCACTTGGCGTCGGAGAGATTTTGCTTAACTCCATGGATGCCGATGGCACTCGTGCCGGTTATGACATTGGGATGATTTCCAGAGTTCGCGAGATCTCATCTCTCCCGCTTATAGCTAGCGGGGGAGCGGGCTCACTCGAAGATTTTGCTGCAGCAATTGAAGCGGGCGCAGATGCTCTCTTGGCGGCGAGCGTATTTCACTTCGGGGTACACCGCATCGCCGATGTAAAGAAGTACCTGGCTGAGCATGGATATTGCATGCGCACGAGCGCTCTGGCCTAAGGCACAATTACCCCGTGAGCATCTCTCTTTCCCCTGAAATTCTTGAACTTCTCAAGAACTCTGATGGCTTGATGCCTGCAATTGCTCAAGACAGTCTCTCCGGCGAAGTGTTAATGCTCGCCTACGTCAACGCAGAATCTCTTGCCATGACAATTGACTCGGGATTTGCAACATATTTCAGTCGCTCGCGAAATGAACTCTGGAAAAAGGGCGAAACATCAGGCCACTTGCAAAAAGTTGTCTCTATCTCGATTGACTGCGATGGAGATGCGATCTTGTTTCAAGTAGGGCAAGAAGGATCTGCCTGTCATACCGGGGAATTTACTTGTTTTCACCGCGAGATTTATCCAGCTAAAGATGAGAATAATTAACGCGTGCTGCTATGAACCTTCAAGAATTTAGAGAGTATGCAGCTGAGTACAACGTAATTCCTGTGTACAGAAAACTTTTGGCCGATGGAGAAACTCCTCTTGGCGTCTATCGTAAGTTATCTGGAAATACCGCAGGCTCGTTTCTTCTTGAATCGGCTGAACATGGTGGCGCATGGTCGCGGTACTCATTTATTGGTGCGCACTCGCAGGCGACCTTAAGCGAAAACGATGGCATGGCTCATTGGATTGGTACACCTCCAGCTGGTGCTCCGAAAGGAATTGATCCACTTGAGGCGCTTCGCCAATCCGCGTCCCATCTTCGTTCACCGAAGATTGCGGGGCTGCCACCGCTTACTGGCGGTCTTGTTGGGTATATGAGTTATGACAGTGTCAGAGGGCTAGAGAAATTGCCTTCATTGGCAGTTAAAGATATTCCGCTTCCTGAAATAGCGTTTATGTTGACTAGCGACCTAGCGGTTCTTGACCACGCAGATGGAACCATCACCTTGATTGCCAATGCGATTAACTGGGATGGTAGTAATGATCGCGTTGATGAGGCCTATGCAGATGCCCAGAGTCGCCTTGATCGAATGCAGCGTGAACTTGCATCTCCACTTGAAGGACACATCGCACACATAAGTTCTCACTCGGAACCCATCTTCGATCGGAATATGAGTCAAGCAGAATTCATCGAGAAAGTTGGCCTCGCAAAGGAAGAAATTCTTGCCGGTGAGGCATTCCAAATCGTCTTGTCACAACGTTTCTCCATGGAGTGCGGCGCAGATGCAATTGATGTTTATCGCATGTTGCGCCTGCGCAATCCCTCTCCGTATATGTATCTCTTCAGATTTGAAGGGGGAGTAGATGTTGTGGGATCAAGTCCAGAGGCTTTAGTTAAAGTCACCGAAGGCCAGGTGATGGTTCATCCGATCGCTGGCACGCGCAAGCGCTCATCATCTCCCGAAGAAGATAAGAGATTGGGTGAAGAACTTCTGGCAGATCCCAAGGAGCGCGCTGAGCATTTGATGTTGGTAGACCTTGGACGGAATGATCTCGGTCGAATATGTGCTGCAGGATCAGTTGAAGTTGTTGATTTCATGAGCGTTGAGCGGTACTCACATGTGATGCATATTGTTTCAACAGTCACCGGAACCCTTGCGCAAGACAAAACTGGAGTGGATGCCCTCTTTGCAACTTTTCCGGCAGGAACACTCTCTGGTGCGCCGAAGCCTCGAGCGATGGAGATCATCGAATCACTCGAACCTCATCGACGTGGACTTTATGGAGGCGCGATCGGCTACCTTGACTTCACGGGCAACGTGGACACCTGCATTGCTATTCGCACCGCTCTCATTTATGACGGTCGCGCATATGTGCAAGCAGGAGCTGGAATCGTTGCTGATTCAGATCCACTATCTGAAAACCAAGAGTGCCTAAACAAAGCCGCTGCGGTCCTTGGTGCAATCGGCGCCGCTCAGGTAATGAGGTCAGCCGAGTGAAGGATTTACTCCCTATTGCAATTAGTGCTGTAGTCATCGGCGCGATCGTGATTTTTCTGAGTAGACACTTTTCTCTTTCATCTCGCTATGAACGCAAGCCAAAAGTTCACACCCCGTGGAGTGCACAAGATCATGGGATCGATCCTACGGATTCCACAGATGAGAAGAAACTATGAGCGTCCTTGATTCAATAATCGCAGGCGTCCGCGAAGATTTAGCTAAACGTCGATTGCCACTGAGTGAGCTGCGTGAAAAGTTAGAAGGTGCACCACCTGTTATCGATGCACATCCGGGGCTACGAGGTGATCTCATAAGCGTGATCGCTGAAGTAAAGAGATCCTCACCCAGCAAGGGTTCATTAGCTGCGATTACAGATCCGGCAAAACTAGCTGAGCAATACCAACAAGCAGGTGCAAGTGTGATTAGCGTACTTACAGAAGAGCGGAGATTTGCTGGCTCTCTGGCTGACCTTGAGTTAGTGCGAAGTGCTGTCAATATTCCAGTCCTTCGCAAAGACTTTATGGTTGATGAATATCAATTTTATGAAGCGCGCGCATATGGGGCCGATGTGGTCTTACTTATTGTTGCTGCTCTATCGGCTCGTCAGCTCAATGATTATTTCGAGATGGCCACTGAGTTAGGGATGGCAAGCCTTATTGAAGTGCACACTCATGATGAATTGGAACGTGCGATGGAGATTAATCCTAGAATAATTGGAGTTAATTCTAGAAATCTCAAAACACTTGAGGTTGATCAGAAAGCCTTTGCCGAGCTGCTCCCAGAAATTCCTAAAGAGATCATCAAAATTGCTGAATCCGGAATCTCTACCAGAGCCGAAGTTCAAGCCGCCCGCGCCTTTGGCGCAGATGCAATCCTCGTAGGTGAGGCTCTTGTGCGTGCGGGGGATCCAATTTCTGCACTGCAGACCCTGCGTGGTCTCTAGTACCCTGACTTCCATGACTCTTGATACAAAGGAAATCATCGGCCACTTTGGTCCTTACGGTGGTCGCTTTGTGCCTGAAGCCCTGATTGGTGCACTCGAAGAACTCGAACAAGCACATATTGCAGCCGCCGCCGACCCTACATTCGTGGCCGAGTTGGATCACTTGCATCGCACATACACGGGTCGTCCGAGCATCATCACCGAAGTTCCACGTTTTGCAGAACATGCAGGTGGCGCCCGGATTTTGCTCAAGCGTGAAGATCTCAATCACACTGGTTCACATAAAATCAATAACGTTTTAGGTCAAGCGCTCCTCACAAAACGCATGGGAAAAAAGCGCATCATCGCAGAGACAGGTGCAGGACAGCACGGAGTTGCATCCGCAACTGCTGCAGCTCTCATGGGACTTGAGTGTGTTGTCTACATGGGTGAAGAAGATACAAAGCGTCAGGCCCTGAACGTTGCTCGAATGAAATTGCTCGGTGCACAAGTTGTCCCAGTGACAAGTGGTTCACGTACCCTTAAAGATGCAATCAATGAGGCAATGCGCGATTGGGTAACCAATGTTGAGACCACACATTATTTACTTGGTACAGTCGCAGGACCACATCCATTTCCGACGATGGTCCGCGATTTTCATCGAATTATTGGAGTTGAAGCGCGCACACAAGTCTTAGAGTTAACCGGAAAGCTTCCAGATGCGGTTCTTGCCTGTGTTGGTGGAGGGTCAAATGCAATCGGCATCTTCCACCCCTTTATTGATGACACTGAAGTTGCACTGATCGGCCTTGAAGCAGGTGGCGATGGAGTCAGCACCGGCAGACATGCCGCAACAATTACTGGTGGAACTCCAGGAGTCTTGCACGGAACACGCTCATACGTTTTGCAAGATGAAAATGGCCAAACTGTTGAGTCACATTCAATATCGGCAGGTCTAGATTATCCAGGTGTAGGACCCGAGCATGCTTATCTACACGACATTGGTCGCGCTCAATATCGCGCCATTACAGATGCACAAGCGATGGAAGCATTCGCACTTCTCTGTAGCACTGAAGGAATCATTCCTGCAATCGAAACCGCGCACGCACTCGCTGGTGCGATGCAAGTGGGTAAAGAACTTGGACCGAATGCAACACTTCTCATTAATCTATCTGGGCGCGGGGATAAAGATGTTGCCACCGCTGCGGCCTACTTTGGAATTGAACTATAAAAATGGCGTTAGATACTCCTCTTGATCGTGTTTTGGCAAAGGCGAAGAGTGAGAATCGCGCAGCTCTGATTGCATATATACCTGCAGGATTTCCCAGCCATGAAGGATGCAAGAAAGTTATCGCTGCCTTCGCCGAAGGGGGAGTCGATGCAATTGAGATCGGCTTTCCATACAGTGATCCAGTAATGGATGGACCGACCATTCAAGCTGCAGCGGTGCAATCACTGAGTCAAGGAACCGGCGCAAAGGAAGTCTTTGAATCACTGCAGTGCGCACATGATCACGGCGTTGCAGCAGTAGTAATGACATATTGGAATCCGATTGAAAGATACGGCGTTGAAAAATTTGCTCAGGCGATTTCTGATCATGGTGGCTCCGGTGTAATCACCCCAGATCTCACCGTTGAGGAATCCGAAGGGTGGATCTCTGCTACAGATGCATCTGGAATTAACCGTATTTATGTAGTTGCTCCCAGCACTTCAGATTTTCGCCTTCCAGTTGTGACAAGCAAGTGTGGTGGTTTTGTCTATGCAGCAAGCATGATGGGTGTGACCGGAACTCGAACAAGCGTCTCCTCATCTGCTGCAGAGTTAGTTGCACGTGTTCGTACAACTACCGACACACCAATTAGCGTTGGGCTTGGAGTCTCTACTCGTGAGCAAGCGCGATCTGTAGCAGGGTATGCCGATGGAGTGATCGTGGGTTCAGCATTTATCAATGCGCTTATGGAAGCGCCAGATGAAGCATCCGGTTTACGTGCAGTAAAAGAGTTGGCTCAAGAGTTAGCTTTAGGAGTACGTGAGGGGCGATGAAAAACTTTCTGATTGCAAAGCAAGAGTGGATAACAACAATCTTCCGATTCGGCTTTGGTGCTTTCCTGCTTTATGCCGGTGGAGTCAAAGCCTTAGATCCGGCAGCCTCTGCCAACGCAACTGCTGCCTATAAAATTCTTCCAACGGATCTGGCACACCTCGCTGGATATATATTGCCCTGGTTTGAAGTTGCAATCGCAATCTTTTTGATCCTTGGAATCTTCATCAAGCCAGCAGCGATAGCTAGCGCTCTCTTGATGTTGATGTTTGTGGGAGCGATCGCCTCTGTCTGGGCGCGCGGCATGCTCATTGACTGCGGCTGTCTCGGCGGTGGAGGAGCCCTTGATCCATCTCAGGCTACTGAGGCTCGCATTGACTATGCGATCGCTATTGCCCGCGATCTAGCGTTTGTGGGTATGTGTCTTTACATATTCAAGTACCCTTATGGAAAACTTTCTCTCGATAAAAAGCCAGAAACAACTACCCAAGCTAGCGAGGACCAGGAATGAGCAAGCCAAAGAAGAATTCAGTTAAATCACAAGGCGGAGATCCATTTACCCGTTGGCTTGTTATCGGAATGGTGACACTTGTTGTTGTAGTTGGTGCCGTCTTTAGCTTAACTAGCGAGAACAAGGCCAAGGATGCCGCGTTTACCGCTCTTGATTCATTCCAGCCACTAGGTGTCGTACCCGCTAGCGTTGATGCTGCCGCAGGTGATGGCATCGTATTTAATCCAGGTCTTCCAACAAAGATTGATATCTTCGAGGATTTTCAGTGTCCAGTATGTAAGTTATTTGAAGAGCCAATTGGTGGCTACTTAACCTCATTGATTACCGAGAAAAAGGCGCAGGTTACCTACCACCCTCTCTCATTCCTCGGTAACGGAAGTAAAGACGATGAATCTATCGCCGCTTCCAACGCCGCCTATTGCGCAGTTGATGAGGATAGATTCCTTGATTTCCATAAAGCACTCATGGATGTCCAATCTCAAGTTGAGAACTCTGGATTCCTTAACTCAGAGAACCTCATCACGATCGGCAAGAAGGTCGGAATCACTTCAACTACCTTTGCAGATTGTGTAAACAATAAATCGAAGCTTGTAAATGTTGTCACTGCAACAGAATCGATGACTCGCTATGGCGTGCGTGGCACACCTACAGCTTTGATCAACGGCAAGGTCTGGGAACGTCAATCACCAGGGTTTGACCTCAATGAATTTAAGGCTGCAGTTGAGGCCGCAACGAAGTAATTTCTGAGTCCTTGCATATAGGAACTCAGATGTTTACTCACTACATACCGTCCCCATCTCAATCTTCATTTGAGGTGGGACCGCTCACCTTTCATTTCTATGCGCTCTGCATCATTGCTGGGATTGCAGTTGCCATTTGGTTGGGTGATAAGCGCTTGCGTGCCCACGATCCAGCACTGGTCACAGTCGTTTCGGATGTCGCGATTTTTGCAGTTCCTGCAGGAATCATCGGTGGCCGTATTTATCACGTGCTTTCATCCCCGAATGATTTTTTCGGAAGCACTGGTTCGCTGTTAGATGTTTTTGCAATTTGGAAAGGTGGACTCGGAATTTGGGGTGCGATCTCTTTAGGCGCACTCGGTGCATATGTGGGATATCGCAGAGTCGCTCGCACACGCCCAGATATCAAACTTCCACATTTTCTTGTCTTCCTAGATGCGTTAGCACCAGGCATTCTCTTGGCGCAGGCGATCGGTCGCTTTGGTAATTGGTTTAACGTCGAGCTCTTTGGAAGACCTCTGGATACGTGGTGGGCGTTGGAAGTCCCTGTGCAGAAGCGACCTGCTGATGTGAGGGCCTTCGAAACTTTCCATCCGACATTCCTCTACGAAGCAATCTGGTGTTCACTTGTTGCGATCACATTGATTCTCCTGAGTAAGAGATTGTTAGCTGGTCAAGTCTTTGCGATCTACATCGCTTCCTACTGTCTCGGTCGCTTCTTTATTGAGAGCATCCGAATCGATTCAGCGAATCTCATCTTTGGATTGCGCCAGAATGAGTGGGTGAGCATCGCGGTAGGCGGGCTGGCTTTGATTTACTTCATGCGAGTCGCCGCTCAGCAGAAAAAGCTCAGATAGGATCCGATTATGAGCCTTGAATCTGTCTATCAAAGAAACGTTCACCATCGCGCTCATCGCGCTGGTTGGTTGCGCGCTGCCGTTCTCGGAGCAAATGATGGATTAGTTTCAACTGCCAGCTTGATGATTGGTGTGACAGCTGCAAATCCAGGAGAAAATTCATTTCTCATTACAGCCGGAGTTGCAGCAATTGTTGCCGGTGCAATGTCTATGGCCGTCGGTGAGTACGTCTCAGTGCGATCACAAAATGATGTCGAAGAATCTGACAAGCAGATGGAGATAGAACATCTTGCAGCTGATCCTGATGGTGAGATGATGGAGCTGGCGCAAATCTATGTTGAGCGCGGATTGACTCCAGAGTTAGCGCAAGAAGTTGCGCGCCAGATGCATGCACGAGACCCACTGGAAGCTCATCTGCGAGACGAACTCGGACAAACGCCACAGAACAAAGCTCGTCCGTTGCAGGCTGCCTTCGCATCTGCCGCAAGCTTTACTCTCGGCGGATTGATTCCATTTGCTGGAGCTTTTGCGCCAACTCCAGGAACTGTCGCCCTGAGCATTGTGGGCTTTGCTTTGTTGGGACTTCTAGTCACAGGAATCTTGAGTGCAAAGACTGCAGGCAAGGCGATCTTTGGACCAACTGTGCGAGTCATGCTCGGGGGAGCCATCGGCATGGCAGTGACCGCGGGAATCGGCCACCTTTTGCATATTAATCTCGGGTAGTTGCCCTACATCACCATTTTGATCTTTCACTCTAGGCCCCCAGTTGCTACCCTGAGCACGGGTCAGCGTTGTCCCGTTGAATTAAAACGGTAATCGACAACAGGAGATTTTCTTCGATGGCTCTTCCATCTACATATCCAGCAGCACAAGGGTTATACAACCCTGCCAATGAGCATGATGCTTGCGGCGTTGCGATGGTTGCCACATTAAACAAAATTGCTACACATGAAATTGTTGCGCAGGCACTTACAGCGCTACGCAATTTAGAACACCGCGGTGCAGCGGGTGCAGAGCCAGATAGTGGTGATGGTGCAGGTATTTTAATTCGCGTCCCTGACGCTTTCTATCGAGCGATCACAAATTTTGACCTTCCTGCAGAGGGAAGTTACGCGACAGGTATTGCATTTATCCAACCCGGTTTTGATCCAACATCCTTAATCGAATCACTTGCAGCACTAGAAGGACTTCAGATTCTAGGTTGGCGTGACTTGCCTACCAATCCAAAATCTGTTGGAAAGACGGCGCAATCTGTCATGCCAATCTTTAAGCAACTCTTCATCAAGGGCAACAGCGGTGAAAGTGGAATCGCACTTGATCGACTGGCTTTTGCTCTTCGCAAGCAGGCAGAGCATGCTGGTGAGATTTACTTCCCATCACTTTCTTCTCAGACAATTGTCTACAAAGGCATGCTTACAACTGGTCAGCTTGAAGAATTTTTCCCTGACCTCAGTGATGAGAGAGTCGTTTCGCCTCTAGCTCTTGTCCATTCACGTTTTTCTACCAACACATTTCCATCATGGCCATTAGCGCACCCATACCGATTCATCGCGCACAATGGCGAGATCAATACTGTTAAAGGCAATCGCAACTGGATGCGTGCTCGTGAAGCCCTTCTGGCTAGCGATCTCATTCCAGGTGATATCTCTCGCCTCTTTCCAATTGTAGAAATGTCCGGAAGTGACTCTGCCTCATTTGATGAAGTACTCGAACTGCTCTATCTCGGCGGTCGTTCACTTCCACATTCAGTCTTGATGATGATTCCTGAAGCGTGGGAGAACCATGCGACGATGTCAAAGAAGCGCCGTGATTTTTACGCCTTCCATTCCTCATTGATGGAACCATGGGATGGACCAGCGTGTGTGACATTTACAGATGGGCATCAGGTTGGGGCTGTGCTTGATCGCAACGGTCTACGTCCATCACGATTCTGGGTGACGCACGATGGAATGGTTGTTCTTGCATCAGAGGCTGGTGTTTTAGATTTTTCTGCAGAAAAGATTGCACGTAAGGGTCGCCTGCAGCCAGGAAAGATGTTTCTTGTCGATATTGAAGCAGGGCGCATTATCGAAGATGATGAGATTAAGGATTCCTTGGCTGATGCCGCCCCTTATGGAAAATGGGTCGAAGACGGTGTCGTAAAACTTTCTGAGTTACCGGCACGCGAGCACATCATCTATCCACACTCATCAGTGGTTCGTCGTCAACGAGCATTTGGATACACCGAAGAAGAGCTTCGCATCATCATCACGCCGATGGCAAAAAATGGCGCAGAGGCACTTGGTTCTATGGGAACTGATACTCCAATTGCGGCTCTCTCAAATAAGCCGCGCGTGCTATTTGATTACTTCACTCAACTTTTTGCGCAAGTCACAAATCCGCCACTAGACGCTATTCGCGAAGAACTTGTGACCAGCCTTGCTGGTTCGATTGGGCCTGAGCACAATCTTCTCGATCCAGGGCCAGAGTCATGTCGCCAGATTCTTCTGCCATTTCCTGTGATTGATAATGACGAACTGGCAAAGATTATTCACGTCAATGCCGATGAAGATTATCCAGAACTTGAATCATATGTAGTGCGCGGCCTCTTCCCGGTCTCTGGAGATGGAAACACTCTTCGCAAGCGGCTCGAAGAAATCAAGAACGAAGTAAGTCAGGCAATTACAGACGGTGCTCGCATCATCGTTCTCTCGGATCGAAATGGCGATGCCGAAGACACTCCAATCCCATCTCTTCTGCTTACAGCAGCAGTTCATCATCATCTTATTCGTCAAAAAACTCGCACAAAGGTTGGCCTTGTTGTAGAAGCCGGTGATGTACGCGAAGTGCATCATGTCGCTCTTCTTGTTGGTTATGGCGCAGCTGCAGTGAATCCATACCTTGCAATGGAGAGCGCTGAGGATCTTGTTATTCAAGGTGTAATTACAGGCATCACTCCAGAAAAGGCTGTCCATAACATTATTAAGGCTCTGGGTAAGGGCGTCCTTAAGGTAATGTCAAAAATGGGCATCTCAACAATTGCCTCTTACACGGGTGCACAAGTCTTTGAAGCGATCGGTATCGCCCAAGATGTTGTTGATGAATTTTTTGTGGGAACAACGTCTCGCCTTGGAGGAGTCGATCTTGATGTGATCGCAGAAGAGACAATCAAGCGCCATCACATCGCATACCCACCTGGGGGAGAAGTACCTGGAACAAAACGTCTACCTATCGGTGGCGAATATCAGTGGCGACGCGATGGAGAGCCACATCTATTTAACCCAGAGACAGTCTTTACCTTGCAGCATGCAACACGATCAAAGCGCTATGACGTGTTTAAGCGATACACAAAAGCAGTCGATGACCAGAGCAAAGCGTTGATGACTCTGCGCGGCCTCTTTGAATTCGATACTTCTGCCCGCACACCAATATCTGTCGACGAAGTCGAATCCATCGCCAGCATTGTTAAACGTTTTTCAACCGGTGCGATGTCATACGGTTCTATCTCACAAGAGGCGCATGAAACTCTTGCCATCGCAATGAATCGCCTGGGCGCAAAATCAAATACCGGAGAAGGTGGAGAAGATCCTGCCCGGTTTACTCCAGAGGCTAATGGAGATTCCAAGCGAAGTTCAATTAAGCAGGTTGCCTCCGGTCGCTTCGGAGTAACAAGTGACTACTTAGTTAACGCAGATGACATTCAGATCAAGATTGCCCAGGGTGCTAAACCTGGAGAGGGTGGACAGTTACCGGGCAACAAGGTCTATCCTTGGGTGGCCAAGGTGCGCTACTCAACTCCGGGCGTTGGACTTATTTCGCCTCCACCTCATCACGATATTTACTCGATTGAAGATCTTGCACAGCTAATTCACGATCTTAAGAATGCAAATAAGAATGCGCGTATTCACGTCAAGCTTGTTGCCGAAGTTGGAGTTGGAACAGTTGCAGCTGGAGTGTCAAAAGCGCATGCAGATGTTGTTCTTATCTCAGGCCATGACGGTGGAACTGGCGCATCTCCACTTACCTCGCTCAAGCATGCAGGTGCTCCTTGGGAGCTCGGCTTAGCTGAGACTCAACAAACGTTGCTGCTTAATGGCCTTCGCGATCGCATCGTCGTACAAACTGATGGTCAACTCAAAACCGGTCGCGATGTAGTCATAGCGGCGCTCCTTGGTGCTGAAGAATATGGTTTTGCTACTGCTCCACTTGTAGTTTCTGGCTGCGTAATGATGCGTGTCTGTCACCTGGATACATGTCCTGTAGGTGTTGCTACACAGAACCCAGAACTGCGAAAGAGATTTACAGGTAAGCCAGAGTTCGTCGAGACTTTCTTTGAATATATTGCAGAAGAAGTCCGCGAAATTTTGGCCTCCCTTGGGTTTAAAACTTTGCAGGAGGCGATTGGTCATGTGGAGTACCTGAATACTCAGCGAGCAATCGATCACTGGAAGACAAGCGGACTTGATCTGACTCCACTACTGGCACGACCAGATGTCGAAAGTGCGCTTTACCAAACCACGACACAGGATCACGGTCTTATTCACGCACTTGATAACGTTCTCATTGAAAAAGCACAAGCGGCTCTGACATCTGGTACCAAAGTTGCAATCGAGTCACCTGTACGCAACGTCAACCGAACAGTCGGCACAATGCTTGGTGCAGAGATCACTCGTAATTTTGGAGGAGCGGGACTTCCTGCGGATACAGTTGTTGTAACGCTGCGCGGCTCTGCCGGACAATCACTCGGTGCCTTCATCCCGTCAGGTCTCACGCTCAAACTCTTCGGTGACTCCAATGATTATGTAGGTAAGGGAATTTCTGGTGGTCGAATCATCGTTCGACCAGATGAGAAAGCAACATTTGAGTCTGAAGAGAATGTGGTTGCAGGAAACGTTATTGGATATGGAGCAACATCAGGTGAACTATTCCTTCGTGGAATAGTTGGAGAACGCTTCTGTGTTCGAAACTCCGGTGCGACTGCTGTCGTTGAAGGAATTGGCGACCACGGATGTGAGTACATGACCGGTGGAACCGTAGTCGTCCTTGGTCGTACAGGTCGTAACTTTGCGGCTGGTATGTCTGGCGGGCGTGCATTCGTGCTCGATCTCAATGCCGATCTAGTGAATACCGAGATGGTTGATGTTCTGGCTGTGCCTGCTGATCAAAAGGAGAATTTAAAGACAATTGTTACTTCATTCTTCAATGACACAGAGTCCCAAGTAGCTGGAAATCTTCTTCTTGATTGGGAAAGTGCTCTATCTCGATTCTCACTAGTTATGCCCCGCGATTACGCACGCGTTCTTGCGGCGATGGAGAAGGCCACTCGAGAAGGCCTTCCGATAGATCAATATGTAATGGAGGTTGCAGCAAATGGCTGATCCAAAGGGATTCTTAACCACTCCACGTGAGACACCAAAGCGACGCCCAGTAGATGTTCGCATTAAAGATTGGCGCGAAGTCTACGAACCACAAAGTATGGAACATCTGCAAAAGCAGGCAGGGCGTTGTATGGATTGCGGCATCCCTTTCTGCCACTCAGGATGCCCACTTGGCAACCTCATTCCTGAGTGGAATGACCTCATCTACCGCGGTGATACAACAGAAGCGATCGCACGTTTACATGCGACTAATAATTTTCCTGAGTTCACCGGTCGACTCTGCCCAGCTCCATGTGAGACAGCGTGCGTAGTCGCAATTAATGCCGAGGCTGTCACCATCAAGCAGGTCGAACTTCGTACTATCGAAGAAGCGTTTGGATCGGGCGATGTGAAGCCACTCGCACCAGATCGCCTTACCGGAAAGACAGTTGCCGTCATCGGTTCTGGTCCTGCGGGTCTGGCTGTTGCTCAACAACTTACCCGTGCTGGCCATACTGTCGTTGTATATGAGCGTGCGGATAAGATCGGCGGACTTCTTCGTTACGGAATTCCTGAATTTAAAATGGAGAAGAACATCATTGATCGCCGCCTTGCCCAGATGGAGAAGGAAGGCACACGCTTTCGCACCGGCATAAACGTTGGAGTCGATATCACAGGATCTGAATTGCGACAAAAGTACGATGCTGTTGTTCTTGCACTAGGTGCAACCCAATGGAGAGATCTTCCAATTAAGGGACGCGAAAACAAAGGCATCTATCAAGCGATGGAATTTTTGCCTTGGGGAAATAAGCAAGCTCTTGGCGAAGTCACAAATCCTGAGATCAATGTTGCAGGAAAGCATGTCATCATCTTGGGTGGTGGGGATACTGGTGCTGATTGTCTTGGTACATCGGTACGACAAGGTGCGGCTAGCGTCACTCAACTTGAGATCATGCCGCGTCCAACAGACGAACGCCCCGGTTCTCAGCCTTGGCCTATGTATCCAATGATTTATCGAGTTTCAAGTGCTCACGAGGAGCTCGATCAAAGAATATTTTCTGTAAGCACAGAAGAATTCATCGGTGACGGCAATGGAAATCTCAAGGCACTTAAACTTGTCGAGACGCAGTTGGTTGATGGAAAATTCCAACCGATCCCTGGTTCAGAGCGTGAGATACCAGCAGATTTTGCATTCCTTGCCATGGGATTCACGGGTACAGAAAGCACTCCACTCTTTGAGCAACTTGAAGTAGAACTTGATGAACGTACCAATGTAAAGCGTGATGATTCCTATCAGAGCACTTCAGAGGGCGTATTTGTGGCAGGAGATGCAGGACGCGGTCAATCACTAATAGTCTGGGCGATCGCTGAGGGAAGAAGTGCCGCCGCAGCTGTTGATCTCTACCTTGAAGGAGATACTCAACTTCCTTCACCAATTGCACCAACTGCTCGGCCGTTGATGGTCTAATCCAACAACTCACCACAATCCCAACTCGTTAGTAATCGATAAAGATAGGTAAGGTATGACCATGCGCCGCGCGAAAATTGTTTGCACACTTGGACCTGCTGTTGAGTCACCAGAAAAGGTGCGAGAGTTGATAGCGGCTGGCATGAATATGGCCCGCCTTAACCTCTCGCACGGAGGATATGAAGAACACCAACATCGACTTGATCAGGTGCGCGCAGCAGCTGCCGAAGCTGGAGTTCCCATCGCGGTCTTAGTCGATCTGCAAGGACCAAAGATTCGCTTAGCTCGCTTTAAGGATGGCCCCCACGACCTCTCTCGCGGAGATATCTTCACAATTACTACAGATGATATTGAAGGTACAAAAGAGCGCGTTGGTACAACCTATAAAGGTTTACCTGGAGATTGTAAGGCGGGCGATCGTATTTTGATCGATGATGGAAAAGTAACCGTTGAAGTTGTAGAAGTTAAAGGCAACGATGTCATCACAAAGGTAATTGAGCCAGGAGCTGTCAGCAACAATAAAGGAATTAATCTTCCTGGCGTTGCCGTATCTGTTCCAGCACTATCTGAGAAAGACATGGATGACCTTCGTTGGGGTCTTAGAGCTGGTGCGGATTTCATCGCGCTCTCATTTGTACGAAATGCAGATGACATCAAGGATGTGCATCGCATTATGGATGAGGAAGGAATTCGAGTTCCTGTTATTGCAAAAATCGAAAAGCCACAGGCAGTTGAAAATCTTGTCAGCATCGTGGATGCATTCGATGGCATCATGGTTGCGCGTGGCGATCTCGGCGTAGAGCTTCCTATTGAAGATGTTCCACTTGTACAAAAGCGATGCGTCGAGTTGGCTCGAGATGCTGCCAAACCTGTAATCGTTGCAACACAGATGCTTGATTCCATGATCACAAATTCTCGTCCCACTCGCGCGGAGGCGACAGATTGTGCCAACGCAGTCCTCGATGGCGCTGATGCGCTGATGCTCTCTGGCGAGACCAGCGTGGGTGAATTTGCGATTGAAGCAGTGCAGACCATGTCTCGCATTATTCAAAGAACTGAAGAAGGTGGACTCGAGCGAATTCGTCCACTCAAGCACGAGCCTCGCACTAAGGGTGGAGCAATCACAAAGGCTGCTGTAGAAGTTGGTGCAATTGTGGGAGCTAAATTCCTTGTTGCCTTTACCCAAAGCGGTGATTCAGCTCGACGTATGTCGCGCCTTCGCTCACCTATTCCAATCTTGGCACTGACTCCAGATCACGGTACCTACAATCGCCTCGCACTTACATGGGGCGTTGAACCGATGATCACACCCGTTGTTTCACACACGGATGAAATGGTGAAGCAGGTAGATGGGCTACTTCTCGAGAGCAAGCGCACAACTATCGGCGATAACGTGATGATTGTGGCTGGCTCACCTCCCGGAATTCCAGGCTCCACCAATGCAATGCGAGTACATCGCATGGGTGATGCTGTTGGTGGCGTTGCTCCCGCTTATCGCTGATTGGGCAATTCGGTCTGAAGGCGGGGGAGAGGTTAAGATTGCCCACGTTAGCCTCGGTACTCCAACGGTAGAGAGGGCAGTCTCAAACACTGCATAGTGTCGGTTCGAATCCGACTCGGGGCACATGAATTCAGATCAAAGCCAGACGACTCAGGTGCACTCACGTGTACGAATTGTCGTGGCAGAAGATGAAGCTCTTATTCGCATGGATCTCATTGAGATGCTCGATGAAGCTGGATATGAAGTAATTGCACAGGCAAGTGATGGTGCGCAAGCAATTGAGCTTGTTAAAGAACATAAGCCAGATTTAGCAATTCTTGATGTGAAGATGCCAATACTTGATGGAATCAGCGCAGCCGAAGAAATCATTGCAACCTGCCCCGTATTGATGCTCACCGCATTTAGTCAACGCGAACTTGTAGATCGTGCACGAGATGCCGGAGTCATGGCCTATGTTCTTAAGCCATTTACAATCAACGATTTGGTTCCGGCGATTGAGATTGCTATTAGCAGGCATCTGCAAATGAAAAGTCTTGCCGCAGAAGTTGCCGATCTGCATGATCGACTGGAGACTCGAAAGATCATTGATCGGGCGAAGGGAATCTTGATGGCAGCTCTCAATCTCACCGAGCCACAAGCCTTCTCCTGGATTCAAAAGGCAGCCATGGATCGCCGTCTCACTATGAAAGAAGTGGCTTTGGCTGTAGCCGAACCAGATCAGGCTAAGAAGCTCGCCTTCTAAATAATCGCCTCCTGTACCTAAGCTATTGGGGCAAATTCGTCGTTTTATGCTCAAAATCCATTTACCTTTCGGTTGGTTGGAGTTATGCTTTCCCGATCTATCTACATGTCGTATCTCGATTTTCGGATTCGGGCATCCAAGATGGTACTTACCGAAAGGAAGAAAATGCAGAAATCAAATAAGGCGACCATCCTGGTCGCTGCAGCTATCGCCACTTTGGTGTTGGCTGGTTGCTCAAGCGATAGCAGTTCAAGTTCACTTAAGATCGGTTCACTTTTGCCGGAGACAGGTAGCCTTGCCTTCCTCGGACCACCTGAGTTCGCAGGTGTTGATCTAGCTGTAGCTGAAATTAATGCTGCAGGTGGAGTACTAGGTGCAGATATCGAACACATCCGTGGCGATTCTGGAGATACAAGCTCAGATATCGCACAGCAGACAGCTGACTCTCACATCTCAGCTGGTGTGAGTGCAATTGTTGGTGCGGCTTCTTCTGGAGTTTCCTTTACAGTAATCGACAAGATTGCAAGTGCTGGAATTGTTCACTTCTCTCCAGCAAATACATCACCAGACTTCACTAATTATGCTGATGATGGCTACTACTTCCGTACCGCTCCATCAGATACTTTCCAGGGAGCAGTTCTTGGACAGTTGATGGCAAAAGAGGGTGCAAAGAATGTTGTAGTTCTTAACCTCGATGACGCTTACGGAAACGGCCTTGCTAAGTACGCAATGGCTGCCTTCTCAGGCACATCAACCAACATTGTCTATAACCCACAGGCTGCTGAATTCTCAGCAGACGTTGCAAAGGCGAAGGCTGCAAAGCCAGATGCGATTGCAATCATCGGATTTGATGAAACTGCAAAGATCCTCACAGAGTTGATCAAGCAAGGAATCGGTCCAAATAAGGTTAAGACCTATCTCGTTGATGGAAACCTTTCAAGCGGTGCTTACAAGGATCTTCCTGCAGGAATCATGAAGGGCGTCAAGGCGACTCTTCCTGGTGTATTTGCAGATGACAGCCTTCAAAAGCGTCTTCTTGGGGTAGATCCAGCTCTCACTGACTTCTCATATGCTGCAGAGTCATACGATGCAGTAATCCTGATCGCACTTGCTGCTGAGCAGGGTGGAGCAACAGATGGAAAGACAATCCGCGACAACCTGGTCTCAGTTTCAAAGGGTGGCACTAAGTGCACAACCTTTGCTGATTGCAAGGCTTTGATCGCAGAAGGCGAAGATATCGACTATGACGGTGTTTCTGGTCCAGTTGAGTTCGCTGACAATGGAGACCCTTCATATGCAACTATGGGTATCTACGAGTACACAGCTAACGACAAGTACGTAGCGCTACCAGCAGAGTTCATCTCTGGTGATGTTCCTGCGGGCGAGTAACTAGCTCAATAAAGTAAAAGAAGGCCCCCCGGTTTTCCGGGGGGCCTTCTTTTTATAGCATCTACTTTGCGAGCGTTCCGAGGTAGAGCTCAATCACCTTTGGATCTGTCGATAGAGACTTGCCTGTTCCCTCATAAGCATTCTTGCCTTGGTCTAGGACGTAGCCACGATCAACAATCTGGAGGCAGCGTCGGGCATTTTGCTCAACCATGATTACCGTCACGCCGATCTTGTTGATCTCACGGACACGAACGAATACTTCATCTTGAAGAGCAGGTGATAATCCAGCACTTGGTTCATCCAGAAGAAGAACTGAAGGGTTCATCATCAGTGCACGACCCATGGCGACCATCTGACGTTCGCCACCTGAAAGAGAGCCAGCCCGTTGTTTGCGCCGAGTACCAAGAGTTGGGAATAGGTCGGTGACAAAATCAAATCTTTCAGTAAATGAAGTTGGGGATTGAAATGCACCCATCTGAAGATTCTCTTCAATGGTCAATGACGGAAAGACGTTGTTGCTCTGAGGAACAAATCCTATGCCACGTCCAACGAGCTCATCGGCGCGCATATTTGTGATCGCTTCACCTTGAAGAGTTACCGAACCTTCTCGGATCTTGACTAGACCGAATAGGGCTTTAAGCAGGGTTGATTTACCCGCACCATTTGGACCAATGATTCCAACAAGCTCACCTTGGTTGGCATAGAGATTGCAACCGTTCAGGATATTTATCCCAGGAAGATATCCCGCGACTATGTTTGTAGCCTCGACTAGCTTCATATTCTTATCAGCTGGAGTGGTAGTAGAACTCATCTTTACTCACCACCTTCCACTGAGAGATTAACGTTGTGATGAGCTCCTAAGTAAGCTTCGATCACCTGTTCATTCTTCATGACTGAGGAAGGAGTTCCTTCAGCGATCACTTCACCTTGCGACATAACAACGACCCAGTCACTGATCTCATGCACCATATCCATATCGTGTTCGACAAAGAGCACGGTCTTGCCTTCATTGCGCAATTCCTTAATATGTTCGAGGAGGGATTGCTTGAGTGCAGGGTTAACACCAGCCATCGGCTCATCGAGCATCACCATTTCAGGCTCAACCATCAGAGCTCGGGCCATTTCAAGTAACTTTCTCTGCCCGCCTGAGAGAGCCGCAGCAAAATCATCTTTCTTATCGATTAATTTAAAATTAGTTAATATGGAGATTGCCCTCTTTTGTATCTCTTCCTCTTGAGCTCTCCACAACCAAGGAAAGATCGAAGCAAAAACCGATTCTCCCTTTTGGCCTCGTGCTCCAAGAGCCATATTTTCAAGAACTGTCAGACGGTAGAGAGCTTTTGTTAATTGAAAAGTTCGCACCATACCCAATCGAGCGACCTTGTGTGGGGGCACTCCATTAAGTGCTAGACCATTAAAGATCCATGAGCCGGAGTTAGGAGAGTCGTAACCGGTGAGAAGATTGAAGAACGTAGTTTTTCCAGCGCCATTTGGACCGATAAGGGCAGTGATCGAGCCTCGCTGAATTTCCAGGTGGGCAACGTTGACAGCGGTGAGACCTCCGAATGTCCGGGTGATGTGGTCTGCAATCAAAATTGGATCTGGCTTTGCTGAACCTGGAGTCTCCGCTGTCATTGCGACGAAATCCATATTTGCGTCACTATGCCTTTGCATCAAGGGCCAGCTCCTTCTTGTCGCCAAATATTCCTTGTGGCCGGAAGATCATCAAGAGCATCAAGCCGATACCCATGAGCATAAATCGAATCTGACTCACCTGATTTACGCCAATGAGCCAATCAGGGATGAGGTCATTGGAGACGCCTTGACGAAGAACCTGCTCGATAAAGACAATGAGGAACCAGAAGATCATGGCTCCAACCACTGGAGAGAATACGCGAGCTGCGCCTCCCAAAATTAATACTGTGTAGGCGAAGAAGGTGAGCGCCGTTCCATAATTATCGGGTTGGACTGATTGGCGCGATAAGGCGTAGACAAAGCCGCCGCAAGCACCGATCACACCACCAATGATCAGAGATTGCATTTTGTAGAGATAAACATTTTTGCCCAGTGATCTGACGGCATCTTCATCCTCACGAATTGCTCGCATCAGACGTCCCCAAGGAGAATTCACCATAATCCACATGAAAAAGACGATGAAGGCAACAAGTGTCCAGCCAGTGATGACTACCCAGAGATCATTTCCATTAAATCGCAATATTGGAGTATTTAGCCCGGACTTAAATGGATTAAGTGCAAAGAATTCCTCGCCAAATTTACCTGTAATTCCATCAGAACCACCCAATGTCGAGTTAAAGGTAGCCGAGCGTGCAATCTGGCGAACAATCTCTGCCGCAGCAATCGTAACGATAGCAAGGTAATCAGCGCGGAGTCTCAGTGTCGGTATGCCAAGTATGAGGGCGAAGATTACTGAATTAACTATGCCAATGAGAAATGCGACCCACAGAGGTAAACCGAAGGAGATTACTGGAACTGCAACGCTATATGCACCTATTGCCAGAAATCCTGCCTGACCAAAGTTGAGCAGCCCTGTGTAACCAAAGTGCATATTGAGACCGATTGCAGCCAACGCAAAGATAATTGTGTTCACGCCAATAGTTGCGCTCAAAGTTTGCTGGGTAATAAAGAGGAAATCCATTTATCCAATCCTCTCCTTCTTGCCGAGAATTCCTTGCGGTCTAATGATGAGAATGATTATCAAGACAATTAGAGCTCCAACGTACTTGAGCTCAGTAGGAATAAAGAGAGTTGATAGTTGCACGAAGAGACCGATGATGAGGGATCCAACTAGTGCGCCATTGGCAGTGCCTAGACCACCCAGCGTCACCGCAGCAAAGATCAAAAGGAGCATATCTTGTCCCATGAGGAAGCTCACTCCTTGATTTACGGTAACAATTACTCCCGCATAACTTGCAAGGGCTGCACCAAGTATCCAAACTGCGCGGATGACCTTCTGAACATCAATTCCTGATGCTGATGCAAGAGCGGGGTTATCTGCAACAGCTCGACTGGCCTTGCCCATGCGAGTGCGGAGAAGCCAGAGAGTTGCCCCGATTATGAAGAGAACTCCAATCGCGCTTGTAAGGATTGATTTAGGGGTGATATTCACCAATCCGAGTTCGAGTCCAGCCTGACCTGCATATTGCGGAAGCTGGCGGGTGTCACCGCCAAAGATAAAGAGGAAGAAATAACGTAGAAAAATCGCAAAGCCGATAGAGACAACAAGCATTGCAATCAGACCAGTTCCACGTCTACGCAAAGGTTTCCACAAGTATTTATCTTGCAAGAATCCAGAAATCACTGCTACAAGAATGACGGCAAGCGGTGATGCGACAAGGACGGGAAGTCCCGCTATCGCACTTAAGTAATAGGTCAATAGACCAGCAAGGGTGAGAATTTCACCATGTGCAAAATTGGTTAGGCCAGTAGTTCCGAAAATTAAACTGAGCCCGAGAGCTGCCAAGGCAATGACTAAACCTAAAAGTATCCCATCAAGGGTGAGTTGAGCAGAGCGCTCGAGGAGTGAAGCCTGAACTACTCCTGGTCCTACCGGAAAGAGAAGTCGTAGATCGACACCAAGCATAAATACATTTGCCTTGACAGTGCTTTTCTCTGGATTGGTTAGCGCTTGCCCCTCTGGCAAGTCATCAACGTTAATTGTTGCACTAAATGTTCCTTTGGAGACAATCGGAACCTCCCAAGAGCCTTCCGCATCGGTGGATACCTTCGCAGAGAATTCTTCTGGACCAACAACTGAAATTCCAATACCTGGAAGCGCTTTACCTTCTGAATCAGTAACGACTCCGTAAAGCTTTGTTTCAGGTTCCGCATGTGCAGTTGATGCGAGAAACAATGGAAATGTGATCGCAATAATAAAAAGTAAAGCCGATCGCCTAAGAGTGCCGAGCCTAAAGCTAGATGCCATTGCACTCTCCAATTCCGACCATTTTGCTGGGAGTGAGGACGCCTCCTTGGGCGCTAACCTTAGCCAAAACCATTACCTTTCGGCAAGGATCATGCAGGTAATACGTGCGCTACACGTGCGCTGACCTTCCTCATTTGTAATGACTATTTCATAGACGCAGAGCGTTTTACCGAGTGATACCGCTGTTGCAACGCCAGTCACATAACCCGAGGTGGCAGATTTGTGATGCGTCGCGTTGATATCAACACCGACAATTCGACGATTAGGGCCTGCATGTATTTGCGTGCCGATTGAGCCGAGAGATTCCGCCAAAACAACATTTGCGCCACCGTGAAGAAGACCGATGGGTTGAGTATTTCCTTCAACAGGCATGCGCCCGACAAGACGTTCTGGGGAAGCTTCGAGGATTTCAATCCCCATTTTCTTATCGAGTGCTCCGCTGCCGCGCTCACGAACAATGTCAAGGAAATTTGGTTGCGTCATAGTTGAGGAGTTTATACCTAAGATATGGGCTATGGCCAAGAACGAGAAGAGACTACTTCTCATTGATGGACACTCTATGGCCTACCGAGCTTTTTTCGCCCTTCCGGCGGAGAACTTCACTACTGCAACTGGCCAGCACACAAATGCCATCTATGGTTTTGCGACGATGTTGATCTCACTTCTCAAGGATGAAAAACCCACTCACGTAGCGGTCGCATTTGATGTTTCCCGAAAAACTTTCCGTACTGAGATTTTCCCTGAGTACAAAGCAAACCGTGCAAAGACCCCAGATGAGTTTCGCTCGCAGATGTCCTATCTCAATGATTTGGTCAAAGGTTTCGGTATCACTCAGTTCTCGGTAGAAGGTTTTGAAGCCGATGACATTATTGCCACCCTAGCCTCTCGCGCCGAAAAAGATGGTTTTGAAGTTCTCATCTGTACCGGAGATCGAGATAGCTTTCAGTTAGTTACTGAATCGATCACCGTTTTATACCCCAAGCGCGGCGTGAGTGAGATGGCACGAATGACGCCACAGGCAGTCATTGAGAAGTACCAGATGACACCAACGCAGTATCCAGACTTTGCAGCACTTCGTGGAGATCCCAGTGATAACTTGCCATCAATTCCAGGTGTGGGAGAGAAGACTGCAGCTAAATGGATTATTGAATTTGGTTCGCTCGAGAAGTTGCTCGAGAAAGCAGATGAGGTCGCAGGCAAGGTGGGAATTGCACTGCGCGAGAATATTGAGAGCGTAAAGCGCAATCGCGAGTTAACCCAACTCATTCACTCTGTAGATATTGAGGCAGATCCTTCGGCTCTTGCATGGTCAGGTGTAGAAATTTCAAAGCTTGCACCTCTTCTTGAGACCCTAGAGTTCAGAACTCTCAAGGATCGTCTCTCCATTATTGCAAAAGCGGGAGGGCAAGATGAAGTGCCCGTCGCCACCTCCCTCTTTTCGCGCGAACTAGATCAGAAAGTGCTCACGCCGTCTGAGATGAGTGCAAAGATTGCAAAGCATCCTGGGGAGATTTCACTGTCATACGAGATCGCCGATGAAGTGTTGCACCGATACTCGGTAGCGCTCTCACCTGACGAGGTTTATGTTGTCCATTCCAGTGACATTGGATCATGGGGCGCTGATGCAAATATTCCTAAAATAGTTCATGATGGAAAAAGTCTCTCGCGACTATATGAGATTGAGGGCATCGCCTTCGATACCAGCCTGGCCGCATATGTTCTCAATCCCGGTGTGCGTACTCACGAAATTTCAGATCTACTCGAACGCTACGGTGATGGTTCATCGCTAGATCTTACTTCTGCCGAAAGCACTGTGGCATCTGCTGCATCACAGCTATTCACATTAAGAACTTCTCTAGATCAAGAACTGAACTCACGTGGAGTAGCTGGACTGCTTTATGATCTCGAACTTCCCGTGGGACACCTGCTGGCCGTCATGGAACGCAGGGGAGTGGCCGTTGATCGCGAGAAGCTCACCACACTATTAAATTATTTTGAATCCGAAGTTACGGCACAGACAAAGATTGCTCATGATTCTGTGGGACATGAATTCAATGTGGCTTCTCCTAAGCAGTTGCAGGTCGTTCTCTTCGACGAATTGGGGCTACCAAAGACAAAGAAGATAAAGACTGGCTACACCACTGATGCCGAAGCTCTTGCTTGGCTCTTTGCAAAGTCGCAGCATCCGGTTTTGGCAGCTCTCCTTCGCATACGTGAGACAAAGAAGTTAGCGACGACTATTGAAGGGTTGATCGCAGAGATTGCCGAAGATCAACGTATTCACACGCACTTTGCACAGACTGTCACCGCAACTGGACGACTCTCATCCGTGGGTCCAAATCTGCAAAATATTCCTGTTCGAACAGAAGAAGGACGAAAAATCCGTGATTGTTTTATTGCGGGTAAAGGCTTTGATCTTCTCATTACCGCTGATTACAGTCAGATTGAAATGCGAATCATGGCCCACCTATCAAATGATAAGCATCTTCTTGAAGCGTTCTCATCGGGTGAAGATCTTCACGCAACGGTTGCCGCTGAAGTTTTTGGAGTCGCCCCAACTGATGTAGATCCAGAGATGAGGCGACAGATTAAGGCCATGTCTTACGGACTTGCCTACGGTCTGAGCTCGTACGGCCTTGCAGCTCAGCTCGATCTCTCACCACCTGCTGCGCAAGATTTGATGGACCGTTACTTTCTTCGCTTTGGTGGCATTAGGGATTACTTAAAGAATGTCGTTGAGGAAGCGCGCAAGGTGGGCTATACCGAAACGGTCTTAGGGCGACGCAGATATTTGCCAGACCTCATGCAGGATAACCGCGCACGTCGCGAAATCGCAGAACGTATGGCACTCAATGCACCAATTCAAGGTTCGGCCGCTGACATTATCAAGTTGGCGATGCTCAACGTTCAGAAAGCCCTGGTGGCCGAGGGGCTACGTTCTCGACTGCTGCTGCAGGTTCATGATGAATTGATTCTTGAAAGTGTCACAGACGAGATTGATATTGCAACAGAAATTCTTCGTCGCGAGATGGGAAATGCATATCCGCTTAAAGCTCCGCTAGATGTAAATGTAGGAGTGGGAAAGAGTTGGAACGAAGCGGCGCACTAGCGCTACTTATTGAAATCGCTGAGATCTTCCATTGCTGCGAGATCTTCCTCATCGGTAGGTAGATCATTGGCTGCTGAAAGTCGACCCTTTCCAATTGTAAGAATTATGTAGCCGATGAAAATCATGATTGGCAACATCGCCAGCCCCACACGAGGCGACAGGTGCTCAGAGACGATTCCACCGACTGCAGCTCCTACCGCCATAAATGATCCTTCTACACTCCAAATCCAACCGAGAGAAGAAGTTTGCGATCCTTTAGGTCGCACCGCCTCAAGAACCTCAAAGTAGAAAACTTGAACTGCGCCACCAAGGAAACCGATCGATGCGCCGACCAGTGCCATCGTCCAATCCGGAAATGTAAACGCAATCGGAAAGCATGCAATAGCCCAGAGAAGGTAGGCCCGTCGCAGCGCTGAAAGAGGCGCTAATTTCTTAGAGACAAGTCCTCCGAGTAATCCGCCAATAACAGTAGCTACTCCAAAGGCAGCAAAGATCCAGGCGACGCGATGTGGAACGTTCTCTTGTGTCGCAAAGGCGGGCACAGCTACGTCAAATACTCCCCAACCAAATCCAATAAAGCACCCTTCAAACATCAACATTTGAATTGCACGATTCTTGAGAAGTCGTTCTTGACCTTTGACTTTCTTTTCTGGGATCCAGTTGCGTGAGACACGAGTGAGGCCAAGAGCGATACCACCAGTGAGCATCAGAGCGGCCACAACATCGAGTGCCAGATATGGACGTGACGATAGCGCCAGGGATGTGACAACAACTGGTCCTAGAACCGATGTTGAGCTCATCATGGCTGAATCAAAAGCATAAGCAGTTCGCAGGTAAGTTGGCGGAACAATGTCTTTCCATAACGGTCTTACTGAAAGATTGATTGGGGGAGCGGTGATACCTAGAACAAATGCAGCAATGAGAATAGAGCGAGCACTATCCATCTGATTGAGAACGAGGATGAGAACTGTGTAGCAAGGAACAAGAATACGTAGCGGCCATTTTTGCCCCCAGCGATCCATTACTGAACCTCTGATGCCAGCAGTTGCAGCACCCGCCAAAGAATTGAGTCCGATCGCAAAACCGGCGATCGCAAAAGAATCAGTGCTCTGTTCGGCCTTGAAAAAAATGCCTAGGCCAATCATTCCGTAGGCCAAGCGGGCTGGAAATGCAGCTATTCCCAAAGAGATCACTTGAGGGAAGGAGAACAGTTCCTTATAGCGCTTCATAATGTAGTGATTCTACGCACGGATTTGCCCCGTGCGACCTGGCCCGCGTACCCTTCACCTGTTCTTCAGGCAAAGCGCTTGAGTCCTATTACTTTCTATCCCTACGGAGCTCACTTGTCTACATCACCAGTAATTGCAGTAAATGACATCGGATCAGCTGAAGATTTTCTAGCAGCAATCGAAGGCACAATCAGAAATTTCAACGACGGAGACCTCGTCGAAGGTACAGTCGTTCAAGTAGATCGCGAAGAAGTACTTCTTGATATTGGGTACAAGACAGAAGGCGTAATTCCTTCACGCGAACTCTCAATCCGCCACGATGCAGATCCAAATGACATTGTTAAGGTCGGCGACAAGGTAGAAGCTCTTGTTCTTCAGAAGGAAGATAAAGAAGGACGTCTCATCCTCTCTAAGAAGCGTGCTCAGTACGAGCGTGCCTGGGGAGAGATCGAAGGCAAGAAAGAACGCGACGAAGTTGTCGTCGGAACTGTCATTGAAGTTGTTAAGGGTGGACTCATCGTTGATATCGGTCTGCGTGGCTTCTTGCCAGCATCACTTGTTGAAATGCGTCGAGTTCGCGATCTCACTCCATACATTGGCAAGCAGGTTGAAGCTCGTATCATCGAACTCGATAAGAACCGTAACAACGTTGTTCTTTCACGTCGTGCATTCCTTGAGCAGACACAATCTGAATCACGCACAACATTCCTGAACCAGCTCCAAAAGGGCCAGGTTCGTACAGGTGTTGTCTCATCGATCGTTAACTTCGGTGCATTCGTTGATCTTGGTGGCGTAGATGGCCTTGTTCACGTATCTGAGCTTTCTTGGAAGCACATCGATCACCCAGGTGAAGTTGTCGAAGTGGGCGATGAAGTTACCGTTGAAGTTCTTGAAGTTGATTTCGAGCGTGAGCGCGTCTCACTCTCACTTAAGGCGACACAAGAAGATCCATGGCAGGCATTTGCTCGCACGCACACAATCAATCAGGTTGTTCCAGGCGTCGTGACAAAGCTTGTCCCATTCGGTGCATTTATTCGTGTCCACGAAGGAATCGAAGGACTTGTTCACATCTCTGAGTTGGCAGAACGCCACGTAGAAATTCCTGAGCAGGTTGTTGCTGTAGATGACGAGCTATTCGTCAAGATCATCGATATTGATCTTGAGCGTCGTCGCATCTCACTCTCTTTGAAGCAGGCCAATGAAGGTACAGAAGTTGAGATTGAAGCATTCGATCCAACACAGTACGGAATGGCTGCTCGCTACGATGCAGAAGGAAACTTCATCTACCCAGAAGGTTTCGATCCTGAGACTCAAGAGTGGAAGCCAGGCCACGATGCTCAACGCGAAGAGTGGGAGCGTCAGTACCAGGAAGCACAAGTGCGATTCTTGGCTCACAAGAAGCAGAAGGCAGAGGCAAAGGCAGCCGATGCTGCAGGAGCAACTGCTGAAACTCCAGCTGAAGGATCTGCTGAGTAACTCGTTTCATTAAGAAAGCCCTACACGTTGATCGTGTGGGGCTTTCTTTATTCCATAACGTCACAGGTAGGCTCTACGCATGAAGGTAATCGCACTCACCGGTGGAATTGGTGCAGGTAAATCAACAGTCGCACAATTCTTTAGCGAACTTGGTGCAAACGTTATTGACGCCGATCACCTTGCGCGTGTTGCGATTGAGCGAGGCAGTGAAGGTTTTGACGAAGTTGTGGCTCGTTTTGGTGAAGAAATTCTGACCAACGGGGACATCAACCGTAGAGCGCTGGCAGAGATCGTCTTTTCTGATGCAGCGGCAAAGAGCGATTTAGAAGCAATTATTCATCCTCGCGTGCAGCAACTATTCGCACAAGCGCTTCTTGATAATGATGCGGCAACTAATCTTGTGTACGAGATTCCTCTGCTTGTTGAGACAAACGCTGCAAGCAAATTTGATTTCATCGTAACCGTTGAAGCTGAAGAAGATCTGCGAATCGAACGGTTGTTAGCCAGAGGCATGTTTATCTCAGATATTAAGGCGCGCCTTGCCAATCAAGTGCCATCTCAGGCTCGCATAGATATCGCCGATGTAGTCATCATCAATGATGGCGACGAAGATCATCTCTTGCGTCAAGTGGAAAATCTCTGGGAAGGTCCAATCGCCGATCTCACATCAGAGCGGTCTCGCTAGTAGGCTAACGACGTGTCCGACAACGGCGATCTCGCCCGAAACAACTCTCCTTTTCAGGTGATATCTGACTATGTCCCTGCCGGTGATCAGCCTCAAGCCATTGAAGAAATTGCGCGGCGATTAAATGCTGGCGAGAAAGATGTTGTACTCCTAGGAGCAACCGGAACCGGAAAGTCTGCGACAACAGCGTGGCTGGTCGAGCGATTACAGCGCCCCACATTGGTACTGGCACCAAATAAAACTTTAGCTGCACAGCTCGCCAATGAATTTCGCGAACTCTTACCCAATAATGCAGTTGAATACTTTGTTTCCTACTACGACTACTACCAGCCAGAGGCTTATGTACCGCAGACAGATACCTTTATCGAGAAGGACTCAAGTGTTAACGATGAGGTAGAAAGACTTCGACATTCTGCAACAAATGCGCTTCTTACAAGACGAGATGTAATCGTCGTCGCAACAGTCTCTTGTATTTATGGCCTAGGCACTCCTCAGGAATATATCGACCGAATGATCCATATCAAGGTGGGGGATGAGATCGAACGCAATGCTCTCCTTCGCAAGTTTGTCGACGTTCAATACAAGCGCAATGACATTGCCTTTGAACGTGGAACATTCCGTGTCCGAGGAGATACGATCGAGATTATCCCGATGTACGAAGAACTTGCGATTCGTATCGAGATGTTTGGTGATGAGATCGAAAAGATCATGACTCTGCATCCGTTGACTGGTGAAATCCTTCGCGACGAAGATCAGGTACATATCTTTCCCGCTACACACTATGCGGCTAGTCCCGAGACAATGAAGCGCGCTATCAGTGATATTCAAGATGAACTCCAGATACAGCTCAACGCCTTTGAGAAGCAAGGAAAACTCCTGGAGGCACAGCGACTTCGCATGCGCACAACCTTTGATATCGAGATGATGGAGCAGTTAGGTTTCTGCTCGGGTATTGAAAACTATTCTCGCCATCTCGATGATCGAAATCCTGGCTCAGCACCGCACTGTCTTTTAGATTATTTCCCAGACGATTTCCTTGTCGTCATTGATGAAAGTCACGTCACAGTTCCGCAGATCGGCGCTATGTACGAAGGTGACGCTTCCCGTAAACGCACCCTTGTAGAGCATGGTTTTAGATTGCCGAGCGCACTCGATAACCGTCCACTCAAGTGGCCAGAGTTCCTGGAACGAGTAGGTCAGACTCTTTATCTCTCTGCAACGCCCGGCAAGTATGAGATGGAGAAAGTTGGGGGAGATGTTGTTGAGCAAGTGATTCGACCGACTGGCCTCATTGACCCAGCGATTGTCATCAAGCCAATTAAGGGTCAGATCGATGACTTACTTGAAGAGATCAACATTCGCGCAGCCAAGAATGAACGAGTTCTAGTGACTACCTTGACGAAGAAGATGTCAGAAGATCTCACCGACTATCTCCAAGAGCGCGGCGTCCGAGTGCGTTATCTTCACTCCGAAGTCGATACTCTGCGACGTGTTGAGCTTCTACGTGAATTACGTATGGGCGATTACGACGTCCTGATTGGTATCAATCTACTTCGTGAAGGACTAGATCTACCTGAAGTTTCGCTTGTCTCTATCCTTGATGCAGATAAAGAAGGTTTCCTTCGATCTGCAACATCGCTGATTCAGACAATCGGCCGTGCCGCTCGAAATGTCTCAGGTGAAGTGCATATGTATGCCGATAACATCACGCGTTCCATGGCGCTAGCAATTGATGAGACTAACCGTCGTCGTGCAAAGCAAGTTGCCTACAATCTTGAACGGGGCGTAGACCCTCAACCACTGCGAAAGAAGATCGCGGATATTACAGATTTGATTAATCGCGAGAGCGAAGACACCTCCGACCTTCTTGCCAGCGAGAAGGGCTCAGGTAAAGGCGGTTCCGGGATGCTTTCTGTGGGTCTGAATGCAAAGGGAGTGATCTCTCTACCGCGCAAAGAGCTAGTTGCCTTGATAGGCTCGCTCACCGATCAGATGCGAAGTGCAGCAGCCGATCTTCAATTTGAAGTAGCTGGAAAACTTCGTGATGAGATTCGCATCTTGAAGAAAGAACTCAGATCCATGGAAGAAGCGGGTGTATAGGTGACTATTGAGAAACTCGTCGTTCGAGGTGCGCGCGAACACAATCTCAAAGATGTCTCACTCGATCTTCCGCGCGATGCTCTGATTGTTTTCACTGGGCTATCGGGCTCTGGAAAATCAAGTCTCGCCTTCGACACAATCTTCGCCGAAGGACAGCGCCGTTACGTGGAGTCACTTTCTGCCTACGCTCGTCAATTCTTGGGCCAGATGGATAAACCGGATGTTGATTTCATCGAGGGACTTTCCCCGGCGGTTTCGATTGACCAGAAATCTACGAATCGCAATCCACGTTCGACAGTTGGAACTATCACAGAGGTTTATGACTACCTTCGTCTGCTCTTTGCTCGCGCCGGACGACCGCACTGTCCTCAGTGCAGTAAACCTGTCTCGCGGCAGAGTCCACAACAGATTGTTGATCAGATCCTTGAGCTTCCGCCAACAACAAAGTTTCAAGTTCTAGCACCCGTAGTCCGCGAACGAAAAGGTGAGTTTGTAGACCTCTTTACTGATCTTGTGAAGCAGGGCTACTCACGTGCCATCGTTGATGGAGAGGCAATTTCACTCTCTGAGCCTCCTAAATTAAAGAAGCAAGAGAAGCATACGATCGAAGTTGTGATTGATCGTCTGACGGCAAAGGCAGAATCTAAATCACGCCTTACCGACTCGATTGAGACAGCGCTACGGCTTTCTAGCGGAATCGTTCTTTTGGACTTTGTCGACGCTAAGGCTGGGCAAGAGAAGATACATACTTATAGCGAACACCTAGCTTGCCATGATTGCAATCTCTCATTTGAAGAGTTAGAACCACGCTCTTTCTCATTTAACTCTCCCTTTGGAGCATGTCCTGAGTGCTCAGGTATCGGTACCAAACTTGAGATTGATCAAGACCTTGTTATTCCAGATGATGGATTGAGCATCTCTGAAGGTGCGATCGCGCCGTGGGCGGGTAGCCAATCAGATGGATACTTCATGCGATTGGTTGAGGCGCTCTCGAAAGACATTAAATTCTCACTTGATGTGCCATGGAAAAAGATCTCTGCAAAAGCTCAAGATGCGATCCTCAATGGCTACGAATATGAAATCAAGATGCGCTACAAAGGTCGCTATGGCACTAAAAATTACACGACAGGATTCGAGGGAGTAATTCCGTTTATCCATCGGAAACATAGTGAAACCGAAAGTGATTACAGTCGTGACAAGTACGAGGCGTATATGCGCCAGATTCCTTGCGGGGCTTGTAACGGGGCACGACTAAAGCCAGAAGTTCTCGCAGTTACTATCGGAGAGAAAAGCATTGCTCAGGTGTGCGAACTCTCCATCGATGATTGTGCGGCCTTTCTTAAGCAGGTCAAGCTTTCTAAGAGAGAAGCGCAGATTGCAGAACGCGTCATGAAAGAAGTTCATGCGCGCCTTGGTTTTCTCCTCGATGTAGGACTGGATTACCTCTCTCTTGACCGCCCTGCTGGCACACTCTCTGGTGGTGAAGCGCAAAGAATTCGCTTAGCGACTCAGATCGGTTCTGGACTTGTTGGAGTGCTCTATGTACTCGATGAACCAAGTATTGGACTGCATCAGCGAGATAACCGACGATTGATCGAAACCTTGACTCGGCTACGCGATCTCGGAAATACCCTCATCGTTGTTGAACATGACGAGGAGACAATCCGCACTGCAGATTGGGTTGTCGATATCGGTCCAGGTGCTGGCGAACATGGTGGCAAGGTTGTGGTCTCTGGCTCGTATGAAGATCTCATCGCATCGAAAGAGTCCATCACTGGCGCATACCTATCCGGTCGTCGTGCAATTGAGATCCCCAAGAGTCGCAGAGCGCTAGATCCAAAACGTCAGCTCGTCATTAAGGGTGCGAAAGAGAACAATCTTAAGGATGTTGAAGTCTCAATTCCTCTTGGAACTTTTGTTGCTGTTACAGGAGTCAGCGGCTCTGGAAAATCAACTCTCGTGAACGATATTTTGTATTCCACTCTTGCCAATAAACTCAACGGCGCCCGCATTGTTCCGGGTCGACATAAGACAATTACTGGAATAGATCAACTCGACAAGGTAGTCCATGTTGATCAATCGCCGATTGGCCGAACACCTCGATCAAACCCTGCGACCTATACGGGAGTATTCGATAAAATCCGTGCTCTTTTCTCTGAGACTACAGAAGCCAAGGTGCGTGGATACCAACAAGGTCGCTTTAGCTTTAACGTGAAGGGCGGGCGCTGCGAGAATTGCACCGGCGATGGCACTATCACCATTGAGATGAATTTCTTGCCCGATGTTTATGTACCGTGCGAAGTCTGCCACGGTGCACGATATAACCGAGAGACCCTAGAAGTTCATTACAAGGGCAAGACGATCGCTGAAGTTTTGGATATGCCGATTGAAATCGCTCATGATTTCTTTGAGTCAGTTCCAACAATTGCACGCTTTCTCAAAACGCTCTGTGATGTTGGACTGGGATATGTACGGCTTGGACAATCTGCCCCAACGCTCTCAGGCGGAGAAGCTCAACGCGTCAAGCTAGCTACCGAACTTCAGCGTCGTTCAACAGGTCGCACAATCTACGTTCTGGATGAACCAACGACAGGTCTTCACTTTGAAGACGTCAACAAACTCTTAGGTGTTTTAAGCCGTCTCGTCGATTCAGGAAATACTGTGATTGTCATCGAACATAACTTGGATGTCATCAAGTGTGCCGACTGGGTTATTGATATGGGACCAGAGGGTGGATTTAGGGGCGGCATGGTTGTCGCTGAAGGAACTCCAGAACACGTGGCATCGGTTAAGGACAGTTACACAGGACAGTTCTTACGTGAAATTCTTGAGAATAACCGTTCGGTTAAGAAGCCCGCAGCGAAGAAGAAGTAGCGATGGCAGATCCAGCCTCGTATCGTCCTCCCGAGATCCCTGAAGATCCTGGGGTTTATCGCTTCTATGATGCCAAAGATAAAGTCATTTACGTCGGTAAAGCGAAGAATCTTAAGAATAGATTGAGTTCGTACTTTGGTTCAAACCTTGCACAGAAGACTTATCGGATGGTCCACGAGGCAGTACGAGTGGATTGGACCATAGTTAAGACCGAACTTGAAGCGTTGGCTTTAGAGTTCTCTTGGATCAAGCAATACCACCCTACTTACAACGTTCAGTTCAAAGACGATAAGTCATATCCCTATCTAGCAATTTCGATAGAGGACGAGTATCCACGCATCTTCATTACCCGCAGGGAGAAGCGTCCAGGGCTTAAGTACTTCGGCCCATATACAAATGCCTGGGCGCTGCGAAACACCTATGAAGTTCTGCTTAAAGTCTTTCCAGTGAGATCGTGCAGCGTTGGAAACTTCCAGAGAGCACAACGGTCAAAACGACAATGTCTCTTGGGCGATATTGGAAAATGCGCGGCACCATGTGTCGGGTGGGTGAGCCCAGAAGAACATAAGGAGATCGCCGTAAAGCTCAACGATTTTATGGAATCTGGAATGGAAGATCTGCTTCCAACGATGCGCAACGAAATGGAATTGGCAGCATCACGAGAAGAGTTCGAACGTGCTGCGCGCCTTCGTGACCAGATCGAATCTTTTGAAAAGGCACAGAAATCAACGCAAGGAAATCTTTCTGACGATCTGGATGGTGATTTCATTGCCATTCACGAAGAGGGATTCCACGCAGCCGGTTCTATTTTTATGGTTCGCAGAGGATCAATCAAGGGCTCACGTTCCTGGATTGTTGATCAAGAGCGAACTCTTGAGGGTGAAGATCAGTGGGCTTCACTTCTCTTCTCGATCTACGGTGATGGCGCGACGGAGATTCCATCCATCATTCACACGAATCAAGAACCTACAGATGTGGATTCAATGACGTCATGGCTTACCTCCATCGCCGGCCACAAGGTAACCATCAAGGTTCCACAACGTGGTGAGAAGGTAGAGCTTCTTGATACCGTCGATAGAAACGCACATTACGCACTGATCCAGTTCCTGAGTAAGCGAGCTAATGATGCTGCCGTTTCAGGCAAGGCACTTATAGAACTCGAGGAGATTCTTGAACTACCGCGGACCCCGTTACGCATTGAGTGCTTTGATATCTCGAATATTTCAGGAACCACAGTTGTTGCCTCGATGGTTGTCTTTGAGGACGGAATTGCGAAGAAGAGTGAATATCGTCGCTTCATCATTGATACCACCGAAGCAACGGATGACACCCGGGCAATGCATCAGGTAATCACGCGCCGACTTAAGAGACTGCTCGCAGATCGAAAGGTCGATCAAAGCGAGGTTAATGAATCGGGCGGGCGATTAGGTAAGTTTTCCTATCCACCGCAGCTCATTGTTGTTGATGGTGGAGCACCACAGGTCGCAGCTGCTGCGCGCGCGCTGGAAGAGCTCGGTGTGACCGATATTGCTCTCTGTGGTTTAGCTAAACGACTCGAAGAAGTTTGGCTGCCACATAACCATGATCCTCTGATTCTTCCGCGTACTAGCGAAGGTATGTATCTGTTGCAACGTATTCGTGATGAGGCGCACCGCTTTGCAATTACCTTCCATAGATCTCGTCGCTCAAAGGTGATGTTGGAATCTGTCTTGGATGAGATAGAACAACTCGGACATATTCGACGAGCAGCCCTGCTTGATCGTTTCGGATCTGTCAGCGCCATTCGCAAAGCATCCATAGCCGAAATTGCTGCCACTCCCGGCATCGGCGAAAAGATAGCTTCGATTATCTGGAACCACCTCTCACATATGGGGGAGAGTGCGGTTATTAGTGGGGTAGACATGCAGACGGGCGAGATTCTCGACAAGTAAGGGTTCTAGGTTGTTGACGTTGATGGCAGACTGTATCCATGAGCACGCGCGAACTCTTGATCCTCACCGGAATGTCAGGTGCTGGCAGATCGACAGTAGCGCACGCACTTGAAGATTTAGGTTGGTATGTCGTAGACAATCTTCCTCCCGCACTCCTGCCGCAGTTAGCTTTGCAAACTGGCGGTTCTGAATTTGCATCAATTGCAGTGGTTGTAGACGTACGCGGTGGAAAATTCTTCGACGATTTGAGTACTTCACTCAACGCTTTGCGCCAAGAGAAAATCGCCTTCCGACTGCTCTTTCTTGATGCCAGTGATCAAATTTTGGTTGCTCGATTTGAATCTACGCGTAGGCCACATCCACTCCAAGCTAATGATCGGATCGTAGATGGCATAGCCCGCGAGCGAACTAAGCTCGATGAGCTCCGCTCACAGGCCGACATTGTTATCGATTCAAGTAATTTAAATGTGCACCAGCTAGAAAAGCGAATCGGTGAGATTTTCTCTCCAGGATCACTCAGTGCAATTCGAATCAATGTTCTCTCTTTCGGCTTTAAGTACGGAATCCCAGTGGATGCAGATTTGCTCCTTGATGCACGGTTTATTCCGAATCCTCATTGGGTGCCCGAGCTGCGACCTCTCACTGGACTGGATGAAAAGGTATTTTCTACGGTTCTCAACAGTGAGGGCGTTGAAGAGTTTATCGAATCCTATGTCTCGGTCATCATGCAGATGGTTCCCGGATATTTGCGTGAGGGAAAGCGTTTCGTCACAATTGCAGTTGGATGTACTGGTGGAAAACATCGCAGTGTGTCAGTTTCCCGTGAAATCGCACGTCAGTTGAATGAACACTCATCCAATGTAGAAATCTCTGCACACGCCACCCATAGAGATGTTGGTCGCGAGTAGTAGATGTCATCTCCACGCGTTGTAGCTTTAGGCGGAGGACATGGCCTCTTTGCAACACTAACTGCGCTTAGATCGCTCACCTCAAATATCACAGCCATTGTTACCGTTGCCGATAATGGCGGATCTAGCGGAAGGTTGCGAGAAGAGTTTCCGATATTTCCTCCAGGTGATCTAAGAATGGCGCTAGCTGCTCTCTGTTCTGATGACGAATGGGGGAGAAGTTGGGCAGAGATCATGCAGTATCGATTTACAAGCGAGGGACCACTCGATGGTCACGCCGTTGGCAACTTGCTCTTGGCTGCTTTGTGGGATCGCGATGAAGATCCGGTTGAAGGTTTAGATCGCGTGGGCGCGCTTTTAAAAGTTGTGGGTCGCGTACTTCCTATGGCCAGTCAGCCCCTTGATATTGAAGCAACTTTCTCAGACCAAGGAGTGAAGAGAGTTGTTCGGGGCCAAAAAGAGGTAGCCACAACGAATGGTCGCTTTGAGTCTTTGCAATTAATACCTTCGAATCCAAAGGCAAGACCAGAAGCGATTGCCGCAATCAAAGATGCGGATTGGGTAACAATGGGACCGGGATCGTGGATCTCAAGTGTTCTTCCGCATCTTTTAGTCCCCGAGCAAGTATTGGCATTAACAGAGTGTTCAGCAAAGAAAATCCTGCTACTCAATCTGGATGATTCACATGATGGTGAATTTTCTGGTCGAAGCGCACTCGATCACATAGCGGCGCTACAAAAATTAGCGCCACAGCTCTCTTTCGATTTTGTTGTCGCAGATTCTTCGATAGTTCTTGACCCTGAGGCGGGAAAACTCCTGAGGGACAAAGTTTCAACCCAAGGTGGAGAGTTGATTGTCCAGGATCTTCGCCTCGATAGAAGCGGCAATCATCACGATACGAAAAAATTGACCTCACTTTTCGCACACATTGCGGAGAAAACTTTGGTTGGATAGCCCCATGGCAATGACTGCAGCAGTAAAAGATGAGTTAAGTCGTCTCTCGGTAACCCGTCCATGCTGTCGTAAGGCTGAGGTTTCTTCACTTCTTCGCTTTGCAGGTGGATTGCATATCGCCGCTGGAAAAGTAGTCATTGAGGTTGAACTTGATACTTCTCAGAGTGCACGGCGTCTCAAGAAAGATATTGCAGATATCTATGGTCATGACAGTGATCTAGCAGTTCTCTCATCAAGCGGTCTTCGCAAAGGCTCACGCTACGTTGTGCGTGTGATCGAATCTGGTGATGCTCTGGCTCGACAGACTGGTCTCATTGATGGAAACGGTCGCCCTATTCGAGGTTTGCCGCCACAAGTTGTTTCAGCAAATATTTGTGATGCAGAAGCTGCATGGCGCGGTGCATTTATTGCCCATGGTTCATTGACTGAACCAGGACGTTCCTCTTCATTAGAGATTACCTGCCCTGGACCAGAGGCAGCTCTAGCCCTGGTTGGTGCGGCACGTCGACTCGGCATCGCAGCTAAGGCCCGAGAAGTGCGCGGAGTAGATCGCGTTGTTATTCGTGACGGTGATGCTATTGGTGTTCTGCTCACACGTCTTGGGGCACATGAAAGTGTTCTCGCTTGGGAAGAGCGACGTATGCGCCGGGAAGTTCGCGCTACCGCAAATCGACTCGCAAACTTTGACGATGCAAACCTTCGCCGTTCAGCACGAGCCGCAGTCGCTGCGGCTGCTCGCGTACAACGTGCAATGGAGATTCTTGGAAGTGAAATTCCTGATCATTTAAAAGAAGCTGGCGAACTTCGAATAAGTCATGGTCAAGCAAGTCTGGAAGAGTTGGGTTCACTTGCAACTCCGCCTATGACCAAGGATGCGATTGCTGGTCGTATTCGACGATTATTGGCTATGGCAGATAAACGTGCCGGCGAACTCGGCATCCCAGATACAGAGGCCGGGCTTTCTCCCGATCTTCTTAGCGAATGAGAAATCAGCGGTAAAAATCCTGTAGGAAATGCAATATTCACGCGTGATTAAACTCTGTGATGCGCAGTACCTTTGAGTAGCTTAAAAAATATCGAGCAGCCCTGATAAGGTTTGCCAAGACCCCAGTGCTGTGGCAGATAGTGTGCCGACTCCCTTTTTGGGTCTCTATAGAAAAGGTTTACTCATGATTAATGTTGGAATTAATGGTTTTGGACGTATTGGCCGCAACTTCTTTCGCGCTGCTCTGACCAACCCAAATATCAATATCGTTGCAATCAACGATCTCACTGATAACGCAACTCTTGCCCACCTTCTCAAGTACGACTCAATCTTGGGTCGCCTAGGTCTTGAGGTTTCTTACACTGATGACACTCTTACTGTCGGTGGCAAGACGATGAAAGTTTTTGCAGATCGCGATCCAGCAAACTTGCCATGGGGCGCAGTAGGTGCCGATATTGTCATCGAATCAACAGGACATTTCACCAAGGCAGCAGATGCTAAGAAGCACATCACCGCTGGCGCTAAGAAGGTAATCATTTCAGCACCTGCCAGTGATGAAGACATCACGATCGTCATGGGCGTTAATCATGAGAAGTACGACCCAGCTAACCACCACGTTATTTCAAATGCATCATGTACCACTAACTGCCTTGCTCCTATGGCGAAGGTTCTCCACGATAACTGGGGGATAGTTAAGGGTTTAATGACAACTATTCACGCTTATACAAACGATCAAGTAATCCTAGATTTCCCACATAAGGATCTCCGTCGTGCACGTGCAGCTGCGACAAATATGATTCCAACGTCAACCGGTGCAGCTAAGGCAATTTCACTTGTTCTTCCTGAACTCAAGGGCAAGCTAGATGGATATGCCATGCGCGTTCCAGTTCCGACAGGATCTGCAACAGATCTCACAGTTGAACTTGCTAAGGAAGCTACTGCTGCAGAGATCAATGCAGCGATGAAGGCAGCAGCAAATGGTGCCCTCAAGGGTTACCTTTCATACACTGAAGATCCAATTGTCTCTTCAGATATTGTGACTGATCCTTCATCCTGTATTTTCGATTCCGGACTTACAAAGGTTATTGGCAATCAAGTAAAGGTTGTTGGTTGGTATGACAATGAATGGGGCTATTCAAATCGCCTCGTCGACCTTGTCGGACTTGTAGGTAAATCTCTCTAATGCTGTTGCATGACCTTGATGTGGCCGGCAAGCGAGTTTTTCTACGCTGTGATCTCAATGTTCCATTGCAAGATGGAGTCATTACAGATGATGGACGAATTAAAGCCTCCTTGCCGACTATCAAATCTCTGCTCTCAGCAGGGGCCAGCATTGTGATTGCTGCTCACTTGGGTCGCCCCAAAGGAGAAGCGAAGCCTGAACTCTCCTTGGCACCCGTTGCCAAACGATTGGCAGAGCTTCTTGCTTCACCGGTTCAGTTTGTTGGATCCCTTATTGGCGCAGAAGTAACTACTTCGGCTCAGGCCCTCAAGCCAGGTGAAATTCTTCTTCTAGAAAATATTCGTTACAGCTCTGCCGAAACTTCGAAGGACGAAGCGGAGAGGCAAGCCTTTGCGCAAGAGTTAGCAGAACTTGCAGATCTTTATGTAGGAGATGGTTTCGGAGCTGTGCACCGCAAGCACGCATCGGTCTATGACCTTCCAAAACTTCTGCCACATGCAGCAGGAACACTTGTTGGTGCAGAGGTAGAAGTACTGAAGAAACTCACCGTTGATCCTGCTCGCCCATACGGTGTAGTTCTCGGTGGCGCTAAAGTCTCTGACAAGATCGGCGTTATTTCTAATCTTCTTAACAAGGTCGATGTAATGGCTATTGGTGGGGGAATGGTATTTACCTTTTTGGCCGCACAAGGCAAAGAGATCGGTAAATCACTCGTTGAAACTGAATTGATACCGACGGTAAAGGAATTGATCGAAAAGGCTGCAGCCTCTGGAGTCAAGCTCATTCTGCCCACCGACATTGTGGTTGCCCCTGAATTTGCAATTGACTCACCAGCGACAACAGTCTCTGCTGATGCAATTCCAGCAGACCAGATGGGTCTGGATATCGGTCCGAATTCAGCGACCCTATTTGCATCGGCAATCGCGGAGTGCAAAACAGTGTTCTGGAACGGTCCGATGGGCGTCTTTGAATTTCCAAACTTTGCTCATGGAACTCGTGTAGTTGCTCAAGCCCTTTCCGAAGTTTCGGGGATCTCAGTTGTGGGCGGAGGCGATTCAGCCGCTGCCGTTCGTGCCCTTGGCTTTGCCGATAGCGATTTCGGATATATTTCTACAGGTGGCGGAGCTTCTCTTGAATATCTTGAAGGCAAAGAGCTGCCCGGCTTACTGGCACTAGATCTCTAATCTGTACTATCTGATCGCAACACAAGGAGAAGTAAATGCGTAAGCCACTTATGGCCGGCAATTGGAAGATGAACCTCAATCATCTTGAGGCGATTGCAGTTGCTCAAAAACTCGTCTATTCGCTCTCTGATAAGGATTACGACGAAGTTGATGTTGCAATCATCCCTCCATTTACAGATATTCGATCCATTCAAACATTGGTCGATGGCGATCGTCTGCGCTTGCAATATGGCGCACAGGACCTTTCTCCTGAGGCAGGTGGCGCATTCACCGGTGATATCTCAGGTTCTATGCTTAAGAAATTGGGATGCACCTTTGTAGTAATTGGACACTCTGAGCGACGTGCGATTCATAAAGAAGATGACGCACTCGTCAACAGAAAGATCAAGGCAGCGTTAGCAAACGAACTCACTCCTATTTTCTGTGTGGGTGAAGAACTTTCAATCCGTGAATCTGGTACTCATGTTTCGCATGTGATCCGTCAGATTCGTGCGGGACTTGAAGGGTTCACTAAGCCAGAGCTCAAGAAGATTGTGATTGCCTATGAACCTGTCTGGGCAATCGGGACAGGCAAGACAGCAACACCAGAAGATGCGCAAGAAGTATGTGCTGCAATTCGTGAAGAGATCGGTGTTATCGGTTCGCCAGAAATAGCTGCTGCAATGCGCATCCTCTATGGCGGATCTGTGAAGTCTTCCAACATTGTTGAGATTATGAAGCAATCAGATGTTGATGGCGCACTTATCGGTGGAGCTAGCCTGGATCCAGAAGAACTGGCAAAGATCGCTAAGTTCTACGCACAAGAGCAGCAGTAATACCGTCTGGGCAGGCAGGTTGATGTGGGGGATTAGCCTCTGCGATCTAGTATCCTTCCCCTCTACGAAGTAAGGAGTACGGCCATGGCCCTTGGACTATCGATCTTTCTGATTATCACCAGCGTTGTGATGATCCTTCTTGTTCTTCTCCATAAAGGAAAAGGCGCAGGACTTTCAGATCTCTTCGGCGGAGGCGTTTCCTCTAATTACGGTGGCTCATCAGTTGTTGAACGTAACCTTGATCGCATCACAATCGTTGTTGGTGGTCTCTGGTTTGCAGGAGTCGTTGCACTCTCACTCGTTTTGAAGGGATAACTTAAGATGGCAAGTGCTATTCGTGGAAGTCGTGTCGGCGCCGGCCCAATGGGCGAGGCAGAGCGCGGAGATCAGATTGAGCGCGCAACAGTTTCATACTGGTGCGGCAAGGGACATGAAGTTCGACCATCGTTTGCAGTCGAAGAGACTGTTGTCATCCCGGCAGAGTGGGATTGCCCAAAGTGCGGTCTTCCAGCTGGGCGCGATCGCAACAATCCACCGAGTGCAGTAGTTAACGTTCCATATAAGACACATTTGGCTTACGTGAAGGAGCGTCGCACAGATACAGAGGGTGCAAAGATTCTTGAAGATGCCCTCAAGAAGTTACGTGGCGAGGATTAACGATTAACCTAGAGAGATCTAGCCGCGTCTAAGATTTGAGTAATTCCCGCACTGCGATCTTCTAAGTGAAGACGTAGGAGCGGGAATTTTCTTTGCTCGAGCGCACGGTTATCACCTAGCGCTTGCGCCATTACTAGCGTCTTAAAACCAAAGGTGCTTCCAGGAATCGCAAAGTCGCAGGATGCTTCACCAGTAATTTGCAGGAATGCACCATTTTGCTGTCCTCCCTTATGGAATTGACCGGTGGAGTGGAGGAATCTTGGACCCCAACCAAATGTCACAGGATGACCTGTCTTGAGAGAAAGTATTTTTCTTAGCTCCTCAAGGCGAACATCATCGCGTCGATCAAGGTAGGCATGGATTGAGATATATCCACCATCTACAACACTTGTGACGAAGCTTTGCAGCGCACTCTTTACTGAAGTTCCATCACCAAAGATTCCAACAGATTTGTCAGAAAACGCTGGCGTAAATCTAGGTAGTTCTCCGCTCCACTCAGCGAGTAGAGCAGCTGTCGCAGTCTTTGCTTCAGTAACGTTCGGTTGATTAAATGGATCAATCTGCAAGGCTGCTCCAACGAGTGCGGTGAGCCACTCCCAGAAAATGAAGTGCTCGCCTAGTTCGCCCTGCACATTGAGATCTGCTCCCATTTCGATAAATGAAACAGTGAACGCTCCACCGATGGCGGCACCCTCTAGATCTTCAGCTGCTATCGGAAGTCGTCCAACGCCAGATTTACCTGTTGATTCGGCGACCAGTTGCTCGATCCAATCTGATAGCCCGGGCATTCCTGAATTCGCATCGATGAAAGCGACGTATTGCTCTGTCTGCGTTGTGAGAAGCCATGCCACATCAATGATCTCTGAACCATCTGCAAGAAAATTCTTCTTGCAATCGCTAGCCGCATCAAGCAGAAGCGAGATATCTACACCGGCTAGTGCGCTAGGAACCAGACCAAAAGCACTCAATGCACTAAATCTGCCACCAACATTTGGGTCGGCATTTACAACCGCTAACCCTTGCTCGCGTGCATCGCGATCTAGTGGCGAGCCAGGATCTGTTACAACGACCATGTGGTCCGAGACTGCAAGGCCTGCCTTGATAAATGCATCTGCAAAAACAGCACGAGCAGAAGATGTTTCGATAGTGGATCCAGATTTAGATGAGACCACGACCAGAGTTGAAGCCAAATCACCGTTGATGGCGTGAGCGAGATAATTTGGATCTGTCGAATCCAAGATAAATAGATCGCGACCGAAACTCTTTGCAATTACTTCAGGAGCAAGAGATGATCCACCCATACCTGCAAGCACGATTGTTTTAATGTGGCGAAATCTTGCTGCGAGAGCATCAATTTCTGGAAGCAGGGTCCGCGAAGATTCAGGGAGATCTACCCAATTCAGGCGAACAGCAGCCTCTGCCGCAGCCTCGGCTCCCCACGTTGATGGATCCTTTTCTGCTATCTGTTGATGGACACCAACTAAACGCTTATATAGATCACTATTTCGATCAACGCGAGATAGCGATGCACCTGAAATCTTCATGAAGCCAATACCTTCTTTACATCGTCAAGAAGAGAGATCCAGGCATCTACAAATTTCTTCACCCCGTCCGCTTCCAGGGCATCAGTAATCGCTGCCAGTGATATTCCAAGTGCGGAAAGCTCTGAGAGAGTCGCAGATGCGCTCTCCATATGCGCAGTAATCGCATCATCTTTGACTACTCCATGATCTAAAAATGCATCAAGTGTGGACTGCGGCATTGTGTTGACTGTATGCGGAGCAATGAGTGTGTCGACATAAAGTGTGTCCGGGTATGCAGGATCTTTTACACCAGTAGAGGCCCATAGTGGACGCTGAACAAGAGCTCCGCCACCTTCAAGACTCTTCCAAGAAGGCTGGCTGAATTTTTCAAGGAATAACGCGTAGGCGCGATGAGCATTTGCAACTGCTACCTTGCCAAGAAGATTCTGATTTCCAATTGCTTTTAATTCTTTATCGACGGCGCTATCAATGCGTGAGACAAAAAATGATGCAACGGAGTGGATGGAAGCCAATTCAAGTCCTGCACTTTTTGCCTGGGCCATTCCTGCGATAAAGGCATCAATCACTTCGCCATAGCGCTCAAGCGAGAAAATTAAGGTCACGTTGACGCTAATTCCACTACCAATTAATGCGGTAATTGCGGGAAGTCCAGCTTTGGTAGCAGGGACCTTGATCATGACGTTGGGGCGACCAACCAGTGCATGTAGAGCTATACCTTCATCAATCGTCTCTTGCGTCTTGTGGGCAAGGCGTGGATCAACTTCGATACTTACGCGACCATCAATACCTTTGCTTGCATTATAGATATCTGAAAAGAGGTCACAGGCAACGCGGACATCATCTGTAGTTAATGTGCGAACGACTTCATCAACGCTCTTGCCAGATAAAGAAGCGATATCTGCCGCATACTCATCTGCGCCCGTGATCGCAGCACCAAAAATACTTGGGTTGGTCGTCACACCTCGAACACCATCGTGGTTGATTCGGTGGGGAAGGCTATGCGAATCCGATCCAGTCAGTTTTGATCGCGAAAGATCATCGAGCCAGATCGACGTTCCGGCAACCAAGATCTCTTGCTGCTTCATTTACGCGCCGCCAAAACCTTTGAAACCACGTTCTCGACTGTGAAACCGTACTCAGCAAAGAGTTGTGAGGCAGATGCTGATGCACCGTAGTGATCAAGGCTAATGATTACTCCCGAATCACCAACGTACTCGCGCCAACCTTGAGCAATTCCCGCTTCAATACTTACTCGTAGTGCAGAAGTTGGAATCACGCTCTCTCTATAGCTTGCGCTCTCTTGGTTAAACCATTCCAGACAGGGAGCGCTTACTACTTGTGTCGAAACACCTTGCGCATTGAGAGCTTCGGCGCTTTTGACCGCAAGACTTACTTCAGAACCTGTCGCGATAAGCACTACATCGGCCTTTTGGGGAGCATTAACGAGTACATAAGCACCCTTTGCGACGCCCTCAGCACTGGCGCAACTTGTGCGATCAAAGACCGGAAGGTTCTGTCGTGAAAGTAAAATTCCTGCAGGTTGTTGACGGAGCAAGATTGCCTTCCATGCTTGTGCCACTTCATTGGCATCTGCTGGGCGAATGGTTGCAAAGTTAGGGATAGCACGCAGAGCCGCAAGATGTTCAATCGGCTGATGCGTTGGACCGTCTTCGCCAAGACCAATTGAATCGTGTGTCCAAATAAAAGTTGTAGGAATATTCATCAGTGCAGCTAAACGAACCGATGGACGCATGTAATCGCTAAAGACTGCAAAGGTGCCACCGAAGGCGCGAGTGAGTCCGTGCAGAGTTATTCCATTAAGAATTGAGCCCATCGCATGTTCGCGAATACCAAAGTGAATAATGCGACCATATGGATTAGCACCCTTCATTGCGCTAGATGGCGGCAAGAAGGATTCGCCGCCTTCGATAGTCGTGTTATTGCTCTCCGCTAAATCTGCCGAGCCTCCCCAGAATTCTGGGAGCACGCCAGCAATGGCGTTGATTACCTTCCCAGATGCTGCACGTGTTGCGACATCTTTTCCGGCTTCAAAGACAGGCAATACTGAATCCCAACCAGCAGGTAGCTCTCGCTTTACTAAACGATCCAGTAACACTGCTTTATCTGAGTGAGCAGATTTCCAAGTAGCAAAACGCTGATTCCATTCCTTGCGCATAGCAGCGCCGCGTTCTTTGACAAGTCGGATGTGCGCCAAGACATCTTCGGGCATAGCAAATTTCTCATCTGGATTAAGTCCGAGTTCGACTTTGGTCGCGGCGATCTCTTCATCACCAAGAGCGGAACCATGTGATTTCGCGGTATTACGCAACTTAGGTGCCGGCCACGCAATCACTGACTGTAACCGGATAAGAGTTGGCTTGGAGGTCTGCAGCTTTGCCGCAACCATCGCAGCATCTAAAGCCACGAGATCAACGTTTCCATCTGCCAGAGTTGCGACTTCGATAACATCCCAACCATAAGCACGGTAGCGAGCAGAGACATCTTCTGTGAACGCGAGATGAGTATCTCCTTCAATGGAGATGCGATTATCATCGTAAATCACATTGAGATTGCCGAGTTCCTGCGTTCCGGCAAGTGATGATGCTTCAGCGCTCACGCCCTCTTGTAAATCGCCATCGGAACAGATCACCCAAATGGTGTGATCAAAAATTGATTGCCCAGCAGGCGCATCAGGATCAAATAATCCACGCTCGTATCGTGCAGCCATTGCAAAACCAACAGCAGTTGCAACCCCTGCTCCGAGCGGTCCTGTCGTCATCTCGACGCCGGCGGTATGTCCAAATTCTGGGTGGCCTGGAGTCAAAGATCCTTGCGTACGAAATTCTTGTAAATCTTTCATCGTCAATCCATAGCCGCTAAAGAAGAGCTGGGTGTAGAGAGTCATCGATGAGTGACCGCAGGAGAGAATGAAGCGATCGCGGCCAACCCATAATGGATCTGAAGGATCATGAATTAAGTGACGTTGAAAGAGTGTGTAAGCAACAGGTGCGAGAGCCATGGCAGTGCCAGGGTGACCGTTACCCACCTTCTGTACCGCATCCATTGCAAGTGCTCGCGCATATGCAATTGCTCGATCATCAAGTGTGCTCCAGTTGGTGAGTGTGGTCATTATTGTTCTCTTTCCTGTTGTGATGACTGAACTACCGAAAGTCGAATTCGCCAAGCGGCAATCCAGAAGATAGTTGCGCCGGCTAGGTGTATTGCAACGAGCAGTTCAGGGATTCCTGTGAGGTATTGCGCATAGCCAACGCCACCTTGAGCAAGGGAGATTCCGAAGAAAATATAGATCGCCTTTTTAGTCGATTGCGTTACTGAAGCCGCTACTAATAGAGCGATCGTTAAACCCATCAGAAAGATGACGGCGTCAGCGTGCAGGATTGCAACAGTTCTAATGTCAAAGCCAAAGCGTTGCGCTTTCTCATCCCCGGCATGGGGGCCACTTCCCGTCACAATCGTTCCAAGAACTAAGACAATGAATGAGATAGCGATGTGTGTCTGCGACAAGAGTGAAACAGTCTTCGTTGGGGCAGATATCTTTACATAAGGTTCATGTCGCCTTGAATAAAGTGATGTTGCTCCTGCGATTAAGAGCATTGATAAGAGCAGATGTCCGGCAACTGGAAGTGGATGCAAATCGGTGAGAACTGTGATCCCACCTAAAATTCCCTGACCAAAGATTCCAAGAACTTGTCCTGCGGCGAGTGAACGAAGATCTTTTCTCCCCGACTTAAGAACATATACAACAGCTAAGAGGGCAGAGAAGAGGAGAGCGAAGGTAAGGAGACGATTTCCAAATTCGATCCACGCATGAAGTTGTCCCTCTGCTTGATGTGGGACAGGTGTATATGACCCTGGCGTGCATTCGGGCCAGGTAGGGCACCCAAGTCCTGAGCCGGTCAATCGAACTGCGCCACCGGTAAGGACAAGTGCGCTTTGAAGGAAGAGAAGTACTCCGAAAATAGCTGTCCTCAAGCGCATATGGCTACCTTATGCCAGCCACGACTATCTTCGAGTAGAAGCGCATAGTTAATTACGATACATTTCTGTTGTGAAAATCGATCATCAACCAGGCGAGGATATCCGCACCCGCGATGCCATCGCCCGTTCGATTTTAGAGAATGGTCCATCCACGGCCAGCACCCTCAGCCAGCGTCTAGCCCTGACTCCAGCCGGAATACGTCGCCATCTCGATCTCTTGGTAGCTGATGGAATTTTGGAGGCCCGCGATCCACGTGCGGGATCAACTCGCGGAAGAGGCAGACCCTCCAAAGTATTTCTCATGACAGATGAGGGACGTTCACAATTTGAACATTCATATGACGATCTAGCTGTTGCGGCGCTGAAGTTTATGGCTACTCATTCTGGTGACCATTTAGTCACCGCCTTTGCAGAATCTCGCGCCGAAGATATCGAACGCAAAGCAACTCCATATCTTGCGAAGCGCACGAAGAAGATCGATGCTCTCGCAACATTTCTTACCGAACAAGGTTATGCAGCTAGCGTTGAAAAACGGGGGACAGGTGAGGAGATCTGTCAGCATCACTGTCCGATCGCCCACGTTGCTGCTCAGTATCCGCAACTCTGCGAAGCAGAGACACAAGCATTTTCACGACTACTTGGTACCCATGTGCAGCGTTTAGCAACGATTGCTCATGGTGACGGAGTTTGCACTACATACATTCCACAACTGACCACTACTGCCGGAAAGGCTCAATAATGACAACAGCACATCCAGAACTCGATGGCCTTGGAAATTATGAATTCGGTTGGGCAGATAAGACCGATGCTGGCGCAAGTGCCAAGCGTGGAATTAACGAAGAGGTAGTACGCGACATCTCCTCAAAGAAGAGCGAACCTCAGTGGATGCTCGACCTGCGCCTGAAAGGTTTGTCACTCTTTGAGAAGAAGCCAATGCCATCATGGGGCAGCGACCTCACTGGAATTTTCTTTGACACCATTAAGTACTTCGTGCGCTCTACTGAGAAGCAGGCAACCACGTGGGATGACCTTCCAGATGACATTAAGAACACCTATGACCGTCTAGGTATCCCAGAAGCTGAAAAGCAGCGTCTGGTCTCAGGTGTTGCCGCACAGTACGAATCAGAAGTTGTTTATCACTCGATTCGTGAAGATTTAGAGAAGCTAGGCGTTCTATTCCTAGATACAGATACCGCACTGCGCGAGCATGAAGAACTTTTCCGTGAGTACTTTGGAACCGTTATCCCGGTAGGCGATAACAAGTTTGCAGCGCTTAATACAGCTGCCTGGTCAGGTGGATCATTTATCTATGTTCCAAAGGGTGTCCACGTCGATATTCCTTTGCAAGCCTATTTCCGCATTAACACCGAGAACATGGGTCAGTTCGAACGCACATTGATTATTGCTGACGAAGATTCATACATTCACTATGTAGAAGGATGTACAGCTCCTATCTACAAGTCAGATTCATTGCACTCCGCAGTGGTCGAGATCATTGTGAAAAAGGGTGCGCGAGTTCGATACACCACGATTCAGAATTGGTCTAACAACGTTTATAACCTCGTAACCAAGCGCGCCACATGTGCCGAAGGTGCAACCATGGAATGGGTTGATGGAAACATCGGCTCCAAGGTAACTATGAAGTATCCAGCAGTTATGTTGATGGGTCCTCATGCAAAGGGTGAGACTCTCTCACTTGCATTTGCTGGTCCTGGTCAACATCAAGATTCAGGCGCCAAGATGGTTCATGCGGCTCCGTACACATCTTCTTCTGTTATCTCAAAATCAGTTGCGCGCGGTGGCGGACGCACTTCATATCGCGGCCTCGTACAAGTTCAAGAAGGCGCTCACCATTCAGCAAGTACTGTTAAATGTGATGCACTCTTGGTCGATAGCATTTCGCGTTCTGATACGTACCCATACGTTGATATCCGTGAAGATGATGTATCAATGGGTCACGAAGCAACAGTCTCAAAGATTAGTGATGATCAGCTCTTCTATCTGATGTCACGAGGTCTAGGCGAAGATGAAGCGATGGCAATGATCGTCCGCGGCTTTATCGAACCAATTGCTCGCGAATTACCGATGGAGTATGCGCTCGAACTTAACCGCCTCATTGAACTTCAGATGGAAGGTGCTGTCGGTTAATGAGCGCTCTCCAATCTAACCTCCTCGAACTTCACACGCCAAACGGTCGTGAAGAAGCGTGGCGCTTTACTCCACTTAAACGACTTGTAGGAATGCATGACGGAAGTGCTCAGGCGATCGAACTTGATTCTCTGCAGCCGGTAACCGACCTGCCACAAGGCGTAACTTTTGCCACAGTAGAGGCAGAAGCACTGACTCGCACTGATGACATCATCATCAATCGTATCCGTGCATTCACCAGCAATGTCCGCCAGTTGCGAGTAGCCAAAGATAAAGAGATAGATCAACCAATTATTCTCTCGCGCTCTCTGGTTCAAGCCGCATCCGTAGAGTTTGCGCGGGTGCAGATCATTCTTGAGCCTCACTCTCGCGCAACAGTTGTCATCGAGAACTCGGGTGAATTCAACCTAGGCGAAGATCTTGAAATACATGTTGGTGTTGGTGCAAAACTCACACTCATATCTCTCCAGGAGTGGGGTCCAACTTCGGTTCACGCTGGACACCATCACGCGATCGTTGAACGAGATGCAACCTTTAACTCACTCGTTGTCACAGTCGGTGGATCAGTTGTCCGCTTGCTCCCCACAGTTGAGTTCGCAGGTCCTGGCGCGAGCACAGAACTTCTGGGTGTCTATTTCGCAACAGCAGGCCAGTACTTTGAACATCGCATGTTCGTTGATCACCTTGTGCCAAATGCTAAGTCACGCGTTAACTACAAAGGCGCACTAGCCGGACAAGATGCACACACAGTATGGATCGGTGATGTATTTATCCGGGCCGCTGCAGAAGGTACCGATACCTATGAACTTAACCGCAATCTCTTGCTCTCAGATGGTGCTCGTGCGGATTCTGTACCGAATCTCGAGATTGAAACAGGTGAAATTGTGGGCGCGGGCCATGCCAGCACCACAGGTCGCTTCGATGATGAGCAGCTCTTCTATTTGATGTCTCGTGGCATTAACGAGTCAGATGCACGTCGTCTCGTTGTGCGCGGATTCTTCAACGAGATTGTTTCGCAGATTGGTATTGAAGCGATCCAAGATCGTTTGATGTCGCGAATTGATGACGAACTATCAAAGGCGGCTAAGTAAATGGCTGATCTACTTCTTTCACAGCTAGAGCAAGGTAAGCCTGTCAAGGTAGAAAAAGATGGGAAGACCATCTGTGTAGCTCGAGTCGGCGATGAAGTTTTTGCAGTCGACGATACCTGCTCTCATTCAGATGCGTCCCTCTCAGAAGGAGACGTCACAGATTTTAAGATCGAATGCTGGCTTCACGGAGCAGAGTTCGATCTCCGCACAGGGGAAGCACTTACTCCACCTGCTGTTGCACCACTTCACACTTACGGCGTACATGTCGACGGAGACTCCGTCACAGTTGAAATCTAATCGGGGAAAATGATGAGCACACTAGAAATTCGCGGCCTTAAAGTAAGCGTCACCACTGAAGGTGGGGATGTAGAAATTCTCAAGGGCGTAGATCTCACCATTAACTCCGGTGAAACACACGCAATCATGGGACCTAATGGTTCAGGTAAATCCACCCTTGCTTATTCAATTGCAGGTCATCCGAAGTACACAATCACAGGTGGCACTGTCACACTTGATGGCGCCGATGTTTTAGAGATGACCGTTGATGAGCGCGCTCGTGCAGGTCTATTCCTAGCAATGCAGTATCCGGTAGAAGTTCCTGGAGTATCAGTCTCTAACTTCCTCCGTACAGCAGCGACAGCTCTGCGCGGAGAAGCCCCAAAGCTTCGCGAGTGGGTAGGCGAAGTAAAGGGTGCAATGGAAGCTCTGAAGATGGATCCATCTTTTGCTTCACGTAACGTCAACGAAGGATTCTCCGGCGGCGAGAAGAAGCGTCACGAAATCATGCAACTAGAACTTCTTAAGCCAAAAATTGCAATCTTGGATGAGACAGACTCAGGCCTAGATGTTGACGCGCTTCGTGTTGTCTCTGAGGGCGTTAATCGTGCGAAGGAAGCCAACAACATTGGCGTTCTTCTCATTACTCACTACACACGCATTCTTCGTTACATCCAACCTGACTTTGTTCATGTCTTTGCAAACGGCAAAATTGTTGAAGAGGGTGGACCTGAGCTAGCTGAGAAGCTAGAAGCTAATGGATATGCGGAGTACGTAGGCGCCTAGGCGCAGATGTTTTTGCTATGACCTATAACCCCATCGAAGTACGTAAAGATTTCCCGATCTTTACTCGCACTATTCGCGATGGAAAAAGGTTGGTCTATCTAGATAGTGGTGCCACGGCACAGAAACCACAGAGTGTCATCGACGCCGAAGTGGACTTCTATCGTCTTCACAATGCAGCAGCTCATCGCGGGGCCCATCAATTGGCTGAAGAAGCAACAGATCTCTTTGAGGGAGCGCGCTCCAAGGTTGCTACATTTATTGGCGCAGCCGCTGATGAAATTGTTTTTACAAAGAGTGCTACTGAATCCATCAACCTCATCGCGTATGCCATGGGAAATGCTCCGATCGGCAATCGCTTTCACCTCAAAGCAGGGGATGAGATCGTCGTATCTCAGATGGAGCATCACGCAAATCTGATTCCATGGCAACAACTAGCCGCACGCACCGGTGCGGTGCTGCGCTGGTTTGATGTGACCGCTGAGGGACGTCTAGATCTCTCACAGATTCCTCAGCTCATTACAGATAAAACCAAGGTCGTGGCACTGACCCATCAATCCAATGTGCTGGGAACTATTAACCCGTTATCTGAAATTGTTACGGCAGCTCATGCTGTTGGCGCAGTAGTCGTTCTCGATGCTTGTCAGTCAGTTCCTCATATGAAGGTTGATGTTGCCCAACTAGGAATCGATTTCCTCGCTTTTTCAGGACATAAAACTGTCGGCCCAACTGGTGTTGGAATAATGTGGGGACATGGCTCACTTCTTGAAGAGCTACCGCCATTTCTTACAGGCGGTTCGATGATCGCTGATGTTTCAATGACCACTGCAACATGGGCACCGGCACCAGCGAAATTTGAAGCAGGTGTTCCAAATATGGCACAGGCTGTCGGGCTAGGAGCCGCAGTAGATTACTTAAGCGCGATTGGCATGGATGTGATTGCACAGCATGAACACATGCTTACTGAGGATTTACTCACCAAATTACTTGCTATACATGAAGTTGCAGTTGTGGGTCCACTCAATATGGAAAGTCGCGGGGGAGCACTTTCGTTCACTGTGGAAGGTATCCACCCACACGATCTTGGGCAATTTTTAGATAGTCAAGGAATTGCGGTTCGTACCGGCCATCACTGCGCATGGCCACTGACACGATCACTCGGTGTTCCAGCTACCACACGAGCTTCGCTCTATCTTTACAACACAATCGAAGATAACGATGCACTGATCGATGGAATCTCGTCTGCCATGAGGTATTTCAAATAATGAATCTAGATACTCTCTATCAAGAAGTGATTCTTGATCACTATAAGAACCCACTGAATAAAAAGCTTTCCCCAACGTTTGACGCCCAGGTCCATCACATCAACCCAAGTTGCGGGGATGAAATCACTCTCAACCTCAGTGCGGAAAATGGCGTGATCACTGCGATCACGTGGGACGGTGTAGGTTGCTCAATTTCCCAGGCCAGTGTTTCGATTGCGAGCGATCTTCTAATTGGTAAGACCTTTGAGCAAGCTCAGGCGCTCTCAGATGAGTTCGTTGAATTGATGCAGAGCAAGGGTAAGAAGGCCGGGGATGAAGCGAGACTTGAAGATGCCGTGGCTTTAGCTGGGGTCTCGCAGTACCCAGCCCGTATCAAATGTGCCTTATTGGGTTGGATGGCAATCAAAGACGCGTCTATACAGACTCAAAGTAAGTAAAAGAGTTATAGAATTCCAAAACTATTGAGAGGTAAGGCATGAGCGCACAAGTAGAAGATGTAAGAGAAGCGATGAAGGATGTCGTCGATCCTGAACTAGGAATCAACGTTGTTGATTTGGGACTTATCTATGATGTGATGGTTGATGAGAGCAATATTGCGATACTCAACATGACGCTCACCTCTGCAGCATGCCCTCTTCAGGATGTTATTGAGGATCAGACTCGTCAGGCCCTTGCTCCGCTGACAAATGATGTCAAAATTAACTGGGTGTGGATGCCGCCATGGGGTCCGGACAAAATTTCAGATGACGGCCGTGAACAGTTGAGGGCTCTAGGGTTTACTGTTTAACCCATGTCTCAACACGCGATGTGGATGACCTTTAGGTCAATCACTGCAGATCCATCCGTCAAAGAGGCCAAACTCAAACCGGGAACGGTGAAGAGAATCCTTGGGTACTCACAGAAGTATCGAAGTTATCTTTTCTTCTACCTTGCCACTGTGGTCATCGATGCCTTCTTAATCGTCTCGACTCCGTTGCTACTGAGGAAACTCATCGATGATGGCGTTATTCCTAAAGATGCAGAGTTAGTAACAAGGTTGGCTCTCATCGTCGGCGGTATTGCCCTAGTCGATGCCGTAATGAATGTGATTGGAAGATGGTTCTCTGCACGTATCGGTGAGGGCTTGATCTATGACTTGCGCTCTGAAGTGTTCGCACATGTACAGAGACAATCAATCGCTTTCTTTACGCGAACACAAACAGGTGCTCTGATTTCACGGATCAACTCTGATGTCATGGGAGCACAACAAGCATTCACCGCCACTCTTTCAGGAGTAATAAGCAACGTCATCAGCCTCTTTCTAGTGACTATTGCAATGCTCTTTCTCTCATGGCAGATAACCCTTTTCTCGCTAGCTCTTCTACCCCTCTTTCTTCTTCCCACTAAATGGGTGGGGCGCAAGATCCAATCGCTGACGCGTGCTTCATTTGAACTCAATGCTCAGATGTCGAGCACAATGACCGAGCGATTTAACGTCTCTGGTGCACTTCTTGTGGCTCTCTATGGCAAACATTCGAACGAGAAAGAGTATTTCCGTTCGAGAGCTCGAAAAGTGGCAGATATTGGAATTCAGTTAGCACTCCTCAACCGTCTCTTCTTCATCTCACTTACAAGCGTTGCAGCGATTGCGACTGCTTTTGCTTATGGCATTGGTGGTCATTTAGCGATCAACGGCACAATCACAGTGGGCTCGATGATTGCAATCACTGCGCTACTGGCCCGTCTCTACGGACCGCTTACGGCGCTATCAAATATTCGTATTGATGTGATGACAGCACTTGTCTCGTTTGAGCGAGTATTTGAGGTTCTTGATCTGGCCCCGATGGTGACAAGTAAACCTGGCGCACAAGTTCTTGCGGCTTCTATGCCACGCGTCGAGTTTAAGGATGTCACCTTCCGCTACCCGAAGGCAGATGAGATTTCGCTAGCCTCACTCGAGTCGGCTGCAAAGTTGGAGACTGTGGACTCTGGTGAGATTCTCAAAGGTGTTTCATTTGTTGCGCAGCCAGGAACATTAACTGCGTTAGTTGGACCATCTGGCGCTGGAAAGACAACTATTAGCGCATTGATTCCTCGACTCTACGATGTTACAGGTGGATCTATCGAAGTCGATGGCCAGGACATTCGTGATGTTGAGTTGGAGAGCTTACGAAACTGCATAGGCGTTGTGATGCAAGATGCACATCTTTTCCACGAAACTATCGCCGAGAATTTGCGATATGCCAAGGAAGATGCCACGGCGCAAGAGATGGAGGCGGCTTGCCGAAGTGCGCAGATTTGGAATCTCATCGATTCTCTTCCCCAAGGGCTAGAGACAATGGTCGGAGAACGTGGCCACCGTCTGAGTGGAGGCGAGAAACAACGTCTTGCGATCGCTCGATTACTTCTCAAGTCACCATCTGTAGTCATCCTTGATGAGGCAACTGCTCACCTTGATTCTGAAAATGAGTCACTGGTGCAGCACGCGTTGAAGCAGGCGCTCGAGGGTAGAACCAGCATAGTTATTGCACATCGACTCAGCACTGTGATGGAAGCTGATCAAATTCTGGTTATCAATAACGGTGTCGTTGCAGAACGGGGTCGACATGAGGAACTTATTAGTAAGGGCGGTCTCTACTCAGAGCTCTTTGCTCGACAGGACCTCACCACTAGTGAGATCCATTTTCCGGATTAAATACCTTCCATATACGACAAGACCTGCAAAGAGAACCCATTGCACTGCATATGCAAGGTGTGGGCCATCGCTTAATGATGGAATCTGCGATGGTGCTTTTGGCGTAAGGGTTGGAAGTGAACCAGAGATAAGATCGAGATAATAATCTTCCGAAGCGCTGCCTGATTGAGCATTGAGTTTACTAATCAACGCTCCATCGCGATTGATCGGTAATGCAAAGAATGATCCGGACGGTAGAGAAGAATCAAGTCGAAGCCGGGCCGTTATCGAAACGACACCACTTGGAACTTCAGGAGTTTCTGGAGCGATAGTTGCAGATGCACCTGCAGCAACCCATCCGCGATCCACCCAGATGGAATCTCCACCTTCGGTCGTGAAACGAGTGAGGACTGCGTAGCCATACTTGCCTTCGAAGTATCGATTCCGCAAGAGAATCTGCTGGTTTGAATCGAAAGTACCTGTGGTTGTGATTGCACGCCACTCGTGAGCTTTTACATCATCGGTGAGAGAGATCAGATCCACAGCTGGAATATCTATATGCGCTTCTATGGTGGAGTTTCGAGCCTTGCGATCTTCACCGCGATGAAACTGCCATTGCGAAGCCCATAGGCAACCAGCGATGAGCAAGATGGCAACGAGGCTTTTGAGTATTGCGCGTTTCTCGCCTGACCGAATCACAGTGATGAGTGTAGTTAAGAAAGTGAGCGAGGCTTCTTAGATAACAGGGCCGCACCAGGAGTGATGGTTTCACGCCCAGCATTTGCGATAACGACTGCGATGTACGGCAATGTCACGGCTCCAAAGAGGGCAAACCATCTGAAAGGACTTGGCAGAATCACTGTGAGAATAAAACAGAGAGTTCTAATCATCATCGAAATGAAGTATCGCTTCTGTCGACTTGAGAGATCGTTACTTAGGGCTTTGGGGGCGCTGGTGACGTCATAAACCTCGTTCTCGCCAGCTCCTGATGTTGATGCCATGCGATAAGAGTATGACTGTCGTGGCTCATGAGCGACTTCAAATGCAGGTTACGCGTAGGTAGCAGGGTAAGTTTGGCCACATGAGCCAAGCAAGCCCGATAGCACTGGTCACCGGCGGTAATCGCGGGATTGGTTTAGCCATCGCCAACGCACTCGCATCCGATGGTTGTGATGTGGTGGTGACCTACCGCAATGGACAGGCCCCGGCTGGATTCAAATCCGTAAAGATGGATGTGACGTCACAAGATTCCGTGGATGCAGCCTTTGACTCAATAGAAGAGCAGTGGGGGATTCCAGAAATCATCGTTGCTAATGCTGGGATTACAAAAGACACTTTGGTTTTGCGAATGAGCGAGGATGATTTCACTTCAGTCATCGACACCAATCTCACTGGAGCTTTTAGAGTTGCTAAACGTGCATCTAAGGGTCTTCTCAAGCTTAAGCGCGGTCGATTGATTTTTATTGGTTCAGTTGTAGGCGGAGTAGGAGCTGCCGGGCAAGTCAACTACTCGGCGAGTAAAGCTGGCTTAGTTGGAATGGCTCGTTCCTTCGCGCGCGAACTGGGTTCACGATCAATTACTGCCAATGTGATTGCGCCAGGATTTGTCGAGACGGATATGACTGCAGAGTTGGACGAGAAAAGACGTGGTGAGATTGCAGGACAGGTACCACTTGGTCGCTTTTCTACCGCACAAGAGATTGCGGATGTGGTGAGTTTTATTGCATCGGCAAAGGCAAGCTACATCACTGGGGCAATCATTCCTGTTGATGGTGGATTAGGAATGGGTCACTAAATGGGAATTCTTCAAGGTAAAAATATTCTGGTCACTGGAGTTCTTACAGATGGTTCTATCGCTTTTCACATTGCCAAAATTGCGCAAGAAGAAGGCGCCACCGTAGTTCTGACTGGTTTTGGCCGCGCGCTAAGTCTGACGACTCGAATCGCTGGTCGACTCCCACAAACTCCGCCAATCATTGAACTTGATGTCACCGATCAAAGCCACTTGGATCGATTGGCTTCGCACATTGGCGAACACGTTCCTCATCTGGACGGTGTAGTTCATTCAATAGGTTTTGCGCCAGAGTCAGCACTTGGAGGAAACTTCCTCAATACGCCTTGGGAGGATGTTGCGACAGCCGTACAAGTCTCTGCTTACTCATTGAAATCACTGACAATGGCTTGTCGTCCGACATTTAAAGATAGCGCTTCGGTAGTAGGTCTAGATTTTGATGCAGCAGTTGCTTGGCCGAAATACGACTGGATGGGCGTTGCAAAGGCGGCGCTAGAATCGACATCACGTTATTTGGCTCGAGATCTTGGAAGTGAAAATATTCGAGTGAACTTAGTAGCAGCTGGTCCGATTCGTACCATGGCAGCAAAATCAATTCCAGGCTTTGATGAATTTGAAAAAGTGTGGAACGAGCGATCACCGCTGGAATGGGATGTTACTGATCCAACTCCAGCGGCTAAAGCGGCGGTCGCGCTCTTGAGCGATTGGTTCCCAAAGACAACCGGTGAAATTATCCACGTCGATGGCGGGCTACATGCGATGGGTGCATAAAGAGCGCTTGGCATTTCTTCTTGCCGTTTTAATTCCTGCAGTAATTGGAGTTGGCTTTCTTTCAGTAGGTGCAGCGAGTAAAGCACCTGCGAAGTCGATGATTGAAATATCTACCGAACAAACAATTCAATGTTTTGATCTCAACGCTTTGTTTACCTTGACAACATCCGATGAAGCGTGTCCTTCAGATCTCGTGTTTTTGGGGGATGGTCCACTGACTGAAAGTGCAACAGCCGATGGATCCGTGGTCGAGATTCACCCTCTCTTGCTCACTCGGTTTCGTGTTGCCCAAGCATTTGCACAAGCAGATGGAGTAAATCTCTCAATTACGTCAGGGTTTAGATCACTTGCGCGCCAAAAAGAACTTTTTGATCGCGAGGTTGGTATACGTGGAAGCGAAACAGAGGCGGCCAAATGGGTTTTGCCGCCAGAGTTTTCCCACCACCCACAAGGGCTGGCTATCGATGTGAATTACCCGGGGGATCAACTTGGGGCGTATTGGCTGGAGCGAAATGGTTCCCGCTTTGGTTTGTGTCGGGTCTATGCCAATGAATGGTGGCATTTCGAGGGGGTCATTTCCCCTGGTGGCCGCTGTCCAGCCATGGCGCCGAACGCCCTGGTCGACATCAAATAGCTCTCTGACCCGATTTCCTGATTGAGTCCTTCCTCAGGTATTCTTTCCCCAGACCAGTAGCGGTTGCCGTTACTGCAAGAGGAGCTCACCGCTCCCACCTTCTTCGCCTCGGCGGGCTGGTTATGTCAGATGAAGAAGGCTCGATGAGCCGTGGGTGTATCCCACTCTTCACTTACTTGCGGTGTCCTATTGCAGAAACTTCCGTTACATCAGAAGAGAAGCGAAAGACCAACCGAAGGAGCAGAAATCACCACTGAACCGCGCATCAATGATCGAATCCGCACACCCCAAATTCGTCTCATCAATTACACCGGTGAACAAGTTGGAGTTGTAGATATCGA
>Ga0315900_10000216_pt1 | contig 103003 bp, 107 predicted proteins | sample LakEriMetagenome_FD_203521 | JGI IMG/M metagenome (GOLD analysis project Ga0315900, IMG submission 203521) | Freshwater fungal communities from buoy surface, Lake Erie, Ohio, United States - Buoy 12 MA114 | ecosystem: Environmental > Aquatic > Freshwater > Lake > Lake biofilm | place: USA... | reverse complement strand
TGGTACGTCGAGGCCCTCAACTACATCAAGGCCAACCACGGCATCTCCGGCGACCCCGGTGTGATCGCCAACAACTACATCGACTACGCCATCGCCGCTCTCGTCTGATCCGGCCACGGCCGCTTCAGCCGATCCTTCGGCTTCCTTCATACCTCCCCCATCGGGGAGGTTTTTTATTGGCTTTTCGTTCGCTTTTTTGTTGGCCCGATTTGTGTTGGCTGTGGATTGCCGAAGCGCGGCTGTGATGGGATGTGGTGAGTAGACAAGGGCCTGGGAGAAACATGCAGCCAGCGACCTGCGATCATCAAGCCCTGATGATTGGCCGAGGCAGCATGGCGGTCCCGCAGCAGCAGGCTGGTGCTCCGATCTCCGAGGCGGAAGCTCTGGCCCGTCTGCGCCAGAGCCACGACCCCTCGCAGCAGTACTACGCCGCCTGGTGGTTGGGGCGCATGCGCAGCCAGCATCCCGATGCCGTTCCCCTGCTGATCGCGGCCCTGCAGCAACGGCGGCCCCGCGATCCCGGGGCAGGCGTGGAGGAAAATGCCGTGGCCCGCAATGCGGCCCGGGCACTGGGCAAGCTGGGGCTGGCTGCCCAGCCAGCAATCAAAGAGCTGCTCACCGTGCTCGACGACCCCGACGACGGCCTGCGCGAAGCTGCCGCCCGGGCCTTGGGCGAGCTGGGGGCCGAGCAGGCCGTTCAGCCGATCTGCAGGCGCCTGGCCAGTGGGCTGGCTGGGGCAGGAGCGCCGAGGGCCGGCACACCGCGGCTGATGGAGCCCTGCGAGGCTCTGTTGGAAGCCCTCGGAGAGATCGGCTGTGGCTCCTCCAGGGCCGCAGGCGTGCTGGCAGTGGTGGAACCGTTCGTCCACCACGACCGTCCCCTGATTCGCAGCGCTGCGGCCCGCAGCCTGCTGCGGCTGAGCGGGGAGCCCCGCTGGGCCGATCTGCTGGTGGGCTTGCTCGACCATCCCCAGCTGCAGGTGCGCCGGGCGGCCCTGATGGACCTGGGTGCCGCCGGCTGGCGGCCAGCCCTGGAGCCGATTCGCCGCACTCTCGCCGAGAACAGCCTGAAACTGATCGCCCTCAAGGGACTGGTGGAACGCGGCAGCGGCGAACCGGGAGAGGAGGCCCTGCTGGCCTGCATGGACGCCTTGCTGTGAGGGACGCCATGACCGATCCGCAAACACTCCAGCAGCTGATCGACCGGCTGCGCCAGGCCAGCAGCAGCCAGGACTTGCTGCTGGCCACCCGCGAGCTGGCCGGTTGCGCTGCGGCCAGCGCCGCCCCTGTGCTGGTGGAGGTGCTCGGCTACAACAACCCTGGGGCCGCCGTAGCTGCCGTAGATGGACTGATTGCCCTGGGGCCGGTGGCCGTCCCTCCCCTGCTGCAACTCGACCCCGAAAACTACGGCGCCCGGGCCTGGGCGGTCAGGGCCCTGGCCGGCATCGGCGACGTGCGCGGGCTGGAGCTGCTGATCGATGCCCTCGGCAGCGACGTGGCAGCCAGCGTGCGCCGAGCCGCCGCCCGCGGACTTGGGAACCTGCGTCTGGGTGCCCTTGCGGCGGAACAGCGCCTGATCGTGCAGTCGCGCAGCCTGCAGGCCCTGCTGGCCGCCACTGTCGATGGCGAATGGGTGGTGCGTTATGCCGTGGCCGTTGGCCTGGAAGGTCTGGCCGAGGGCCTGGCACCCACCAGCGACGCCCTGGCCCAGGTGCGGCAGGGACTGGTTGCGCTCAGCGAAGCGGCCGAAGCCAACCCACCCGTGGTGATGCTGCGCGCCAGGCTGGCACTGTCGCGCCTCCCCCTGCCATGACGCCTGACCGACGGGTGCTGTTTGTGTGCCTGGGCAACATCTGCCGCTCCCCAGCCGCGGAAGGGGTGTTTCGCCATCACCTCAGCCAGGCGGGCCTCAGCGACAGCGTGCTGGTGGATTCCGCCGGCACCGGCGGCTGGCACGTGGGCAAACCGGCCGATTCCCGCATGCGGGCCGCAGCGGCCCGCCGGGGTCTGGAGCTCACCAGCAGGGCCCGCCAGCTGGAGGCGAGCGACCTCGGCCGTTTCGACCACATCCTCACCATGGACGATGACAACCTGGCGACGGTGCAGGAGCTGGCCCGGCGCGCCGCCGCAGCCGGCCTCAGCCAGCGGGCAACGGTGGAACCGCTGGTGCGCTACTGCCGCCTCCACAGGGTGCGGGAGGTGCCCGATCCGTACTACGGAGGCGAGCAGGGCTTCGAGCACGTGCTCGACCTGCTCGACGATGCCTGCGCTGGCCTGCTCGAAGCGCTCAGCCGGCGCTAGCGGGCGAACTGGCGGCGTTGGGCTCGGGCCAGGCATCTTCGGGAATGCGCTGGCGGAACAGATCCACCAGGGCCTGGATCACCGCCTCGATGGCCAGGCCATCGGTGATCAGTTCCAATGCATCGGCCGCCATGCACAGGGGTGCCACCTCCCGGCTGGAATCACGGCGATCGCGCTCGGCAATCTGGGCTTCCAGCTCCTGCAGCGGCGGCACGGGGAAGCCACGCTGCTCCAGATCCAGGGCCCGGCGGCGGGCCCGTTCGGCCACGCTGGCGGTGAGAAACACCTTGAGATCGGCATCGGGGAACACGGCCGTGCCGATGTCCCGGCCCTCGGCCACCAGCCCCCCCCGCTGGCCCATCGCCTGCTGCTGGGCCGTGAGCGCCTCGCGCACACAGCTGTGGGCGGCCACCTGGGACACCTGCTCGGTGACCTCAGGGCTGCGGATCGCCTCGGTCACTTCATGACCATTGATCCGCACGCACTGCTGGCCATCGGCGGCCGTGGAGAGATCCAGATTCAGCTCCTGCAGGCAGGCGGCCACAGCGGCGCCGTTCCCTGGTTCAGCTCCCTGGCGCTGCACCCACCAGGTGACGGCCCGGTACATGGCACCGGTGTCGAGGTACACCAGGCCGAGGCGCCGGGCAAAGGCCCGGGTCACGGTGCTCTTGCCGGCACCGGCAGGTCCATCGATGGCGACGAGTGGAGAACGGCTCATCAGGAAAGCGTGGTCGATCAGGCGGGCGGGGCCGCAGCGGATGGCCGCCGCCAGCAGGCACAGGCCCTGCGGTTCCGGCAGCGGCTCCAGGGTATGGGCGGCCACCAGCTGGGCATACTCCACCACACAGCCGGCCGCCTGCAGGTGCTGCAGCAGGCGCTGGGCCAGCTCGGCCCTGCCGGCGGCTTGGTTGGCCTCGGCCTTGATGGCCCCCAGGACAGCGGGGAGTAAGGCCGCCTGGCTGCGCTGCGCCTCCGACAGATAGCGATTGCGCGAGCTGCAGGCCAGACCATCGCGCTCCCGCACCGTGCCACAGCCCTCCACCAGCACCGGCAACCCCAGATCGGCCACCACCCGCCGCAGGATCACCAGCTGCTGCCAGTCCTTCTCACCCAGCAGCACCCGCTGGGGGCGCACCAGGGCCAGCAGGTGGGCCACCACCGTGGCCACGCCGTCGAAATGGCCGGGCCTGCCCGGTGCGCACAGGCTGTGCTGCAGGCAGGCGGGTGGCAGCACCCGGGTGATCTGATCGGGACCACCGGGCAGCATGTCGGCCTGGGCCGGGGCGAAGAGGGCATGGGCACCGGCCGCAGCCGCCAGGGCCGCGTCGCCATCGAGATCGCGCGGATAGCGCGCAAAGTCCTCCCCCGGACCGAACTGCAGCGGATTCACGTACACGCTCACCAGCACGGCAGGCCGCTGGCCAGCGCGGGGCTGGCTGGCCCTGGCGATCAGCTGGCCATGGCCGCTGTGCAGGGCACCCATCGTGGGCACAAAGTGCAAGGGCTGATTCAGACCACGTCGCCAGGCCAGCAGCTGGGAGCGGGTGCGGAGCAACTGGATGGCAGGAAGCACGTGGGAACAGCAAAAAGCCCACCCGCCAGATTGGCGGATGGGCCTGCATCAGAACGGGTGATGGACCGTCAATGACCCGGGGATGGTCGGCGCCGCAATCAGCGCAGCACTTCCAGACGCACCGGAGCAACACCGCTGGAGACGAGGCCAACCTGCTGGGCGGCGCCGTGACCCAGATCAATCACCCTGCCACCGCTGTAGGGGCCACGGTCGTTGATACGCACCACCGTGCTGCGACCGTTGTTGAGGTTGGTGACCCGAACCATGGTGCCGAAGGGCAGGCTGCGGTGGGCTGCAGTGAGAGTGCCGGGTCGGAAGACCTCACCGCTGGCCGTGCGGTTGCCGAAGAAGCCGGGGCCATACCAGCTGGCGGTGCCTTCAATCACCCGGGAGACCTGCTGGGAGGGAGCCATCGCCACGGTTGAGGCCAGGCGGACCGGTGAAACGGTGGGTCGGAGCAGGTCGTCGTTGAAGGGAAGGGGCTCAACTTCCCTGATGGCCAGGGGACCGCGGACGGGCACCTGGCTGAAGGAAGGATCCGCGCTGCGGGACTGAACCGGTGCGGTGGAGAAGGCAGAGCCGGCGATCAGGAGGGCGAAGGCACCCAGGGGAATGGAGAAACGCATAACAGGCGAAACTCGAGCAGCATCCGGGAAGCAGGGCACTCACCACCGGGAATGGAGGCGAAGCGCTGCGCTTAGACGCTTCCAGCTGCTTCGAACCTGATCGCTGGTGGTCATGACCCGTAGGGACCGAACCACGGCGATGGACCTTGGAGAAACCTGGAGGAAAGGAGACATGATGCTCGATTCCTGTGCTCACGGCGCTGAAGGCAATTTCGACTGAGCGAGAAAGCCAGGACGATCGTGAAGGCGAATTCCTCTAAAGAATCCGGGGCTGAAACGCTGGTGGAGTTCCTGACAGAAATAACAACGCCGCAAACGTAGGCGCCCGGAGCACAGCTCGGAAGATGCTCACCACCAGATCTTTGCGATCAGTTTTTGTGATTGAAGCCGCCCAGCCCTTTGCAGCACTGCGCAGGGGCACCACGAGCACCCCAAGCCCAATCAGACAGCGCAATCAATCTCATAAGGCGAACTGATCGCTTGCTGTGCCAATCCCGCTCCCGTCTACCATTGCCCCGCCATGCCAGCGAGGCGGCGAGGCCCCCGGGCCGGCGGCGTCGCAGGATCAGGGGGAGATGAGCGGATCACCCAGGGGCCAGGCATGGATTACCGGACGGCAGGCGTGGATGTACTGGCGGGCCGCGCCTTTGTGGAGCGCATCCGCGGCAGTGTGGAGTCCACGCGGCGACCTGAGGTGGTGGGGGGCCTGGGCGGCTTCGGCGGCCTGTGTCGGCTGCCGGCAGGGCTGAAGCAGCCGTTGCTCGTGGCCGGCAGCGACGGGGTGGGCACCAAGCTGGAACTCGCCCAGGCCCATGGCCGTCACCATGAGGTGGGCATCGATCTGGTGGCGATGTGCGTCAACGACGTGATCACCAGCGGTGCAGAACCCCTGTTCTTCCTGGATTACATCGCCACGGGCAAGCTCAGCCCGGGGGCAATGGCGGAGGTGGTGGAGGGCATCGCCGACGGCTGCCGCCAGAGCGGCTGTGCCCTGCTTGGGGGGGAGACGGCTGAGATGCCCGGGTTCTACGCCCCTGGTCGCTACGACCTGGCCGGCTTCTGCGTGGCCGTGGTGGAAGCCGAGGCGATCATCGATGGCCGGGCCGTGGCAGCGGGTGACCGCATCCTGGCGGTGGCCAGCAGCGGCGTGCACAGCAACGGCTTCAGCCTCGTGCGGCGCATCCTCACGGACAACGGCATCGATCCCACGGCAGCACTGCCCGGCGGCGAGGGCACCCTGATCATCGATGCCCTGCTCAGGCCCACCCGGCTCTACGGCGCCCTGGTGAAAGCCCTGCTCCAGCAGGGCTTGCCCGTGCACGGGATGGCCCACATCACAGGCGGAGGGCTGCCCGAGAACCTGCCGCGCTGCCTGCCCGGCCACCTGCATGGCGCCATCGAACCGCACAGCTGGGAGCGCCCGCCCCTGTTTCGCTGGCTGCAGGACGCGGGCCAGATTCCCGAGGCCGACATCTGGAATACCTTCAACCTGGGTGTGGGCTTCTGCCTGGTGGTGCCCGCTGCGGCCGCACAGCAGGTCCTCCATGTCTGCAGTCAGGCGGGGTATCCCGCCTGGAGCCTTGGGGAGGTGCGCTCCGGCGCTCCGGCAGAGCACACACCGCTGGCCGGTGTGCCGATCTGAGAGAGGAGGCTGGTCGCCCCACCCCTGCGCCCGGTCTGCGGCCTTTCATTGCAACGCGTCCCGCAGCTGCGAAGCACCCAGGGCCCGTGTCTAGGGTGCCCCCAGGTACCGGATCGGGTCCAGCAGGCTGGCCGCTTCGGCACCAGGGACTGAGATCCCCGGGAGCGCCTGGCCGCCCACCCTGCCAAGCCCCCGCAGACGCCCAACCACATCCGCGATCGTTGAGGTTCATCCGCATGGTCAATAGCCGTCTCCAGAATCCCTTCAGCGGGGGGCAGCGCGTCACCCGCCGCCGCAGTTCGGCCGGACCCGTTCCACCCGTCCGGCCCCAGCGCCCCCGGGAACCCCTCAACCGACCGCAGCGTCCCACCTTCCTCACGCTGCGCGACCACGGCAAGGTGTACGTGGCGGATCTGCCCCGCCTCTCCGATGGTCAGCTGGCCCACGTGGCCAAGGAGGCCAGGGATGTGCTGGAGAGCCTCAGCCGGCGGCTGGCCGAACTCTCCAACCAGCTTCAGCTCAACCAGATGGAGCAGGACAGCCGTATCCGGGCTGCCACCAAGCGGGATGTCACCGAGCGCTTCATCCGCGCCATCGAGGAGGAGCAGGAGCTCCGCCGCAACAATCCCCTGCTGCGGGCAGCCGCCGGGGAGTCCGTGGCCCGGGCCTTTCTGGAACTGGCCCGCCACCGGCTCAGTGGTGCCACGTTCGATTCGCTCCTGCAGGAAGCCCTGGCCGCCTGCGAACCCAGCGCCGCCGCCCCGGAAACCGAGGAGCACAGCGCGCCTACCCCACCGAACCCACCTCACCCCCTGCCGGTGGTGCTGACGCCGGAGACCAGACCGGCCCAGGCCTGCTGAGGCCGTCAGGCACTCTGGAAGGGATTGGCTGGCATGCGCAGGGCCGAGGCCCGGGCCAGTCGGTCCAGCTCCAGGCGTTCAGACTCCGTGAGCCGCCAGCCCAGTGCCTCCCCAACCCCGTCCACCTGCTGGGGGGTGCGCAACCCGGGAATCGGCATCGCCCCATGGGCCCGGCACCAGTTCAGGGCCACGGCGGCCAGGGATGCCCCGTGGGGCCGCGCGATCGCAGCCATGGCCTGCCGCAGGGGGACCAGGGCCGGTTGTAAGCGACGCGCCAGCAGCTGGCGAGGGGCCCCCAGGCCCGCCTCGGGGGCGGCTGCCTCGCCCCTACGGGCCAGCAGCCCCAGGGCCAGGGGGCTGTAGGCGATCAGACGGATGCCCAGCTCCCGGCACACCTCCGCCACGCCTCCCGGATCGAGGGGCTCTGGCGCCAGCAGGGACAACTGCACCTGGAGGCTGGCGATGGCCACGCCCCGTTCAGCCAGGCGCGCCTGCAGCCAGCGCAGCCGCCCGGGCCCCATGTTGGACAGCCCCAGCTCAGCCACCAGGCCGGCCTCCACCAGGTCGGCCAGGCCATCGAGCAGGGCCACCTCCTGCCAGGGGGCATAGCGGGCCGTACTCCAGTGCAGCTGCACGCGGTCCAGCTGGCCCCGCAGGTGCTCCCGCGAGGCCAGGAAGGCCCGCTTCAGTCCCTGGCGGCCGATCCGCCAGGGGAAGGGGGCCAATTTGGTGGCCACGCACAGCTCGTGGCGCAAGCCGGCGGGGAGAGCCGCACAGAACGTGCCCAGTAGCTGTTCGCTGCGGCCATTGAACCTCCCGGTGCCATAGGAATCGGCGGTATCAAAGAAGCGCAGCCCGCAGCCGATGGCGCGCTCGAAGGTGGCCCGCAGCAGGGCGTCCTGACCGGGGTCATAGCCCCAGAGGAAGCGATTGCCCCAGGCCCAGGTGCCCACCCCGATGCCGGGATCGCTCAGCGCCGCGGGGTGGGGATCGGTCATCGTGGATGGGCAAGCCAGATTCAGCGCGATCAATATGGATAATCCATGCCTACCTGCGGAGCAGACCGCGCCAGCCGGGACCTCCCCCGCAGCCAATCCGTTCCAGCCGGCCGGCGTCCTCTCGCCGCCGGACCCCGTGCTCTGCCAGCACTGCGGCCGCACGGCAAGCAACGGCATCAGCTGCCAGGGGAGCTGTGTGGCCGATTCGGGATACTGAGCGCCATGGCGCAGCGGGCCAAGGCAAGGCGAGGGCAGCAAAGGCAGCGACTGCTTCTGGCCATTGCTCTGGGCAGTGCGCTCAGCTGGATGGGCTGCCAGAGCGCCGGGCACACCGGCGGGTTCGGCCGCTGGCAGACCCGGGTCCGGCAGTGCAGTTTTGAACGCGGTGCCGCAGGCGGCGAACACGGCCCTCAGGCGAGGCGCTGCCATCTGGTGCGCCTGGAACAGAACCTGGAGGGCCTGCTGAGCGTGCGTTTCCTGGCCGATGGCGCAAGCCCCCAGGAGCGGGCCGAGCACCTGCTGTTCGCCGGGGTGCTGGAGCGGGGGCAACGGCCGATGCTCTGCCGCCCGGACGGACGCTGCCTGCCCCGCTGGCCCACCCGGCTGGCGGTGGCGACTGTTGCCGCCACCAGCTTTGACGGGCGCGGCCTGGCCACCACCGTGCCCCGCACCCTGCTGGCCAGAGGGAACTGTGAGCTGAAACGGACCGAGGTGCGCTGCCAGGCCAGCAATGACGCGGGCGAAGTCTGGAGTGCCCAGGCCCGGCTCTGAGCGAGCACGCTCCTCCAGTGGGAAGGGTCTTCAGGCCCCAGACCTGATCAGAACTGCCGGGCCGGAGCAGCAGAAAAGTGCCGGCAGCACGGTTGAGCGTGTCACCAATGGGGAATCAGAGGCGGCACCCAGATTCGAACTGGGGGTAAAGGATTTGCAATCCTCTGCCTTACCACTTGGCCATGCCGCCGGCCGGGGAGCAAACTCCCTGGAGCGGATCGTATCAGCCATGGCATGCCACCCCAGCTGTTGGTTCTGACCAATGGCCACGGGGAGGATCAGATTGCCCGGCAACTGATTGATGCCCTGCGGCGGCGCTCAGCGGAGCAGGGTATAGCCCCGCAGCCGGTGGTGGTGCTGCCGCTGGTGGGCCAGGGCCAGGCCTTTGCCGCCGCCGAGGCGCGCGGCCTGCTGCAGCGGCAGGGGCCGCGCCAGACCCTTCCCAGTGGCGGCTTCAGCAACCAGAGCCTGGGGGGTCTGCTGCGGGACCTGGGGGCAGGCATGGCCGGCCTGAGCCTGCGCCAGTGGCGCTGGCTGCGGCACTGGGGCCGCAGCGGCCAGCCAGTGCTGGCGGTGGGAGATGTCTGGCCGCTGCTGCTGGCCTGGCGCAGCGGCAGTCCCTTCGCCTTTGTCGGCACGCCGAAGAGCGACTACAGCTGGGCCTCGCCCCCACCCCACGGCTGGGGGACCACGCTCCTGGCCGACGCCTACCACCGCTGCAAGGGCAGTGAGTGGGACCCCTGGGAGTGGCGGTTGATGGCCAGTGGGCGCTGCCGCTTGGTGGCGGTGCGTGACGCCCTCACGGCACGGGGGCTGCGCCGGCATGGCATCCCTGCCCTCGCTCCGGGGAACCCGATGCTGGATGGCTTCCGGCCAACGCTGCCGCCCCCCTGGCTGGCCGGCCAGCGGCGGCTGCTGCTGCTTCCCGGCAGCCGCATGCCCGAAGCACTCCAGAACGGCAGAAGGCTGCTGGCGGGCCTGGCAGCCTGGCAATCACCGCAGCCCAGCACGGTATTGCTCACCTGCGGCGACCAGCCCAGCGCGACCGACTGGCAGGTCCTGCTGAGCGACGGCGGCTGGCGGGAAGCGGCTGTGCCTGCGGACGCAGCGGCGGCCGGCGCCAGCCACTGCTGGCGGCGTGGGCACCTCACCCTGCTGTTGGGAGCTGGGAGGTTCAGGAGCTGGGCACCGTGGGCCGAGGTGGGCCTGGCCACGGCCGGCACGGCCACTGAACAGCTGGTGGGGCTCGGGGTTCCGGTGCTCTCCAGCCCGGGCTCCGGTCCCCAGTTCAAGGCTGGCTTCGCCCGGCGCCAGAGCCGCCTGCTGGGGGGGGCCGTGCAGCCCTGTCGCACCCCCAGCGAGCTGGCCGCCAGCCTGGAGCGCCTGCTGGAAGACCCCATGCTGCGAGCCCAGCTGGGGCGCATCGGCCGCCGGCGGATGGGCCCGGCTGGGGGCAGCGAGCGCCTGGCCCAGCTGCTGCTGCACCAGCTGCTGGGATGATGGCGCATCACCCTGGGCGATTCCTGCCATGGCTGGCATCTCCGACCGGGCCTTGACCACCGCCTATGGCCGACTGGCCAGCCTGCTGGGGGTGAGCCTGGCCTCAGCGCGCCGCAAGGTGGAGATTCGCGCCGCCCGCGACGGCATTCGCGACAGCGCCGGCAAGCTGGCCCTGGCCGGGCAATTGCTGGCTGAGGCGGAGGCCAGTGGTCACGACAACCACGACCTGCTCACCTCCCTGCTGGAGGCGGTGGGCAACGATGAGAACTTCATGGTTGAAGACTGATCCGCCAGGGCAATCGGCCCGCCGCGCTCAGCGGTTGCCACCGCTGGAGTGCTCGAACAGCAGGTGAAAGCGCTGGCGATCCAGCTCGGCCATCACCGGCAGACAGCCAAAGCAGCGCTGGGCCAGGTCCCAACGCCCCTCCCGCTTCAGCATCACCTCCAGCTGATCGCGGGCCGGCAGCAGGTAGCGCACATCGCCGGCCGCGTAGGCCAGCTGGGCCTCGCTGAGGTCCTCCACCCGGCCCCAGTCGGAGCTCTGGGCCTGCTTGTCGAGCTCCACCCCCACCAGTTCCTGCACCACCTCCTTGAGCCCGTGCCTGGGGCTGTAGGTGCGTGCCAGTCGGCTGGCCACCTTGGTGCAGAAGATCGGCGCCACGGTGATGCCCAGGTTCTCCGCAAGGGCCGCCACATCGAAGCGGGCGAAGTGGAACACCTTCTCGATCGCCCCGTTCTCCATCAGGGCCTGCAGCCTGGGGGCCTGGCGCTGCCCCAGGGCCAGGCGGATGCAGCACACGTTGTCGTGGTCGTCGCAGATCTGCACCAGGCAGAGGCGATCGCGGCCGTGGATCAGGCCCATCGCCTCGGTATCCACCGCCAGGGCGCGGGCCCCGGCGTAGAGCGCCGCCCACTCCGCGTCCAGGTCGCCGTCGAACACGGCGAAACGGGCGGGGGCGGGCAGGTTGCTGGAGGGAGCGGCGGTCATCGCGGGGGTGCGGGGGTGGCCTGGCTCCCCATCGTGACAAGCCATCGGCCCCGAACCTGCAGGCAGAATGGCGCGATGGCCACCACCGGCTCCACCCTGCTGCTCACCCTGCTCCTGGCTGTCGGCCTGGTGTTCTTTCTGCGAGCTGCCAGCAAGGACCGCACCACCACCGTTGAGGTGCGCTCCTCCAAACCCGCGCTCGAGGTGCTCCCCCGGCTCAGCGACTGGCTGCAGCAGCGGGGCTGGCATGCGGAGTTCAGCGACCCGGAGCGCCGCACACTGCGCTTTCGCGGCCAGGTGAGCTCCAGCCTGCCCCTGGCGGTGCTGCTCTCCTGCCTGGGCGGTCTGGGGGCCGGCTGCCTTGGCCTGGTGCTGCGCCAGCTGCTTCCCCAGCTGGGCTGGTGGCCCCTGCTCCTGATCGCTCTGGGGCCCCTGGCCGGCCTGCTCTACAGGCGCCGGGCCAGCCGGGATGAAACCGTGGAGCTGAGGCTGGTGAGCCACGATCTCGCCACCGGCAGCGCCCTGCGCCTGCGCGCCCACCGGGACGAGCTGATTGCCCTGGAGCTGGAGCTGGGCCCGCAGCTGGGTCTGTTCAGCGACGGCAACCTGCTCAGCTCGCCGATCTGATGGCTCTGCTCCGCCTCGCCACCGCCCCACCCCGCCGGCGCCGGGTGCTGGCCCTGGTCCTGTTGTTCTGCCTGGGGATGGGCTTGGCGGCCGCGGCCCAGGCGCCATCGGCCCTCGACCCCGACCCGCTCACCGGCCCCCGCAGTCGCCTCAGCGACCGGAAGGACTGGCTGGGGGTGATGCCGCTGCCCGCCCAGACCGAGATCCTGGTGCTGGCGGGCCATGCCGATTCCCAGGAGATGCCGGGCGCCGGTACCGCCGGTGAGGCCGTGGACCTGCGCGGGGCCGCACCGATGCAGCCCGGGATCCGCGATGAGCTGTACTGGAACCTGCTCACGGCCCAGGCGGTGGTGGAGCTGGGCCAGCAACGGGGCCTGCGCATCCGCTTCTACGCGCCTCCTGAACGCAGCATCGCCGATGGCAATGACCCCCGCACCAACTGGAGTGTGGGCAAGGCCCACGCCGCGGCCGGCGGCTATGCCCTGGAGATCCACTACGACGCCTACGGCCCCGATGGGGTGGGGTCGGGTCTGATCCCGCCGCTGCACCGCCACACCACCCGACTCGACGAGAGCCTGGCCCAGGCCTTCGGCTCCTACCCGCTGCTCTACCGGGAGGGACTGGGGGCACCACGCCGCGGCATCGCCATCCTGGAGATCGGCAAGCTGGAGGGCAACCTGGAGGCCGCCCTGCGCGATCCGAGCCGGAGCGAAGCCACGATCAACGCCATTGCCCTGCGGGTGGTGGAGGCCCTGGAGCGGGGGCTGGGGGCTGCCCCAGGGCCCGTGATGAGCCCCACGCCTCCGGTGGCCGTGGGTTCAGACCCGCAGCCCGCTGAGCGGATCAGCCCACCGCCCCGTGGGGGGCGCAGCGCTCCGCCAGCGCGGCGTCGCTGAGCCAGGCCTGGGGCCTGGTGAATAGCTCGGTGAGCAGGGCCTCCCGGCTGCCGGGCTCGCTCTGGTAGCCGTACTCCCAGCGCACCAGCGGCGGCAGCGACATCAGGATCGACTCGGTGCGGCCGTTGGTCTGCAGGCCGAAGATCGTGCCCCGGTCGAACACCAGGTTGAACTCCACATAGCGCCCACGGCGGTAGAGCTGGAACTCCCGCTCCCGTTCCCCGTAGGCGGTGTGCTGGCGCTTCTCGGCGATCGGCACGTAGCTGGGCAGGAAGGCGTTGCCGCAGGCACTGGCCAGGGCGAACAGCTGCTCCCAGTTCTGCTCGATCGGCCCGATGCGCTGGCTCTCGGCAGCTGCCGGACCCGTGGGGTCCTGGGCCTTGTAGAGCACGCCGCCGGGATCCTGGTAGTCGTAGAAGATGCCGCCCACGCCGCGGGTCTCGCCGCGGTGCTTGAGGAAGAAGTATTCGTCGCACCAGGGCTTGAACACCTGGTAGTAGGCCGGATTCACGCTGTCGCAGGCGCCCTTGAGGGTGCGGTGGAAGTGCTGGGCGTCCTCCAGAAAGGGGTAGTAGGGGGTGAGGTCGGCACCGCCGCCGAACCACCACACCGGGCCGGCCTCGAAATAGCGATAGTTGAGGTGAACGGTGGGGATGTAGGGGTTGCGGGGGTGCAGCACCATCGAGGTGCCGGTGGCAAACCAGTGATGGCCCTTGGCCTCGGGCCGCTGGCTGAGGATGGAGGGCGGCAGCTCACTGCCCTCCACCTCGGAGAAGTTCACGCCGCCCTGCTCGAACACCCGGCCGGCCTTCATCACCCGCGAACGGCCGCCACCGCCCTCGGGCCGCTCCCAGCTCTCCTCGGCGAAGCGGCCCTCGCCATCGAGCTGCTCCAGGCCAGCGCAGATCGAATCCTGCAGACCCATCAGCAGGGCCTTGGCCCACTGGCGCGAGTCGGTCGGCGGGGCTTCCAGGGCCTTGAGCATCAACACCGCGCCCCAGGGGCGCCCGAAACCCCCTCACCCTTTCAGGCCGCCGGGCCGGCGCACAAGCGATCGAGAGGCTCTGTCATGCCGGCCGCTTCTGATTGCCATCCCTAGGATCAGAGGCTGTTGAACCGACCAGATGGCAACGCTGGAGCAGGCCACCGCAGCCCTGGGTGCCCTCCGGGATGCCGGCAGCGGCCGCAGCCTGCTGGAGCTGGGCTGGATCGAGCAGCCACGCCTTCAGGGCGACCGGCTGGTGTTCCGCCTCAGCCTGCCCTCCTTCGCCCAGAGCCAGCAGGGGCGCATCGCCACGGAGGCGCGGGAGGCCGTGCTGGCCATCGAGGGCATCGGCGACGTGCAGATCGAGGTGGGGCAAGCCGCTGCCCACGAGGGCGCGCCGATCGGTGCGGCGGGCCATGGTCCGGCGGCCGGCCCCGGCGGTCAGCTGCCGGCCCGCCAACCGATTCCCGGCGTGAAGCAGGTGATCGCCATCAGCAGCGGCAAGGGCGGCGTGGGCAAGAGCACCGTGGCCGTGAACCTGGCCTGCGCCATGGCCCGCCGCGGCCTGCGGGTGGGCCTGCTCGACGCCGACATCTACGGCCCCAATGCCCCCACCATGCTCGGCGTAGCCGACCGCACCCCCCAGGTGCGCGGCGAGGGGGCAAGCCAGGTGCTCACACCGATCGAGAGCTGCGGCATCGCCATGGTGTCGATGGGGCTGCTGATCGACGCCAACCAACCCGTGATCTGGCGGGGCCCGATGCTCAACGGCATCATCCGCCAGTTCCTCTATCAGGTGGACTGGGGCGAGCGCGACATGCTGGTGGTGGACCTGCCCCCCGGTACCGGTGACGCCCAGCTCACCCTCGCCCAGGCCGTGCCCATGGCCGGGGTGGTGGTGGTCACCACCCCCCAGCTGGTTTCGCTGGCTGACGCCCGCCGCGGCCTGGCGATGTTCCTGCAGATGGGCGTGCCGGTGCTGGGAGTCGTGGAAAACATGAGTGCGTTCATCCCGCCCGACGCGCCGGACAAGCGCTACGCGATCTTCGGCTGCGGTGGCGGCGCCACCCTGGCGGAGGAGGCCGCCGTGCCGCTGCTGGCGGAACTGCCCCTGGAGCTGCCGGTGCGCGAAGGCGGCGACCGGGGCCAACCGGTGGTGCTGGGGGCGCCAGAGTCGGCCACGGCCCAGGCGTTCATCGCCCTGGCCGAACGGCTGCAGTCGCTCCAGCCCGTGCCGGCCTGAGACGATGGTCACCCTGCCGGGCCGCAGCCGATCGATGTTCGGCGGGCAGTCCCGCAGCCGCCGCAGCCGTCTGGCCTCGATCGACTGGCTGCTCTGGGGCATCCCCCTGGCCATGGTGGGGCTCGCCGGGGTGCTCATCGCCAGCACCCAGCGCCAGGCCGACTACGCAGACTGGTACCAGCACTGGATCACCGGTGCCGTGGGCCTGGGAGTGGCCCTGCTGCTGGCGCGGCTGCCGCTGCAACGGCTGCAACCACTGCGCTGGCCGATCTACGTCGGCATCATTGTCGGCCTGCTGGCCGTGCGCTTGGTTGGCACCAGTGCCCTGGGCGCCCAGAGCTGGATCAACATCGGCGGGTTCTATCTCCAGCCCTCGGAATTCGCCAAGCTCGGGGTGATCGTGCTGCTCGCTGGCGTGCTGGCACGCCATCCGGTGGAGCGCCCCGTGGACCTGGTGCGACCCACCGCCCTGCTCGGCATCCCCTGGCTGTTGGTGTTCATCGAGCCCGACCTGGGCAGCTCACTGGTGTTCGGAGCCGTCCTGCTGGTGATGCTGTTCTGGGCCGGCATGCCTGGAGCCTGGGTGGTGCTGCTGATCTCGCCCCTGGTGGCGGCGATCGTGGCGGGCACATTTCCCTGGCTGCTGATCGGCTGGATCCCGCTGATGGGCTGGCTGGCCTGGACATCCCTTCCCTGGAAACGTCTTGGCAGCGGCATGGCCGTAGGCGTTCAGATACTGTTCGCAGTCGCCACCCCCTGGCTCTGGGAGCATGGGCTCAGGCCCCACCAGCGGGCGCGCCTCACGCTGTTTCTGGATCCCGGCCAGGATCCGCTCGGCGGCGGCTACCACCTGCTTCAGAGCACGGTGGGCATCGGCAGCGGCCAGCTCTGGGGAACGGGGCTGATGCGCGGGGCGCTCACCAAGCTGCGCTTCATCCCGGAGCAGCACACCGACTTCATCTTCAGTGCCCTCGGCGAGGAAACCGGCTTCATCGGCTCGGTGCTGGTGGTGGCGGGCTTCGTGCTGCTGATCTGGCGGCTGCTGCAGATCGCCGGCCAGGCCCGCACCGACTTCGAATCCCTCGTGGTGGTGGGGGTGGGCGCGATGCTGATGTTCCAGGTGGTCGTGAACATCAACATGACCATCGGCCTCGGTCCGATCACGGGCATTCCCCTGCCCTTCCTGAGCTACGGGCGCTCCGCCATGTTGATGAACTTCATGGCCCTCGGGCTCTGCGCCTCGGTGGCCAGGCATGGCCTGGCCAAGCGGGGCCGCTGGTAGCCATGGCTGCCGTCACCCTCCAGGACGTGCGCACCTGCCTGACGGCTGGGGTTCCGCCGGGTCGCAACGACGATGACTGCGCCCGTCGCCAGTGGTGGGCGGCCCTGGCCACCCTCCAGGACGACCTGCTTCTGCCGGCAGGGGACAGCCGGGGCATCTGGCTGGCGGGGCCCTTGCCGGCCCTGTATGACCCCCAGCTGCTCGAACACCTGCGGGGCTGGGTCTGGACACCCGCTCCGATCGAGGGCCTGATCGGCCCCCAGCCCCCGCGGCTGCCGGGCAGTGGTCCGGTGATGGGGAGCAGCGGCCGAGGTGCTGCCGGCTTTCAACGGCTCACCCTGCTGGCGGAGGACGGCACCGACCCCCTGCTCCTGGTGATAACGCCCAGCGTGCAGGCCGGGCTGTGCCTGGATGGCCCTGCGGGCGGGAGGAGGCTGGTGGTGCGCTTTGAACCGGCGGTGCTGAGCGAGGCCCTCGCCCTGATCCATCAGCAACTCGCGGCGCGGGACGCGCGCCAGGCCCGGGAGCTGCGCCTGGAGATCGGTGAGCTCGGCGACCTGCGCAGCGACCCGGAGGTGGGCCAACGCTTCTGGCCCCGGCTGGCCGACCGACTGGCGTCGATGGCGCCCAGCGTCACGCTGCAGCCGGTGCTGGGCAGGAACAGCAGCTCCGCCCAGGCCAGCACCGGAGGGGAACTGGCCCTGCTGGAGGCCCTCACCCACGAGGTGCGCACGCCCCTGGCCACCATCCGCACCCTGATCCGCTCCCTGCTGCGCCGCCAGGACCTCTCCAGCCTGGTGCGCCAGCGGCTGGAGCAGATCGATGGCGAGTGCAGCGAGCAGATCGACCGCTTCGGGCTGATCTTCCTGGCGGCCGAGCTCCAGCGCCAGGCCCCCGAGCAGGGAAGCGGGCCCAACGCAGGCGCCGGCGAGACGCGCCTGGCCCGCACCGACCTGAGCGCTCTGTTGCGCCAGCTGGCCGAACTGTGGCAGCGGCAGTTGGATCGGCGCAGTCTGCAACTCGACCTGCAGATCACCCCGGGCCTGCCCACGGTGCTCAGCGACCCCGCCCGGCTGGAGACCATGCTGGGCGGGTTGATGGATCGCTTCAGCCGCGGCCTGCCCGGCGGCAGCAATGTGCGGGTGAGTCTGCAGCCAGCCGGCTCCCGCCTGAAACTGCAACTGAGCAGCTCCGACTGGCCCGACGGGGGCGCCCAGACCGAGGCCGAGCGTGGCAACCGACGCTCCATCGGGCCAGTGCTGAGCTGGAATCCCAGCACCGGCAGCCTGCACCTCAGCCGCCAGGCCACCCAGCAACTGTTCCGCCGGCTGGGGGGGCGGCTCACCGAGCGCAGCGGCAGCGGCCTCACGGTGTTCTTCCCGATCGGCTGAGCACGGCCTTTTCTTGACGGGGTGTGAAGACTCGCCGCCCTGCCGGAAAAGCGTCAAAACCACGGTGCTAGCTTCCCGCTGAACAAGTCTGCCGACACCTGAATCAGCCATGACAGCAACGGCGCTCAGCGGTCAACTCCCGAAGTACATCGGCAGCACAGGCGGCCTGCTGAACTCGGCCGAAACGGAGGAAAAATATGCCATCACCTGGACCAGCCCCAGCAGCCAGGCGTTTGAGCTCCCCACCGGGGGTGCTGCGGAGATGAACGCGGGCGAGAACATCATGTACTTCGCCCGCAAGGAGCAGTGCCTGGCCCTGGGCACCCAGCTGCGCACCAAGTTCAAGCCCCGGATCGAGGACTACAAGATCTATCGCATCTATCCCGGTGGCGACACCGAGTTCCTCCATCCGAAAGACGGCGTCTTCCCTGAAAAGGTGAATGAGGGCCGCACCATGGTGGGCCACAACTCCCGCACCATCGGCGCCAATCCGAATCCGGCCAACCTCAAGTTCACCGGCAAGAACACCTACGACTCCTGATCGCCGCCGGCATCAGCATTCTCCACGGGGCCCAGAGCCCCGTTTTTTATTGGGTTTGACCTGGCGTTCGGCCAGAGAGGACACGATCGGCGCCTATAAAGGCAAAGCCTGCAGCCGCTTCCCTTGGACACCGGTGCCCCGGATCAGGCCTTCCGCGATCAGGTGGCCGCTGGCCACACCTTCGTGCCGGTGTGGAAGCGCTGGCCGGCCGACCTGGAGACCCCCCTCACCACCTGGCTGAAGGTGGGCGCTGCCAGCGACCACGGCGTGCTGCTGGAGTCGGTGGAGGGAGGCGAGCGGGTCGGCCGCTGGAGTTTCGTGGTGGCCGATCCGCTCTGGACCCTCACCAGCCGGGGAGAGCACAGCGAGCGGGTGTGGCGGGATGGTCGCCGGCAGAGCCTGAACGGCAACCCCTTCCTGCTGCTGCAGGAGTGCCTGGCGTCGCTGGACTGCGGCACCGTTCCCGACCTGCCGCCAGTGGGCCAGCTGTTCGGCTTCTGGGGCTATGAGCTGATCCGCTGGGTGGAGCCGAGCGTGCCGGTGCACCCTGCCGCGGAGGGCGCACCACCGGATGGCTGCTGGATGCTGGCCGACAGCCTGCTGGTGTTCGACCAGGTGAAGCGCCAGATCACCGCCGTGGCCTACGCCGATCTGAGCGACGGTGCCGATCCTGGGGAGGCCCACCGCGCCGCCTGTGTCCGGATCGCCGAGCTGGAGGAGCAGATGCATGGCCCCCTGCCAGCGGGGGTCTCGCCCCTGCGCTGGCACGATGCACCGGCCGCGGCCATCGGCCAGAAGCTGCAGCCGATCAGCAACCGCAGCCAGGCTGATTTCGAAGCTGCCGTCGGTCAGGCACGGGAGCACATCGCCGCAGGGGACGTGTTCCAGCTGGTGATCAGCCAGCGGCTGGAAACCCGCATCCAGCGGGATCCCTTTGAGCTGTACCGCAGCCTGCGGATGGTGAATCCCTCTCCCTACATGGCGTTCTTCAACTTCGGCGGCTGGTACCTGATCGGCTCCAGCCCGGAGGTGATGGTGAAGGCCGATCCACTGCCGGGCGGCGGCATCAGGGCCTCCCTGCGGCCGATCGCCGGCACCCGACCCCGCGGTGCGGACGACGACGAGGATCGGGCTCTTGAGGCCGACCTGCTCGCCGATCCCAAGGAGCGGGCGGAGCACGTGATGCTGGTGGACCTGGGCCGCAACGACCTGGGCCGGGTGTGCCAGCCCGGCAGCGTGAGCGTGACCGACCTGATGGTGATCGAGCGCTACTCCCATGTGATGCACATCGTGAGCCAGGTGGAGGGGCTGATGGCCGAGGGCAAAACCGTGTGGGACCTGCTGATGGCCTCCTTCCCCGCGGGCACCGTGAGCGGCGCCCCCAAGATCCGGGCCATGCAGCTGATCCACGCCCTCGAACCGGATGCCCGCGGGCCCTACTCCGGGGTCTATGGCACGGTGGATCTGGCCGGGGCCCTCAACACCGCCATCACGATCCGCACGATGGTGGTGTTGCCCAGCGAGGAGGGGGACTGGCGGGTGCAGGTGCAGGCCGGTGCCGGCCTGGTGGCCGATTCCCAGCCCGCAGCCGAGTACCAGGAAACCCTCAACAAGGCCCGGGGCATGCTCAAGGCCCTGGCCTGCCTGCAATGAGCGCCATGGTGCCAATGACCCCAGCTTCCACCCTCCCGCGCCGGGCCATCCCGTCGTTGCTCAAGGGCTTTGAGGTGGAACTGTTCACCGGTCGGCCCGACGGCAGCGTGGTGGGCTGCAGTGCGGAGGCGGCCGCCGCCCTGGAGGGCTTCGTCACCGAACCCGACCACCGCAACCTGGAGTACGTCACGCCACCGGCCGGAGACTACGCCAGACAGCTGGCGCTGCTGCTGGAACCGCGCCGACGGCTGCGTCTCTGGCTGGCCGAACGGGGCCTCACCCTGCTGCCGGGGAGCACCCTCAGTCTGGGGAACAGCGGCCGGTTTGAGCGCTCAGATCCCGTCCATCATTACCACAGCTACATCGAGCGCACCTATGGCACCCGGGTGGTCACAGCAAGTGTGCACATCAACCTGGGGCTCACCGCCGGCAGCGGCTTTGAGGGAATGGATGCCCTGTTCGCGGGCCTGAGGCTGCTGCGCTGCGAAGCAGCCCTGCTGCTGGCCCTCAGCGCCAGCTCCCCCTTCCTCGATGGCCGGCCCACCGGCGCCCACTCCCAGCGCTGGCTGCAGTTCCCGCTCACCCCGCCCGAGGTGCCGCTGTTTCTCAACCACGCCCACTACGTGGCCTGGATGGACGAGCAACTGGCCATCGGCAGCATGCAGAACGTGCGCCACCTGTGGACCTCCGTGCGGCCCAACGGCGATCGGCGCCCCCACGATCTCAACCGGCTGGAGATCCGCATCTGCGATCTGGTCACCGACCCCCTGCTGCTGCTGGCGATCACGGCCTTCGCCGAGCTGCGCCTGCTGCAACTGGTGGCCGATCCCCAGCGCTGGGATCCCCTCCAGGCCAGCCAGCTCCCCCCCGCCGATCTGGCAGGGCTGGCCGATCGCAACGACCAGGCCTGCGCCCGCACCAGCCTGGATGCCCAGCTCAACCACTGGCGGGATGGCAGCCCCGTGCGCTGTGGGGACTGGCTGGCCGCCAGCCTTGATGAGATCCAGCCCCTTGCCGAGCAGCAGGGGCTCAGCACCACCCTTGAGCCGCTGGTGCGGGTGCTGCGGGATGGCAATCAGGCCATGCGCTGGCTGGCCCGGCAGCGGGCGGGGGAGTCGATCGCCGGAATCCTGGAGCGGGAGGTGGCGGCCATGGCGGCCCAGGAGCAGCAGCTTCAGGCCCACCCCGCAGCGTCCCAGTCCGCTACCAGCCACACAGACGCACGGGCTGGCACTTTGGGATGATCGAGCCATCCCGCACTGCCAGTTCGTTACCCATGCGGCAGTTCGTGCCTCCCGTTGCCGAACCCTCCCCCAGGGCCACCCGACTGCTGGGTGAACGCCTGGAGCTGGTGGAAGATCTCTGGAAGGCAGTGCTGTTGAGCGAATGCCCCCCGGATCAGGCCGAGCGACTGCTGCGTCTCAAGCATCTCAGCGACCCCTCCGAGAGCGGAGAGGGGCTGGCCCAGGCCGGCAGCGAGGCGAGCGCCGCCATCGTGCAGCTGATCCGGGAGATGGATCTGGCCGAGGCGATTGCCGCGGCACGGGCCTTCTCGCTCTATTTCCAGCTGGTGAACATCCTCGAGCAGCACATCGAGGAGGACAGCTACCTCGACAGCCTCAAGCACATCAACGAGCCCACTGTCGCCGATCCCTTCCTGCCGGCCCTGGCCAGCCAGAGCGAACCGGCCACCTTCCGCCAGCTGTTCGAGCGCCTGCGCAGCCTCAACGTGCCGCCGGCCCAGCTGGAAACCCTGCTGCGCCACCTCGACCTGCGCCTGGTGTTCACGGCCCACCCCACCGAAATCGTGCGCCACACCGTGCGTCACAAACAGCGGCGGGTGGCCAGTCTCATCCAGAAGCTGGAGCAGGGCAGCGGGCTCAACCCCCTGGAGCGCCACAATCTGCGCCAGCAGCTGGAGGAGGAAATCCGCCTGTGGTGGCGCACCGATGAACTGCACCAGTTCAAGCCCACCGTGCTCGACGAGGTGGACTACGCCCTCCACTACTTCCAGCAGGTGCTGTTCGATGCCATGCCCCTGCTGCGCCAGCGGGTGAGCACAGCCCTGGCCCAGAGCTATCCCGATGTGGAGGTGCCGCGCGCTGCCTTCTGCACCTTCGGATCCTGGGTGGGGTCCGACCGCGACGGCAATCCGTCGGTCACCCCGGAGATCACCTGGCGCACGGCCTGTTACCAGCGCCAGCTGATGCTGGAGCGCTACATCCGCTCGGTGGCCGAGCTGCGCGACCAGCTCAGCATCTCCATGCAGTGGAGCCAGGTGAGCCCGGCGCTGCTTGAATCCCTCGAACTCGACCGACTGCGTTTCCCGGAGATCTACGAGGAACGGGCGGCCCGCTACCGGCTGGAGCCCTACCGACTCAAGCTCAGCTACGTGCTCGAGCGCCTGCGGCTCACCGCAGCCCGCAACCGGCTGCTGGCCGATGCCGGCTGGGAATCTCCTTGCGAGAGCAGCAGCGGCAGCGTGCCACTGCCCGGCGGCAACCTGGGGGCGAGCACCGGCCCCACCGCCCAGGAACTCCACTACGGCTCGGTGGATGAATTCCGCAGCGACCTGGAACTGGTGCTCGAAAGCCTGGAGAGCACGGGCCTGAGCTGTGAATCCCTGCAACACCTGATCAGCCAGGTGCAGATCTTCGCCTTCTGCCTGGCCAGTCTCGATATCCGCCAGGAGAGCACCCGCCACAGCGATGCCCTCGATGAGCTCAGTCGCTACCTGCAGCTGCCGGTGGCCTACGGGGAGATGGACGAACAGCAGCGGATCGACTGGCTGCTCTCCGAACTGCAGACCCGCCGGCCCCTGCTGCCCGCCGCCGCCACCTGGAGTGAAGCCACAGCCGAGACCTTTGCCGTGCTGCGCATGGTGAAGCGGCTGCAGGCGGAGTTCGGCACCCGCATCTGCCACACCTACGTGATCTCGATGAGTCACACGGTGTCCGACCTGCTGGAGGTGCTGCTGCTGGCCAAGGAAGCCGGACTGGTGGATCCGGTGGCCCAGCGCTCCTCCCTGCTGGTGGTGCCGCTGTTCGAGACGGTGGAGGACCTGCAGGGGGCACCGGCGGTGATGGAAGCCCTCTTCCAGCAACCCTTCTACCGCCAGCTGCTGGCCGGCCGCGATGGCAACGAGCCCCTGCAGGAGGTGATGCTCGGCTATTCCGACAGCAACAAGGATTCCGGCTTCCTCTCCAGCAACTGGGAGATCCACAAGGCCCAGATCGCCCTGCAGCGGCTGGCCACCCGCCACGACGTGGCCCTGCGCATCTTCCACGGCCGGGGCGGTTCGGTGGGCCGCGGGGGCGGGCCGGCCTACCAGGCGATCCTGGCCCAGCCCAGTGGCACCCTGCGGGGACGCATCAAGATCACCGAGCAGGGGGAAGTGCTGGCCTCCAAGTACTCCCTGCCGGAGCTGGCCCTGTTCAACCTGGAGACGGTGACCACGGCGGTGATCCAGAACAGCCTGGTGAGCACCCCGGTGGACGACACCCCCAGCTGGAATGAGCTGATGGGCCGCCTGGCCGCCCGCTCCCGTGACTTCTACCGGGCCCTGGTGCATGACAACCCCGACCTGGTGGCCTTCTTCCAGCAGTGCACGCCGATTGAGGAGATCAGCAAGCTGCAGATCTCCAGTCGCCCTGCCCGGCGCAAGAGCGGCGCCAAGGACCTCTCCAGCCTGCGGGCGATCCCCTGGGTGTTCGGCTGGACCCAGAGCCGCTTCCTGCTGCCCAGTTGGTTCGGGGTGGGGGCGGCCCTGCAGGAGGAACTGGAGCGGGATCCTGCCCAGATGGAACTGCTGCGGCTGCTCTACCAGCGCTGGCCCTTCTTCCGCATGCTGATCTCCAAAGTGGAGATGACCCTCTCCAAGGTGGATATCGACCTGGCCCACCACTACGTGCAGGCCCTGGGCCGCGAAAGCCATCGCCAGGCCTTCGAGCAGATCTTCCAGACCATCGCAACCGAGTTCAGCCTCACCCGCGATCTGGTGCTGCAGATCGCGGGTCACCAGCGCCTGCTGGATGGGGATCCGGCCCTGCAGCTCTCGGTTGATCTGCGCAACCGCACGATCGTTCCCCTGGGTTTTCTGCAGGTGGCCCTGCTGCGCCGCCTCCGCGATCAGAACCGCCAGCCACCGATGAGCGAGCCCGGCAGCCCGGGACACGATGGCCGCACCTATTCGCGCAGCGAGCTGCTGCGCGGTGCTCTGCTCACCATCAACGGCATCGCCGCCGGCATGCGCAATACCGGCTGAACCGCCACGAGGTCACCCTGGGCTCCCTGCTGCTCCCCTTCCGCCACCTCACGCCCGCCCCGCGCCTGCGGGCGGGCTACCGTCTGCTGAACGATGGCCAGCCAGCGGCGAAAGCCCTTGACGCCCTGCTGGTGCAGTCGGGCGACAGAGCCCGCGGGGCGGAGCGCTGGCAGCGGGTGCTGGAGCGCAGTCTCTGGCATCTGCACATCGAAACCGAGGCCGGCCAGGTGGTGGGATTCGTGCGGGCCACCAGCGACCGGGCCCTGAACGCCAACCTCTGGGACCTCTGGGCGGATCACCACGACCCGCTGCAGGATGAATTGATGCAGGCCCTCGTACAGGCCGCGCTCGGCCGCATGCGCCGGGAACTGCCCGGCTGCAGCATCTCACTGTCAGCCCCACCCTGCGCCCAGGGGGCCCTGGAGCGCTGCGGCTTTGTGGTCGACCCCAATGGCATCAGGGCCATGGGCCTTGCCCTGCGGCCGGAGCCCCACACCTGAACAAGGCCATTGAGCCCGGTCAATGCCAAAAGATCCCCTCCACGGGTGTGAAGGGGATCTCCCTCTCTCGGATCCTGCGGCAGCCAACGAGCATGGAGGGACTCGAACCCCCGACCCTCAGAACCGGAATCTGATGCTCTATCCAACTGAGCTACATGCCCGCGCAGGTGGCCGGAAAGCGGACCTTGGCAGGGGGGCTTGGGGCCCGAGAGACAGGCCCGGCAGGGGCCTGCTGATCAACCTGGGAGACGAACCGGTGGATGAATCCAGGGTTGGATCCGGATTGTGGATCCAAGAATGGATCCGTAGTTGGCTGCCGAGGTTTCGCCCGGTGTGAGCCCGTTCAGAGCCCACCTCGGATGGATCTACCTTAACCGCTCATCGCACCAGGGCCATCCGGCTGCAACTTCTCAACCTGCAGCAGTTCCGCAACATCGAGCGGCTGGATCTCAGCCTGGAGGCACCGCGGCTGCTGGTGGTGGGGCCGAACGGGGAGGGCAAGTCCAACCTGCTGGAAGCGGTGGAACTGCTGGGCAGCCTGCGCTCCCACCGCACGGGCAGCGATCGCGACCTGATCCGTCACGGTCAGCCCGGCGCCGTGGTGCGTGGTCGCACCGCGGGCGACGACCTGCTGCAGCTCGAACTGCGGCGCCAGGGGGGGCGCAGGGCCAGCCGCAACGGCAAGCAGCTGGAGCGGCAGCACGAGCTGCTGGGCTCCCTGCGCTGCGTGGGTTTCAGCACCCTCGACCTCGAACTGGTGCGGGGGGAACCGGCCATCCGCCGCCACTGGCTCGACCGGGTGGTGCTGCAGCTGGAGCCGGTCTACGCCGACCTGCTGAGCCGCTACGGCCGGCTGTTGCGCCAGCGCAGCCAGTTGCTGCGCCGGCGGCTGGGCGGAGAGGCCCTCGATGCCCTGCTGGACAGCTTCGATCTGCAGATGGCGGTGATCGGCACCCGTCTGCACCGGCGCCGCCACCGGGCCCTGCAGCGCCTGGAGCCCCTGGCCGCCGCCTGGCAGAACCGGCTCAGCGGGGGCAGGGAGGCCCTGCAGCTGGCCTATCGCAGCGGCACCCCGCTGCAGGGACCGGATGCAGAAGAGCCCTGGCGGCAGGCCATGGCCAGCCAACTGCTGGCCCAAAGGCCGGAGGAACTGCGTCTGGGCCAATGCAGCGTGGGACCCCAGCGCGACGAAGTGGACCTGTTGCTGGCGGGACAGCTCGCCCGCCGCTATGGCTCCGCGGGCCAGCAACGCACCCTGGTGCTCGCCCTCAAGCTGGCGGAGCTGGAGCTGGTGCAGCAGGTGGTGGGCCAGCCGCCGCTGCTGCTGCTGGACGATGTGCTGGCGGAACTCGACCCCCAGCGCCAGGGGTTGCTGCTGGATGCGGTGGGCGACGGCCACCAGTGCCTGGTGAGCACCACCCATCTGGATGCCTTCACAGGGGGCTGGCGTCACCACTGCCAGGTGATCCGCATGCAGGCCGGCTGCGCACTCCCCTCAGCCGACACGTAAGGTGTGACGCTCATTCGGCCGTGTTCGATGACCCAGAGCCTGCCCTGCCTCCACCCCAACCCGGGATGGACCGGAGCCTCCATCTCCCCGGTACGCACCACCTCTGCAGAACGGACCACGGCCGGTCCCCTCGATGCGTCCCCGGCAGAGCCGATCAACCAAGCCACCTGCTCCGACACGGTGGGCAAGCACTGCATCCTCGAGCTCTACGCCTGCGACAGCGCCAGGCTCGACGACGAAGCCTTCCTCAGGGACACCATCACCGCCGCCGCGAAACGTGCTGGTGCCACCCTGCTCAACCTCATCACCCACCGCTTCGAGCCCCAGGGTGTGACGGGCCTCGCCCTGCTGGCCGAGTCCCATATCTCCATCCACACCTGGCCCGAATCGGGCTATGCCGCCGTGGATGTGTTCACCTGCGGTGACCACACCATGCCCGAGCGGGCCTGTGCCGTGCTCGCCGCCGAACTCGGCGCCGCCAGCCACAAGCTCACCAGCTTCCGCCGCGAAACCCCTGCCGCCATCGCCGGCAGTGAACGGGAGCCGGCCCTCATGGCCTGAGCACAGGTGGCCTGACCCCGCAGGGCCGGCTCAGAGCTCGCGGTTGAGCTTGCCGCTCACCAGTCCCTCCAGATCGAGGGCCACCGCGGTGAACCCCAGGGCCAGCAGCTCCGCCACCACGTTGCGTCGCAGCCCCTCATCGCCCCAGCGGCGGAAGGCCTCCGCCAGGCCGGCCGCCGGCAACTCGATGCGGGCGGTCGATCCCTGGCTGCGCACCCGCACCTCAGGCCAGCCCTGCTGGCGCAGCAGATCTTCAGCAGCCGCCACCTGCCGCAGACGGGCCGCGGTGATCGGCTCGCCATAGGGAAAGCGGGAGGCCAGGCAGGGCTGGGCCGGCTTGTCCCACCAGGGCAACCCGAGGGCCCGCGAGATGCGGCGCACCCCGACCTTGTCGATCCCCAGGTCCGCCAGGGGGGAGCGCACGCCGAACTCCCGGGCTGCTCGGATCCCGGGCCGATGGTCCAGCAGATCATCGCCATTCACGCCGTCCAGAACCTGGGCGGCGCCGGCCGCACGGGCAATCGGGGCCAGCAGCTGGTGCAGTTCCCGCTTGCAGGCGTAGCAGCGGTCGGCGGGGTTGCTGGCGTAGGCGGGGTCGGCGAGCTCGGCCGTGGGGATCTCCCGATGGGCCACCCCCAGCCAGCGCGCCTGCTCGGCCGCCTCCCGGCGCAGGTGGGGCGCCAGCGCAGGCGACACGCCGGTGATCGCCACCGCCCCAGGCCCCAGCTGTTCCCCGGCGATCGCGGCCACCAGGGCGCTGTCCACGCCACCGGAATAGGCCACCACCACCCGACCCAGGGCGGCCAGCTCCGCGCGCAGGGCGGCGAGGGCCTCCTCCAGGGGCGAAGGAAGCGGCTCCAGCAGGGACAACACCTTCAACCTGGGCATGCCCGGGGCAGTGGAGCGATCCTGGCAAACTCCGCCGCCTGCTGAGGCCCAGGCGCCACAGGCTGAAGCCCAGGTGAACCCCGATAACATCGACCTACGCACCAGCCCGCCATGAGCCCCAGCAGCACCCAGACGCCGCAGCGGGGCACCGGCCGGGGCATCGGCATCCGCACAGCCGCCGGCAGTGATGAGCGGGTCCACGGCCAGCTGCACGTGTATGACGGCGACGGCAAGGGCAAGAGCCAGGCCGCTCTCGGGGTGGTGCTGCGCACGATCGGCCTGGGCATCTGCGAGCAGAAACGCACCCGCGTGCTTCTTCTGCGCTTCCTCAAGGGCCCAGGCCGGGCCTACGACGAAGACGCGGCGATTGAGGCCCTGCAGCAGGGCTTCCCCCACCTGATCGACCAGGTGCGCACCGGCCGCGGCGACTTCTTCACCGCCGAGGAGGCCACCAAGTTCGACCGCCAGGAGGCCCAGCGCGGCTGGGACATCGCCAAGGGCGCCATCGCTTCCGACCTCTATTCCGTGGTGGTGCTCGACGAGCTCAACCCCGTGCTCGATCTGGGCCTGCTCGACGCCGGGGAGGTGTGTCGCACCCTGGCCGCCAAACCTCCAGGGATGGAAGTGATCTGTACCGGGCGGGGAGCGCCGCGGCAACTGGTGCAGCTGGCCGACCTGCACTCGGAGATGCGTGCCCACCGGCGCCTGGGGGATGGCGGCGACCCGAGCGGCTCTGTCGGCCTCGACGGCATCGAGATCTACACCGGCGAGGGCAAGGGCAAGAGCACCAGTGCCCTGGGTAAGGCCCTGCAGGCGATCGGCCGTGGCATCAGCCAGGACAAGAGCCACCGGGTGCTCATCCTGCAGTGGCTCAAGGGGGGCAGCGGCTACACCGAAGACGCCGCCATCGCCGCCCTGCGCGAGAGCTACCCCCACCTGGTGGACCACCTGCGCTCGGGCCGAGACGCGATCGTGTGGCGCGGCCAGCAGCAGCCGATCGACTACGTGGAGGCCGAACGGGCCTGGGAGATCGCCCGGGCGGCCATCTCTAGCGGCCTCTACAAAACCGTGATCCTCGATGAGATCAACCCGACGGTGGATCTGGAGCTGCTGCCGGTGGAGCCGATCGTGCAGACTCTGCTGCGCAAGCCCGCCGAAACCGAGGTGATCCTCACCGGCCGCTGCAAGAACCGCCCCGCCTACTTCGACCTGGCCTCAGTGCACTCGGAGATGGTGTGTCACAAGCACTACGCCGAGCGAGGGATTGATCTCAAGCGCGGGGTGGATTACTGAAGCTGAGAGCACGACTGAATCAGTAGCGCGGCACCTCGGGATCGACATGCTGGCTCCAGGCGTCGATGCCGCCGCTCACGTTCACGCCCTCGATGCCATGCCTGCCTAGAGCGATCAGCGCCTTGGCGCTGCGGCCGCCGAGTTTGCAGTGCACATAGAGCTGTTTGCCTGCAGCCAGCTGGCGCACGTCCTCGATCGCCTCGCCGCTCTCGATCCGATCCAGGGGCACCAGCACCGAGCCCGGGATCACCGCGATGTCGGCCTCCTGGGGGTTGCGCACATCCAGCAGCAGGATGTCCTCGATCTGGCCATCGATCACGGTCTTGAGCTCGGCCACGGTGATGCTGGGCACAGCGCCCGCCTCCTCCTGACCCGGCGCGGTGCCGCCCACGCCGCAGAACTCCTGGTAGTCGATCAGAGAATCGATCACCGGCCGCTCAGGGCTGGGCCGCAGCTTGAGCTCGCGGAACTTCATGCCCAGGGCATCGAACAGCAGCAGGCGGCCGCTGAGGGTGGTGCCGATGCCAGTGATGATCTTCACGGCCTCGGTGGCCTGGATCACGCCGATGATCCCGGGCAGCACACCCACGACACCGCCCTCGGCACAGGAGGGCACCATGCCCGGCGGCGGCGGCTCGGGGAACAGGTCGCGGTAGTTGGGGCTCTCGGCGTCGAGGTTGAACACCGTGGCCTGGCCCTCGAAGCGGAAGATCGAGCCGTACACGTTGGGCTTGCCCAGCAACACGCAGGCGTCGTTCACCAGGTAGCGGGTGGGGAAGTTGTCGGTGCCGTCGCAGACCAGGTCGTAGGGCTCGATGATCGCCAGGGCGTTCTCACTGGTGAGCGCCGTCTCGTAGAGATCCACCTGGCAGTGGGGGTTGATCTCCAGGATCCGCGCTTTGGCCGATTCGATCTTGGGCTTGCCCACCCAGCTGGTGCCATGGATCACCTGGCGCTGCAGATTGGAGTGATCCACCACATCGAAATCGACGATGCCGATCCGGCCCACGCCGGCGGCTGCCAGATAGAGCAGCAGCGGCGAACCCAGGCCGCCGGTGCCCACGCACAGCACCGACGCCGCCTTCAGCCGCTTCTGTCCGTCCATGCCCACTTCCGGCAGGATCAGGTGGCGCGAGAAGCGGGCCACCTCATCGGGGCTGAGCTGAACGCCGCTGATATCGGGAGGAAGCAAGGCCGGCAGGAGGAATCAATCCTCCATTCTCCACGGCAACTGGCGGAGCTGACGATCCCCGTCCTCCAGCCACCAGGCCCGCAGCTCCCCATCCTTGCCCCGGATCACCATCAGGGCCGGGGGCACACAGAGGCGGCAATCGGTGCTGGAGGGCACGGCCCCGCTGGAGGGATGGCTGTGGGCCACCCCGAGCACCTGCCAGCCCCACTGCCGGGCCCAGCGCTGGGCCACCAGCTGCTCGCGGGGATCGATGGCGAAACGCTCACTCCGCTCCTCAGGCTGGGGCCACACGTTGCAGCAGGGCCACAGCCAGCGGATCTGCCACAGGCTCCTGCCGGCCTCGCCCAGCAGCAGGGCACAGCCCTCCTCGGGATGGGCAGCGGCCAGGAGCCGACCGAGAACGATCAGCACACCCCCATCTGCCGCCAGTCCGGTTGGCGTGAAGCTGGTCACACCGATACCTTATGGAGCATTGTCACGGCTTTGCTGCCCAGGTTCATGACCGATACCTCCGTCACCAATCCGGATCAGGACGCCGTGGATCAGGTCACCGAGGCGGTCGGAGACGCCGCCGCTGAAGCGGACGCCGCTGGTGTGAATTTCACCGAGCGCTACAGCGAAATCCTGGGCAAGGTGAACCAGACCCTGGACAAGGTGGACTGGAGCCAGATGGGCCGCATCGGCAAGTCGGTGGGCATCCTGCTGGCGGTGATCATTGCCCAGGTGCTGATCAAGGGGGTGCTGGACACCATCAACCTCCTGCCGATCGTGCCCGGCCTGCTTGAGCTGCTCGGACTGGTGGTGGTGGGCCAGTGGAGCTGGAAGAACCTCACCACCAGTGAAAAGCGCAATGCCGTGGTGGCCAAGCTGCAGCACCTGCGCCAGGAATATCTGGGCTGAACGCCATACGGGGCCCACGCCTGCGGCTGCAGTAAACCCATCCCTGCCAGGCTGACCTCAACCGGGCGGCCTCTGCCGCAGAACGGAGCTGATGCACTGCTGGCTCTGGCTCCAGTAGCCGCCGCCGAACAGGTTGGCATGGTTCAGCAGGTGATACAGGTTGTAGAGGGGTCTACGCTGCCGATACCCCGCCGGCAGGGGCCACTCGGCTTCATAACCGGCAAAGAAGGCGGCGGGAAAGCCTCCGAACAGCGCCGCCATGGCCAGATCCACTTCCCGGTCTGCCCAGTGGCAGGCGGGGTCAAACAGGGCCGCATCGCCGCCGGGCAACAGGGCGGCATTGCCGCTCCAGAGATCACCGTGCACCAGCACCGGCATCGGCGCGTGACCGTTCAGCCACTGGGGCAGCAGCTCCAGCAACCGCCCAGCCCCCTGCAGCTCCTGCCCGGCCGCCGCGGCCCAGGCCAGCTGGGGCTCCAGCCGCTCTAAGCGGAAAAAGCCCGCCCAGTCCCCGTTCCAGTCATTGCGCTGGGGCGAGAGGCCGATGAAGTTGTCCTGGTCCAGGCCAAACCCCCGGCCGCCATTGCCACGGGCACTGGCCCGGTGCAGGCGCGCCAGGCCCTCACCCAGCTGCTGCCAGCCGGCGTTGGCCCCACTGCCGTGCGCCAGGTTGAGCCAGGGGAGCAGCAGCAGGGCCTGACCCTCCAGGACGGTGAGGGCCAGGGGCTGGGGCAGCCGCAAGGGCGACTCGGCCCAGGCCGCCAGAGACCGCAGACCCTCCGCCTCCGCCTGCAGCAGGGGCAAGCGTTCGGCGCTGTTGGTCTTGGCGAACAGCTGGCGGCCGCTGGCCAGTCGCAGACACCAGCTGCTGTGGATGCACCCCCCACCCACCGGAGCCATCTCCAGCAGCGTCTCGTCCCGTTCGCTCGCCAACCAGGCGGCAAGGGCAGCGGTGGGGAGGTCAGCCACGGGCGGCGCAATGCGGGGACCCAACTGCCAGCATGCCGGGATGGGGGAGTGCAGTCAGCCTGTGGTGGTGGTGGGGGCCGGCATCGCCGGGCTCACGGCAGCGGCCCTGCTGGCCCATGCCGGCCTGGAGGTGGTGCTGCTGGAAGCCCACCACCAGAGCGGCGGCTGTGCCGGCACGTTCCGCCGCGGGCCCTACACCTTCGACGTCGGTGCCACCCAGGTGGCGGGGCTGGAGTCCGGCGGCAGCCATGCCCGCCTGTTTGCCCACCTGGGCATCCCCCTGCCGGCGGCCACACCCCTCGATCCAGGCTGCGTGGTGGATCTGGGCGACGGCTCGCCAGCCGTGAGCCTGTGGCGCGACCCCCGGCGTTGGCGCCAGGAGCGGCAGCGGCAGTTCCCCGGCAGCGAGCGCTTCTGGCAGCTCTGCAGCTGGCTGCATCAGGCCAACTGGAGCTTTGCCGCCCGGGATCCGGTCCTGCCGCCCCGCACCGGCTGGGACCTGGCCCAGCTGCTCGGTGCCCTGGGCGCCGGCAATCTGTTGAGTGCGCCGCTGGCCGCAACCACGGTGGCCGATCTGCAGCGCCTCTGCGGCTGCGGCGGCGACCAGCGGCTACGGCGCTTCCTCGATCTGCAGCTGCGGCTCTACTCCCAGGAGCCTGCCGATCGCACCGCCGCCCTCTACGGCGCCACCGTGCTGGCCATGGCCCAGGAACCCCTGGGCCTGTGGCACCTGGAGGGCTCGATGCAGGTGCTCAGCTCCGCGCTGGAGCAAGGTCTGCGGGCAGCAGGTGGGCAGCTGCGCCTGCGCCATCGGGTGAGCGCGCTGCGCCGCCAGGCCAATGGCGGCTGGCTGGTGGAGGGCGAGCGGGCCGGCGGCCGCGCCCCGTTCCACCTCGCGGCCAGTGAGCTGGTGCTGGCCGTGCCGCCCCAACTGCTGCCGGAGCTGCTCGGGGAGGCTCTGCCAGGCCCCTACCGCCAGCGGCTGGCTGGACTGCCCGACCCCTCTGGGGCCCTCGTGTTCTACGGGGCCCTGGAGCGGAGCCAGCTGCCGGCCAACACCCCCGGCCACCTGCAGTTCGCCTGGGACGACCCCGGCTCCCTGTTCGTCTCGGTGAGCCGGGAGGGGGATGGCCGCGCCCCCGCCGGCCAGGCCACCGTGATCGCCAGCGTGTTCACAGCCGCCCGCCCCTGGTTCAGCGGGGATCGCCAGGGCTACGAGGCCGCCAAGCAGCAGGCCATGGAGGGAATCCGCCGCGGCCTGGAGCGGGGTCTCGGGCTGGATCCCGGCGCCTGGTTGCACCAGGAACTGGCCACACCGAGGGGTTTCGCCCGCTGGACCGGCCGGCCGTTCGGCTTCGTGGGCGGGCTGGGCCAGCGGCCCCGGCTGTTCGGGCCCTTCGGCCTGGCCAGCCGCACCCCCATCCCCGGGCTCTGGCTCTGCGGCGATGCGATCTACCCCGGCGAGGGCACCGCCGGAGTCAGCCTGTCGGCCCTGATGTGCTGCCGCCAGCTGCTGGCGGGGCGGGGACAGCAACTGGCCCTGGCCTGAGCGCCTGAGCGGACGCCAGGAACTGGGGACGGAGCTGCTGGCTCTCCGCCAGCAGGGCCTGCAGAGCATTCCAATCCCCACGCTCCAGCTGGCACTCCAGGGCCTCCAGGCTGCGGCGGTAGCCGGCCAGGGCCTGAAGGAGGGCCGGCTGGTTGCAGCGGGCCATCAGGGTGCCCAGCTCTGGGTTGCCGCCGCCCACCCGAGTGGTGTCGGCAAAGCCACTGGAGGCCAGCTGCCGCACCAAAGCGGGCAGCTGGCCCTCGGGGTCGGCCGCGGCCTGCCGGTGGGCGGTGTGGATCAGGGCGGAACTCACCAGCACCGGCAGGTGGGAGATCAGGGCCACAGCCCAGTCGTGATCGGCGGCGCCGCAGCACAGCCACTGGGCGCCCACGGCCCCGGCCAGGGCCTCCACCAACCGCAGGGCGGCAGGGTCGGTGCCGGCGGTTGGTGTGGCGACCCAGGGCCGGGCCTGGAAGAGCTGGTGCACACCGGCCTCCACCCCGGCCAGGGCCGTGCCGGCCATGGGATGGCTGGCCACGAAGCGGGGGTGCAGGGCCTGCCAGCGCTCCAGCACCGGCTGCTTCACCGAGCCCACATCGGTGACCACCGCCTGGGCGGGCAGGGCCGCCACCAGCTCTGGATCCGGCTCCAGCAGACGATCCAGGGGCAGCGCCAGCACCACCAGAGCGCAGTCGGCCAGCAGCAGGGGATCGGTGGACACCTGCTGGGCGAGCCCCCGGGCCAGGGCCCGCTCGGCGGTGGCCTGGCGATGCACCACCCCCCGCACCTCCAGGCCCAGGTGCTGCAGGTCAAGCCCGAGGGAGCCACCGATCAGGCCCAGGCCCACGATCCCCACCGGACCGCCCAGCTGAGCGCAGGCTGTCGAAGTGGGCGGATCGGTGGGCACGGGAGGGGAGCCGGCGGGGGGGGATGTCATCGCTGCTGCAGTGCGATCCGGCCAGCTTCCTACGATTCGAACCCATCGGCTGACAGCGGATGCTTGAGGCCCGCGCCCACCACCAGCTCAAGGCCCTGCTGCGGCAGGAAGGGGGCGAGCGCTGGCCCCACCACCTCAGCCTCAGCCGCCTGGTGGCCCGCAGCCTGCGCCGCGGCGACCAGACCCTGGTTCGGCTGGTGCCTGGCAGTGATCCCAGCTGGTTGATCAGCCTGCTGGTGCCGCTGGCCCTGAGTGAGGCCCCCCTGGCCCTGGTGGTGAGCGCCCCCCTGCGCCAGCGGCTGCTGCAGGTGGAGCTGCCCCGCCTGCAGGCCGCCGGCCAGGGCCTGGCCCTGCCCTGCTTCGAGGGGGAGGAGCCTGGAAGCGCCAGGGTGTGGCTGCTGAATCACCAGCAGCTGCTGCGGGCGTGGCAGCAGGGCCGCCTGGACTCCAGACAGGTGGTGATCCCGGAGGCGGAACTGCTGGATCCGCTGCTCAGACAGGCCCTGGAGATCCGGCTCAGCCCCGAACACTGGGACCAGCTGCGCCGGGCCCATCCCCAGGCGGAGTCCAGCCTGCTGGAGCTGCACGGCCGCCTCAACCGGCTGGTGCTGGGCCATCCCCGCACGGCCGACGGGCTGGTGCCCCTGGCGGCGGATGCGGAAGCGCCCCTGCGCCAGCTGCTGGCCCTGCTGGGTGATCTGCCCGATCCCTGGAGCCACTGGCTGCGCCAGGGTGACGCCAGCTGGACCAGCTGGGCACGCCGCGATTCCCAGCTGCTGCAGTGGAGCCTCCACCGCCAACCCCTCGATCCGCTGGCGGCGCTGCCGGGCCTGCTGCAGCAGCGCGGCGCCCTGCTGGTGGGTCAGCTGGGGGCGGACTGGAGTGCGCGAGGCCTGCTGGGACGCGAACCCGATGTGACCGTTGAGCTGGGCGACCCGCCCCTCGCCGACCCCCTGCCTCTCTATGCACCGCAGCGCCAACCTTTGCCGAACAGTCCCTGTTACGGCGAGCATCTGCTGGAGCAGAGCCGGCGGCTGGTGCTGGGGCAGGCGGGGGTGAGTGTGGTGCTGGTCGACGACGATGCCCTGCGGCTGGCCCTGGCCAGTGGCCTGGCCGCTGAATTCGGCAGCCGTGTGGTGCAGGAACACACCGCCCCCGAGAGCAACGGAGTGGTGTGCTGCCGCTGGAGCTGGTGGCTCTCCCACCAGAACCGACTGCCCCTGCCCGACCAGCTGATCGTGGCCCTGCTGCCGATCGCCAGCCTGGAGGATCCGCTCACGGCGGCCCAGGTGCAACATCTGCGCCTGCAGGGACGCGACTGGTTCCGGGAGCGGCTGCTGCCCGATGGCATCACCCGGCTGCAGCTGGCGGTGGCCGGGCTGCGGCGCAGCGGCGGCAGGCTGGCGATCCTCGACGGTCGGCTGCGCGGCCGCAGCTGGGGGCAGGCGGTGCTGGGCGCCCTGGAGCCCTGGCTGAACCTCACCCGCCTGCTGCCCCACTGACCCGGCGCCGCGTGCGCGGGATGGGACCGCCGGGCTGACTAGCCTCCAGGCACGATCCACCTGAACCGCACCCATGGGGGAAGCCAAACGCCGCCAGATCCAGGGCCTGCCGCCGCGGCAGGCGAAAGCGGACCGCTCCGGTACCGACACCACCCCCCGGATCACCGCCTGGCTTCCCCTCAGCCGCGATCAGGCCGCCCGCTTCGTGACCATCACCACCAAAGGAGCCTGGATCGGCATTGCCGCCCTGGTGATCTTCTGGCTCACGGTGCGCTTCATCGGCCCGGCTGCCGGCTGGTGGACCCTGGCCGACGGCTGAGCGGTAGGCATTCATACCCACGGAAATCTGAAGAAAACCTTATGCTTGCCGGATCACATGGGGCTTGAGCCATGTTCTTCCGCCTGGCGGAGCAATACCGCGCCGTGGTCCTTGACCTCGTGCTCAGCCTGCAGGGCCTGGCCCGCAGCCTGCAGGACCGGGGGTTGGCCGCCACCTGCTACACCTGCGGCGATGGACGCAATGGCCAGGGAGCGTCCTTCGTCGCCAATCTGGGCGAGAACCACATGGTGCGCTTTCTGGTGTCCGATTTCGGCATCAGCTGGGTTGAATCCCGCGACGGCCATGAGCTGGTGAAGCTGGAAGGCGCAGAGGCCATCCAGGAGCTGCAGCGGGTGGCCGAAATGCTGCAACAGCCAACACCCGCCCAGCCAGAGCCCATGGAGCCAGCCACCAAGCCCGCCAGAAGATCACCGTCCAAGCACTGACCTGCCCCCATCACCTGTGCCAGGGGCAGCTGCCCCTGGCATCACACCGGCCGAGGATCGCAGTGGAAGGTCAGTTCGTGGCGCCAGCAGGCTCAGCCACGGCTGCCTTCGCAGCAGCAGCCAGGGGCTTCATCGAGTTGGCCGTGACTTCCGAACCCTCGGTGAGCTTCTGCCGGGTGAGTTGCTCGATCACCAGGGCCTGGTCGGGGTTCTGCTCCAGCCAGGTGATGGTGTTGTCGCGGCCCTGGCCGATGTTGTCACCCTCATAGCTGTACCAGGCGCCCTTGCGGATCACCACCCCGGTTTCCTCGGCCAGGTCGAGCAGACAACCCAGGGTGCTGATACCACGACCGAACAGGATGTCAAATTCCGCGATGCGGAAAGGAGGTGCCACCTTGTTCTTAGCCACCTTCACCTTGGCCCGGATGCCGTACTCCTCCGTGCCACGCTTGAGGGTCTGGATGCGACGGATGTCCAGTCGCACCGATGCGTAGAACTTGAGGGCATTCCCGCCGGTTGTGGTTTCGGGGTTGCCGTAGGTCACGCCGATCTTCTGGCGCAGCTGGTTGAGGAAAATCACGGTGCAGCCGGACTTGCCGATGTTCCCCGTGATCTTGCGCATCGCCTGACTCATCAGGCGGGCCTGGCTACCCACCGCCAGATCGCCCATCTCCCCCTCGATCTCGGCCCGGGGCGTGAGGGCGGCCACCGAGTCCACCACCACGATGTCCACGGCGGCGGAGCGCACCAGCTGGTCGACGATCTCCAGCGCCATCTCACCGGTATCGGGCTGGGAGACCAGCAGATTCTCGATATCCACCCCCAGGGCCGCCGCGTACACCGGATCGAGGGCATGTTCCGCATCCACGAAGGCGGCCACACCACCGCGCCGTTGCACCTCGGCGATGGCATGGAGGGTGAGGGTGGTCTTGCCCGAGCTCTCCGGCCCGTACACCTCCACAACCCTGCCCCGCGGATAGCCGCCCCCCAGGGCCAGATCGAGGGTGAGCGCTCCGGTGGAGATGGTCTCCACCCGCATGCGGGAGGCATCGCCGAGACGCATGATGGAGCCCTTGCCGAAATTGCGCTCGATCTGGTTCAGCACCAGACCCAGGGCCTTGTCACGCTCGGCCATGGCCTTGGCGTCGGCAGCGCCCACCGTGTTGGCAGGGGATGGCATGGCGGTGGGAGTGGCGGTGGGAGCTGCGGTGGGAGCTGCGGTGGACGGCGAGCTAGACGGCGATGAGGGGGCAGGCGTGGCGGGGGTGGACAGAGCGGCCTTCGGATCAGCAGGCATGGAAAAAGTTGCGATGGAACGGGCCGCCCAGCCATCCTGACGGACCCTGGACCCGGCAGACAGGCACTGCCAGGACAGCGCATGCCACCGGAAGAGACAGGGGGCATGACCAGGTCACACCTCCCGACTCCGACCTCCAGAGAGCAAGTGCCACCACCAGAGGGCCGGCGTCTCAACCGCGTTTAGTACAGAAGTACTGTAGAGCAATCAGGGCCAGTGTGCCAGGGGGGTCGCAAACACTTGCGGCTCAAGCCAGTGGATCCCTGGCGGCAGGTCCTGGCCATCGCAGGGGAGAAGGTAGCCCCAGCTGGCCAGAAAACAGCGCACATCCGCCAGCCCCGGCTGCCTGCACACCGCTTCCAGGGTGGGCCGGCGATCCTCCAGAAACCAGATGGGGCGGTGCTGTTCGCGCAAGAGCCTGGTCAGAACCTCCGCCTTGCTTCCCTGTTCATGGCCGTAGAGCGCCCAGGGCTCCAGCCCGGCGGAGGCCAGGATCTTACGGGCGAAAACCCCGCCCTTGGTGGTGAGCACGGCCCAGCTCACCCCCTCATCCGCGAGCCGACGCAGGCGCTCCGGCACCCCGGGATAAAAGTGATGCAACCCCAGCCAGCGGTGCAGATCGCTGGCGATGGCCTGCTCACGCACCCGCTCCAGCTGGGCCTGGAGCTGATCAGGCGTCCAGCCCCAGCGCGCCAGCGCCGGCGCCAGCTGATCGGCATAGGCCTCCAGCCAGGGCTGCAGCTGGAAATCAGCCCGGGCCAATTCAGCGGCCACCAACACCATTTCCCAACCCTTGTGGATCAGGGGGCGCAGCTGCCGGAAGCCGGCAGGCATGGCCTCCGGCACCTGCAGGGTGGCATCGAGGTCGAGGGCGGCGCGGCGGGCGGCGAACCAGTACTCGGCCATGCCGTTCACCAGCACGCCGTCAAAATCACACACGAGCAGCGGGGCCACGACCATCAGCGCCAGCCATCCGCATCGGCGGGCTGAGCGTAGGAGCTCTGCCGCAGCGGGAACACCCGAACAGAGCGAGCAGTCAGCAGCGGAAGCATCCTGGTCCCCGAAAAGGGCTGGAAAATGCGGTCTGAACTGGGCCGCTAGGATTCGAACCTAGGAATGGCGGGACCAAAACCCGCTGCCTTACCGCTTGGCGACGGCCCAATGCGAAGTGCCAGGAGCACTGCGTCTCCTGGATCTTGCCCAGCGGCCAGGCCGCTGCCCTGTTAGTTACCCACAGCGGCAGGCCCTTCGTCAACGCCCCCGGTTCCGGCTGGCGCTCCGGCGTTGCGCTCAGGCCGGGAACACCCGCACCCGCTGCTGTTCGCCATGGCCGAACACAGCCGTGCGCAGGCGATAACGGGCGGCCAGGTCGGCCTGTTGCTGGCGCACGGCGGCACTGCGGGGAAGGAGCTCCACCGGCTGGCCCTGGGCGAGCACCACCTGCTCCACGGCCAGCCGGCACTCCTCAAGGGCGGCGTGGGCATCGTCGAGGGTGCCGGATGCGCAGGCCTCAGGGGAGCCGTGGAGCGGGGGCGAGGCGGGCCGATGACGCTCCAGCAACCGCTCCAGGGCCCGCTGCAGCTGGGGCTGGGCGTCGCTCTTGATCACCAGGATCGGCAGGCCGAGCTCCTGGGCCTGCCGACGCACATGGGGGTCCCGTCCCAGCTGCTGGCGCACACTCAGCACCACATCGGCCAGTTCCACGCTGCCCACCACCTGCACCGGCAGCTGGCGAGCCCGCACCACCTGCTCCAGCAGCCCGCAATTGATGCCGGCGCCGTAGACCCGCAGGGGGGCACTGCCGGGAGCGGGGGCCTCCGGCAGCGGCGGCAGGGGAACGGCCACCAGCGCGGGGGGTGAAGGTCGCCGCAGGGCGCGCAGCTGGGGCGGTGGGGGCGGGGTGTCCCGGACCTCCACGCGCCCGTCCGGGGCCAGTTCGCGCACCTGGGGGCGGGCGGGCTGGCCGCGCAGCAGGGCATCCACCGTGGCGGCCACGTCGGCGTGCACCAGCCAGCGCTGGCGGCTGTGCATCTCCACCGCCAGGGGGAAGGTGGGTTCGGCGGCCCGCTCCAGCACGGTCTTCTGGGTGCGCCGCCGGCGGGCCTCCTCATCGCCCAGTGTCACCGACTGGATGCCGCCCACCAGGTCGGCGAGGGTGGGGTTCTTGATCAGGTTGGCCAGGGCGTTGCCGTGGGCCGTGGCCACCAGCATCACGCCCCGCTCCGCGATGGTGCGCGCTGCCTGGGCCTCCAGTTCCGTGCCGATCTCGTCGATCACGATCACTTCCGGCATGTGGTTTTCCACCGCCTCGATCATCACCTGGTGCTGCAGCTCCGGCCGGGCCACCTGCATGCGCCGGGCCCGGCCGATGGCCGGATGGGGGATGTCGCCGTCACCGGCGATCTCGTTGCTGGTGTCGATCACCACCACCCGCTTCTCCAGCTCATCGGCCAGCACCCGGGCGATCTCCCGCAGGGCCGTGGTCTTGCCCACGCCGGGCCGGCCCATCAGAAGCAGCGACTGGCCCGAATCCAGCAGGTCGCGCACCATCACCACCGTGCCGAACACGGCCCGGCCCACCCGGCAGGTGAGGCCCACGATCTCGCCGCTGCGGTTGCGGATGGCGCTGATGCGATGCAGGGTTCGCTCGATGCCGGCCCGGTTGTCGCCGCCGAAGGCCCCCAGCCGCTCCACCACGGCCGCCAGGTCGCGGCGCTGCACCGGCTCCTGGCCCAGGTCCAGGGCCCGTCCGGGATAGCGGGCCTCCGGCACGCGACCGAGATCGAGCACCACCTCCAGCAACTGGTCGCAGTCGGGATCGCGGGCCAGGGCAGCGGCCACGGGCTCGGGCAGCACCGCCAGCAGCCGCTCAAGGTCGTCGGTGACCCGCTGGGGTGGGGAGGTCGGCAGCTCGGAGCTGGACACCACGACCAGGCGCTGAGAAGGATCAGCTCCGTTCTAGCCAGGGCCCCACCAGCTCCCGTGCCAGGACGAGGGCCTGGGGCCAGAGATCGCTGGCCAGGAGCAGGGCCTTGCCCCGCTCCTGCGCCTGGAGCAACAGGGGCTGCAACTGGCGGCGGGCCACACCTCCGAAGGCCACCCCGGCGCAGAAACCCGCTGCCAGGGGCTCCGCCATCAGCAGCGGCAGGCTGCGCCTGTTGGTGCCACCAGCCAGCTGCAGGGGCCCGGGGGGCATGGCCCGCTGCCGTGAGGCCAGCAGGGCCACCGCCGCCCGGGCAGTGCCGTCCCCCACGTCGCCGCTCATCGGCCGGCCATCGAGCTGCCAGATGGGGCTGAAGCCACTGCGGCGCAGGGCCGCAAACCGCTGCCAGAGCTCCACCGGTGCCACCTCGGCGCCGGCGCTCACGGCGAGGCGGGCCAGGCGCACACCGCTGACCACCAACTGGTTGAGCCGCTCCTCAAAGGCCTGCTGGCGGCCCGGCTGGGTGTGCAGCTCCACCGCATCGGGTCTGAGCTCGCCCAGCAGGGGCGGCACGGCCTGGGGGGCCAGCACCCGGCCATGCTCCTCGATCAGTCCCAGGGGGCAGGCGGGCAGGCAGCGGCCGCAGCCATAGCAGCGCTCCTCGAGCACCCCCGCCTGGCCCGTGGCCAGCTCACCGATTGCCAGGGCCGGACAGGCCCGTTCACAGGGTCGCGGGCACTGCGGCGGACAGCGGAGAGGATCGAACCAGGCCTTGCGGAAGTGGGGATCCTGCCCATCACTGAGGCTCACCATCAACCAGGGGGCGGCAGCGCCGCGGGCCACCGCCCAGGCCACTCCCCGGCGAGCGGCAGCCACCACGGCCCTGTCCGCCGCCACATCCAGGCAGTGCACCCCGGCCAGGGTATAAATCCCAGCCAGGTCTTCAATGGCGGCCAGATCCTGGTTGGACGCGCCGGCGATCCACTTCACCCAGCGCCCAGCGGCCAGGGCCGCCTCCCCGCGGGCAGAGGCCGTCATCCGGGGGCAGGGCTGGCGGAGGGCGTGGGCAACGCTGGACAACGCAGCGTCAGCGCGGCCCCGCCCAGGGGCGAGCGGCTCAGTCGCAGGCTACCTCCATGGTTCTCCATCGTGGTGTCCACCACATGGAGACCCACGCCCATCCCCCTGGCCTGGCCGCCCGTCTGCGCGATGCCTGCGAGCAAATCAGGTGGCAGGCCCGACCCATTTTCCGCCGCCAGCAAGGCCTCCTGGGCATTGCGCAGCAGCTTGGCCACCACGATCTGCAGCTGGGCCCCATCCCCTGCCACCCAGCGGGGAGATTCGGAGGCCCGGCAGTCCACGGTGATCCCGGCTTCCCGAAGAATGCCGTGCAGGAACAACAGGGCGCTCTCCAGCAGGCGGCCGTGCCGGAGAAACAGCGTGCCGGCCGAGAGCGCCTCCACGTTGTGCTGGCGCAGGTCTTCACGGTCGTCGCGGTGCACCGCTGCCAACGCCAGCTCTGGGTTGGCCTGAAGGTCATCGAGCTTCAGGTCCACCATCGCCAGCCAGGCCCAGCTGGAGAAAAGAAAGGCTGCGCTGAGGTCTGGCTGGCAGCCCAGCACGTCGATGCCGACGGGGATGTTCTCGCTCAGCTCCTGCCAGCGGGCGGACCGCTCGGGTGTCCCGGGATGGATGGCCTCCGGGCCAGGCAGGGGATTCACACCAGCTCGGCCAGGGGCTGCCAGCGCAGCGCCCGCGCCCCGCCCATCTCCACCACCAGCTTGAGACGGGGCTCCCGCTGGCTGAGATTCACCAGGGAGGCACGCTCAGCGGAGGAGAGCACCTGTCCCTCCAGCAGCCAGAGCACCATGGGGGCGTCACCGTCCAGCAGGGCTCCGAGCTGGGGCATCACCCGCTGCACTTCGCCTACGGCCGCCCCGCGACCCACGCTCTGATGGCCCAGGTGGGGAGGCCTCACGCCATGGAGCTGCAACAGGTAGGCCTCGGGATCGCCCAGGCCCCGGGCCGAGCAGATCTGCGCCCTGTAGCCATGGGCCCGCAGCCTTCGCAGCAAGCGGGTTTCGGCACCGCCCTCCAGGGGTGCGAACAGGGCAAGGGCCCCGGCGCGCTCCAGCTCCTGGCGAAAACCGCGGCCGGAAAGCAGCAGGGGCATCGGGGAGAAGGAATGCTCCCCTGAGTCTGACAGCTGAGACGGACCAGGCCAGATCAGCGGCGCACGGGCGCGTCATTGGGCGTGGGGATAGCGCAGGTGGTGGTGGGGTATAGTTTTGAGCTGCGCTCTGATCCTGTGCCCGACCGCTAGCCGGGCCTCCAGGTCCTTGCGCCAGATCACCAGTGGTGGTGATCTGCCCCCAGGCCGGGAAACTAGTTGAACGCATCGGCCCAGCCCTGCTGTGCCAGGTCCGGTTCAGACCAGTCCCAAGGTCACGCTGATCAGCTTCTGATCGGTCGTCCGGCTAGCTCCTCGGTTGTTCTGATCCGCACGGATTTTCTCAATCCGCCCGTATCGCCGATCCCAGGATCTTCCAGGCGCTCTGGCTTCACGCCGGAGCTCCTGACAGAACGCGACGTCGGGCCGCCTTCTCAGCACAGCTTCAGCCTCCCCGGGGTCTCCCGGTTTCCGGTTGATCCGGACGTCCAGCTGGCGCTTCCATCCCTCCTATGTCCATCGGCATCCTTGGGAAGAAACTGGGCATGTCCCAGTTCTTCGACGACGAGGGCAGGTCCATCCCGGTCACCCTGATCGAGGCCGGCCCCTGCCGCATCACCCAGCTCAAATCCACCAGCACCGACGGCTACAACGCCGTGCAGCTCGGCTTCGGCGATGTGCGCCAGAAGCTCGTCAACAAACCCGCCCAGGGCCACCTGGCCAGGTCCGGCGACGAGCTCCTGCGCCACCTCAAGGAATACCGGGTCGACAGCCTCGACGGGCTGGAGCTGGGTGGTTCCGTCACTGTGACCGCCTTTGAGGCGGGCCAGAAGGTGGACGTGAGTGGCGACACCATGGGCCGGGGCTTCGCCGGCTATCAGAAGCGCCACGGCTTCAGCCGGGGACCGATGACCCACGGTTCGAAAAACCACCGCGAGCCCGGCTCCACCGGCGCCGGCACCACCCCTGGCCGGATCTACCCCGGCAAGCGCATGGCCGGCCGCTACGGCGGCAAGCAGATCACCACCCGGGGCCTCACCGTCCTCAAGGTGGACGTCGAGCGCAACCTGCTGGTGGTCAAGGGTTCGGTGCCCGGCAAGCCCGGCGCCCTGCTCAACATCCGCCCGGCGAACCGGGTGGGCGCCAAGCCGGCCAATTGAGGAGGACCGAAACCATGGCTAACTGTGTGATTCACGACTGGCAGGGCAAGGAGGCCGGCAAGGCCAGCCTCGACCTGAAAGTCGCCAAGGAGAGCTCCGCCACCGATCTGGTGCATCGTGCCGTGGTGCGGCAGCTGGCCCATGCCCGTCAGGGAACGGCCAGCACCCTCACCCGCGCCGAAGTGGCCGGCGGCGGCCGCAAGCCCTACAAGCAGAAGGGCACGGGCCGGGCCCGCCAAGGATCGATCCGCACCCCGCTGCGCCCCGGTGGCGGCGTGGTGTTCGGGCCCAAGCCCCGCTCTTACAACCTGGCGATGAACCGCAAGGAACGCCGCCTGGCCCTGCGCACCGCCCTGATGAGCCGGATCAATGATCTGGTGGTGGTGAAGGGCTTCGGGTCCGGACTGGACACCCCGAAGACCAAGGACATCGTGGCCGGTCTGGGCAGGCTCGGCATCCAGCCGCAAGCCAAAGTGCTCGTGGTGCTGGACAGCCCCTCGGAGGTGGTGCGCAAGTCCGTGCGCAACCTCGAAAAAGTGAAGCTGATCGCCGCTGATCAGCTCAATGTGTTCGACCTGCTCCACGCCAACTCCCTGGTGGTGAGCGAGGAGGCACTCGCGAAGATTCAGGAGGTCTACGGCGATGGCTGAACGTTTTACAGGCCGGCTCGCGGATTTGATCCGCCGGCCGCTGATCACCGAGAAGGCCACCCAGGCCCTCGAGCTGAACCAGTACACCTTTGAGGTGGACCACCGGGCCGCCAAGCCCGACATCAAGGCGGCGGTCGAAGAGCTCTTCGACGTCAAGGTGGTGGGAATCAGCACCATGAATCCGCCCCGCCGCACCCGCCGCGTCGGTCGCTTTGCCGGCAAGCGCGCCCAGGTGAAAAAAGCCGTGGTGCGCCTGGCCGAGGGCAACGCCATCCAGCTGTTCCCTGAGTCCTGAGGCGTCTGAACAACCATGGCAATCCGTAACTACCGCCCCACCACCCCGGGCACCCGCACCCGCGTCGCCAGCAATTTCGCTGAGGTGAGCGGCCGCGAGCGCATCAAGGGTCTAGTGGTGGCCAAACACCGTCACAAGGGCCGCAACAACCGCGGCGTGATCACCTGCCGACACCGCGGCGGTGGCCATAAGCGCCTCTACCGCATCGTCGATTTCCGCCGCGACAAGCACGGTGTGGCCGCCAAGGTTGCGGCCATCCACTACGACCCCCATCGCAACGCCCGCCTCGCCCTGCTCTTCTACGCCGACGGCGAGAAGCGCTACATCCTGGCGCCAGCCGGCATTGAGATCGGCCAGCAGGTGGTCTCCGGCCCCGACTCCCCGATCGAGACCGGCAACGCCCTGCCACTCTCGGCCATCCCCCTCGGCTCCAGCGTCCACAACGTGGAGCTCTACGCCGGCCGCGGCGGCCAGATGGTGCGCACGGCCGGAGCCAGCGCCCAGGTGATGGCCAAGGAAGGCGACTATGTCGCCCTCAAGCTGCCCTCCACCGAGGTGCGCCTGGTGCGCCGCGAGTGCTACGCCACCCTCGGCGAAGTGGGCAACTCCGAGGTGCGCAACACCAGCCTGGGCAAAGCCGGTCGCAAGCGCTGGCTGGGCCGTCGCCCCGAAGTGCGCGGTTCGGTCATGAACCCCTGCGACCACCCCCACGGTGGTGGTGAGGGTCGGGCACCGATCGGCCGCTCCGGCCCGGTCACCCCCTGGGGCAAACCGGCCCTGGGCCTCAAAACCCGTAAGCGGAACAAACCGAGCAACCGGTTTGTGCTCCGGAAACGTCGCCGCACCTCCAAGCGGAGCCGTGGCGGACGCGATTCCTGATGACCCACACCGCTTTGCTCGCCGCTTAAACCGCTATGGGACGCTCACTCAAAAAAGGTCCGTTTGTTGCTGACAGCCTGCTTCGCAAGGTTGAAAAGCAGAACGCAGCCGACGACAAATCCGTGATCAAGACCTGGTCACGGGCTTCCACCATCCTGCCGATGATGATTGGCCACACGATTGCCGTGCACAACGGCAAATCGCACGTGCCCGTCTACGTGACGGAACAGATGGTGGGCCACAAGCTCGGGGAATTTGCCCCCACCCGCACGTTCCGGGGCCACATCAAGGACAAGAAAGGAGGCCGCTGATCCATGGCAAACACCACTGCCAACCAAGCCCAGGCCCATGGGCGCTTCATTCGCGGCTCAGCCTCCAAGGTGCGCCGGGTGCTCGACCAGATCCGGGGACGGAGCTACCGCGACGCCCTGATCCTGCTCGAGTTCATGCCCTACCGCTCCACTGGCCCGATCACCAAGGTGCTGCGCAGCGCGGTGGCCAACGCCGAGCACAATCTGGGCCTCGATCCCGCCTCCCTGGTGATCACCCAGGCCAGCGCTGACATGGGGCCCTCCCTGAAGCGCTTCCGCCCCCGCGCCCAGGGTCGCGCCTATGCGATCAAAAAACAGACCTGCCACATCAGCATCGCTGTGGCTCCTTCCGCCTGACCCCCGAGGACACCGCCCGATGGGACACAAGATCCATCCAACCGGCCTGCGCCTGGGGATCACCCAGGAGCACCGATCCCGCTGGTACGCCCCCAGCAAGACCTATCCGACCCTTCTCCAGGAGGACGACCGGATCCGCAAGTTCATCCACAAGAAATACGGCGCCGCCGGCATTTCCGACGTGCTGATCGCCCGCAAGGCCGACCAGCTGGAAGTGGAACTCAAAACAGCGCGCCCCGGCGTGCTGGTGGGCCGCCAGGGCAGCGGCATTGAGGAACTGCGCACCGGCATCCAGAACACCGTTGGGGATACGAGCCGCCAGGTGCGTATCAACGTGGTGGAAGTGGAGCGGGTGGACGCCGATGCCTTCCTGCTGGCCGAGTACATCGCCCAGCAGCTGGAAAAGCGCGTTGCGTTCCGCCGCGTGATCCGCATGGCCGTACAGCGGGCCCAGCGGGCCGGCGTGCTCGGCCTGAAGATCCAGGTGAGCGGCCGCCTCAACGGCGCCGAAATCGCCCGCACCGAGTGGACCCGCGAAGGCCGTGTGCCCCTGCACACCCTCCGGGCCGACATTGATTACGCCACCAAGCTGGCCAGCACCACCTACGGCGTGCTGGGCATCAAGGTGTGGGTGTTCAAGGGCGAGGTTCTGCCTGGCCAGAAGGAGCAGGTGCCCGTGGGCGCCGCCCCCCGCCGCCGGACCAGCCGGCAGCCCCAACAGTTCGAAGACCGCTCCAACCAGGAGTGATCAGGAGGCCTGAACCATGCTGAGTCCAAGACGCGTCAAATTCCGCAAACAACAGCGCGGCCGCATGCGCGGCATCGCTACACGCGGCAACACGATTGCCTTCGGGGAATTCGCCCTGCAGGCCCAGGAGTGTGGCTGGATCACCTCGCGCCAGATCGAGGCCAGCCGCCGAGCCATGACCCGCTATGTGAAGCGGGGCGGCAAGATCTGGATCCGGATCTTCCCGGACAAGCCCGTCACCATGCGTCCCGCCGAAACCCGCATGGGTTCCGGTAAGGGCAACCCGGAGTTCTGGGTGGCCGTGATCAAACCCGGTCGCATCCTGTTCGAGATGGGAGGTGCCGACATCACCCCCGAAATCGCCAAGGAAGCCATGCGGCTGGCGCAGTACAAGCTGCCGATGAAAACCAAGTTCCTGTCCCTGGCGGACCAGGAAGCCGACCAGGCCGCCGAGGCGGTCGCCACCGTGGAGTCCTGATCCTGACCATGGCACGTCCCTCGATCGCCGATACCCGCAAGCTCGCCGATGGCGAGTTGAACGAGCAGATCAACGCCACGCGGCGTGAACTGTTCGACCTGCGCTTCCAGCAGGCCACTCGGCGCCTGCAGACCACCCACCGCTTCAAGGAAGCCCGCATCAAGCTGGCCCACCTGCTGTCGGTGCAGAAGGAGCGGCAGCGCTCCGGCAGCCCGGCTGCCGCCTCAACCTGAACCGCCTCCTGATTTCCCCCCCAAGTCCCATGGCTACCAAGGAACGGGTCGGCGTCGTCGTCAGCGACAAGATGGACAAAACAGTGGTGGTGGCGGTGGAAAACCGCTTCCCCCACCCCATCTACCAGAAGACGGTGAGCCGCACCAAGCGCTACAAGGCGCACGACGAAGACAACAACTGCAAGGTGGGCGACCAGGTGCGCATCACCGAAACACGCCCGCTCAGCCGCACCAAGCGCTGGACCGTGGCCGAGGTGATCAACACCTCCGCTACCAATTGAGGAGGACCGACCGATGATTCAACAGGAAACCTTCCTCAATGTCGCCGACAACAGCGGCGCCAAGCGCATCCAGTGCATCCGCGTGCTCGGCACCAACCGTCGCTATGCCCACGTGGGCGATGTGATTGTGGCCGCCGTCAAGGACGCCATGCCCAACATGGGTGTGAAGAAGTCGGATGTGGTCAAGGCCGTGGTGGTGCGTACCAAGGCCACGCTGCGCCGCGAAACCGGAAACTCCATCCGCTTCGATGACAACGCGGCGGTGATCCTGGGTACGGACAACAACCCCAAGGGCACCCGCGTGTTCGGCCCTGTGGCCCGTGAGCTGCGCGAGCGCAACTTCACCAAGATCGTGTCCCTCGCCCCGGAGGTGATCTGAGATGGCTACCGCAACCCCCAAGGCCAAACCAGCCGAGCGCATCAAGATGCGCATCAAAAAAGGCGACACTGTTCAGGTGATTGCCGGCAAGGACAAGGGCAAGACCGGTGAGGTGCTGCGCACCCTGCCTTACGAAAACCGAGTGGTGGTGCAGGGCATCAACCTGCGCACCCGCCACGTGAAGCCCACCCAGGAGGGCGAAACGGGTCGCATCGTCACCGAAGAGGCTGCAGTGCATGCCTCCAACGTGATGCTCTACTCCACCACCAAGAAGGTGGCCAGCCGTGTGGAAATCGTCGTCGACAAAGACGGCAATAAAAAGCGGCGGCTGAAGAAGACGGGGGAAACGCTGGATTGATCAGGACCTTTTCCTGACACCGGTTTTTTCTTCAGTCTTGTCATCAATCCTGTTTCTGTCCGCCTTCTGACCCCGACCAGAAGCGCACCCCCCATCCCCAGCCATGTCACTCAAACAGCGCTACCGGGAGGCGATTCAGCCCAAACTTCTCAAGGACCTGAATCTCTCCAACATCCACGAAGTCCCCAAGGTGGTGAAAGTCACCGTGAACCGGGGTCTCGGCGAAGCCGCCCAGAACGCCAAGGCGCTGGAGGCCTCGATTGAGGAGCTGGCCAACATCACCGGCCAGAAGGTGGTGGTGACCCGCGCCAAGAAGGCCATTGCCGGCTTCAAGATCCGCCAGGGCATGCCGATCGGCGTGGCCGTCACCCTGCGCGGTGAGCGGATGTATGCATTCCTGGAGCGCCTGATTCACCTGGCTCTGCCCCGCATCCGCGACTTCCGCGGCGTGAGCCCCAAAAGCTTTGACGGCCGGGGGAACTACACCCTGGGGATTCGCGAGCAGATCATCTTCCCCGAGATCTCCTTCGACAAGATCGATGCGATCCGTGGCATGGACGTCACGATCGTCACTTCAGCCCGTAACGACGAAGAGGGCCGGGCCCTCCTCCGCGAGATGGGAATGCCGTTCCGCAGCAACTGAGCCCTCTTCGGACCCGACCATGGCCAATCACGACCCAATTTCAGACATGCTCACCCGCATTCGCAACGCGAGTGAGAAGCGTCACGAGACCACCCGCATCCCCTCCTCCAGGCTGCTGCGCAACATCGCCAGTGTGCTGCAGCAGGAAGGCTTCATCGCCGGCATCAGCGAAGAGAGTGATGGCGTGAAGAAAGAACTGGTGCTTGAGCTCAAGTACAGCGGCAAGCACCGCCAACCCACGATCCGTTCGGTGCAGCGCGTCAGCAAGCCTGGCCTTCGCATCTATAAGAACAACCGCCAGCTGCCGAAGGTGCTGGGGGGTCTGGGAGTGGCGATCATCTCCACCTCCAAGGGTGTGATGAGCGACCGCGATGCCCGCAAGCAGGGTGTCGGCGGCGAAGTGCTCTGCTACGTCTATTGATCCGGGAGGTCGTTCCATGTCACGTATCGGTAAAGCACCCATTCCCGTCCCCGGTGGCGTCACCGTGACCCTCAAGGGTCTCGATGTCACCATCAAGGGCCCCAAGGGAGAACTCACACGTACCCTCCCAGACGGGGTCTCCGTTGCCCAGGAAGGCGACACGCTGGTGGTCAGCCCCGACGGCGACAGCCGCCGCTCCCGCGAACGCCACGGCCTCTGCCGCACGCTGGTGGCCAACATGGTGGAGGGCGTCAGCCAGGGCTTCACGCGCAAGCTGGAGATCGTCGGCGTGGGCTACCGCGCCGCGGTGCAGGGCAAGAAGCTGGTGGTCAGCGCCGGCTACAGCCATCAGGTGGAAATGATTCCCCCTGACGGCGTGAGCTTCGCGGTTGAAAACAACACCACCGTGCTGGTGTCCGGCGCCAACAAGGAGCTGGTGGGCAACGAGGCCGCCAAGGTGCGGGCCATTCGTCCTCCCGAGCCCTACAAGGGCAAGGGCATCAAGTACGAGGGCGAGCGCATCCTGCGCAAGGCCGGTAAGACCGGTAAGAAATGAGGTCTGCCTGAGCGTCGTTACCCTGTATTCCCATGTCAACTCTCTCCCGCAAGCAGCAGACCCAGAAACGCCACCGGCGTCTGCGGCGCAATCTCACCGGCACGGCCAGCCGCCCCAGACTGGCCGTCTTCCGCTCCAACAATCACATCTACGCCCAGCTCATCGACGACGACGCTCAGAGCACCCTCTGCTCAGCGTCCACCGTCGACAAGGAGCTGCGTACCAACGTGCAGACCGGCGCCACCTGCGATGCCTCCGTGGCCGTCGGTCAGCTGGTCGCCAAGCGTGCCCTGGCCAAGGGCATCTCCCAGGTGGTCTTCGATCGCGGCGGCAACCTGTACCACGGCCGGGTCAAGGCCCTGGCTGACGCCGCCCGGGAAGCGGGCCTTCAGTTCTGATCCCTGCTCTCACCATGACCGAAACCAACGACCAGATTCAGTCCAGCGACATCCCATCAGCCGCTGATGTTCCCGCCGCCGCTGACGGACAGGAGCGCCGTGGTGGCCGCGGCGATGGCCGTGGCGACCGCCGCGGGGGCCGCGGCCGCGACAGCCGCCGAGGGGGCCAGGAGCGCGACTCCGAATGGCAGGAGCGCGTCGTGCAGATCCGCCGCGTCTCCAAGACCGTGAAAGGCGGCAAGAAAATGAGCTTCCGGGCCATCGTTGTCGTGGGCAACGAGAAGGGCCAGGTGGGCGTGGGTGTCGGCAAGGCCGGCGACGTCATCGGCGCCGTGCGCAAGGGTGTGGCCGATGGCAAGAAGCACCTGGTGAAGGTGCCCCTCACCCGCCACAGCTCGATCCCCACGGTGGGCAACGGCCGGGATGGAGCCGCCAGCGTGCTGATCCGTCCCGCCGCCCCCGGTACCGGGGTGATTGCGGGCGGCTCGATCCGCACGGTGCTGGAACTGGCCGGCATCAAGAACGTGCTGGCCAAGCGCCTGGGGTCGAAGACCCCACTGAATAACGCCCGCGCCGCCATGGACGCCCTGGCCGGCCTGCGTACCCACAAGGAGACCGCCAAGGAGCGGGGCATCTCCCTTGAGCAGATTTACTCCTGAGGCCTCGCTATGAGCATCAATCTCCAATCGCTGAAAGCCAACCCCGGCGCCCGTCGCCGCAAGCTGCGCAAGGGCCGGGGCATCGCCGCCGGCCAGGGCGCCAGCTGCGGTTTCGGCATGCGCGGCCAGAAGTCCCGCTCCGGCCGCCCCACCCGTCCCGGCTTTGAAGGCGGCCAGATGCCCCTCTACCGCCGCATCCCCAAGCTCAAGCACTTCGAGCTGGTGAACCGCAAGGAATTCACCGTGATCAACGTGGCCAAGCTGGCCGACTGCACAGCCGGCAGCACCGTGTCGCTCGACAGCCTGGTCAAGGACGGCATCGTCACCAGCCCCAAGCATCCGCTCAAGGTGCTGGGCAACGGTGAACTGAAGGTGAAGCTCACCGTGCAGGCCGCCGCCTTCACCGGGAGCGCCCGCGCCAAGATCGAGGCTGCTGGCGGCACCTGCGAGATCGTCTGATTCCGTTGGCGGCCCTCCGGCCTAGGGTCTGAGCCGTTCGCCAGGGTTGCCAGGCGAACGGCTTTTTGCATGGGAGGCCAGGCCGCTCCCATCCATCCACCCCTCTTTTCTCCCCAGCCACCATGCTTGTCAGTCGGGGACGCAATCCCAGCGCCGGCGAAATTGTCACTCAACTGATCCAGTCGAAGGGGCTGCGTGACCGGGTGCTTACCACCCTGGGTCTGCTGTTGCTGGTGCGACTGGGGATCTACATCCCCGTGCCGGGGATCGACCGGGTGGCCTTTCAGGACTTTCTCTCCCGCGGCGGCCAGCTGATCGGCTTCCTGGACATCTTCACCGGCGGCGGTCTCTCCACCCTCGGGGTGTTCGCCCTGGGGATCCTGCCGTTCATCAACGCCTCGATCATCATCCAGCTGCTCACCGCCGCCCTACCGCAGCTGGAGGAACTGCAGAAGAACGAGGGCGAAGCCGGCCGCCGCAAGCTGGCCCAGATCACCCGCTATGTAGCACTGGGCTGGGGGATCCTGCAGAGCACGGTGTTTGCCCTGATCCTGCGGCAATACGCCACCCAGGGGCTGGCCGAGCCGGTGTTTGTGGTCCAGACGGCCCTGGCCCTGGTCACAGGTTCGATGGTGGTGATGTGGATCAGCGAGGTGATCACCGAGCGGGGCATCGGCCAGGGCGCCTCCCTGGTGATCTTCGTGAACATCGTGGCCACCCTGCCCAAGGCCCTGGGCTCCACGATTGAGCTGGCCCAGAGCGGCGACCGGGCCACCGTGGCCGGCATCGTGGTGTTGGTGCTGGTGTTCCTGGTCACGATCGTGGGGATCATCTTCGTGCAGGAGGGCAGTCGCCGCATCCCGATCGTGAGCGCCAAGCGCCAGGTGGGCGGGGCCGGTGTGCTGGCGGCCCGCCAGAGCTACCTGCCCCTCAAGCTCAACGCCGGCGGCGTGATGCCGATCATCTTCGCCTCGGCTGTGGTGTTCCTGCCCCTCACGATCGCCAACCTCACCGGTTCGCCCTGGCTGATCCAGCTGGCCGGCTACCTCAACCCCAACAGCAGCACCCCCTGGCTCTACGCCCTGCTGTTCTTCGCCCTGATCGTGGGCTTCTCCTTCTTCTATGCCTCGCTCACCGTCAATCCGGTGGATGTGGCCGGCAACCTCAAGCGCGGCGGCGTGGCCATCCCGGGTGTGCGCCCCGGATCGGCCACGGCCACCTACCTCAGCGGCGTTCAGAACCGCCTCACCCTGCTGGGGGCCCTCTTCCTTGGCGCAGTGGCGATCATCCCCTCCGCCGTGGAGGGTGCCACCCAGGTGCGCACCTTCCAGGGCCTGGGCGCCACCTCCCTGCTGATCCTGGTGGGCGTGGCGATCGACACGGCCAAACAGGTGCAGACCTACGTGATCTCCCAGCGCTACGAGGGCATGGTGAGGCAGTAGGCCGACGCCCAGCAGTTCAGCCCCATCCCAGGGATCTCCCTTCACCTTTCCGCACTCCGGCGATGAAACAACGTCTCCTGTTCCTCGGTCCCCCCGGTGCCGGTAAGGGCACCCAGGCCCAGCAGCTGGCCGCCCGCCATGGCCTGCTGCACCTCTCCACCGGCGACCTGCTGCGGGCTGAGGTGACGGCGGACAGCAGCCTCGGCCAGGAGGCGGCGGCTGTGATGGCGCGGGGCGAACTGGTGAGTGACGCCCTGGTGCTGGCCATTGTGCGCAGCAGGCTGGAGGCGCAGAGCGCCGCCGGCGGCAGCGGCTGGCTGCTGGATGGCTTCCCCCGCAATGTGACCCAGGCGGACGCCCTGGCGACCCTGCTGGAGGACCTGGAACAGCAGATTGAGCTGGTGGTGCTGATGGAACTCGACGATGGCGTGCTGTTGCAGCGCCTGCTCAGCCGCGGCCGTGCCGACGACAACGAATCGGTGATCCGCCACCGCCTGGAGGTATACCGCCAGCAGACAGCCCCCCTGATCAGCTATTACCGCGAAGCCGGACTCCTCCAGGCCGTGGAAGCCGACGGCACGGTGGAGCAGATTGCCGAGCGGATCGAAGCCCTGCTCGCCTGAACGGGCCCTGGAGCCCCCAGTTGACCCATGTGGTAGGTTGGCGGTTTGCAAATTCGGAGAGCACAACGCCCATGAAGGTGCGTGCCTCAGTCAAGAAGATGTGCGACAAGTGCCGGGTGATCCGTCGCCACGGCAGGGTGATGGTGATCTGCACCAATCCCAAGCACAAGCAGCGCCAGGGCTGATCTGCCCTGACGTCCACTTTTTCTGTCTCAATCACGTCATCGCCCGCGCAGCCCTGGCCTACCGGCCAGTGGTCCTTGTAAGCCGGTGACCCCCCTGACCCCCTGAAGCGATTATCCCGTGGCTCGGATTGCAGGCGTCGATATCCCCCGCGACAAGCGGGTTGAGATCGCCCTCACCTACGTGTACGGCATCGGTCTCACCCGTGCCCAGAAAATTCTCGCCAAGAGCGGCGTGAACCCCGACACCCGGGTGAAGGACCTCAGCGACGCCGATGTGCAGAAGCTGCGCGGTGCCGCCGACAGCTTCACCCTGGAAGGCGACCTGCGCCGCCAGGAGGGAATGGCCCTCAAGCGCCTGCAGGACATCGGTTGCCTGCGCGGCCGTCGCCATCGCATGGGGTTGCCGGTGCGCGGCCAGCGCACCCGCACCAACGCCCGCACCCGCCGCGGCGCCCGCAAGACCGTGGCCGGCAAGAAGAAGTAAGGACAGCCGTGGACCTGCCGCGGCCGGTTCACGACTCACCTTGCCCTTCCCCCTCTGTCATGCCGCCTGGAGGCATGACTCCTGCGCTCTGCCGGGCTTCAACGCTGGACTATCCGTGGAGATCCCCAGGGAGTCGTCCGGCCCAGCGAGGCCCGTCACCAGAGCCCTTCCCAGTTCCCCGATCACCTCAGCTGCCCCGGCAGCCTCACCGCCATGGCCAAGCCAGCCAAGAAATCAGGCCCCAAGAAGGCCAAGCGCAACGTCCCCAACGGCGTCGCCCACATCCAGAGCACCTTCAACAACACGATCGTGTCGATTACAGACACGGCCGGTGAGGTGATCTCCTGGAGCTCCGCCGGAGCCAGCGGCTTCAAGGGTGCCCGCAAGGGCACCCCCTTCGCCGCGCAGACCGCCGCCGAAGCTGCCGCCCGCCGCGCTCTGGAGCAGGGGATGCGCCAGATCGAGGTGCTGGTGCGCGGACCCGGTTCGGGCCGCGAAACAGCGATTCGCGCCCTGCAGGTGGCCGGCCTTGAGATCACGCTGATCCGCGACGTGACTCCCCTGCCCCACAACGGCTGCCGCCGTCCCAAGCGCCGTCGGGTCTGATCCGCCGTCCCATCCCCAACGGGAACCTGCCAACCCTTCGAGCCCTAGACCGTGCTGCACTACCAAATCGACCGGATCGAACACCAGGTCAGTGAGAACAGGTCCCAGACCGCTGTCTTTCTGATCGGTCCCCTGGATCGAGGCCAGGCCACCACCCTGGGCAATGCTCTGCGACGCGTCCTGATCGGTGCCCTCGAGGGCAGCGCCATCACGGCCGTACGCATCGCCGGGGTGAACCACGAATACGCCACCGTTCCAGGTGTCCGCGAGGACGTCCTCGACATCCTGCTCAACTGCAAGCAGGTGGCCGTGAGCAGCCGCAGCCGCGAGCTGGAGATCGGCCGTCTGGTGGTGAGCGGCCCTGCCACCGTCACGGCGGCCGACCTGCAGTTCTCATCCCAGGTGCAGGTGATCGATCCTGATCGGCTGATCGCCACCGTGGCCGATGGCCACGGTCTGGAGATGGAAGTGCACGTGGAGCGGGGCGTTGGCTACCGCCCCGTCGACCGGCACAGCGAGGACACCAGTGCCATCGATCTCCTGCAGATCGATGCGGTGTTCAAGCCGGTGAAGCGGGTGAACTACACGGTGGATGAAACCGCCGTGGGTGAAGGCGGTTCCGCCAGGGAACGCCTGCGCCTGGAAATCGAGACAAACGGCAGCATCACCCCCGATGACGCCATGGCCCAGGCGGCAAACCAGCTGATCGCCCTCTTCCAGCCCCTGGCCAGCCTCACCGCAGTGGAAGAGCCTGGCCTGGAGCCCGAGCCCTCGGCTGAGGCCCAGATTCCCCTGGAGGAACTGAACCTCTCGGTGCGGGCCTACAACTGCCTGAAGCGCGCCCAGGTGAACTCCGTGAGCGACCTGATGGGCTTCAGCTACGAAGATCTGCTGGAGATCAAGAACTTCGGCTCCAAATCAGCCGACGAGGTGATCGAAGCGCTTGAGCGCATCGGCATCACCCTCCCCCAGAGCCGCACCAGCGCCTGATCGGCGGCCCTCCTCCCTCCCCGTCGTTCACCTCAGGAGCCTCAACACCATGCGCCACCAATGCCGAGTCCCCCAACTGGGACGCCCCGCCGACCAACGCAAGGCGATGTTGCGTGGTCTCACCACCCAGCTGATCCGCGAAGGTCGCGTCACCACCACCAAAGCGCGGGCCAAGGCCCTGCGCGATGAGGCCGAGCGGATGATCACCCTGGCCAAGGAGGGCAGCCTCGCCGCCCGCCGCCGGGCTATCGGCTACATCTACGACAAACAGCTCGTCCACGCCCTGTTCGACAAGGCCCAGGAGCGCTATGGCGACCGTCAGGGCGGCTACACCCGTATCATCCGCACGGTGCCCCGCCGCGGCGACAATGCCGAGATGGCCATCATCGAGCTGGTGTGAGTCCAGGGAGGCGGCCATGGCCAGGGGATTCGTCCCTGGACCGTCACTGGGCCGGTGATCACCAGACCGCCGTCCTCCACCCAACCCATGTCCGCCTGAGCCATGTCCGCCTGAGCCGAAGCCGCCCTGCCTGCCACGGCTTTCTGCTGGATCACGGCTGGATCCCATCCCGATGAGCGCCCCCCAGCTGCGGCGCATTGCCCTCTGCCTGCAGTACGACGGCAGGGCCTTCCACGGCTGGCAGCGCCAGCACAATGCCGGCAGCGTGCAGGAGACCCTGGAAGGGGCGATCCGCAGGCTGGATCCCGCCGGCAGCGGCCAGACGATGGCGGCGGGGCGCACCGACGCCGGCGTGCATGCTGCCGCCCAGGTGGTGCACTTCGACTGCGCAGGCCCGATCCCGGCCCAGCGCTGGCCCAAGGCCCTCAACGGTGCGCTGCCCGCGAGTGTGCGGGTGCGGGCGGCCGCCGAGGTGCCGGACCATTGGCACGCCTGCTTTTCAGCCACCTACCGGCGCTATCGCTACACGATCTACAACGGTCGGCGGCCGAACCTGTTCCTCGCCCCCTGGAGCTGGCACCGCTACCGCCTGCGCCTCGACGAGACCCTGATGGACCGTGCCCTGCAGGACATGCTGGGGGAACACGATTTCGCCGCCTTCCAGCGGGCAGGCAGCTGCCGCAGCCACTCCCGCACCTGCCTGCAGGAGGTACGGGTGGAGCGGCAGGGCGACCTGATCGCGGTGGACCTCCAGGCCAGCGGCTTCCTCTACGGCATGGTTCGGCTGGTGATCGGCCAGTTGGTGGCCGTGGGCGAAGGGCGGCTGAACCTGGGGACCTTTGCCCAGCGCTGGCGGCAGCGGCAGCGGGCCGACGTCAAGGAGGCGGCCCCGGCCCAAGGGCTCTGCCTGCTGCGGGTGGGCTACCCGCAGCCCGTCTTCCCCGAACCCGCCTGGTATGATTGCCAACCGCGGTTTCAGCTGGAATCCACCGACCCGCCATCCACTCCCTGATCCCGCTCCCAGCGAACGGGCCAGGCAGTGGTTGCCCTGGGGACGGCCTCCGGCTGGCCAACCCGTTGATCCGCCGGCCCTCAACCGGCCAAGCGGTAGGGTCGAAAGGTTGCAACCAACGCAGCGGCACCGCCCACGGGCACTGCCAGCCGCGTCGAGCCGACCCCACGACCACCAGCCCAGCCCCCTACGGCCTGCCGGTGCCTGACCAGGCGATATGAACAAGACTCCCCTGCCCTCCGTTGATTCGCTCGATCGCCAGTGGTATCTGGTGGACGCTGAGAATCAGACCCTCGGCCGACTGGCCAGCGAGGTGGCTTCCGTACTGCGCGGCAAGAACAAGCCCACCTACACCCCGCACCTCGACACCGGCGATTTCGTCATCGTGATCAACGCTGACAAGATCCGGGTGAGTGGCAACAAGCCCACCCAGAAGCTCTATCGCCGCCACTCCGGCCGTCCCGGTGGCATGAAGACGGAAACCTTCGCCCACCTCCAGGCCCGCATCCCCGAGCGCATCGTGGAAAAGGCCATCAAGGGCATGCTTCCCCACAACGCCCTCGGCCGTCAGCTGTTTCGCAAGCTGAAGGTGTACAAGGGCAGTGAGCACCCCCACGCCGCCCAGCAACCCCAGGTTCTCGCCCTCGATCCCGCCGCCGCTGCCCAATGAGCTCCACCAAAGTCGTCTACTGGGGTACCGGTCGCCGCAAGACCGCCGTTGCCCGCGTTCGGGTGGTGCCTGGCACCGGCACCGTGACCATCAACGGTCGCCCCGGCGACAACTACCTCAACTACAACCCCGTCTACCTGGCGGCGGTCAAGGCACCCCTCAACACCCTGGGGCTGGCCACCGAGTACGACCTGCTGGTGAACGTGCGCGGTGGTGGTCTCACCGGCCAGGCCGACGCCATCAAGCAGGGTGCTGCCCGCGCCCTCTGTGAGCTCTCCAGCGACAACCGCAAACCCCTCAAAACCGAGGGACACCTCAGCCGCGATCCCCGCGCCAAGGAACGCCGCAAATACGGCCTCAAGAAAGCCCGTAAGGCTCCCCAGTTCTCGAAGCGCTGATTGCGCCGCTGCCCCCTCAAGCTCCTTCCCGCCATGCCCAAGGCCGACATTCACCCCACCTGGTATCCCGATGCCAAGGTGATCTGCAACGGAGAGGTGGTGATGACCACCGGCTCCACGTCGCCGGAGATCCACGTCGACGTGTGGAGCGGCAACCATCCCTTCTACACCGGTACTCAGAAGATCCTCGACACCGAGGGCCGCGTGGACCGCTTCATGCGCAAGTACGGCATGGCGGGTGCCTCCAGCGCCAAGGACGACGCCAAGATCGAAGCCTGATCCAGGCCAGGCCCCAGACTGTGGCCCCTGCCGGATGCTCCCCTGGAACATCCGGCTTTTCCGTGTGCGAGCATCCGGCCCATGGATCCCACCCTGCTGCACGCGCGTCTGGAAACGGCGCAGCGCACCTTCGCCAGCCTGGAGCGCCAGCTGGCTGATCCCGCCGTCACGGCCAACCCGGCCCAGCTGCAGGCCATCGCCCGGGAGCGGTCACGGCTGGAGCCCCTGGTACACGACCACCAACGGCTGGGCAAGCTGCGGCAGGAGCAGCGGGTGACCCGCCAGCTGCTGCGGGAGCACCGCGGCGACCCGGCCATGGAGGAGCTGGCGAACGACGAGCTGGCCCAGCTGGAGCAGGAGATCGGCGCCCTGGAACAGCGCCTCACCATTGCTCTGCTTCCCCGTGATCCCCGCGATGAGCGCAGCGTGATGCTGGAGATCCGCGCCGGTGCCGGCGGGGATGAGGCGGCGATCTGGGCCGGCGACCTGGCACGGATGTACGAGCGCTATTCCCAGAGCCAGGGCTGGCGGGTGGAACCGGTGAGCGCCTCCGAGGCGGAACTGGGCGGCTACAAGGAGCTGATCCTGGCAATCAAGGGCGAGGGGGTGTTCAGCCAGCTGAAATTCGAGGCGGGCGTGCATCGGGTGCAGCGGGTGCCGGCCACCGAATCCCAGGGCCGGGTGCACACCTCCACGGCCACCGTGGCGGTGATGCCGGAGGCCGATCCTGTGGAGGTGCAGATCGACCCGGGCGACCTGGACATCAGCACGGCCCGCTCCGGGGGTGCCGGCGGCCAGAACGTGAACAAGGTGGAAACGGCGGTGGATCTGCTGCACAAGCCCACCGGCATCCGGGTGTTCTGCACCCAGGAGCGCTCCCAGCTGCAGAACCGGGAACGGGCCCTGGAGATCCTGCGGGCCAAGCTCTACGAGCGGGAACTGGCCGCCGCCCAGGCCGAGGAGCGCTCTGCCCGGCTGGCCCAGGTGGGCAGCGGCGACCGCAGCGAGAAGATCCGCACCTACAACGTCAAGGACAACCGGGCCACCGACCATCGCCTGGGGCGCAACTTCAGCCTTGACCCGGTGCTCAATGGCGAACTGGCCGACCTGATCGGGGCCTGCATCGCCGCCGACCAGAGCCGCCAGCTGGAAGGACTGGCCGCTCAGGCCGGCAGCTGATCGGCCAGCCGGTCCGCGGCGTCCGCCGGCGTGGACTCCAGCAGGTCGAGGCCGATCACGTACTTGGCCCATTCCCGGTTGTGGCCCGAGCGGATCAGGCGGGTGGCCTCAAAACCAGGGCCACTGAGCGGGCGATGGGGTGGACGGGCAAGCACCATGCCGGCCTCACGCGGGGTGCGGTTGCCCTTGCGCACATTGCAGCTGAGGCAGGCGGTGGTCACGTTCTCCCAGCTGTCCGTGCCGCCGCGGCTGCGGGGGAGCACGTGGTCCACCGACAGCCGCTCCTGGCGGCTGCCGCAGTACTGGCAGCGATGGCCGTCGCGCTGAAAGAGGTTGCGGCGGGTGAGGGGAAGGGGGCGATAGGGCACACGCACAAACTGGCGCAGGCGAATCACCGTGGGCTGCATGAGATCGGAGCGGATCTGCCGGCCCCAGTCGTGCTCCAGGCCCTCGGCCTTACCCTTGAGCACCATCACCACGGCCCGGCGCCAGCTGGTGATGTTCAGCGGTTCGTACGACGCATTGAGCACAAGAACCTGGCCCATGGTTGTCGAACCCCGCGACAAAAGAAGCCCTGCGCGGCATGCTAGGGGCAATTCTTTGGCGTTTTCGTGACCCAGGCCACCAACCCAGCCTGGCGGCCCGGTGACCACCGGCCCGAATGGCCCGAGGGCGAGGGTCTGGAGCGCCAGCGGGCCTGGGTGGAGGTGGATGGGGCTGCCATCACGGCCAATGCCCGCAGCATCTGCCGCCATCTCGACAGCCGCAGCCAGCTGATGGCCGTGGTGAAGGCCGACGGCTATGGCCATGGCGCCCTGACGGTGGCCCGCGCAGCCCTGGCCGGCGGGGCCGACGCCTTCGGGGTGGCCACCCTGGAGGAGGGCATGGAGCTGCGCCAGGCGGGCATCGATGCGCCTGTGCTGGTGCTGGGCAGCCTCACCCAGGCCGAGGAACTGCGGGGCTGCCTCCACTGGCAGCTGATGCCCACCATCAGCGGCATGCGCGAGGCCCTGCTCTGCCAGAACCTGGCCAGCGGTCAGGGCCGGCCGATGCCGCTGCAGCTGAAGCTGGACACCGGCATGGCCCGGCTGGGGGCCGACTGGCAGGAGGGCCCACGGCTGGTGGAGGCGATTCAGGCATTGGAGGCGGTGCAGCTGGCGGGGCTGTACTCCCACCTGGCCAGCGCCGACCTGGAGGAAGGCGAGGACGGCGGCCTCACCCGGGAACAGCAGCGGCGCTTCGACACGGTGCTGCGCAGCCTCAGCGAGCGGGGCCTCAACGGCGGCTGCCGTCACCTGGCCAACTCCGCCGGCACCCTGCGCGGACGGGGGCTGCACTACGACATGGTGCGGGTGGGCCTGGCCCTCTACGGCCACCGCCCTGCCGACCACCTCGGCGGCGAGGTGGACCTGCAACCCGCCCTGCAACTGCACGCCCGCGTGCGCCTGGTGCGGGAGGTGGGCGCCGGCGTGGGGGTGAGCTACGGCCACCGGTTCCGCACCAGCCGGCCCAGCCGGCTGGCGGTGGTGGGCATCGGCTATGCCGACGGCGTGCCGCGCCAGCTCTCCAACCAGCTGGAGGTGCTGTTCCAGGGCCAGCGCCTGCCCCAGGTGGGCGCGATCACCATGGACCAGCTGGTGCTGGATGTGACCGACTGTGCGGCGGTGGACGTGGGCTCGGTGGTGACCCTGCTCGGCCGCGACGGCCAGGAGGAGATTGGCCCCAGCCACTGGAGCGAGCGCTGCGGCACGATCCCCTGGGAAATCCTCTGCGGCTTCAAGCACCGCCTGCCTCGCCTGAGAACGGCGCACTGATAAGCTCGTTCAGCCGCTGGAGAGGTGGCTGAGTGGTTGAAAGCGGCTCCCTGCTAAGGAGTTACAGGAGGCAACTTCTGTCGAGGGTTCGAATCCCTCCCTCTCCGTTTAATTCAACACCCAGTCAGTCTGTTGTCCACGATGGACTTGGTTGGGTGGGCTCCAATCCTTCCAGAGCGCCCCAGGCCTCAAGAGCCCACGGACGGTGAGCGACACGCCACACTCCGGAACGGCGAGCGACTGCTCCCATACCCTGAGGGCAGTTCGGCCCAACCGATGCAGCTCCTTCTCCTCCTTGCTCTCACCTCAGCGAGCCTGCTGATCGGTTCAGGCGCCAGTGCCCACTGCGATCAGAACCACGGCCATCAAGGCGCCAGCCAGACCAACGGGGGAGCCCCCAGATAGGCAGCGCCAGGATCCCTGGGGGGCGGGCTTGCTCCCGGCAGCGACGGTGGATCAGCGATCCGAGGCCTCCAGCTTGCAGGCAGCGCTGAGCTGGCGTGCGATCTCGGGCATCAGGATGGTGTCCTCGGCGCAGCTGGCCCCCTCGCTGAAGGCCACCAGCAGAAAGGGATCGTGGCCCTCCGCCTGCACATAGGCGGCGTCGTGACGGGCCGCGCTCATCCAGCCCGCCTTGCTCCACAGCGAGGCTGCGGGCGGCAACCCCTCGCCCAGAAAGCCGTCCACCTGGTTTTCGGGATCGGCAGCCCGTTGGTCGGGATCGAGGCTGCGGGCGAGCACGGCCTGCATGCGGTTGCAGGCGGGCGGGGACACCAGCTGGCAGGCCATCACCGCCTCCAGCAGCCGGGCCGTGGCCTCGGTGCTGAGCCGATTGCGATTCTCCAGCTGGGCGCCATAGAACTCCCTCTCCCGCCCGAAGGGTCCGTCACCCCAGGTCTTCTGGCAGGCGTTCACCCCCGCCAGCTCGGGCCAGCCCAGACCAGCCAGCCAGTGGTTCACCAGCTGGCGCTGCTCGCACCAGGTGCCCATCAGCTGCGGCGGCAAGGCCGGGCCGCTGGTGGTGCCGCTGAGCAGATCCACCACCAGGCCGGTGGCGTCGTTGCTGGAATCCCGGATCATCAGCTCCAGGGAACGGCGCAACTCGGGTTCGTCCTCCAGGAGGCCCCGTTGCAGCCAGGCTTCGGCGGCGATCAGATACACCAGCTTCACCACACTCGCCGGGTAGCACTGACGCTCACCCGCCCAGGAGGCACCGCGGCCCGCCGGGGCCTCCTGGGCGGCATCCAGCAGGCTGCAGGGATAGCGCACCCAGGTGAGGGCCAGGCGCTGGCCCAGGCCGGGGCGGCCATCGAGTTCCAGGGCCCGCACCAGATCGGCCAGGATCTGAGCCATGGCCGGATCGGGGCTGTAGAACGCCATCGCTGCTGGCAACCATTGCGGCGAGATTAGGCATGGCCCCGCTTCCCCCTGTTTCCAACCCGACCAACCTCCAGGCCCCCAGGGCCGCCGCGGAGCTCCTGCAGCCGGGCAGCATCTGGCAGCTGGAGTGCCCGCTGAATCTTTACAGCCGCGCTGGCGGCAACGGTCTGGCCACCCAGGCAGCCGCCGGCCGCCGGCTGCAGGTGCTCAGCGAGCGGGGGCAGGGGAGGCTGCGGGTGCGTCTGCTGGAGGACGGCTACCCCGGCTGGCTGGAACCGGGCGATCTGGTGGGCCGGGCGGTGGCAGCCGAGCGGCCCCGGGCGCTGCTGCTGCAGAGGGCGCAGATCAGCCAACGGCTGCCGCAGGTGCTGGCTCTGGCACTGAGCTGGATGGAGCGGGCCAATGTGTACCTCTGGGGCGGCACCACCGGACCGGATCTGGACTGCTCCGGCCTGGTTCAAAGCGCCTATTCCGCTGCCGGGATCTGGTTGCCCCGCGATGCCTATCTGCAGGAGCGGTTCTGCATGCCGGTAGCCGTGCGACCCGGCCAGAGCCAGCTGCTGGAGCCGGGCGACCTGATCTTCTTCGGCACCCCCCAGCGCTGCACCCACGTGGGCCTGCATCTGGGTGGGGGCCGTTACCTGCACAGCTCGGGCCGGGAGCACGGCCGCAACGGCCTGGGCATCGATGACCTCAATCCTCGCAACAGCCATCCAGTGGCCAGCCACTACCGGGCTGAACTGCGGGGCGCCGGGAGGGTGATGCGCTGCCACGACGGCAGTCCGCTGCCCGCCTAAGGTCGCGGTCCGTGCAGTTGGGCATGGATCTCTCCATCGTGGTGCCCCTCTACAACGAGGCGGCCAACCTGCCCCTGCTGGTGGAGCAGCTGCTGGCGGCGCTGCGGCCGCTGGGCCAGCGCTTCGAGCTCGTGCTGGTGGACGATGGCTCGCGGGACGGCAGCCCGGCCGTGCTGGAGGACCTGAGCCGGAGGGTGCCCGAGCTGGTGGCCGTGCTGCTGCGCCGCAACTACGGCCAGACCGCCGCGATGGCCGCGGGCTTCGATGCCAGCCGCGGCGCGGTGATCGTGACCCTCGACGGCGACCTGCAGAACGACCCGGCCGATATCCCCCTGCTGCTGGCCCAGCTCAGCGAGGGCTACGACCTGGTGAGCGGCTGGCGACACCAGCGCCAGGATGCGGCCATCAGCCGGCTTCTGCCCAGCCGCCTGGCCAACCGGCTGATCGCCCGGGTCACCGGGGTGCAGCTGCACGACTACGGCTGCTCCCTGAAGGCCTACCGCCGCGAGGTGGTGGACGACCTCAACCTCTACGGCGAGCTGCATCGCTTTCTGCCCGCCCTGGCCGCCATCGAGGGAGCCCGCATCGGCGAGGTGAAGGTGCGCCACCATCCCCGCCGTCACGGCAGCAGCAACTACGGCATCGACCGCACCTTGCGGGTGCTGATGGACCTGCTCACCGTCTGGTTCATGAAGCGCTTCCTCACCAGGCCGATGCACGTGTTCGGGCTGGGCGGACTGGTGGCGATGGCGACGGGGCTGCTGCTGGGCCTGTGGCTGGTGGCACAGAAGCTGCTGCTGGGCACGGACATCGGCGGCCGGCCCCTGCTGCTGGCAGCCGTGCTCAGCCTGCTGGCGGGGGTGCAGCTGTTCTGCTTCGGCCTGCTGGCGGAACTGCAGATGCGCACCTACCACGAAAGCCAGGGCCGGCCGATCTACCGGGTGCGGGCCACCCTGAGAGGGGCGGTGGATTGAACTTTTATGTCGCCCCCCGCAGCCCCCAAAGGCTGGCCAGGAGAGGCTCCTTACAGTACCAACGCTTGCTATTGGCCCGTGCCATGACTGGAGATTTCGTCGCCGCCTGGATGCCCTCGGTGTTCGTACCCCTGGTGGGCATCCTCGGCCCAGCCGTGGCCATGGCCCTGCTGTTCAACGTGATCGAAGCCCGCGACTGAGCCGCGCACCAGCGCCCTGTCGTTCAGCCCCCTCTCCATCCCCCCATGACCGTGACCCCCGTGGCCGACCCCTGCGTCGGCAATCTGGCCACCCCCGTCAACAGCAGCTACTTCACCCGGGCGTTTCTGAATGCCCTGCCGGCCTATCGTCCGGCCCTCTCCCCCAACCGCCGCGGCCTGGAAGTGGGCATGGCCCACGGCTTCTTCCTCTACGGCCCCTTCGCCATTACCGGTCCGCTGCGGGTCACCGAATACGCCAGCACCGCTGGTCTGCTGGCCACCATCGGCCTGGTGTCGATCCTCACCGTCTGCCTGTCGATCTACGGCACGGCCGGCACCGGCCCCAACGTGCAACCCGCCGACGCCACCATCAGCAACCCTCCCGCCGACCTTTTCACCAAAGGTGGCTGGGCTGAATTCGCCAGCGGCTTCTGGCTCGGTGGCTGCGGGGGCGCCGCCTTCGCCTGGTTCCTGTGCGGCACCGCCCTGGTGAGCCCCCTGGTGAACATTGCCGGTGGCGTCTGGAGCGTGAACTGACCCCCCAGTTCCACCCCAGGCCTACCCAAGCGCTTCAACCCAACCAAGCCCCGCCTCTGGCGGGGCTTTTTTGATGGCTGAGAGCGCAAGCATGGAGTGGGCCCAACCGCCCAGCGCTTGCTCTGTTTCCCCTTGACCTTCATGTTGCTGCCCCATCGGAGACACCCCATGGACCGGGCCCATCGCTCCAGAACAGCCGTAGCCAGCCCGATCCTGGCTGCAGGTGTGCTCGCCGTCACCCTGGGACTGGCGGGCTGCCGGTTTGATGCCCTGAACGCCGCCAAGCTGGAACTGGTGCGCCAGGGGCATGCCGCCACGGTGGACTGCCTGCAGGCCGAGCGGGCGATCACCGGCGGCGATGAGCTGCGCTGTGAGGAGTGGACCTACGTGCGCGACAACTACCTCAGGCCCAAGGAGGACTGAGCCGCAAAAAGCCGGGAGGCATGAAAAAACCCCGGCCATGGGGCCGGGGTGTGGGTCGTCCCTCAAGGGGTTGTTCAGGCGTCAGCCGAACTTGCCGGAGGTGGAGGCGATCAGGAAGGCCGCGTAGGTGAGGAAGTAGCCGATGGTGAAGTGGGCCAGGCCCACCACACGGGCTTGCACGATCGAGAGGGCCACGGGCTTGTCACGCCAGCCCACCAGATTGGCGAGCGGAGTGCGCTGGTGCGCCCAGACGATGGTTTCGATCAGCTCCTGCCAGTAACCACGCCAGGAGATCAGGAACATGAAGCCGGTTGCCCAGATCAGGTGCCCGAAGAGGAACATCCAGGCCCAGACGGCCAGGTTGTTCGTGCCAGCGGGGTTGTAGCCGTTGATCAGCTGGGAGCTGTTGAGCCACAGGTAGTCGCGGAACCAGCCCATCAGATAGGTGCTGGATTCGTTGAACTGGGCCACGTTGCCCTGCCAGAGGGCCAGGTGCTTCCAGTGCCAGTAGAAGGTGAGCCAGCCCACGGTGTTCAGGGCCCAGAAGACGGCCAGGTAGAAGGCGTCCCAGGCGCTGATGTCGCAGGTGCCGCCACGGCCGGGGCCGTCGCAGGGGAAGGAGTAGCCGAAGTCCTTCTTGTCGGGCATCAGCTTGGAGCCGCGGGCATCGAGGGCGCCCTTCACCAGGATCAGGGTGGTGGTGTGGAGACCCAGCGCAATGGCGTGGTGCACCAGGAAGTCACCAGGACCGATCTGGAGGAAGAGGCTGTTGTTGCCGGCGTTGAGGCCCTGCAGCCAGCCAGGCAGCCAGACGGCGCCGGGGCCAGGGGCATTGCTCACCAGGCTGTCGGGGTTGGACAGCAGCACGTTCATGCCGTACACGGCTTTGCCGGAGGCAGCCTGCACGAACTGGGCGAACACGGGCTCCACCAGGATCTGCTTCTCGGGGGTACCGAAGGCCACCACCACGTCGTTGTGGACGTAGAGACCCAGGGTGTGGAAACCGAGGAACAGGGACACCCAGCTCAGGTGGCTGATGATCGCTTCCTTGTGCTCGAGCATCCTGGCCAACACGTTGTTCTTGTTGGCTTCGGGGTCGTAGTCACGGATGAAGAAGATCGCACCGTGGGCGAAGGCACCGCACATCAGGAAGATGGCGATGTACTGGTGGTGGGTGTAGAGGGCAGCCTGCGTCGTGTAGTCCTTGGCGATGAACGCGTAGGACGGCATCGAATACATGTGCTGCGCCACCAGGCTCGTCACCACACCGAGGGAGGCCAGGGCCAGACCCAGCTGGAAGTGGAGCGAGTTGTTGATGGTGTCATAGAGGCCCTTGTGGCCAGCGCCGAGGTCACCAGGGGTGCCCTTGGGCGGGTTGTGGGCTTCGAGGATCTCGCGGATCGAGTGGCCGATACCGAAGTTGGTGCGGTACATGTGGCCGGCGATCACGAAGATCACGCCGATCGCCAGGTGGTGATGGGCGATGTCGGTGAGCCAGAGGGCTTCCGACTGGGGGTGGAAACCACCGAGGAAGGTGAGGATCGCGGTGCCTGCGCCTTCAGAGCTACCGAACGCCTGATAGACGGTGTCGGGGTTCTGGGCATAGACGCCCCAGTTGCCGGTGAAGAACGGAGCCAGACCGGCGGGGTGCGGCATCACCGAGAGGAAGTTGTCCCAACCCACGTGCTGGCCGCGGGCCTCGGGGATGGCCACATGGACCAGGTGTCCGGTCCAGGCGATCGAGCTGAAGCCGAACAGCACAGCCAGGTGGTGGTTGAGCCGGGATTCAGCGTTCTTGAACCAGGCCAGGGAAGGCCGGAACTTGGGCTGGAGGTGGAGCCAGCCGGCGAACAGGGCCCAGGCCGACAGGATCATCATGAAGATGGAACCCTGGTACAGCTCGGCGTTGGTGCGCATGCCGATCGTGTACCACCAGTGGTACAGACCGGAATAGGCGATGTTCACCGGAGAGGAAGCGCCCGCCTGGGTGAAGGCGGTGATGGCGCCCTGGCCGAAGTGGGGATCCCAGATCGCGTGAGCGATGGGACGCACGTGCAGAGGATCGGCGACCCACTGCTCAAAGTTGCCCTGCCAGGCGATATGGAACAGGTTGCCCGAAACCCAGAGGCCGATGACGGCCAGGTGTCCGAAGTGGGTGGAGAACAGCTTCTGGTAAAGCCGCTCCTCGGTCATGCCGTCGTGGCTCTCGAAATCGTGAGCCGTGGCGATGCCGTACCAGATCCGGCGGGTTGTCGGGTCCTGTGCCAGACCCTGGCTGAACGAAGGAAATTTCGTTGCCATTGGGAAAGGTCAGGAAAGGTCAGCCGACCGCAATAATGCGGGCCAGGAAGAACGACCAGGTGGTCGCGATACCGCCCAGGAGGTAGTGGGCGACACCCACGGCACGGCCCTGGGTGATGGAGAGGGCACGGGGCTGGATGGCCGGTGCCACCTTCAGCTTGTTGTGAGCCCAGACGATGGACTCAATCAGCTCCTGCCAGTAGCCGCGGCCGCTGAACAGGAACATCAGGCTGAAGGCCCAGATGAAGTGGGCACCCAGGAACATCAGGCCATAGGCGCTGCTGCTGGAGCCATAGCTGTTGATCACCTGTGCGGCCTGGGCCCACAGGAAGTCACGCAGCCAGCCATTGATGGTGATGGCGCTCTGGGCGAAGTTGCCGTTGGTGATGTGCTGGACGGTGCCGTCTGCATTGACGGTGCCCCACACGTCGCTCTGCATCTTCCAGGAGAAGTGGAAGATCACGATCGAGAGGGAGTTGTACATCCAGAACAGACCCAGGAACACATGGTCCCAGGCCGAAACCTGGCAGGTGCCACCACGGCCGGGGCCGTCGCAGGGGAAGCGGAAGCCGAGATTCGCCTTGTCAGGAACCAGGCGGCTGCTGCGGGAGTAGAGCACACCCTTCAGCAGGATCAGCACCGTCACGTGAATCGTGAAGGCGTGAATGTGGTGCACCATGAAATCAGCGGTGCCCAGCGGAATCGGTGCCGCAGCCACCTTCCCGCCCACGGCCACCACGGCGCCGTTGAACACTTCGCTCACACCGGCGAGGGCGTTGGGCGCGGTGTTGCCGGCGGCAGCAGCGTGCAGACCCTGGATCCACTGTGCGAAGACGGGCTTCAGGGCAATGGCGGAGTCGCTGAACATGTCCTGTGGACGGCCCAGGGCACGCATGGTGTCGTTGTGGATGTACAGGCCGAAGCTGTGGAAGCCAAGCCAGATGCACACCCAGTTGAGGTGGCTGATCAGGGCATCGCGGGCCTTGAGCACCCGGTCGAGCACGTTGTCGATGTGCTTGGCGGGGTCGTAGTCACGCACCATGGCGATGGCGGCGTGGGCCCCGGCACCCACGATCAGAAAGCCACCGATCCACATGTGGTGGGTGAAGATCGAGAGCTGGGTTGGGTAGTCGATGCCGATGTAGGGATAGGGAGGCATCGCATACATGTGGTGGGCCACGATGATGCTCAGCGATCCGAGCAGGGCCAGGTTCACGCCGAGCTGGGCATGCCAGCTGGTGGTCATGAACTCGAACAGGCCGTCGTGACCCTTGGGAGCCGGGAAGAGCAGGGGATCGCCCTTCTGGCCTTCCAGGATCTCCTTGATGCTGTGGCCGATACCCCAGTTGGTTCGGTACATGTGACCGGCCACGATGAACAGCACCGCGATCGCCAGGTGGTGATGGGCGATGTCGGTCATCCAGAGGCTGCCGGTGACAGGATTCAGCCCACCCTTGAAGGTGAGGAAATCGCTGTAGGCGGCCCAGTTGCCGGTGAAGAAGGCTGAGATGCCGGCGCCGAAGCCGGGGAAGATCTGCGCCAGCACGTCCTGGTTGAGGAATTCGTGCGGCAGGGGGATGTCGCCGTAGGTGGCGATGGTCTTGCCGTTGATCGCCAGCGGCTTGCCGGCATCGATGGCGTCCATCAGGGCCGTAGTGGGCAGGGACACATGCAGCAGGTGCCCAGTCCACGACAGGGATCCCAGACCCAGCAGACCTGCCAGGTGGTGGTTGAGCATCGACTCAACGTTCTGGAACCACTCCAGCTTCGGAGCTGCCTTGTGGTAGTGGAAGACGCCGGCATTGAGCATCAGGCCGGCCATCACCAGGGCACCGATGGCGGTGCACAGGAGCTGGAACTCGCTGGTGAAGCCCCAGGCCCTCCACACATGGAAGAGACCGGAGGTGATCTGAATGCCGTGGAAGCCGGCACCCACATCGCCATTGAGGATTTCCTGGCCGAACACGGGCCAGACCACCTGGGCTGAAGGCTTGACGTGCAGAGGGTCAGCCAGCCAGCCGGTGTAGTTGGAGAAGCGGGCGCCATGGAAGAAGGCACCGCTCAGCCAGATGAAGATGACGGCCAGATGGCCGAAGTGAGCCGAAAAGATCTTGCGAGAAACCTCTTCGAGGTCGCTCGTGTGGCTGTCGAAGTCGTGAGCGTTGGCGTGGAGGTTCCAAATCCAGGTGGTGGTTTTGGGACCCTTGGCCAGGGTGCGGTCGAAATGTCCGGGCTTTTCGAAAAGCTCGAACGTGGCCGGAACGCGGTTCCGGTCGACCATGGCCTTGGCCTTTTCCCCACGCTCTGGTGGGCTGATGGTCATCGAGACGTTCCTCGAGGGACGGGGTCGAGGTGGTGGTCCACCCCTGTGGACGGAGCGGGCGCGGCTGCGAAGCAACCACGACAGCGCCGCCGGTGGGCCCCATGGCCTGACCGGGCGAACCCGGGACAGGGCATGGGCGCCAGCCAGGAGAAGGATCGGGAGACCTGAGGGAATCGCCGAGACCGGCGAAACCGCGGATGGAAACCCTGAAACCGACTGCCACAGCTGGGGCTTTGGGCCCCAGATAGGGGACCGCTCGGCGCAGTATAGGGGCCAGATTCAAGCGTTTTCGGGCCTCAGTTACAAAGGTTCAATCCGCCGAATCGCCAGACCAGGACAGGAGTCTGGTAGCCAGTTAGCAACACTTCAAAAGTGGTTTCTTTGGAGATTGTTTTATATTGTTTCCCGCGCTTTCCGCACTGCCTCGCTACGGAGCGGGCCAGTGCGGGCCCCGGGCCAGCCAAGCCAGCAGAATGCCACTCACAGGCTGCGGGCGATCCGGTGTGGCGATCAGGTGTGACGGTGTCGCAACCCCTGGATGGACAGGCACGGCATCGGCAACAACTTCATGGCCATGCTTTGCCTGGCACTGGCTGGGCCAGGACTGACTGGCCTGCCTCTGAATCGCCTCTCAAGGAATCGCCTGGCCAACGGGTCTGGATCAGCGGCCTGGTGGCCCTGGCCCTCAGTGCCCTGCTCCTGATGATCAGCGGCTGTGACCGCCAGGCCGCTGTGCCGCCCAGCGGCCCCTTGCCGGTGGTGGCTCCGGCGGGCCGGCTGCAGGAGGTGCCTCCCCCCGGAGCGGTGGTGCAGATCAGCGCGGCGCTGGCCAACCGGCGACCCAGGTTGCAGATCACCTCGCCGGCTGAGGGCACGCTGGTTCCTGCCGGGCCCTGGCAACTGGGCCTGGATCTCAAGGACTGGCCCCTGGCCACGGACCCCGAACTGGGACTGGGAGCCCATCTGGTGGTGCAGGTAGACGATGGCCCCGGATTGCGGATCGGCGACTGGAGCCAGGGCAACGGCGGCAGCGGCCGGCTGGAGCTGGCCATGGCGCCCCTGACACCGGGCAGCCACCGCATCACGGCCTATGCCGCCCTGCCCTGGGGGGAGGCCGTGAAACTGCCGGGCGCCTCAGCCCAGCGGCTGGTGCAACGGGTGGCCGCCAACCCCCTCAGCCAACCAGCTGCCGGCTCCCCCCAGCTGCTGGCCGTGAGCCCCGATGGCCTCAGCGCCAGCGAACCGGTGCTGATCGACTGGCTGCTGCGGGATGCGCCCCTGCAGGGTCTGCGCGAGGGCGATGCCCGCTGGCGGCTGCGGATCAGCGTGAATGGGGACAGCTTCCTGGTGGACCAGAACACACCCCTCTGGCTGCGGGGCCTCAAGCCTGGCAGCAATGCCCTGCTGCTGGAACTGCTGGATGGCCTGGGTGAACCGCTCAATCCGCCCTTCAACAGCCTGGTGCGGGAAGCGGTGATCCAGCCGGGCGGGCGCCGGCCTGTTTGGCTCAACGAGCGGATCAGCCCCCCAGACCTGGCCCGGCTGCTCGGAGAGACCGCACCACAGGCAAGCGCTGTGGCACCCGAGCCAGAGCCCGAACCAGCACCCAGCCCAGCCCCCCACCTGCCCCTCGCAGAACCTCAGCCCACCGAGACTCCCCCTCTCACCGATCCGTCCCTCAGCGGCAATCCGTCCAGCATCAAGCCGCCCCTCAGCGAGCCTGAGCTGCCCCCGCCGCCGGTGCCCAGCCCAGCCCCCCAACAGGAGCCAGAGGCTGCCGCAGCAACGCCATCGAACGAGGCACCCCAACCCGAGGAGGCACCCCTGCCCGAGCTCACCGAGGTGGAGCCTGCTGAGGAACGCATTCAGCCCAGCACCAGCCTGGGCGGCTCCGCCAGGGAGCAGGTGAGCGAGGACGGTTCCCTGATCCAGCCGCGGAAGGAAGGCCCCTTCAGCGGCCTGGCCGCCCGGCTGCGGCCATGAGCAGCATCCAGCAGTCGCAGCGCCAGGGGGTGTGGGCCCTGGGATTCAGCGCCGCCGCTGAACCACTGTTGGCCCAGCTCCAGGGCGCCGGACTGGTGGATGGCTGCCTGCAGGCCGAGCAGCTCGAGGAGCACTGGCCTCAGGCCGAGGCCTTCGTGCTGGTGGCGGCCTGCGGGCTGGTGGTGCGCCGGATCGCCCCCCTGCTGCAGGGCAAAACCCTCGATCCGGCGGTGGTGGTGCTCGATCCCGAGGGCCGCTTCGCCATCCCCCTGCTCGGCGCCCACCGGGCCGGTGGCGAGGCCCTCTGCCAGCGGTTGGCGGCGCTGCTGGGCGGTGCCGTGGTGGCCACCGGCAGCAGCAGCGGCCAGGGCCAACTCCCCCTCGACAGCTTCGGCCTGCGCTGGGGCTGGCGGCCGGGCCCCGGCGGTGACTGGAACGCGCTGATGCAGCGGGCCGCCAGCAGCCGGGATCCCCTGCCGGTGCTGCAGGAGGCGGGCAACCGCAGCTGGCGCCAGCTGGAGGCGGCCAGCGGGCTGGAGGACTGGCAACCGCAGGCTGGCGGTCCAGCCGCGATGCTGGTCACGGCGCGCCGGGGAGAGGGCTGCCGCTGGCATCCCCCCTGCCTGTGGCTGGGACTCGGCTGTGAGCGCCATACCAGCCTGGCCCTGCTGGAGCGGCTGGTGGAGGAGCAGCTGCGGGCCGCCGGCCTGGCCAGTGAGGCGGTGGCCGGACTGGCCAGCATCGACCGCAAGGCCGATGAACCGGCCCTGCTGGAGCTGGCCCGCCGGCGGCAGTGGCCCCTGCGCTGGTTCACCGCTCACGAGCTGAACGCCGTGACGGTGCCCACCCCCTCGGCGGCAGTGGCGGCGGAGATGGGCACCGCCAGCGTGGCGGAGGCGGCGGCCCTGCTGGCCGCTGGACCCGAGGCCCGGCTGCTGCGGCCCAAGCAGGTGGAGCACCACCGCGGCGAGGAGCGGGGGGCGGCCACCCTGGCCATCGCCCAGGCCGGGGAGCAATGGGCCCCCGGCGAGGGGCAACTGCATCTGGTGGGCAGCGGCCCGGGCCGGCTGGATCTGCTCACCCCCGATGCCCGTCGGGCCCTGGCCGAGGCCAGCGTGTGGGTGGGCTACGGGCTGTATCTGGATCTGCTGGAGCCCCTGCGGCGGCCGGATCAACTGCGCTGCGACGGCCAGCTCACCCAGGAGCGGGCCCGCTGCCAGCAGGCCCTTGACCTGGCCAACCAGGGGCTGAACGTGGCCCTGGTGTCGTCGGGTGACAGCGGCATCTACGCCATGGCGGGGCTGGCCCTGGAGCTGTGGCTGGCCCAACCGCGCGATGGCCGCCCGGGCTTCACGGTGCACCCGGGCCTCTCGGCGCTGCAGCTGGCGGCGGCCCGGGCCGGAGCCCCCTTGATGCACGACTTCTGCACGATCAGCCTCAGCGATCGACTCACCCCGTGGGCAGTGATCGAACAACGGCTGCGGGCCGCCGCCAGCGGCGACTTCGTGGTAGCGCTCTACAACCCGCGCTCCCTGGGCCGCAACTGGCAACTGGGCCGGGCCCGGGAGCTGCTGCTGCAGGGCAGGCCCCCATCCACTCCAGTCGTGCTGGCCCGCCAGCTGGGCCGGGCGGAGGAACAGGTGAACATCCACACCCTGGGGGATCTACCGATCGCCCAGGTGGACATGCTCACCCTGGTGCTGGTTGGCAACAGCACCAGCCGCAGCGCCGATGGCTGGGTGGTAACCCCGCGGGGCTACCCGGGGGCGGAACTCACCTGAGGAATCGGGATGACAGGATTCGAACCTGCGGCCCCTTCGTCCCGAACGAAGTGCGCTACCAAGCTGCGCTACATCCCGATGGGGCGACTTTACGGGATCGCCCTGCGGGCCTGACCGGGGAGTGGAAGCGGGGCCTGAAGTCGCCGGTGCCAACGAATTTCTAGAGTTTGTGGTTGTGTGCGGCCGGGTGATCGGCTCCCCGATTCGTTTTGCTCAAACCCGACTGGCTGCGCGTGAAGGCGCCACAGCGCGAGCGGATCGGCGCCGTGGCCGACCTGCTGGTGGACCTGAAGCTCAACACGGTGTGCCAGGAGGCCAGCTGCCCGAACATCGGCGAGTGCTTCGCCGGCGGCACCGCCACCTTCCTGATCATGGGACCGGGCTGCACCCGGGCCTGCCCCTACTGCGACATCGACTTCGACAAGAGTGTGCGGCCGCTCGACCCAACAGAACCGGAACGGCTGGGGGAGGCGGTGCAGCGCCTGGGTCTCAGCCACGTGGTGATCACGGCCGTGAACCGCGACGATCTGGCCGATGGCGGCGCCAGCCAGTTCGTGGCCTGTGTGGAGGCGGTGCGTCAGCGCTCGCCCCTCACCACGATCGAGCTGCTGATCCCGGACTTCTGTGGCGACTGGCAGGCCCTTGCCGCCGTGATGACCGCCAGACCGGACGTGCTCAACCACAACATCGAAACGGTGCCGCGCCTGTACCGCCGGGCCCGGCCGCAGGCGATCTATGAACGCTCACTGGAGCTGCTGCAACGGGTGCATGAGGGCTGGCCCAGCACCTACACCAAATCAGGGCTGATGGTGGGCCTGGGGGAAACGGACGCCGAGGTGCTCGCGGTGCTGGCCGACCTCCGCCGCCACGCCGTGGACATCGTGACCATCGGCCAGTACCTCTCCCCCGGCCCGAAACACCTGCCTGTGGATCGCTTCGTGACGCCCGATCAGTTTGAGCGTTTCCACGTCGAGGGCGAACAGGAGCTTGGCTTTCTGCAGGTGGTGAGCAGTCCACTCACGCGCAGCAGCTATCACGCCGGCGAGGTGCAGAAACTGATGAGGGAGCATCCTCGTGAGGCTGGTGGGTCACTTGACCTGCTCAGCGGCGGGAGGTGAGTGGAGCATTGAGCATGCCCATGGATTGGGAGCTGGCTTAACCCGACAGGCTCAGGCCACCACCGCCTCCCGCTCCGCAAGCCCCAGGTTGACCTTCTCGCTGGGGGGCACCAGCAGCTTGAACTTGCTCGCCCAGGTAGGCCAGTCGGCCAGAATCGCCGCGGCCCTGGCACTGCCGGTGGCCTCCAGATGAGCCTCCAGTAGCGGCTTGAGCAGGGCCTCCTGCTCGGGAGTGGTGATCTCAGTGATCGTGACGATCTCCTGATTCACCCGCTCGGCCAGGCCGCCGGTCTCATCGAGGATGAAGGCCACGCCACCGGTCATGCCAGCCGCCACATTGCGACCCGTGCTGCCCAGCACCACCACCACCCCGCCGGTCATGTACTCGCAGCAGTGGTCTCCGGCGCCCTCCACCACGGCGGCGGCGCCGCTGTTGCGCACGGCGAAGCGCTCGCCGGCCCGGCCGAGGGCGAACAGTTCGCCGCCTGTGGCGCCGTAGAGGCAGGTGTTGCCCAGAATCACCTGGCTGCCGGGGTTGTTGCCGCCGGGGGGGGGCACCACGGTGATGCTGCCGCCGTTGATGCCCTTGCCCACGTAGTCATTGGCCTCGCCCACCAGGCGCACGGCCATGCCCTGCACGGCGAAGGCGCCGAAGCTCTGGCCTGCAGCCCCCTCGAAGGTGAGATCCAGTTGGCCGCCGAAGCCCTTGTTGCCGTGGCGGGCGGCGATCTCCCCGCCCAGGCGGGCGCAGACGCTGCGGTCGGTGTTCACGATGGCCAGGGAACGGGCCACGCGGCCGTGGTTGTCGATCGCCGCCATCAGCTCGGCATCGGCCAGCAGCTGGTCTTCCAGGATGGGGCCGTTGCCGTGGGCTGTGGCGTCGTGGCGCAGCCAGCTGCGATCGGCAGCGGCGGCGATCGGCTCCAGCAGGCAGGAGAGATCAAGGGCCTGGGTCTTGGCCAGCTGCACGGCGCGGGGCTGCAGGAATTCGCTGCGGCCGATCAGGTCCTCGAGCCGGGCCACGCCCAGCACACTCAGCAGCTGGCGCACCTCCTCGGCCACAAAGAGGAAGAAGTTCACCACGTGCTCCGGCAGTCCGGTGAAGCGCTTGCGCAGGGCCTCCTTCTGGGTGGCCACGCCCACCGGGCAGTTGTTGGTGTGGCAAACGCGGGCCATGATGCAGCCCTCGGCGATCATGGCGATCGAGCCGAAGCCGTATTCCTCGGCGCCCAGCAGGGCGGCGATGATCACGTCCCAGCCGGTCTTGAGCCCGCCGTCGGCGCGCAGCAGCACCCGATCGCGCAGGCCGTTCTCCAGCAGGGAACGGTGCACCTCGGTGAGGCCCAGCTCCCAGGGGCTGCCGGCATGCTTGATCGAGCTCAGCGGTGAGGCGCCGGTGCCGCCGTCGTGACCGGAGATCTGGATCACGTCGGCGTTGGCCTTGGCCACACCGGCGGCGATCGTGCCGATGCCGATCTCGGCCACCAGCTTCACGCTCACCCTGGCGGCAGGATGCACCTGGTGCAGGTCGTGGATGAGCTGGGCCAGGTCCTCGATCGAATAGATGTCGTGGTGGGGCGGCGGCGAGATCAGCGCCACGCCGGCCTTGCTGTTGCGCAGCCAGGCGATGTAGGGGTCCACCTTCGGGCCGGGCAGCTGGCCGCCCTCGCCCGGCTTGGCCCCCTGGGCCACCTTGATCTCAAGCTGCCTGCCGCTGCGCAGGTATTCGGGGGTCACCCCGAAGCGGCCCGAGGCGATCTGCTTGATCGCCGAGCAGGCGGTGTCGCCGTTGCGCAATCCCTTGATCGTGGGCAGTGTGGCGGAGCGTCCCTCGCCGTCCACATCGGTGAGGGTGTGGAAGCGGGCCGGGTCCTCGCCGCCCTCGCCGCTGTTGCTCTTGCCGCCGATGCGGTTCATCGCCACCGCCAGCACCTCGTGGGCCTCCCGGGAGAGGGCCCCCAGGCTCATGCCGCCGGTGCAGAAGCGGCTGCAGATGCTCTCCAGGCTCTCCACCTGATCGAGCGGCAGGGGGGTGGCCGCAGGTCTGAGCTCGAGCAGGTCGCGCAGGGCCGTGACCGGCCGGTTTTCCAGCAGGGTCTTGTAGGTGGCGAAGTGGTCGTAGCCCGGGCCGGCCGCCACGGCGGCATGCAAGGCCTTGGCCATCTCCGGGCTGTTGAGGTGGTACTCCCCACCGGTGCGGTACTGCACGAAGCCCATGAACTCGAGCTTGCTGCGGTTGAGCTCGGGGAAGGCCTTGGTGTGGAAGCTGAGGGTTTCGCTGGCCAGCTCCGCCAGGCTCAGGCCCGCCACCCGGCTGGTGGTGCCCTTGAAGGCGATCTCGATCAGGTCGGCGCCGATGCCGATCGCCTCGAAGATCTGGGCGCCGTGGTAGCTGGCCAGCAGGGAGATGCCGATCTTGGAGAGGATCTTGCGCAGGCCGTCCTCCAGGGCCTGGCGCACGTTGGCCTGCACCCGATCAGGCGTGAGGGCGGGGAGCTTGCCGCGCTCGATGTTGGTCTGCACCTTGGGCTGGGCCAGCCAGTGGCGCGCCGTCTCCCAGGTGAGCCAGGGGCACACGGCGCTGGCGCCATAGCCGATCAGGCAGGCCAGGTGGTGGGTGCTCCAGCACTGGGCCGTGTCCACCACCAGGGAGGTCTGCAGCCGCAGGCCCAGGTTGAGCAGGTGGTGGTGCACCGCGCCCACCGCCAGCAGCGGCGGCAGGGTGGTGGTGGTGGCGCTGATGCCAGCCTGGGCACCGGCCCTGTCGGAGAGCACCAGGATCTGGCTGCCGGCGCGCACCGCGGCTTCCGCCTCGCCCCGCAGGCGATCGAGGGCGGCGCTGAAGGCGGCCGGCCCATCGGTGATCGGCACCAGGGTGGAGAGGGTGCTCAGGGGGAGCCCCTGCTCAGCGAGGACGGCCAGTTCGGCCTCGTTGAGAATCGGACTGTCGAGGTGCAGCACGGCGGCGGCCGAGGCCTCCGGACGCAGGGCCGAGCCCCGCTGGCCAAGGTGCATCTCCAGGCTCATCACCAGCTTCTCGCGCAGCGGATCGATCGGCGGGTTGGTGACCTGGGCGAAGCGCTGCTTGAAGTAGTCGTAGAGCAGGTGGGGCTTATCCGAGAGCACCGCCAGGGGGATGTCGTCGCCCATGCAGTAGGTGGGCTCCTTGCCGGCGCCGGCCATGTCCTCGATCACCAGATCGAAGTCTTCCGCCGTGAAGCCGAAGGCCGTCTGCAGCTGCAGCAGCTCCAGATCGGCCAGCTGGCGCTCCTGGGTCCAGGGCTGGGGAGCCAGCTGGCGGCGGTGCTCCGCCAGCCAGGCGGCGTAGGGATGGCGCGCGGCCACCTCCTGCTTCACCTCCCAGTTGTGCAGCAGGCGGCCCTGCTCCAGATCCACCGCCAGCATCTGCCCAGGGCCCAGTCGGCCCTTCTCGATGATGCGGCTCTCGTCCAGCTCGGCCACGCCGGTTTCGCTGCCCATCACCACATAGCCGTCGCTGGTGATGCAGTAGCGGGCCGGGCGCAGGCCATTGCGATCGAGGGTGGCGCCCACGCTGCGGCCATCGGCGAACACCAGCAGGGCCGGGCCGTCCCAGGGCTCCTGGGTACAGGCCGAATACTCATAAAAAGCCCGCACGGCAGCCTTGTCGGCCAGCTCAGGCTGGTCGCGGAAGGCCTCCGGCACCAGGGTGAGCAGGCTCTCGGTGATCGGCCGGCCGCTGCGCACCAACAGCTCCAGGGTGGCGTCGAGGTTGGCCGAATCGCTGAAGGACGGATTCACCACCGGCTTGAGATCGGCGGCAGCGTCGCCCCACACCGCATCGAGGCTGGCTTCCGAGGCCCGCGCCCAGTTGAGGTTGCCCAGCAGGGTGTTGATCTCGCCGTTGTGGCCGAGCAGGCGCATCGGCTGGGCCAGGGGCCAGCGCGGCAGGGTGTTGGTGCTGAAGCGGCGGTGGTACACCGCGAAGGTCACGGCGAAGCGCGGGTCGCGCAGGTCGGCGTAGAAGCGCGCCAGCACTTCCGAGCGCACCATGCCCTTGTACACAACGGTGCGGCCGCTCAGCGAGGCGAAGTAGAGGTCGCCGGCGGCGGCGCCCCAGGCCGCCCTGGCCCGGTCGCCGCAGCGGCGGCGCAGGCGGAACAGCAGCCCCTCCAGGACATCGCCAGCCTCCTCAGAGGCCAGCAGCCACTGCTCGATCACCGGGGCGGTGCCCAGGGCCATCGGCCCCAGCACGGCCGGATCCACCGGCACCACCCGCCAGCCCAGGCTGCGCAGGCCCAGGCGCTCGGCCTCTTCGGCGCAGAAGGCTCGGGCCTGCTCGCGCCGAGCGGGATCGGCGGGCAGGAACACCATCCCCAGGCCGCGGCCCTGGCCTGCGGCAGCCGCGGCTGCCGGCCACACCGCCTCCAGGAGCGACCAGGGAATGCCGCAGAGCACGCCGGAACCGTCGCCGGAATCGCCATCGCCGCCGCAGCCGCCGCGGTGCTCCATGCAGCCCAGACCGCGCAGCGCCTGCTGCAGCACCCAATGACTCGCCTCCCCTTTCAGACTCGCCAGAAAACCCACACCACAGGCGTCTTTCTCGCCGGCCACAGCCGCCGGAGCCGGGCTGTCGCAGTGGGGCCAAACAGGACGGGAAAACTGGGGCATGTCCAGGGGAGGTCCGGCAGGGGGTGCGGGGAGAGTGGTTCGGAGCACCGGCGCCACGGCGGGCCCCGGGGCACGGGCGACAACGGAACCTCCGATCCTAGTTACAGGAGACCCGCTCACCGCGCCTAGCGTCCTGGAACCCACGCCGCAGCCGCACCGCCCGCCGCCATGCCCCAAGCCACCACCACCGCCAGCGCCACCGCAGCTCTGGTCACCCTGCTGGTGGGCAGCCTGGCGAGTCCGATGGTGTGGGGCTGGCAGGCGGCCGACGCCGCTCCGAGCCACCCGTTCGTCGCCAGCCGCGGCACCCCGGCCCCCCGCAGCCAGGGAGGCAGCAGCCTGCTGATCAACGGCCGCAGCCAGCAGGCCCAGTGGCGCTGGATCGGCGCCAGCGGCCAGCCGCCCCAGCAGCTCTGGCTGCCCCTGGAGGTGCTCCAGAACCAGCTGGGGGTGAGCAGCCGCTCCCTGCCCGACGGCACCCTCGACCTGGAATGGTTCGGCCAGGGATTGAAGGTGGCGCCGGCAGACCAACAGGCCCTCGCCGACGAGGTGGCCCTCGATGCCCTGCCCCTGCTGCGGGCCCTGGGGGTGGGCGTGGAGGCGGAGGGGAGCCAGCTGCGGCTGAGCCTGGCGCCTGCCCAGCTGCTGCAGGTGCGCAGCGCCAACCAGGGAGCCAGCCGCCGCGTGGTGCTCGATCTCGATGCTCCCGCCCTGGTGCGCCAGGAGGGCAACGAGCTTGTGCTCGACCTGCGCAGCGGCCCGGAGCTGCAGACCCAGCTGCGCCAGCTCGGCCTGGTGGCCCGCCCTGCAGGCCCGGGTCTGGCCCTGCGCAGCAGCCTGGGCACGCCCCAGCGGGTGTTCAGCCTGGGCGAACCCAGCCGGCTGGTGATCGACCTGCCCGCCGGCAGCACGGCCACCGCTCCCACCAGCCCCCCAGTTCCTGCGCCGATCGACCCCCGCCTGCAGGCCCTGCTGGGACGGGGCGTGCGCTGGGAGCAGATCAGCCGCGGCGGCATGCGCATCAACGCCGTGCGGGTGGAGCCGCTCAACGGACCGCTGCGGCTGGCTCCCCTGGCGCCGGCCGGGGGGATGGAGGGGCTGGTCACCCTCCCCCAGCTGGCCCAGCAGCGCCAGGCCCTGGTGGCCGTGAACGGGGGCTACTTCAACCGGGTGCGGCGCCTGCCCCTCGGGGCCCTGAAACAGGACGGCCGCTGGCTCTCCGGGCCGATCCTCAACCGGGGGGTGGCCGCCTGGAGCGGCCGGGAGCTGCCCCGTTTCGGCAGGCTCAGCCTGCAGGAATGGGTGAGCGACGCCGACGGCCAGCGCCAGGCCCTGGTGGTGGTGAACAGCGGCTTCGTGCAGCGGGGCATCAGCCGCTACGACGACGCCTGGGGACCTGCGTACCGCGCCCTCAGCGGCTCGGAGTCGGCCCTGCTGCTGCGCCAGGGGGTGGTGAGCCAGCGCTTCGAGAGCGGCCAACTGGAGCAGGGCGTGCCGCTGCGGCCCGGCGACACGCTGCTGGTGGCCCGCGGCGGGGCCGTGTTGCCCTGGAGCCAGGGCGTACGGCTCACGGTCAACAGCCAGCCCAGTTCGCCCCTGGGGAATGCCGACCAGGTGATCGGCGGTGGGCCCCTGTTGCTGCTCAACGGCCAGATGGTGCTCAACGGCGCCGCCGAGAACTTCGGGGCCGCCTTCCTGGGCCAGGGGGCCCCCCGCACCGTGCTGGCCAGCGATGGCCTGGAGGTGTGGCTGATCACCGTGGAAGGGGAGAACAGCCCCGGCCCAACCCTGCTGCAGACCGCCCAGATCCTGCTCCAGATGGGCGTACGCGATGCCCTCAACCTCGATGGCGGCAGCTCCACCGGCCTGGTGATGGGGGGCAGCCTGCGGGTGATGGGCCGCGGGGTGGCAGGCCGGGTGCACAACGGCGTTGGCCTGGTGGCTCCCTGACAGGCCGCGCTGCTACCACTGGCTGCGAGGATGGGCTCCATTCCATTCCCCCGGCTGAGGCCGGAGCGCGCCGTCGCCATGCCCAAGGGCCACAGCCTGCGCCTCACTGCCGCCGCCGCTGCGGAACTGGGCCGGCAGGCCGCGGTGGCGGGCACACCGGGACTGATGCACCTCGACCTGGTGGAAGGCGGCTGTGAACGCTGGACAATCCGGCTGCGTCCGGGTCATCTGGCGGGGGTGCCCATTGCCCGGGCCGATGGGGTGACCCTCTACGCCCCCGATGACCAGCTGGCGCTGCTGGCGGGCCTCAGCCTCGACTACCGCGGCGATCTCAGCGGTGGTGGATTTCTGGTGCGCTGCAGTGCGGCGCTGAGGAGCTGCGCCTGCGGTGCCGCCTTCAGTCGCCAGGGCTGATCACGGGGGAGGGGGGTCGGGCGACCCAGTAAGGTGGCGGATTGTCGAAAGCGGTCGGACGTCCGACCACTGTTCCCGGCCCCCGAACCTCCGGCCCTCGATGCCCACCATTCAGCAGCTCATCCGTACCGAGCGGCAGACCCTGACTCGCAAGACGAAGTCCCCTGCCCTGCGCGCCTGCCCAGAGCGGCGGGGCGTGTGCACCCGCGTGTACACCTCCACTCCCAAGAAGCCCAACTCAGCACTGCGCAAGGTGGCCCGGGTGCGTCTCACCTCAGGCTTTGAAGTCACCGCCTACATCCCGGGCATCGGCCACAACCTGCAGGAACACTCCGTGGTGCTGATCCGCGGCGGCCGGGTGAAGGATCTGCCCGGGGTTCGTTACCACATCATCCGCGGCACGCTCGACACCGCCGGTGTCAAGGACCGCCGTCAGTCCCGCTCCAAGTACGGCGCCAAGACGCCCAAGGACTGACGAGCCCGGGGGGCTGCGGCCTGCGCCTCCCTACGCCGGCAAGCCCCATTCCCCCCTTCCCGTTCCTCCCTTTCCAGTTTTTCCATGTCTCGCCGCAACGCTGCCGAGAAGCGCCCGGTTCTTCCCGATCCCCAGTTCAACAGCCGTCTGGCCTCGATGATCGTGGCCCGGCTGATGAAGCACGGCAAGAAGTCCACCGCCCAGCGGATCCTCTCGGATGCCTTCAGCCTGATCAATGAGCGCACCGGCAACGATCCGCTCGAGCTGTTTGAAACCGCCGTGCGCAACGCCACCCCCCTGGTGGAAGTGCGCGCCCGCCGGGTGGGTGGGGCCACCTACCAGGTGCCCATGGAAGTGCGCCAGGAGCGGGGCACCGCCATGGCCCTGCGCTGGCTGGTGAACTTCTCCCGCGCCCGCAACGGCCGCAGCATGGCCCAGAAACTGGCCGGCGAACTGATGGATGCTGCCAACGAGGCAGGCAGCGCCGTCCGCAAGCGCGAGGAGACCCACAAGATGGCCGAAGCCAACAAGGCCTTCGCCCACTACCGCTACTGAGCGATAGCAGCCATCGGGCGCCTGAGCACCGCTCTGTAGAGTGCCCTTCACATTTTTAGACCCTTCGGAGACACCCCACTGTGGCCCGCGCCTTTCCACTGGAACGCGTCAGAAATATCGGTATCGCCGCCCACATCGACGCGGGTAAAACCACCACCACCGAACGGATCCTGTTCTATTCGGGCGTCGTTCACAAGATGGGTGAGGTGCACGACGGCGCGGCCGTGACCGACTGGATGGCCCAGGAGCGGGAACGGGGCATCACCATCACTGCTGCGGCCATCTCCACCAGCTGGAAGGATCACCGCATCAACATCATCGACACCCCCGGTCACGTGGACTTCACCATTGAGGTGGAGCGCTCGATGCGGGTGCTGGACGGCGTGATCGCCGTGTTCTGCGCCGTGGGTGGCGTGCAGCCCCAGTCGGAAACGGTGTGGCGCCAGGCGGATCGCTACAAGGTGCCGCGCATGGTGTTCGTCAACAAGATGGACCGCACCGGCGCCGATTTCCTCAAGGTCTACGGCCAGATCAAGGACCGCCTCAAGGCCAACGCCGCTCCCATCCAGCTGCCGATCGGCGCCGAAGGCGAACTCAGCGGCATCATTGATCTCGTCAAGAACAAGGCCCTGATCTACAAGGACGATCTGGGCAAGGACATCGAAGAGGCCGATGTGCCCGCCGACATGGTCGATCTGGTTGCCGAGTGGCGCAACAAGCTGATGGAGTCGGTCGCCGAAACTGACGATGAGCTGGTGGAGGTGTTCCTGGAGACGGGTGAGCTCAGCGAAGAGCAACTGCGCAAGGGAATCCGCGAGGGCGTGCTCAAGCACGGCCTGGTGCCCATGCTCTGCGGTTCGGCCTTCAAGAACAAGGGTGTGCAACTGCTGCTCGATGCGGTGGTCGACTACTTGCCCGCTCCGGTGGACATTCCCCCGATCCAGGGCCTGCTGCCCGATGGCAGCGAAGCGCTGCGCCCCTCCGAGGACAGCGCACCCTTCAGTGCCCTGGCCTTCAAGGTGATGGCCGACCCGTTCGGCAAGCTCACCTTCGTGCGCATCTACTCCGGTGTGCTGCAGAAGGGCAGCTACGTGCTCAACTCCACCAAGGACAAGAAGGAGCGCATCTCCCGCCTGATCATCCTCAAGGCCGATGAGCGGGAAGAAGTGGATGAACTGCGCGCCGGCGACCTTGGAGCCGTGCTGGGTCTCAAGGACACCACCACCGGAGACACCCTCTGCGTGGACAGCGACCCGATCATCCTCGAATCGCTCTACATCCCCGAGCCCGTGATCTCCGTGGCCGTGGAGCCCAAGACCAAGGGCGACATGGAGAAACTCTCCAAGGCCCTCACCTCCCTGGCGGAAGAAGATCCCACCTTCCGGGTCTCCACCGATCCGGAAACCAACCAGACCGTGATCGCCGGCATGGGCGAACTCCACCTGGAAATCCTGGTGGACCGCATGCTGCGTGAGTTCAAGGTGGAGGCCAATATCGGTGCACCCCAGGTGTCCTACCGGGAAACCATCCGGGGCAGCGCCAAGGGTGAAGGCAAATTCGCCCGCCAGACCGGCGGTAAGGGCCAGTACGGCCATGTGGTGATCGAGATGGAGCCCGGTGAACCGGGTTCGGGCTTCGAGTTCGTCAACAAGATCGTTGGCGGTATCGTGCCCAAGGAATACATCGGTCCTGCCGAAAACGGCATGAAGGAGACCTGCGAATCCGGTGTGATTGCGGGTTATCCCATGATCGATGTGCGCGTCACCATGGTGGACGGCTCTTATCACGACGTCGACTCTTCGGAGATGGCGTTCAAGATCGCCGGTTCCATGGCCTTCAAAGACGGCGTCAAGAAGTGCAACCCCGTACTGCTTGAGCCGATGATGAAGGTGGAGGTCGAGATCCCCGAGGATTTCCTCGGTTCTGTGATCGGCGATCTCTCCTCGCGCCGTGGCCAAGTCGAAGGGCAGTCCGTCGATGACGGCCAGTCCAAGGTCCAGGCCAAGGTGCCCCTGGCCGAGATGTTCGGCTACGCCACCCAGCTCCGATCCATGACCCAGGGTCGGGGTATCTTCTCGATGGAATTCAGCCACTACGAGGAAGTCCCTCGCAATGTGGCCGAGGCCATCATCTCCAAGAATCAGGGCAAGTCCTGATCTTTTCCCCCTAACCCACCTACCCCCGATTCTTTCCTTCCATGGCTCGCGAGAAGTTCGAGAGGAATAAGCCCCACGTCAACATCGGCACCATCGGCCACGTTGACCATGGCAAAACCACCCTCACGGCCGCCATCACCAACGTGCTGGCCAAGAAAGGTCAGGCCAAGGCCCAGGCCTATGACCAGATCGACGGTGCTCCCGAAGAGCGTGAGCGCGGTATCACCATCAACACCGCCCACGTCGAGTACGAGACCGAAGGCCGTCACTATGCCCACGTGGACTGCCCCGGTCACGCGGACTACGTGAAGAACATGATCACCGGTGCTGCCCAGATGGACGGCGCCATCCTCGTGGTGGCCGCCACCGACGGCCCCATGGCCCAGACCAAGGAGCACATCCTGCTGGCCAAGCAGGTGGGCGTGCCCGCCCTGGTAGTGGCACTGAACAAGTGCGACATGGTGGACGACGAGGAGATCCTCGAGCTGGTGGAACTGGAAGTGCGCGAGCTGCTCTCCAGCTACGACTTCCCCGGTGATGACATCCCCGTGGTGAAGGTCTCCGGCCTCAAGGCCCTCGAGGGCGACGCCGAGTGGGAGGCCAAGATTGATGAGCTGATGGACGCGGTCGACACCGCGATTCCCGAGCCCGAGCGCGAGATCGACAAGCCCTTCCTGATGGCTGTGGAAGACGTGTTCTCGATCACCGGTCGTGGCACCGTGGCCACCGGCCGGATCGAGCGCGGCAAGGTGAAGGTGGGCGAGGAAATCGAGATTGTGGGTATTCGGGACACCCGCAAGACCACCGTCACCGGTGTGGAGATGTTCCGCAAGCTGCTCGACGAGGGCATGGCCGGCGACAACGTGGGCCTGCTGCTGCGCGGCATCCAGAAAGAGGACATCGAGCGCGGCATGGTGCTGGTGAAGCCCGGCTCCATCACCCCCCACACCAAGTTCGAGGGTGAGGTGTATGTGTTGAAGAAGGAAGAGGGCGGCCGCCACACCCCCTTCTTCGCCGGTTACCGGCCGCAGTTTTACATCCGCACCACGGATGTGACCGGCCAGATCACCGCCTTCACCTCCGACGACGGCGCCAACGTGGAGATGGTGATGCCGGGCGACCGCATCAAGATGACCGGCGAGCTGATCTGCCCGGTGGCCATTGAGCAGGGCATGCGCTTCGCCATCCGCGAGGGCGGCCGCACCATCGGTGCCGGCGTGGTCTCCAAGATCCTGGCCTGATCACCAGCCAGGTCTCGCTGGTTTAAGTTCAAGGGGCGGTCGCTGTCCGCCCCTCTGTCTTCCCTACCCATGGCAGGCAGACGCAGCGATCCCCGCATCTCGACAACCTCACCTCATCCTGAGGTCATCGCCCGGCCCCAGCCGGTTTCACCGCTCCCTGCAGCGGCTCCAGGAACGACCCTTTCCCATGTCCACCGCCATCGCCCAGCAGAAGATCCGCATCCGCCTGAAGGCGTTTGATCGCCGCATGCTTGATCTGTCCTGCGACAAAATCATTGAAACGGCCGACCACACCGCCGCCACGGCGATCGGACCGATCCCCCTGCCCACCAAGCGCAAGATCTACTGCGTGCTGCGCTCGCCCCACGTGGACAAGGACTCCCGTGAGCACTTCGAGACCCGCACCCACCGCCGGATCATCGACATCTACAGCCCCTCGGCCAAGACCATTGATGCCCTGATGAAGCTCGACCTGCCGAGCGGGGTGGACATCGAGGTGAAGCTCTGATCCCTGGCCGCGCCGGCAACGGGATGTTTCTAGGATTCCGGAGCATCTCCTGCTGAAGCCATGGGCGAACTGGCCGTACGGGAGCTGCCCCTGTTTCCCCTGCCCGATGTGGTGCTCTTCCCCCAGGAAGTGTTGCCTCTGCACATCTTCGAGCCCCGCTACCGGATGCTGCTGCGCACGGCGATGGCAGAGGATCGGCGCTTCGGTGTGATCCGCTGGGATCCCCAAGAACGGCGCATGGCCGACGTTGGCTGTTGTGCCGAGATCATCCACTGCCAGACCCAGGAGGATGACCGCAGCAACATCGTGACCATGGGCCAGCAGCGCTTCCGCGTGCTGGACATCGTGCGCGAAGCACCGTTTCGCGTCGGGCTGGTGAGCTGGATTGAAGATGAGCACGAGAACGACAGCCAGGGGGTGTCCGACCTGGCCGATCAGGTGCGCGAGGCCCTCAAGGATGTGGTGGAACTGACGGCAAAACTGATCGGCAAGCCCGCCCAGTTGCCCAGCGATCTGCCCGACCTGCCCCGCGAGCTCTCCTTCTGGATCGGCTCCCACCTGGGCGGCCCGGTGGCCGACCACCAGCAGGCTCTGTTGGAGATCACCAGCACCGCCGAACGCCTGCGCCAGGAATTCGACCTGCTCGATCACACTCGCCGCCAATTGGCCGCCCGCACCGTGCTCAAGGACACCTTCCAGCCCCAGTGACAGGCCTGCCCCTCGCCGTGGGCGCCGCCGCCATGGCCGTGGGCGCCGCCGCCCTGTTCACCTGGCAGCAGCGCAACCGCCGCTACACCAGCAGCGCCAGCGTGGCCGAGGCCTACGACCGCTGGACGAACGACCAGCTGCTGGAGAACCTCTGGGGTGAGCACATCCACCTCGGCCACTACGCCACCCCACCGCGGCCTGTTGGAGCCGTGGACTTTCGCCAGGCCAAGGCGGCCTTTGTGCATGAGCTGGTGCGCTGGAGCGGCCTCGACCAGCTGCCCACAGGGTCACGGGTGCTGGACGTGGGCTGCGGCATCGGCGGCAGTGCCCGCATCCTGGCCCGCGATTACGGTCTGGACGTGCTTGGGATCAGCATTAGTCCAGCCCAGATCGCCCGCGCCACGGCGCTGACCCCCGCCAGCCTGCCCCGCTGCCGCTTCCAGGTGATGGATGCCCTGGATCTCACCCTGGCGGATGGCAGCTTCGACGCCGTGTGGAGCGTGGAGGCCTGTCCCCACATGCCCGACAAGCAGCGCTACGCCGATGAACTGCTGCGGGTGCTGCGGCCGGGCGGCCGGCTGGCGGTGGCGGACTGGAACCGCCGCGACCCGGCCGACGGCGCCATGACCCGCCTGGAGCGCTGGGTGATGCGCCAGCTGCTCGAACAGTGGGCCCACCCGGAATTCGCCAGCATCGCCTCGCTGCGCCGCAACCTGGAGACCAGCTCCTGTGCGGGCGGCATGGCCGTGACAACCGGCGACTGGACCGCCGCCACCCTGCCCTCCTGGATCGACTCCATCCTCGAGGGCCTGCGCCGGCCGGGGGCAGTGCTGGGCCTGGGTCCGGCAGCGGTGCTGCAGGGCCTGCGCGAAACCCCCACGATCCTGCTGATGCATTGGGCCTTCGCCACCGGCCTGATGCAGTTCGGCGTGTTTCGGGGCACGAAGCCCGTTCAGGCCAGGTTGGTGAGCGGATAGGTACCGAACAGGGCCAGGTGCTCACAGAGGGGCCTGAGCTCACCGAGGGCCTCCTCCAGGGTGCCGGTGCTGCCTGCGGGTCCAGCCGCGGCGTCCAGGTCCAGGTCCAGGTCCAGGTCCAGGTCCAGGTCCAGGTCCAGGTCCAGGTCCAGGTCCAGGTCCAGGTCCAGGTCCACAAAAAAGATGTATTCCCCCATCTCCCGCTTGGAGGGGCGCGATTCAATCCGGCTCATGTTCAGCCCGCGGCGGGCGAAACAGCCCAGGGCCTCCAGCAGCGCTCCGGGCTGGTTGGAGTGGAGGGAAAAGGCCAGGCTGGCCACCGCACCACTGGCTTGGCGCCCTTCCCGGCGCAGCAGCAGAAAGCGGGTGCAGTTGCCGGCCACGTCGTTGATCGGGTAGGCCAGCTCCTGCAGGCCATGCTCCTGGGCGGCCTGTCTGGAGGCCACCGCCGCCCGGAAGCGGCTGCCCGCCACCATCCGGGCCGCCTCGGCCGTGGAACTGGTGGGCAACTGCAGGGCGTGGGGCAGATGCTCGGCCAGCCACTGGCTGCACTGGGCCAGGGCCTGGGGGTGGGAGAGCACCTCGCTCACCCCCTCCAGGCCGCCGCTGCCCAGCAGGGCATGGCGAATCGGCAGCACCAGGGCGCGGGTGATCGCCAGCTCGGGATGTTCCCAGAGGGCGTCCAGGCAGGCGGTCACGCCACCCTCCACCGAGTTCTCCACCGGCACCACCGCGGCGTCGCAGCTGCCGCTGGCCAGGGCCTGCACCACGGCCCGGATGCCCAGCTGGGGCACATACTCCACGTCCTGCAGGCCCTCCAGCGCCACCAGCTGCAGAGCTGCCTGCTCGCCATAGGTGCCTACGGGGCCGAGAAAGGCAAGACGCATCGCGACGGGAGCGGACCGATAGGATCATGCCGCGCCGGCCAGCAGGCCATGCCCCTGGCCTTCAGTGCCAGTCAGCAACTGCAACTCGCCGTGAACCACCAGCCGCAACGGCTGGCTCACTACCTCACCCAGGAAGACCGGGTGGTGAAGGCCCTGCTCAACCCGAGCCAGCTCCTGGCCCTCGGGCCAGGCCGCTACCGCTACGCGGTCACCCACCTGCAGGTGTTTCAGCTGCAGATTCACCCCGTGGTGCAGCTGCGCACCCAGTCCGAGGAGGGACGGATCGAGCTGGAGGCGATCGACTGCCAGCTGGAGGGGCTTGGCCTGGTGGATGACTTCCAGCTCACCCTGCACTCCTGGCTGGAAGCCAGCGGCAGCGGCCTGAACGGCGAGGCGCGGCTGGATGTGCGGGTGAGCCAGCCGCCGCTCTTGCGCCTGATCCCGGCCCGGGTGCTGGAGGCCACCGGCCGCTCCCTGCTCACGGGCATCCTGCTGGGGATCAAGGGCCGGGTGGGCCAGCAGCTGCTCGCCGACTATGAAAGCTGGTTGCTCGAGGGCTGACTCGCCAGCAGCTTGCGCAGAAAGCTGCGGCGGTGCAGAACCGTGGGGCCGAGCTGGAGCAGGGCCCGCCGATGCTGGGCCGTGGCATAGCCCACGTGACGTTCCAGGCCATAGCCGGGGAAGCGGGCGGCCAGGACGTCGATCACCAGCCGGTCGCGGGCCTGCTTGGCCAGCACGCTGGCGGCGGCGATCGCCGGGCAGAGACGATCCCCCTGCACCAGGGTGCGCTGGGGGCCACTCCAGCGGCGCAGGGGCAACACCCCATCCACGATCACCAGGGACGGACAGCGGGGCAGTTTCTGCAGGGCACGCAGCATGGCCTGTTCGGTGGCCGCCCGGATGCCCAGGCGGTCGATCTCGGCGGCCGAGGCCTGGCCCAGGGCCCAACCCGCGGCCCGGGCGGTGATCTCAGGCACCAGGGCTGCCCGGCGACGGGCCGTGAGGGCCTTGCTGTCGGTGAGGCCCAGCGCCTGGAGCCCGGCAGCGGCCCCTTCGGAGAGCACCACCGCCGCGGCAAACACCGGGCCGAACAGGCAGCCCCGGCCCACCTCATCCACCCCGGCCGTGGTCATCCCGGCCCGCTGCGGCTAGCTGGCGGCCGAGGAACGGCGGCGGCGGCGGCGGGGCTGGTTGTCCTCCTCCACCTCCACTGCTGGGGCCCCGCCCGCCGCCACGGCAAGCGGTTGCTGCTCGGGCTCTGCCGGCGGCCGGGTGGGCACCGAAACCGTGACGATCGTCTCGGGCTCCAGCTGCAGGGGCAGCGGCGTGATCTCCACCGGCGCGGGCCGGCGCTCCTCAAACTCCCGGGCATCAGGCTCAGCCGCTGGGACAACGCCGTTGCCGGCCGCCCCCGCGGCACCACCACCGCCGCGGCCGGAGCGTCCCCGCCGGCGACGGCTGCCGCTGCTGGCCAGTTGCTGGCGGGCCTCCTCCAGCACGGCCTCTGCATCGGCATCGGGACGCACAACCCGCACCACCACGTTGTCACCGGCGGGCGGCTGGTCGAGCAGCAGGGTGGGATTGAGGCCCAGCCAGCCGTACACCGCTTCCTGCTCGGCATCCATCGGCACCGCCACCAGCTCCACCTCAGGCCGGCGGCTGGCGGCGGCCTGCTCCGCGCTGCCGTTGAGGGTGGTGGGCTCGCCGACCAGTCCATCCTGGCCCTCCAGCAGGGGGGCGATCGGCATCAGCACGCCCGAATCAGCCAGATCGGCGCCCATGGGTGCGGGAGCTGCGGAGCGGCCGCCACGGCCACCCCGGCGGCGGCGACCCGATCCCGTTTCAACCGCAGCACCGGGTGCGAGCACCTCAGCGCGGGCGGAGGCGGCGGAACGCACCAGGCCGGTGGCGGTGGCCAGCGGCTGGAGGCTGTCCTGCCCCGGCAGCACGGCCACGTGGCCCAGGCCGCCACAGCTGGGGCAGGCGCGACCGAACAGCTCGTAGATGTTCTGGCCCTGGCGCTTGCGGGTGAGTTCCACCAGGCCCAGTTCCGTGAGCTGGGCGATCTGGGGACGGGCCGCGTCATCGCGGACAGCCTGGGTGAAGTGCTCCAGCAGCTGCAACTGGTCGCGGCGGGACTCCATGTCGATGAAGTCGATGATCACCACGCCACCGATGTTGCGCAGCTTGAGCTGGCGGGCGATCTCCACCGCCGCCTCACAGTTGGTCCAGAGCACCGTCTCACGGGCGTTGGCGGAGCGGGTGAAGGAGCCCGAGTTCACGTCGATCACCGTGAGCGCCTCGGTGGGCTCGATGATCACGTACCCCCCGGAGGGCAGATCGACCCGCGGCTTGAGAGCATCGCGGATGGCGGCGTTGACCTTGAACGCCTCCAGGATGTCGGAGGGTTCGCTGTGGGCCTCCACCTGCACATTGGCGTGGTCGGCACCCAAAAAGGCATTGGCCCGGGCGACGGCCGCTGGGGTATCCACCACCACCCGCAGCACATCGGGGTTGTAGAGATCGCGCAGCACGCGATGGATGAAGTCCTCATCGCGGTTGAGCAGCACGGGTGGGCTGGCCGTCTCGGCGGCGTTCTGGATCGCTTCCCACTGGCGCAGCAGGGCTTCCAGATCGTCAATCAGCAGGTCTTCGTTCACCCCCTCCGCCTCGGTGCGGATCAGCAGTCCGGCACCGGGCGGCTTGATCAACACCCCAAGCGCACGCAGGCGGTTGCGCTCATGGTCGCCGTTGATCCTGCGGGAGATGTTCACGCCCTGGCCATGGGGCTGGAGCACCAAGAAGCGGCCGGGCAGGGTGAGATTGCCGGTGAGCCGGGGCCCCTTGGTGCCCGTGGGCTCCTTCATCACCTGCACCAGCACCTTCTGCCTGGGCTCCAGCAGCTCGGTGATGCCGGCAGCTCCCTTCTTCAGGCGCAGCGGACCAAGATCAGTGACATGAATGAAGCCGTTCTTTTCACTCTCACCGATATTGACAAAAGCCGCATCAATGCCGGGGAGCACATTTTCTACAGTGCCCAGATACACATCGCCGATCTGGTAGCGGCCCTGGGCAACAACGAGTTGATCAACACGCTCATCGTTGAGAACCGCGGCGATCCGCAGTTGCTCGGCAATGACGATCTGCTGTGGCATGGGGGAAGGGGTGTGGCCTGCTCTGGCCGATCCGGTGAGTGAGATCCCTGCAGCAATGGCGCGGAGAAGGCCGCAGCCTCAAGCCACAGAACGAAGAAAAAGCTGGGATGGGACCAACCTGGTCCCCATCTGAAACGGTGCGCCGATGGGGCTGGGGCGAACGGCCGGCTGGGGTCCGGCTCCGGAACCGTGAACCCTGACGGGACGCGTGCGGAGGGAACAACAGACCAGGCCTGATCTCTGGGAGGGCGCCTGGCGTGCCGGTTGGATCTGAGAGGCAATGCAGCCAGGGAGGCTGATCGCTGAAAAAAGCTCTCGAGTTGGAAGCTCGGTTGAAGCTCGCAGGCAGCCTGCCTGATCGCCTGGAGCTCAGATTATCATGACCGTTCTGCACTCAAGGGTTCCCGTAACAGCAAGGCCGTCCGGCACTGGTGGCCAACAACGAGTTCACAGCCGAGGTGCTGGGCCAACCAATGGCTCACCTGGGAGGGACGCAGGCTGCGGCCGGCAGCATCGATGGCCGCCTCCAGCTCGAGCACGAGCGCATCCGGGGCCGGCGCCCCAGGACACACCCTGGGGTCGACCCGGCGCAGATTCAGAAGTTCGGGCCGGCAGTCCCGCTGGCGGGGCCGGCCTTTTTTGTCGGTGTCCTGCCAGCTGAGCTCCGCTGCCGCCAGCAGGGCAGCGATGGCGGCATCCCAGGCTTCCGGCTGAAGGGCTGGAGCGCCCTCGACCCGAAGGCTGAAACGCCAGTGGGCCTGGTGCAGCTCCTGACTGAGGCTGGGGCCGAAGCTTGGCACCACTGCCACGGAGAGCAACTGCAGCCCCGGCGGCAGCTCCGCCTGCAGGCGGGCGCGCACCGCCACAGGCTCCACCGGCTGGGTGAACTCCAGATCGAGCCACTCGCCCGTGCCCTCCACCCCCAGGGGCAGGGCAAGGGCCACCTGCAGCCGCGGCAGCGGATGGAAACCGCCGGTGAAGCTCACGGGCAGGCCGGTACGGCGCAGGGCCCGCTCCAGCAGGCGCAGCAGGTCGAGGTGACTGATCAGGGCCAGGGAGCCGGTCTTGGCGAAGCCGATGCGCAATCGGCACACCCGCTCGCTGGCCGGGGCCCGCTGGGGCAGGGCCGGGGGGATCGGTGGTGGCGGGAGCACCACGTTGTGGCCCAGCTCGGGCCCGCACACGCCGCAGCTGCTGCAGCCCTCAAAGGAGCAGTCGGGCACCACGGCGGCCGCCAGGGCCCGCTGCAGGTCCTCGGCGAGCCAGCGCCTGTCGAGCCCCGAATCGATGTGATCCCACGGCAGTGGCTGGCGGCAGAACGCCTCCAGATCGGCGGCCTCCATGGCCTCGACGGCGCTCCAGGCCCCCAGCTCCAGCTGGCGGTAGCGGCCGCCCAGACCGGCGGCCTCGATCGCCCCGGTCCAGGCGGCGTAGCTGCGCTCGGCCGATTCAAACCAGGCGTCCAGGCCGGCACCGGCCCGCCAGGCGGCCTCGATCACCGGCGAGAGGCGCCGGTCGCCGCGGCCGATGAAGTCTTCGATGGCCGAGAGCCGCACATCGGTGAAGTTGGTCTTGAGGCCGCGCAGCTGGCGCAGGGCGGTGCGCAGCAACTCCTGGCGGCGGCGGAATTCCTCCGTGCTGACGCTGTGCCACTGGAAGGGAGTGTGCGGCTTGGGCGTGAAGTTGGAGATCGTGAGGTTGAGCTCCAGCCGCCCCAGATTGCGGCACTGCTGCTGAAGGCTGCGGCAGGTGTCGGCGATGCCGAGCACGTCGGCGTCGGTTTCCCCGGGCAGCCCGATCATGAAGTAGAGCTTCACCTTGCGATAGCCGCTCTCCATGGCCGTGCGGATGCCGGCCAGCAGCTCGGCGTCGGTGAGCCCCTTGTTGACGATGTCGCGCAGGCGCTGGCTGCCGGCCTCGGGCGCGAAGGTGAGGCCGCCCTTGCGGGTGCCACCGATGATATGAGCGATGTTCTCGTCGAAACGGTCCACCCGCTGGCTGGGCAGGGTGAGGCTCACGTTCTGGTCGGCCAGGCGGTTGCGCAGCTCCACCCCCACGGCCGGCAGGGCCAGGTAGTCGGAGCAGCTGAGTGAGAGCAGAGAGAAGTCGCTGTAGCCCGTGCGCCGCATGCCCTCTTCCACGGCTTCCACCACCGCCTCGGGCTCCACGTCGCGGGCGGGGCGGGTGAGCATGCCGGGCTGGCAGAAGCGGCAGCCGCGGGTGCAGCCGCGGCGGATCTCCACCGTGAGCCGGTCGTGCACCGTATCGATATGCGGCACCAGGCCCATGGCGTAGTGGGGCATCGGTGTGGCCGTGCGCCGCTGGATGCGCGCCGGGATGCCGGGCTCCCGGGGTTCAATCGCCACCCCATCGGCGCCGGGGCCGTAGAGCGCGGGCACGTAGACGCCCGGCACCTGGGCCAGATCGCGCAGCAGCTGGCGGCGCGTGAGCCCGGCGGCGCGGGCTTCGGCCACCACCAGGCCGATTTCGGGCAGCAGCTCCTCGCCGTCGCCCAGGGCGATGAAGTCGAAGAAAGCGGCGAAGGGTTCAGGGTTGCTGGTGGCGGTGGGCCCGCCGGCGAAGATCAGCGGCGGTGCATCCGGGTGGGACAGGGGCAGGTCGCCGCGCTCAGCCGCGCGGATCGGGATGGCCGCCAGCTCCAGCATCTCCAGGATGTTGGTGCCGCCCAGCTCAAAGCTGAGCGAGAAGCCGAGGATGTCGAAGGCGGCCAGGGGCCGGCGGCTCTCCACGGCAAACAGGGGAGCGCCGCGCTCGCGCAGGCGGGCAGCCAGGTCCGGCGCCGGCAGGTAGCTGCGGTCGCACAGCTGGCCGGGAACGGCATTGAGGATCGAATAGAGAATGATGTGGCCGCTGTTGCTGGCCCCCACCTCGTAGACCTCGGGGTAGGTGAGCGCCCAGCGCACCCCGGCCGCCGGCCAGTCGGCGTCCCAGTCGCGGGGCTGCACCCCCAGCTCATTGCCGAGGTAGCGGGCCGGCTTGCCGATGCCCAGATCCACCAGGGCGTCGAAGTCGATGGGGGCAGCGGCCCCTGGCGCAGCGGCGGTCGTGGCGACGGTCACAGGTGCCGGCGGCGTGGGGCTGGCTTGATCGTATGCAGCTCCACGCTCAGAGCTCCTGCACCGCCGGCGTGAGCGAATGCTCGCCGGCCTTGCGCACGAAGGCGCGATCGAAGCTCACCAGGGCGGCGCAGCCCTCACTGCGCAGCAGATGCAGGGCATGGGCGAAATCCAGGCCCCGGCCATAGGCCTCGAGGGCCTGCAACACCTGCTCCTCCTGCTCCAGATGCAGATGGCGAATCGCGATCAAGCCGCGCAAGGCATGGATGATCGTCTCCCGGGAGAGGTGATAGGCGCCGCGGAGCACCCACTCCAGCTCCAGCACCACGGTGATCGGCACGAAACAGGCCGAGCTGGCGTCGATCAGATCGGCCACGCGCCGAGCCTGCTGCGGGTCGTCGTTGGTGAGCAGGCGCACCAGCAGGTTGGTGTCGAGGGCCACCGGCAGGGTCATGGCTCGTCTTTGGAGGCATAGAGCGCCGGGTCCATGCGATCGAGCGACACGGGCCCACCCTCGTCGTGCGCCGCACCGATCAGGGCATGGGCGCTGGCCGCCTTGGCCGACCCCTGGGGCACCAGATGCAGGCCATCGGGCTCCAGGCTCAGGGCCAGCCGATCGCCGGCGCGCAGGCCGAGCAACTGGCGCAGCCGGGCCGGTATCACCAGCTGGCCCTTGGAGGAGAGGGTGAGCAGGGCATCCATCCAGAACCCCATCGAGCTGCTTACCAACGTAAGCCAGCGGCCGCCATAGGACAATCGCGCCCAGTGTCAACGGGCCCGGCGGCGGCCCAACCCGCAATGGCCCAGGTCAACGGCAACTACCTCAAGCTCAAGGCGGGCTACCTGTTCCCCGAGATCGCCCGGCGGGTGAAGGCCTTCAGCGAGGCCAACCCCAGCGCACCGATCATCCGCCTCGGCATCGGTGACGTCACCGAGCCCCTGCCCGAGGCCTGCCGCACGGCCATGAAGGCGGCGATCGACGCCATGGGCACCCGTGAGGGCTTCCACGGCTATGGCCCCGAACAGGGCTACCTCTGGCTGAGAGAAAAAATCGCCGCCAGCGACTTCCAGGCCCGCGGTTGCCCGATCACAGCCGAGGAAATCTTCGTCTCCGACGGCTCGAAGTGCGACAGCGCCAACATCCTCGACATCCTCGGGCCGGACAACCGCATCGCTGTGACCGACCCGGTGTATCCGGTGTATGTGGACAGCAACGTGATGGCGGGTCGCACCGGCGAGGCCGATGACGCCGGCCAGTACGGCGGCCTCACCTACCTGCCGATCAACGCCGAGAACGGCTTCAGCGCCCAGATCCCCACAGAGCCGGTGGATCTGATCTACCTCTGCTTCCCCAACAACCCCACCGGTGCGGTGGCCACCCGTGAGCAACTCCAGGCCTGGGTGGATTACGCCCGCGCCAATGGCTCCCTGATCCTGTTCGACGCCGCCTACGAGGCCTTCATCCAGGACCCCTCGCTGCCCCACTCGATCTATGAGATCGAGGGAGCTCGGGAGTGCGCGATCGAGTTCCGCTCCTTCTCCAAGAACGCCGGCTTCACCGGCACCCGCTGCGCGCTCACCGTGGTGCCCCACGGCCTGATGGGCACGGCCGCCAATGGCGAGCAGGTGGAGCTCTGGGGCCTGTGGAACCGGCGCCAGTGCACCAAGTTCAACGGCGTGAGCTACATCGTGCAGCGCGGCGCCGAGGCGGTGTATTCCCCGGAAGGCCAGGCCCAGGTGAAGGCCCTGATCGCCTTCTACATGGAGAACGCGCAGATCATCCGCCGTGAGCTGAGTGCCGCCGGCCTGGCGGTGTACGGCGGCGAGCAGGCCCCCTACGTGTGGATCAAGACGCCTGCGGGCGTGGATTCCTGGGGCTTCTTCGATCTGCTGCTCAGCCAGGCGAATGTGGTGGGCACCCCGGGCAGCGGTTTCGGCGCCGCCGGCGAGGGCTACTTCCGCCTCTCGGCCTTCAACAGCCGCGAGAACGTGCTCGAGGCGACGACCAGGATCCAGGCGGCCCTGGCGGCCTGAGCCTGGCGTGACGGCGGCCCAGGGTTTGCTTCCTAAGCTGACCGCACTTTCAGAGGCCTTCACCAGCCAGTCGATTGCCCTCTCCAGTCCCCTGATGGCCATGCCTGTTGTCGCCAGCTTCACCGCGCCCCGCGCCACCGCAACCCCAGGCCGTTCCCCCGGCGGCGCCACGGTGCTGGAGAAGGCCCCGGAGAGGGTGCGCCAACCCCAGCGGCGCTACAAGGTGCTGCTGCACAACGACCCGGTGAACACCATGGAATACGTGGTGACCACCCTGCGCCAGGTGGTGCCCAGCCTGAGTGAGCAGGACGCCATGGCGGTGATGCTGGAGGCCCACAACACGGGCGTGGGCCTGGTGATCGTGTGCGACCTCGAGCCGGCGGAGTTCTACTGCGAGAGCCTCAAGGCCAAGGGACTCACCAGCACGATCGAGCCCGAAGAGTGAGGCCACGACCACTTGGCACACTGCTGTATGTGCCGCTGCTCTACGGGGCGGGCTGGCTGCTCTCGCGGCCCCTGGCCCTGCTGGCTCCCAGCTGGCGGCCTGACCAGGTGGATCTGGCTGGAGCGGTGATCGCCCTGGTGCTGCTGCTGTTCAGCCTGCCGCTGCGGCTGCGGCGGGTGTGGGGCGAGGCCCAGCCCTGGCGGCGGCTGGGGCTGGCGGCGGACGGCCCTGGCCCTGGGGCAGGCGGCTTGCTCCTGGGCGTGCTGGTGGCGGGGGCCCTGTTGGCACCCGTGGCCGCTCTGTTGCTGCTGAGCGGCCAGGCCCAGTGGCGCGGCGCCCTCAGCCCAGCCCTGCTGGCCAACGGGCTGGTGCTGCTGCTGGGGGTGGGCTTTGCCGAGGAGTTGCTGTTCCGGGGCTGGCTGTGGGGAGAGCTGGAGCTGCTGCTGCCTCGGCGGCGGGCCCTGGGGCTGCAGGCGCTGCTGTTCGCGCTGGTGCATCCCTGGCACCGGCTGGCACCGCTGCCAGGGCTGGCCCTGCTGGGCGGCCTCACCCTGCTGGGTCTGACCCTGGCCCTGCTGCGGCGCCAGCTGAACGGCAATCTCTGGGGGCCGATCGGCCTGCATGGCGGCCTGGTGGGCGGCTGGTTCCTGCTGCAGAAGGGATTGGTGGAGATCGGCAGCGGTGCCCCGGGCTGGCTTGTGGGCCCAGGCCAGGGGGATGTGAACCCGATTGGCGGCCTGCTGGGCTGGCTGGGGCTGGGGCTGCTGCTGCTGACCCTGCTGTGGCGTCAGCGCACCGCCGTGGCCAGCGCCCTGCGGCCCTCCACCGGCGCGTGCAGCGCCTCCTCCAGGGGCGCCAGGCCGTAGTCACGCTCCAGCAGAGCCATCACCGTGCGGCCGAAATCGCCCGGGTTGGTGTCGAAGGCCTCCAGGCAGATCCTGCCGAAGGTGCTGCCCATCGGCTCCGGGTTCCAGAGCATCTTGCGGGCATGCCAGGGCATCATGCTCATCGGGTTGTAGCCGGGCTGGATCAGGCCCTGATCGAAGCCGTACTGCTCCAGATGGGTGTGGGGCTGGAGGCCGATGAAGAAGATCGCCGGCTCCACCTTGTCGGCCCCGAAGATGCGCTCGAGCTCACGGTGATAGGCCACGGTCTGGCGGATGGTTTCGGGCCGCTCGTCGATCACGTTGAACGAGTAGTTCACCGACACGTGGTGGCGAAAACCGGCGCGGGCCAGCATCCGGCAGCTCTCCAGCACCGTGCGCAGGTTGTAGCCCATGCGCATCTTGCGCACGAGTTCCTGGGAACCGGAGGTGATGCCGATCTCGAAGTACTCCATGCCGGTGGCCACCATCAGCTCGGCCAGCTCAGCGTCGAGGTTGTCGGCGCGGATGTAGGCAGCCCAGCGGATGTCGTTCCAGCCCTGGGCCTGGATCGCCCGCAGCAGCGCCTTGGCGTCCTCGATGTAGCGGCGGGCGGGAATGAACTGGGCGTCGGTGAACCAGAATCCGCGTACCCCCTTGGCGTAGAGCTGGCCCATCTCGGCGATCACCTCCGCCACCGGGTTCACCCGCACCGCCTTGCCCTCCACCACGGTGTACACGCAGTAGCAGCAGTTGTGGGGGCAACCCCGCTTGGTCTGCACGCCCACGTAGAAATCACCGCCCTCCAGATACCAGTCGAGCTGGGGCCAGATCAAGGCGATGTAGGCATAGTTGCAGGCGGTTTTCTCCATGCCCGCCGGCTGCTCGTGGATCAGGCCGGGCCGGGGCGTCTCGCCGGCCAGATAGCAGCGCTCGCCCGCCAGGGACTCGCCGCGGATCAGCTTCTCCAGCAGCGGCTCCCCCTCCCCCACCGACACCACCGTGCCGCGGGGCAATCGGCGGCCGAGCTGCTCGTAGAACACGCTCACGGCGCCGCCGCCGATCACGGCGCGGGCTTCGGGCCGATGGCGCCGGGCCCGCTTCACGCCCTGCTTCACCAGGCGAAGGTTGCGCCACAGCTCGCCATAGAAGGACGCCATCAGACCCAGGCCCCCCAGGGCGCCGCGCAGGCGCTTGAGTGGGTTGCGGGCGTAGAACACCTCGAAGGAATGCTGCAGCGGGTTGCCACTGCGGCCGTCCACCGGGGCATAGATCTGGATGTCGCGCCAGGAGAACACCAGCAGGGTGGGCCGGAAGGCGTCCACCACCTGCGCCAGAACGCGTTCCACATCCAGCAGCGGCACGGCGGCCAGATCGAGGATGCGCTGGGGCAGGGCTGGGAGCTGCTTGTGCAGGTGATCGGCCAGGTAGATCGGGCCGACCGGGAAGATCGGGTTGCAGGGGAGGCGCACCAGCAGCACCCGGTGATCCACCGTCATGGCCTTGGACGCCGGCAAAAGCGGACGCTAACAAGCATCTGCCAGCCTCTGGGCCGCGTCCCACACCCGGCGGGCCAGCGGGCCTGGCAGGCGGGGAATCCAGGGGCCGTGGACGCAGAGGCGGGGCCGCAGCTGCCAGCCGGCCTCAGCCAGCCTGCGCTGCAGCAGCTGGGGGCCGGGCTGGGGGTAGGCGGGGTTGATCACGTCCTGGCTGTCGATGCCGCCCAGGTCGTCGATGCCGGCCTCCAGGGCCTCGGGCAGGGTGTCGAGGGGCCAGAGGTTGGGGGGTAGCTGCAGGTGCACCTCCGGCGGCAGGATCGCCCGGGCCTCGGCGATGGTGGCCAGCAGCTCCTGCTGCGCGGCGCGGCTGAGGGGTTGGGCAGCCGCGCCATCCGGGCGCCAGGGCTGCAGGATCACCTCCTGGATGTGCCCCCAGGTGTGCTGCAGCAGGGCGATCAGCTCCAGGGCGTCGCGGCGCTGCGCCGCCGTTTCCCCCAGCCCCAGCAGCAGGCCGGTGGTGAAGGGAATCCCCAGGCGTCCGGCCTGCTCGAGCTGGCCGAGGCGCAGCTCCAGCCGCTTGCTGGGAGCCTGGCGGTGCCAGCGCTCCACGGCCGGGCCCAGGCCCTCCAGCATCAGCCCCATCGAGGGGTTGAGGCGCCCCAGGGCCGCCATCTCGCGGAGGCTGAGCGGCCCGGCATTGGTATGGGGCAGGCGACCTTCTGCCAGGGCGAGGCTGCTGAGGGCCAGCAGCCGGGCGAACCAGGGGCCGCGGGCCGGCGAATCCGGTGGCACCTCGCCGCTGAGCAACAACACTTCGCGGGCTTCAGGCCGGGCCCGCAGCTGGGCCAGGGCTTGCGGGTCGCTGAGCAGGGCCGGCGCAGAGGGAGCGTCCGCTCCGCTCAGCCCCAGCGGCCTGCGAAAGCTGCAGTAGCCACAGGCGTTGAAGCAGGCGCGGGTGGGCACCAGGGTGAGGCTGGGGCTCCAGGTGACGACCCAGGATCGCAACGCCGGCACAGAAACGGACATCCCCCTTCACAAACCCCGCAATGTTCCGTTACAGTCCGAACTGACGGGATTCCGTCCCCGACGGTTCCCCCAGGGTCTTGCCCCACAGGGTCCCGTCCTACTTACCCCGGCTGAGCGGGGCC